>Ga0187852_1001909_pt1 | contig 18251 bp, 18 predicted proteins | sample June2016WEW_6_40_FD_134511 | JGI IMG/M metagenome (GOLD analysis project Ga0187852, IMG submission 134511) | Peatland microbial communities from SPRUCE experiment site at the Marcell Experimental Forest, Minnesota, USA - June2016WEW_6_40 | ecosystem: Environmental > Terrestrial > Soil > Wetlands...
CGTTCTATATCGCGCGGCGACCGCTTGGCGCGGGCCCCTGTGGCGGAACTGGTAGACGCGCTCGACTCAAAATCGAGTTCCGCAAGGAGTGCTGGTTCGATTCCGGCCAGGGGCACCACCACCTCAAAACACGTTTGTTTTTGTTAGCGTTTTGACGTTTTGTTCCAAGTTTTGTCGTTCGGCTTGGGACTTCTTGTTCGATGTCTGTTTCTCCAGGCGCTCCATAGCCGAGATCGCCATCCCCTCCTGTTCGGCGTCCTTCGTGTAGAGATCGACCATTCTCGACGTCCTATGGCCCGTGATAGCCATGATCTCCTTCGTCGTGCAGCCCGCCTCCGCCATACGACGCGACGCCGCCTTTCTAAGACCATGGGTGACGCACCGATCAGGCAGGCCCGCCATCGCGATCCGGTCCGCCATCCAATTGCCGAACCCTTTGTCCGTGAACGGACGGCCAAAGTTCGTCGTCAGGATCGAGACGTGCTCTTTGGGGGTCGCGCTCAAGGCGGCGCGAAGCTCGCTGTGCAATGGGATGGTGAGCTTCGCTTTCGTTTTGTTCTGCGCTACCCTTACCTTGGCGTTCTGCTCAATGTCGGCCCAGACCATCTCGCAGACGTCGCCCAGACGCTGTCCGGTATAAAGAAAAAGCGCAAAGGCTGTACGCTCGCGCGTGCCTACGGGCCATTGCTCTTCAAATTGGGCAATTTCCTCCTCGGTCCAGGTGTGGTGCTCCCCCGCCTTGAATTTCTCGATCCCGGCGGTCGGGTCCTTGTCGATCCAGCCGTTCTGGATCGCGAAATTCATCAAAGATCGGATTTTCTTCACGAGGTCGTTCGCGGCTCCTGGCGTGCTTGCCCGCTTCGTCATCATTTTCTCGACGTGGTCCCGTCGGAGGTCGCAGAACCTGCGATGGCCCAAGTCATCGTCGCGGATATAACGCTCTATGGCGAGCCGGGAGGCATATTGCGTCGACTTGGCCTTCCTGGCGAAGCTCATGCTTTCCAGATATTTCTCTATGAGCCAATCAAACGTGCCGGGTGTGCGGGTGGAAGCTCGGACTTTTCCCCTAACGTGGGAGCCCTCTAAGGCGATTTCGTAGGCTTCTCTAAATTCCCTGGAGTTCGGATCGTCCGGCAGGCGAACGCGCGGACCACGCGGCCTGCGAAAATAGAACACCCGCTTTCCGGTCTTGCTGTCCCTGAAGCTGTCTATATAGAGCAGCTTGAAGACGGTCATTTCCAGTCGGCCATGCTATCGGGAGGTTCGTCCTCCGTCTCCCCGCCTTCGCGCGGCATAGCCTTGAAGGCCGCGTCCAACTCCTCGATGTCATAGACACGTCGTTTGCCGATCAGGCGCGGGCGCGGCATTTTATTGGCGATCACGAGCTGCCGGAAGAACGAGGGCGACAGCGACAGGTAGCCAGCCGCTTCCATCTCGCTGAGACCGCGTCGGACAGGCAGATGAGCGGAGATCGCGGCTTTGGTCGTCATTGTTCGGCCCCGTCGTATGGACTACCGTAGTCCATCATAGGGCACTTTTTCCGCTTGAAGTCAACCCCACGGTGGTCCATTATAGAAAAATGAGCAGAACTGATCCTCAGATGAAGTTGCGCTTCCCTGGCGACTTAAAGGCGCGGGTGGTCGAGGCCGCCAACAAGAGCGGCCGAACGATCAACGCCGAGGTCATGTATCGGCTTGAACGCAGCTTCGGCGAGCTGTCTCTGCCAGAAGACGTCATCAAAGCGATCTCTGAAACTCGGGAGATGGTTGGCGCTCTCCATAGAGTGGCGAAACCGCCGCCCACAAATGCGGTGAGCGATAGCGCAGCGGAACCGCCGCTGAATGAGATGGTGCCGGCTAAACGGCGATCGGCAAGATTGATCCCCAGGGTCACTGCGCCCAAGGCCGACGAATGATGCCATGGGGGTCTTGCCCCCTGGCTCGCTCGGGTTTAACGCCGCTCGATCTCACCAGTCTGGCCCGCGCACCATGACGGCCTTCGCCCGATACGTTGGCATCGACTATTCAGGGGCGCAGACGCCGAGCGCGAGCCTGAAGGGCCTCCGCGTCTATATGGCCGAGGCCGATACGCCGCCAGTCGAAGTCATGCCGCCGCCATCGCCGCGCAAATACTGGACCAGACGCGGCATTGCCGAATGGCTGGTCGAGCGGCTTGCCGAGCGCGCGCCGACGCTGGTCGGCATCGACCACGGCTTCTCGTTTCCGTTGCGGTATTTCGAGGTCCATCGGCTCAAGCCCGATTGGCCCGCCTTCCTCGACGACTTTCAACGCCATTGGCCGACCGATGAAGACTACACCTACGTCGATTTCGTCCGCGATGGCACCGTGGGCAACGGCGCGGAACGGACGGGCGACCCGCGCTGGCGACGTCTGACCGAGGAACGCGCTCGCGGCGCGAAGAGCGTCTTTCAATTCGATGTGCAGGGGTCAGTGGCGAAATCGACGCATGCCGGCATTCCCTGGCTGCGTTTCATCCGCCAACATCTCGGCTCGCGCGTCCACTTCTGGCCTTTCGACGGTTGGGACGTTCCAGCCGGGCGCTCCGCGATCGCCGAGGTCTATCCGGCGCTGTGGAGCCGCAGCTTCGCCCAAGAGGATCGCGGGGCCGACCAGCACGACGCCTATAGCGTCGCCGCCTGGCTTTCACGCGCTGACCATGACGGCAGTCTTGTCGCGTTCATGAAACCGGACCTGACCGGGTCAGAGCGAACCGTGGCGCAAGTCGAGGGTTGGATACTGGGCGTTGCCGGCAACCTGCGCACCGTCTGATCCGCGATCGAGCTAACGCTCGGAACTTGATGGCAGCTAGACCGACAACAGCCCGTGATCAACCTCGCCGACCGTTTTCAAAATCACAGCATCGTCGAAGTCGCCAAGAGCCGGGTCGCCGGTCCGGGAGAACGCGATGGCTCCGCAATGTTCTTCCATCGCCGCCAACGAGCCGGCCATGCGGATCGCTTGGTCCGAGCTGCGTGCCTCTTTCGGCTCGCACGCGACAATGTCACCGTCCTCCGACCGCATGAACGCAAGCGCGACGTAATAGGTCATCGTCGCCATCCGCAACTCCCCATCATCCGCCAACGACCTGTCTGTTGGTCGGCGGTTCGAACACGACCGTTACGCGGCGACTTCCGCATGCCGGACACATAAGCCGCGTCTCCAAGCGCGATAATGGGAAGTTCGGGCCGCGCGTGCAAACCAACGTGTCGAAATCAAGCTGCTTGCGATAGACGCACCGCCGTATCGACTTCATGCCTTCACGGTAGCCTTGGGCGCAACGCATGTGCACCTTCCAGCCAAGGCTCCGCGCCATTCCGAGTGTCTCGACTTCCATGAGAACGAAAGTGGAACATTGGCTGGCTTTGTCAAGCCTTGTACGCCCGATCGGCACCACGTAGCCTGAAGCGATGTGCAATCTTTATTCGATCACCACGAACCAATTGCCTGGTGCGACCGAGGGGCGTTTACCGTGAGCGAAACTGTAATGTCCTATTGCCGCCAATGCGGGGGGGAGCGACGGCACTCAGTTCTTCATGAGTTCACGAAGACTTGGAGCGAGGATGACGCGCCCATAGACGGAGGAGATACGTGGTCGACGTTGGAGTGTGGTGGCTGCAGCACGATCACATTCGCTCACCAATCGTGGTTCTCCGAAGAATGGGAGATGACTGATCAAGGTCCCCAGCCGATTATCCGTCGGCATCTATATCCGCCGTCGCCAGCAAGGAAGTTCCCCGAGTGGGGTGGAGACCTCTACCTCAGCCTTCTCCCGGAGGAAATGTGGATTGTCGGACTTCACCGCGATCTCTACGAAGCCATTGGCATTGGCGCGCGCTCTTTGGCTGCTATGGGCGCGAGAGCGATCGTCGATCACGTTGTTACGTCGAGAGCGGGTGACTACGGCTCGTTCGAAGAAAAACTGAAACGATTGGCCAGCAAACAATTGATAACCGAAACGCACGCAGACACGCTCCTCGCGGCATTCGACGCGGGCAGTGCGGCAGCGCATCGGGGGTACATACCCCCAGACCAGGACGTGTTCATTCTGCTCGACTTCACGGAAGCCCTTCTCGACCAGATTTACCTCAAACCGTTGCAGACAAAGCGGCAGGCAGAAGCCGCTGCCGCTCTGCGCCTAAACACGCCGCAGCGACCGGCACGAAAGAAGCCGTAGACCGCCTTCCAGCAAAAAAACCCGAGGACGGCGGGAAGCAGCGGGCGCGGTCCCCGCCGCGCTCGCATGCATGGGTTTTGTTCGCTCCGCCGATGGCGGCCGAACCTTTGCACCTCGACGCGTCGGCTATGCGCCCGTCTTTTGACAGGTCCTGGCGGCCGAGCTTCGTCTCTCTGCCGTGCAATTACTTGCACGCATGTGACACCCCGACATGCTTCGTGGACCCACCACGCCTCTGGTGCTCGCGTGGCTTCCGCAGGTCGCCCGCCGTAACTACGCGCACGCCCGCGGTCGCTTGAGTAGCGCGTCTCGCGCGGCGTTCACTTGCTTGGAAAAGTACGCCGACCCACCCACATCCGGGTGTACGCGCTTCATAAGGCGATTATAGGCCGCGCGAATGTCCTGTTCGGTCGCCGCTGCATTTATTCCAAGGATTTCGAGGGCTTGAGCGACGCTCATGTCACCGGACGCCATGTCGCGCCGACGATCCTGTTCCTCCTGTCGCCTCCGACGCTCTCGCTCAGCGGTTTCCCTTTGGCGTTCCTGCTCTTCCTCCTGCCGCCTCTGGCGCTCTCGCTCAGCCGTTTCCCTTTGCCGTACCTGCTCTTCCTCCTGTCGCCTCCGACGCTCTCGCTCAGCGGCTTCCCGTTGGCGTTCCTGCTCCTCTTGCCTTTGCTGTTGGCCGTCTCCCGCATCGGCCCCACTCCTAAACAGGCGCGCGAATATCCCGCGGCTTCTCGCGAGAGCCGCCTGCGCCTCCGCGTCTCCCTGATCGGCGGCGAGTTTGTAAAGCCGCGCCGCTTCGCGCTGGTCCCTCGGGAACCCGCCATGACCTACTCTGTATAACTCCGCAAGATTGAATTGCGCTGCGGCGTTCCCCTCGTCGGCGGCAAGCTTGGAAAGTCGCGCGGCCTCGCGATCATCCTTGGGCAGCCCGCCACGGCCCTGCGCATAGAAGCGCCCGCCACGGCCCTGCGCGGCGGCTTCTCCCTGATCGGCGGCTAGCTTGAAAAGACGCGCGGCCTCGCGATCGTTCTTCGACAGCCCGCCTTGACCTAGCTCGTAGAACATCCCGAGGTTGAACTGCGCCGAGGCGTGTCCCTGGTCGGCGGATAGCTTGTAAAGGCGCGCGGCCGCGCGATCATTCTGCGACAGCCCGCCACGGCCTTGCGCGTAGAACATCCCGAGATTGCACTGCGCGACGGCGTGTCCCTGGTCGGCCGCGAGCTCGAAAAGGCGCGCGGCCTCGCGATCGTTCTTCGACAGCCCGCCACGGCCCTGCTCGTAGCACACCCCGAGACTGAACTGCGCCAAGGCGTTTCCCTGGTCGGCGGCGAGCTTGTAAAGGCGCGCGGCCTCGCGATCGTCCTTCCGCAGGCCGCCACGGCCGTGGTCGTAGAAGCGCGCGAGATTGTATTGCGCTTCAGCATTTCCCCGGTCTGCGGCGAGCTTGTAGAGGCACATGGCCTCGCGATCGTCTGACATCGCTTATTCCTAGTCTGCGACGAGCTTTTGGAGTTGATCACGAATTTTCATAATCCCCAAAGGTTTCTCGGAAATGAAGGCCGATGTAACGATGCGCGCGTAGTCCCCAAATGTGGAACTTCGTGCCGTGCCTTGATCGGGGCAGAGGCCGCCCTTCGCGCACGAGATTGAGGGTCGAAAAGTGCACTTTCGCCATATATCGCCGGCGTTTACGGGCGGTACGGATTTCTTGAATTATGCACTGCCTCGCTTGGCATTGCGATCATCTGGTGAGCGTGACATGGTTATGGCCATGCAAGAAGCCAATGATACTGTCGAAGTCGTCGCTTCCCTCAGAACGAACCTAGCGGGGCAAAACATGCTCGCCGCAGCTCGGTTCTCTCGACGCGTGGCCGAGCTTGAGGAAAGCAATAGGTCTCAAGAGTTCGGGTCATTTTGGGAAGAGATTTTGCACAATTCAATTGCCAGCATCATGTGCTGCTCCTCCAGTCTTGAGGCCTACGCGAACGAACTTTTTTTGACCGAGAAACCGTATTTCCAAAGTTTTCGGCTCCATTGCTAGACAATCTTTGGGAGACCTATGAACGGAAGACCACTCTCGAAAAGTTCGAGTTCGCTTTGCTTCTCAGCGAGAAACCGAGCATCGACAAGGGGTCAACCCCATATCAAGATGTTCAAATTGTCGTCGAGTTGCGAAACTCTCTCGTCCACTTCAAGCCGGAATGGGATACTCAGGCCGACCGACACCTGAAGCTATCCAAGAAACTGAAACACAAATTTGACCCAAGCCCCTTCTTGAATGACCATCTCATCTTTCCACGACGTTGGGCAACGCATGGCTGCACGAGCTGGAGCGTCCGCAGTTGCCTTAAGTTTGCAGCTGACTTTGAGCAATTGTCGAACCTTCCGCCGAAATACCCTCGGTCGATTGATCCGTGAGACGAACCCAACAAGCGGCATAAATCCCAATCTGTTAAATCGCAGCACGTGTACGCAGGTGTTTTCCCGAGTTGATTGGGAGGGGCCGCGAGGCTTTGCACCTCAGCCTCCCCGCCCACTTCAACGCAGCGCCCCGGCGGCGTTGCCGACGAAAAGCTCGCCATCGCGGACGTAACGGCCGAGCATGGCGTCGCTCGCGTGGCCGGTCTGCTGACGGATATGCGCCGCTCCTCTGACAGGTCTGGCGGCCGAGCTTCATGTCTTTGGCGTGCAATTACTTGCATAAATGCGAGGCGACGACGGGCTCCTCGAACCCGCCATGCGTGGGGTCCCTCCTACCAAACGCAACGTTTGACCCGACCGTCAGGCCCGGGGAAGAGACAAACGGGCAGCGAGAGCGACGTGCGAGCTTTTCGGCGGTGCGCTATCGTGCGCGTGGTCTCGGACACGGGTTGGCTTATTTGACTTTTGAGGGGGCGCTGGCAAATGACGGACATAACGCGACTGCGAAATGTCGCCGACTATTGGCGGGAGATTGTCGTGCTGGACTTCGACGGATACTCACGAAATCCATCGGATCTGCGAAGCGCGCTCCACGCAGCGATTTCTCTGTTTCATTTGGCGGACTGGGTTTTTCAATCTCACGAAGCCCGGGTGCGCGCGACCTTCACTTTCAAAGACAGGAACAACACGACAACAAAAGTCGGCGACGGAAAGGGATTTGCGAACGCTTTGGAGCAGTTTGAAAATGATTTCGGTCGGGTCCGAAGCGTTGCAAACGCCGCCAAACACCTCAAATGCGACCGACGTCCGGTGACCGCAGCCGCAAACAATGCCGCCAACACGTTTGTCGAGGCGACAGGCTATGGCCAGGGTGGCTACGGACAAGGCCCTTACGGTGGCGGCCCGCGAGTGGTCCTTGAAGATGGCGGCAGCAACCTGGAGTTCATGGATATCGTCAAGAACGTCTTTGACATGTGGGAGACCTTGAACCGCCAGCACGGATGGTGGTGAGGACGGCGTGAAACCTCAAGAGGGCATTCGCGCGCTACGTCGGCATCGACTATTCGGGCGCGGACGCCGACGGCGAGTTCGAAAGGCCTCCGCGTCTATACGGCCGAGGTCGACACGCTGCCGGTCAGGTGCCGCTGCCGCAGTTGCCGCGCAAATACCGGAGCTGGCGCGCGATCGCCATAAAGCGCCAACGTCACGATCATTCCTGGGGCTGTACGTAATTCATGAATTTTATTTGCTTATCCCGTCATCAATCATTTTCTCCACCGCCTCCTTGATGCCTTTCACTATATCAACGTAAGCATCATCTTTGTAGGGACAGCTTGCGACCGCGGTCATATTCTTAGGGAGCCCGCTCAATTTGGCAAAAGGGGCGTGCTGCCAGACGCAATTTCTCAAGAGAACAGGAATAACAGCGCATTCCTGAGCATCGTTTCTCGCTAACGCCCGTTCCAATTCTATGTCGTAACAATACTGTGAATTTAAAAAGTCGACACTAAGCAGCAACAGTATAATTTTTGCGGATTGTAATTTGTCAGATATCTCTTGCGCCCATTGTTCTCCTGCGACAATTTTTCTAAAATTCCACTCAGATATCAGGTTCAGTCGTTTGAGCGGCTCCAAATGTTTTATCAACTCGCTTTTCATGTCTTCATCGACGCTGGAATAAGATATGAAAATAGGTATCGCGCTATTCCCTTTTGCATTAACGATCCCTATCGAGCCGCCAGGACCGCCGGGCACAACAAATATGAGATTTTGATCCTTTAGTTGACCCTTTATTCTATTAAATTTTTGTTCTTCCTCCTGCCATCTCAATTTGTCCCTTAGAACTTTTGCATTTACAGGATTTTTTCCACCGTTACTGAGCTTCTTCACCTCGTCAAGAAAACGTTCGGCATCAGTTCGCCGTTTCCTTTTGATGATTTTCCTTGCCGCCATGAACATTGCCCTCCCCACCTGAGGCAGCTACTATTCTAGCATAGGCGCGCGGCTTGCCTAGATCGGCACCTCGGCGTCGTTGCGGACGAACAAATCGCCATCCCGCCAATAGCGCGTAAGCATGGCGGAGAGGGAGGGAGAAGAACCCCGAAAATACCCCAGCCGTCTTTTCAGAGACTTAGCGCGGCAGCCGATGCCCCAATCGAGATTTGCTGTACCAGATTGCTGTACCATCGGCCATATACTTTTCGACTGGCGGGCCTTCCATAAGTGACCAACGTCAGGAGCGCGTTTTCCGCCGGTTCCCCATACCAGCGGCCTTGTCAGCGACGCTTCCTTACGACCTGCTCTGGCCACGCCAAGCTGTCGAAAAGTCCAATGCCCTGACGAGTTCAAAGCTGTCGATGCACGAGGCTTGCAGCCGCCTGCAAACATCGGGAATGTGCCGGTTAGCGCGCAGTCTCGTCGGCTTTGACACTTCGGTCGTTACGATGCAACGCACGTCTCGGGCCACCAGCGCATAGGATATCAGAAATGGATCATGGCCCATGGTCTCGACTTCTTGATCCGTCAGATCGGCGGCATAGCCCTCTATGATGACGTGCCGGACCAGTCCAACATCGACTTCTTCGTCAAGGCGAAGAGCCTCCTGATGGTCATGGTCTGACAGCCATTTTGATAGGTCGTCGGTCCCGTCACAAACCTCCTCGATCATCTCGATCGGCATTTTCACATGGCCGTCCGTCCCCTTCTGGATCAGCCATTCCCAAAACTCGGGAACACGCGCCAGCGGATAGTAGAGGCGGTGCGCTGTGATCAGGACGTTGGCGTCGAGCAGGTATAGCAATCGTCACCCCGAAGCTGTCTTGGTCGCGGGGCGCACGGGCTCGCTGTTCAATAGGCTATAGACGTTCGACGATTTGACCCCGAGAACCTTGGCAGCCTTCGACGGGGATAGCGTCCTCTCCGCCAGCATGCGGCGAGCGAGGCTCACCAGCGCGTCGCCAAGCCGATGCCGCCTGACCACGTAGTAGTTTGGGCCGCCGTCGCGATCACGGTTCCTTTCGCGCTGCTCTTGCCGCGCGCCGAGCCACTGCGTGCGGAAAAACGCGCTCAGGCTTCTCCACAAGGCATGTGTGATCAACCCTTCCCGATAGAGCTTGTAGGCCACCATGGAACGGCTCAGTTGCCGCCTTTCCGCGAACTCATTGATCTTCGCGGAGACAAGATCGAGCCCAGAGCCTCCAATGTCACGAAATTCAGTGAGTTCACTAGCAGGGAGGAAGAACCTGCCCGCCAGATCGTTGCAGAACTGCTCCACCGCTGTCCCGGCATTGGCACCGCTCACGCCTGTTGCGCCGAGCCAAATATGACAAAGCTCATGTAGCAGTGTGAAAGCCCAAGCTGTTTCCGCATCCTGATCATTGATGACGATAAACGGCGCAACCTCGTCCGCCAACGCGAAACCGCGAAATGTCTCGACATCCAACCTTGTATGGTGGCTGCCAAGATTGCCAATCAAGAGGACATAGATACCGGCCTGCTCTGCTTGTTGGCGCAGATAGGCGAAGCCACCGGGTCCGCGATTGGCGGACATCCGACTTCGATATTGATCAACGTCCAGGTTCAGCGTTTCCCGAATGGATTGCAGAACCGCTTCGACCCCATCGCGCATCGTCATGGAGCCGACGAACGGCAACAAAGCCGCCTCGTCGTCATCTTCGAGGACAGCGCGAACCATCGCCTGTCGCGCGCGCACGTCTCGCACCAAGGCATCGACGAGGGCGTCATCCGTGCGAGAATGCTCAGGCGGCAGGGTGCGAAAATCCTGACCGCGATCGCCGGTTATCGGGGCTTCCGCCATGTAGAAGGCTAACAGCGGTCGGCGATACAGCTTCGCCATGCGCAACAGGAGAGGTCGGGAAGGCTCGTGGTCACCAGCCTCATACCCCGCCAGCCGCTCTTCGCCAGAGACGCCCCGCGCCGCGCCGATGTTGAGCTTGGTCGCTGCATCTTCCGACGTGAGGCCAGCGGTCTCGCGTCCCCAACGCAGAATGTCCGGGTTCACATGAGGCATTGTCAGTCCGCGGCTACGCCAAGCTGGTCCTTCAGGAAGTCGATTGTCTTGGCATCACGAAGTTTACAAACGATGTTCTGATTGGCGAACATGCCGTCCGCCCATTTTGCCTCGGAGATCGGGACGGCCTTGATCCAATTGACCCCTACGACATATTCGGCGAGATTGGCGTCGTCCCGGTCGTGCGAGAGCCCCGGTTGCGCCAATGGCCGATCCAAAAGCGGCCCGGCATCCGTCGTGAAATCGCGCGCCATGATAGCCGGTGTCGTCGCCTTTCCATAGCCGACATATCCCGCCTGCTTCTGATAGACAACAAGTCGATCACCGGGCTGGAGCAGGCGTTGCAGGGGGCCGGAATAGCGTACGCCCCCGCCCGCCGCCACAAAGCCATAGCGCCGCATGTCATCCCATGAACGATGCGGGCCGTCTCCGGCGTTCACGTACCACAGGCCAGACCATGGCGCTTGAACACGCGCCTCAGACCGTTCAACGACCTCGGCTTGATCAAGCAGCCAGTCCGTAGTGAGCAAAGTCTGACCGCCCTCCTCGAAGACGGAAAAAAAGGCGGTATTGATGGCGACGCCGTGCACCTCCGATAGGTAACGCACGATCCGCTGCGAGGACGCGTCAAAGGCGCTGGCCACGATCACCATCGTGTGCGTTTCGTTCAGCGTCTGCGGCAACGCATCTTCAAATCGCTCCCGGAATGCAACATCCAGTCGGCGTCCGAGGAAATCATGGGCTATTTTGTGTACGTCCCGCGTGGTGAGCGTGGACACCCAGCTTGCATAGTCAAGCACCTGCGCGATGATGTCGCGCGGAGTGCGATCACGCTTCAGTTCGACGACCACGAGATTTCCGTCGGCATCGATGCCGAGAAGGTCAATCCGACCGCCAAAGGCGGTCACAAGTTGACGGCCGATAACCAGAACTTCGAGCCCAAGCAGGTCGGGTTGCTTGGCGATCCACCCTTCGACCATGTTCTCGTTGGCGATGCGTCCACGACAAACAGGCGTCAGCGCATCGCCGGTGAGCTTGTAGAGCCTCGTCATCCTCTCTTCCTTGGTCTTCCGCGCGCGCCCGTTCCCCGCTGTGGTGTAGCGCGCTCGACCCTGATCCGCTCCACCAGCACGCTCGCGTGTTCCTCAGACGGGTCCTGCGGCACGAGTTCGCCCCGGAACGCCTTGGCCAGCACCGCCTGATCAAGATGGTCGATCAGCTTGCGCGCGCTCGTTGCCTCCGAGGCAAGGCGGTCGATCCATGCGAACGCCGCCGAAACCCTTCGAGATATTTCCTCCTGTTCAGCTGTTGGAGGGACTTCGATGCTGAGCGGGGCGATGTCGCCATTGTTGATCTGCGGAACATTTGATCCATTGCTAATGGAAGCCAAGTCCAGCCCTTGCATCCACCACCACAGAAAATTCGGCGTAACAGCTCGCGCGGTTAGCACCATGAGGTTCAGATCAAGAGCGCCCTCAACGAGTACTCGCCGCTTCTTGTTTGTTGCGATAGCTCCACCTCTTTTGGGGAATGTTATGGAGCCGGGGGTGACAAGGCGAAGTCCGAGGCGACGGGCGTTTTGGCGCGACAATCGAAATTGCGAGGATCGTAGGCCATCCAAGTTTTCCAGCTCGTTCATGCTCGAAACCTTGAACCACGGAAACTCGCCATCTGCTGATAGGGCGGCTTCGATACCCTTCGGGGTCTGCCCGCTGGCGATAGTTGCCACCTCCCCGATAGTCGAGTTGGTCCACGCTGCCCGGCTGGCATGTCCTCGCCATTCGTGCGTCAGCTGCCCGCTAAGGGCCGCCGCGAGCACCGCCTGTTTGTATTTCTCGACGAGGCCGGGGAGATGGTCGAGCTGATCGCGGGCGCGACCAGACTTGGTGGACAAGCTGTCGATCTTCGCCACGATCCGCCCCTGTTCGGGAAGAGGTGGCAGCGAAATCGGCCAGCTTTCTAGCGTCCTCTTGTCGATCTGACGGAATGTTGTCCCGACACCGGCGGCATCAAGTTGCTTTGCGCACTCTTTGAGTTTGTGCCGGAGCCACGTCGCTTGCACGTGCGCTCGAATACCTGCGACGCCACGCCCCAAGCAGTATCGACGATCCGCGAATGCCGTTTTTCCAATTGTCGCACGAATGCAAAGGACGATGTCCCCCGGTTCGCAGACCTTTGTAGGTGTGCTAGTAAACCGAGATGCAGACAGGGTTTCCTCCTCATAATCAGCGGCCCCACCCAATAGAGGAAGGCCACGTTCCTCTTTGTTCGTGAACTCACCGGGAGGCGACTGCCCCATAATTATATCGGCAATTGAAGCAAGAACGGTCGTCGCCCAGCCTTCGGGAAGATCACTCATTCCGCGGCCTCCGGCACTGCAACTTCGCCTGCGTCCGGTTCCAGCTCTTCGGCGAGCGCCTCTATCTCCTCTAATGCAGCCTTCAAATGGCCGATAATGGCCGCCGCGATGTCCTCGGGTTCGGTCAGCCCCTCTTCAGCCTCGGCCTCCGTGTCTCGCAGCCAAGCAATATCGAGATTGTCGTTGCGGGCGCTGATCGCCTCCCGATTGAAACATCGCCAGCGGCCTTCCTCGCCCTGCTCTTTGCGCTTCCCGCCGCCATTGGGATCATCGCCATAAGCGGCCTCGAAGTCGGCGAAGTCACCGACGGTCAGCAGGCGCGTCTTGCCGAAGGCTGGCATGTTGGCCCGCATATCATAGACCCACACCGCCTTGGTGTTCGCCTTGTCAGTCTTGCCGCGCTGCACGAACAAGACATTCGTTTTTACGCCCTGCGCGTAGAAGATGCCTGTTGGCAAGCGCAGGATCGTGTGCAAGTTGCACAGGTCCATCAGCCAGGTGCGCAGACGACGACCGGTGTTGTCCTCGAACAGCACATTGTCGGGCACGACCACAGCGGCGCGTCCGCCAGGCTTCAATGCTCGGACGATGTGTTCCACGAACGCCAGTTGCTTGTTGGAACTGTCAGCGGTCACCGAGAAGTCATTGCGCGTCGGTCGCCCGCCGCCTTTCTTGGTGCCGAAGGGCGGGTTGGTAAGGAGAAGATCGGCCTTGGCCAGCGTCTCTCCGTCAGGCGACAGCGTGTCGATATTGGCGACCCCGCCCTCGATGCCGTGTAGCAATAGGTTCATCATGCACAGGCGATGGGTATCCGGCACCAGCTCGGCCCCGACGAAGGCGTTGTGCCGTTGAAAGAACGCCTGCGCCTCGGGCAGCTTATAGAGATCGTCCGTGTTGGCCTTGATATAGTGGTCCGCCGCTACAAGAAACCCCGCCGTACCCGCCGCCGGGTCCTGCACGGTTTCACCCGCCTGCGGTTTCATAAGCCGTACGATGCAGTCGATCAGCGGGCGCGGTGTGAAGTACTGGCCCGCACCCGATTTTTTGTCAGAGGCGTTCTTCTCCAGCAAACCCTCGTAGAGGTTTCCGAGCCCTTCCTCGCGCGCCGAGAACCAGTCGAGCTTGTCGATGTCGGTCGTCAGCGCCTTCAGGTTCGTCGGCTTGCGCAGCCGCGTCTGTGCGTCGGTGAATATGGCGCGGACAAGTTCGTCCTTGACCTCCGGCTTGCCCAGGTCGAGCAGCAGGCGCTTGTAATAATCGAGCTGGTCGAGGCCATCGCGCTTCACCAGCTCTGCCCAACGGTATCCGGCGGGCAGGCGGTTCTCCCGCTTGGTCTCCTCCAACATCTTTAGGAAGAGCAGATAGGTCAGCTCGGTGACGTATTCGTTGTAGGTCACGCCATCATCCCGCAGGACGTGGCACAGCGACCAGAGCTTTGCGACAATGTCGGAGGTGGTAGTCATCAACCCGCCTTTTTCCACATTTCTTCGTTGATACCGGCGAGGACGTTTTCCAGTTCCCCGCCAAAAACCTTGTTCAAGCGCGCGAACCCACCATCAGCGATGAATGGCTCCCTGTCGATGGCCTCGCGGTCGATCACGATTTCCTTCTCGACCTGCTCGCCAATGCGCTTGAGCCACCGCTTCTGTGGCTCCGTCCACGCGCGGCTGGCCATAACACGGCGCATCGCGGCTCGGACGCGATCTTGGTATGCGATCAGCGGATCGCCGATAGCGGCCTGACGTACGAAGCCGATGATCGAGGCTGCGATTTCCTCGTTCTTCGCGTCCGCCCACGCTCGGCGGAGGTTCGTCTCCGAATAGCCTTTGCGGTCGAGAGCAAGGCGCAGCTCTTTCAGGTCGGCGCGGGTCAGATCGCGTGGGCGCTGGATGACGAGCTTGAGGGCCGCAATCGTATTGATGTTGTCGCGCACGAACGCGGCGAAGCTGTCGAGAAAGTCCTCGGGTCTCGCCGCGTCACCGTATCCGCGCGTGACCGCGACGACTTGGTCATCATGGCGCGAGATCGGCATATAACGCGGGTTCTCGCCGTCAGCTTGCCAGTCAAGCACGAGACCGATCCCTGCGCGGGCGGAGAACCATGACGCAAGCTCGCCGGAGTCCGTTTCCAGCAGGCGTTTCAAGGTGGCCTCGGGAGCCTCACCGGCGATTGCCTCGAAACGATCGCGGGCGTCTTGCGGCATCTTCTTCATCCGCCGACGCAGCTTGACAGCAAGTTGTTCGCGGATCGTGTCCCGCTCGACATCACCCTTCGCCTCGATCAATTCCCGCACGAGCTGCTCGAACCCTATGGACGGGTTGACGACCACGGGTTTCATTTCGGTGAGGTTCTGGAGGTGCGGATAAAGATCGACTGCATCGAAGATGCGGAACACTTCCTTGCCGATCTCCGGGCACTGTCGGGTGGCGCGGCCTATCATCTGTTCATAGAGAATGCGGCTGTTCACCCGCCGCAGAAACACAAGACTGGTGATCGACGGCACGTCGATGCCGGTGGTGAGAAGATCGACCGTCACCGCGATCTTGGGGTTGGCGTCGTTGCGGAAGGACCGGATCAGGGCTTGAACTCGGTCAACGCTACCCGTGATCTTCTTCACCGCAGCGTCGTCGATCTCCCCGTAGGCAGCGGCAAACGCCTTCTTTAGGGCTTTGACGACGATGTCCGCATGAGCGTCGGTGGCGGCAAAGATTAACACCTTGCCGGGAAGCGCGGGATCGACGTATTTCGCCAGCTCCTCAGCGACCACCCGGTTGAAGTCCTCGGTAATCACCTGCTTGTTGAACTGGTCGACCTCGAACCGGATTTCATCCGGCGCGTGGGCGAGGTCAATCTCGCCGGTCTGCGTGTTGAGCAGTTCAACCGGCTCGTCCTTCTGGAAGGCGATACCGGCGCGCGCAAGGGCCGTCTCTATGCGAATGGGCGGCTCGTGGTCGATCAGGTAGCCGTCGATCACGGCCTCGCGGTACGAATAGCGGAAGACCGGATCGCCAAAGATGTCGATGGTGTGCAGAGCGGGCGTGGCGGTCAGGCCGATCTTGACGGCGTCGAAGTAGTCGAGGACGCGCCGATATTTCGAGATGTAGTCTTCCTCGCCACGGAAGCTCAACTCGGCGTCGGACATCTCCCGGTCGAGCAAGTAGCCACGATGGCATTCGTCGATGACCATGAGATCGTACTGATCGACGGGCGGCGTCTCGGAAGTATCGGCGGCGAACAGCACGCGCCGGACGAGCCCTTGAATGGTGCATATGTGGACTTTGGTTTCCGTTTCCGGCGTCACGTCCGCCAACCCCTTTAGGCCGAAGATTTCAGCGAAGGTCTTGCCGGACACGATCTTCGTCGTTGAAAACTCGCCCTCAGCCTGATTGCCCAGCGCGCTACGATCCACGACGAAGCAGATGCGACGAAAACGCTTGGCCGCGAGCAGTCGATACAGCAGGGCAATGGCGAGTTTGGTCTTGCCCGTGCCCGTTGCCATCGCGATCAGCATCCGCCGCTCACCTTTCGCCAACGCTCCCTCGACGGCGACTATCGCTTCACGCTGGTAGGGTCGCAGCGGAAACCCGAAGTCGAACGGCTGCGCTTTCAGGGATGCTGTTGCCGCATCTTGGTCGATGTCCAACTGACCAGAGAGGCCCTCGGGCGTCGGCCAATCGATAAGGGCGCGACGGTGATTGGCGGGGCGTCGAGTGTCGCGGAACCAGATGCCGCTCTCTGTTTCGATCTGCTTCAAGTAGGAACGACCATTGGCGGCAAATACGAACGGCACCCGGTGCTCGCCCCACGGTCCTCCCGCGAATGCAACATCGGGCGTCGTGCCGAGGCCATTGGAGTATCGCTCGGCTTGATCAATGGCCGCAGACACGTTCTTGCGGCGTCGTTTAGCCTCGACGACCCCAATAAGGACTGTGCCGACAAACAGGGCATAGTCTGCTGGCCCGCTCGCTGTGGGCCATTCGGCGATGGCCATGTTCCGGCCTCTGGCCGGACGAACACCGGCGCTGTACCGCATGGCCTTCGTGTTGGCTTCCCACTCCCGATCCCGAAGCTGCTGGTCGATCAGGTCGCGCGTGCTCTCCTCGTCCAGGTCGATCTTCGTCGCGGCTTGCTCGCCGCGCTGCACGAACTCAAGGATGTCCGCTTTCGGCGCAACCTCGGCTGCTGCCTGCAATGCTGCCAGTTTTGTGGCGATCTCGATCCTTGCGGCTTCACTGTCTTGGGCGAGCTGTTCCCACGTCGCCCGTTCCTCAGCCTCGCGCCGAAGGCGCTCCTCGACACTCTCCCGGGCGCGCACTTGCTCCTCTGCATGCAGCCGAGCGGCAGAAGCGGCGTCCATGCTCTCAGCGACCTTGCGCTGGAGCGCCGCGATTTCCTCTTTCAGAGCGGCGGCGGCGTCTGTTGGCTCGGGCGGTGGGATGAACGCGCCGGGATTGAAGTTCGGCTGCCGCCCGTAGGTCCGATGGAACCAGACCCCCAGCTGTCGCGCGAACTTGAGTGAGGCCAGTGCGTCCGCGTGACCGCCCTTGGCTTCGTGCACGGCGTTGTTGCCCAACTTGCGGAGGACATGGAACACATCGGCGGCTTCCTTGGGGATGATCCGCTCAAACGACAGACGGCGCAGGGTGTCCTCAAACGTTTCCCGCTCGCCTAAGTAAAGTGCGTGGTGGGCGGCGATGAGCTTGGCGAGAAGCTCGGCAAACTGACGCAGCTTGACGATGGCGGTGGACGGGTCATCCCGAAAATACCGCTCGGCCTGTGCTCCCAAGGTCGCCAGTCGGACGTCATGCCCCTGCAAAAACCCGAAATTGACCGTCGCCAGCATCCACGCCCCCTTGCGCAGCAAGATCGCACGTTTTGGCATAAGCGTCTTGGGCTTTTGGCTCGCAGCGATCAGGAAGAGTTTTATCGGGATAGAGAGAACAAGGTCGCTCGAATTTAGCCGGCCGGCATCACCTCCGAAGCGCCCGGTCAGCTTAATGGATGCGTTGCGGCTGTTGGCGGCTCTGGCCGCACCCCAAAGGCCTTTCCCCACTATGCTGTGGAATAACCCTCGCTCACTTCTTGTATAAAGCTGGTTTCGCGCCCATCTACGGCGGGTCTTTCGCGGCGTCGCCGATCGGGTCTTCGGATGCTGATCGTGCGGCACGCGGCTTCCACATCGGGATGACCGCTGTGGTGCGGATTGTCACGACGGATCACAGCCGTGGTTCTTCGTGCTCC
>Ga0187852_1001911_pt1 | contig 18233 bp, 13 predicted proteins | sample June2016WEW_6_40_FD_134511 | JGI IMG/M metagenome (GOLD analysis project Ga0187852, IMG submission 134511) | Peatland microbial communities from SPRUCE experiment site at the Marcell Experimental Forest, Minnesota, USA - June2016WEW_6_40 | ecosystem: Environmental > Terrestrial > Soil > Wetlands...
CGAAAAAGGAGTCAAAACCGTGCCGGCACCGTGAGTAAGTCTCAACTCGGCCTCCGCCACCGACTCGAATCGGTCCCGAGCGTGTTGCATGAGATTGAAAACAACAAAAATTTCACAGCTTCGAAGCCTTTCCGCAAGACAGTGCGGCAGAGCCGCGGACCGCCTGCGGCTTCGCAATTCGCGATCTGAAATGTAGAAAGTCGAAGCGGTGACCTTCGCGGCTGCTCATGACGACCACAAGGGTTGCAGTGACTTCGCAGGAGTGATATGAAACAAGCGACTGAAGCTTCCCAGAAAACCGCTCGAGCCGCGAAGCCTTTCCACGCCCGGGTCAAGAAACTTGCTCTCATTGGCGCGGGGAAACTCGGCGAAGCATTGCTCTCAGGAGTCCTGGGCTCGCAGCTTATTCCTGTGGCCAGTGTCGAAGCGACGGTAGCGGAGGCCGACCGGCCGCGCGCTGATTACCTGAAAGAGATATATGGCGTCAAAGTTCATACGAACAACGTCCAGGCGGTCTCCGGAGCCGACCTGGTGCTGATTTGCTTGAAACCCCAGCAGGTGAAAGGCGTCTTGCATGAAATCAGGAAAGTTCTGAGGCATGATGCGGTGCTCATTTCGGTTGCAGCCTCGGTCACGACCGCCTTAATCGAGCGTGAGTTGGGACGGGCCGTGCGCGTGGTGCGGGCCATGCCGAACACGCCTTGCCTCATCCGCCAGGGCATGACGGCCCTCGCCGCAGGGCGGCACGCCACCGAAGACGACGTCCTGTTGGCACGAGAGATTTTCAGTTCCATGGGCCGGATCGTGGTGGTCGGTGAAGAGCATATGGACGCCATCACCGGCCTTTCGGCCTCAGGGCCCGCCTACGTTTACTTGATTATCGAGTCGCTCGCCGAGGCGGGAGTGAAGATGGGATTGTCACGCGACCTTGCCACCGAACTCTCCGCCCAGACCTTGCTTGGCGCCTCCGCCATGGTGCTCCAGACCGGCGAGCATCCTGCCAAATTGAAAGACATCGTCACCACGCCGGCGGGCTGCACCATCGACGGCCTGCTCGAGCTCGAGGAAGGCGGCCTGCGCGTCACGTTGATCAAAGCCGTGGTCCGCGCCGGACAGAGGGCAAGGCAACTGGTGGAGAGCCAGAATACATAACAAGTCGAGAGGTCGAGAGTTTAAGGTCGAGGAGTCTGCCCTCTCCCCAAGGGCTGATCGCTACCCATATCTTTTGCCGGACACCCGGGGAGGCTGCATAAACTCCGCTGCCCTGAAAGGGCGCCAGTTCGTAGCCGGGGGCAAAGCCCCCGGAACGGTCATCCGGAACCAATCCGACCCTGAAAGGGTCGCACAACCAACCGCGCAGACGCCACGGGCGGGTCTTGATTCGACCCTTTCAGGGTCGGGGTTGCCCAATCGGCTCGAGTCCGGGGGCGGTGCCCCCGGCTACTTCATGAATCCCCTTCGGGGATTCCGATTAGCCCCGGTGTCCAGCCAAAGCCGCGGCACATGCTCAGCCCCAAGGGAGAGGGCTGTTTGTTCATCTTAATCCCGCAATCCAAAATCGAAAATCCAAAATCTAACATTCCCTAGCCCCTAGTCCCTAGTACCTAGCCCCCGTTAGCCTGTGCTCTTCATACCAAAGGCAATACCTCCAACAGTAATCTGCAAAAGGTGAAGTATCTCCGGCTGGCGGTCGGGGGCGTGGCGCCATTTTTCGAGGAAGCGGGTCTGGAGGAAGTTGAGAGGGTCAACGTACGGGTTGCGCAGGCGGATGGATTCCGCAAGCACAGGTTGGCGTTCGAGCAGCTGATTCGAGCCTGACACCTCGAGCACGCCCCGAACGCTGCGATCGTATTCTTCCCGGATGCGCCCGAAGATGCTCGAGCCGAGAGACGGGGGCCGAACCAGGGCGGCGTAGCGACTGGCGATATAGAGGTCGGTCTTGGCGAGGGACGCTTCCGCGTTGCCGATCAAGATGCCGAAAAAAGGCCAGCCCTTGTACATGCGGCGCAGCACTTGCAGCCCGCTCGAGCCGTGATCGGCGACGAACTTCTCGAGCGCGTAGCCAAGACCGTACCAAGCCGGGATGAGGTGGCGCGATTGCGTCCAGGCAAAAACCCAGGGAATGGCGCGCAGGTCGCCAAGATTGCCGGTCTGGAACCGGCGGCTGGGGCGCGATCCGAGGCGGATTCGCTCAATCAGGTCGATGGGCGTCGCCTGCCGAAAATAGGTGACGAATCCAGGAGTTTCGTAAACTAGTTCGCGATAAAAGGCGCGGCTGCTGGCGGCAAGCTCCTGCGCATGCTTTTCCCACTCCGGAATCTCCTCCCCCTCGAAGCCACGGAAGTGCAGCAGGTGGGCGTGCAGCACAGCCGTAACGAGCTGCTCGATGTTCCGCTCGGCGATGGCCGGGTTGGCATATTTGAGGGAGATGACCTCGCCTTGCTCGGTGATGCGAAGTCTTCCGCCGGGCGCCGCGAAGGGCTGCGCCTCGATGCTGCGGTGCGATTGTCCGCCGCCACGGTCAATGGTTCCGCCCTTCCCGTGAAACAGGCTCAGTTTGACGCCGCATTTTTCCGCCACTGACGCCAATCGCTTCTGCGCGCGGAAAAGCGCCCAGTTGGCGGCAACATAGCCGCCATCTTTGACCGAATCGGAATACCCCAGCATGACTTCCTGAAAATCGTAGCGGGACTTCAGTATGCGCCGGTAGAGCGGATCCCGGAAAAGTTCCTGCATGATCACTGGCCCGGCTTCGAGATCATCCAAAGTCTCAAACAGGGGAATGACGTCAAAGGATGAGTGCGGCTCGCCCTTGCGGAGTTCCACCAGGCCGGCTTGCTGCCCCAGGAGGAGAATATCCCAAACGTCCGCCGCACTGCCCGTCATGCTCAGAATGTAACGATGCGAAGCCGCCTCTCCGTCGCGCGCCTGGATTTCTTCGAGCGCCCTAAGCTCTTCCAAAACGCGCCGGGTAGATTCAGAGAATGAGTGCGTCTCGTATGGTTCCGCAGCGCGGTCTTGTGTCTTCAGAATCATCGGCTTTTCGAGAAGTCTTTTGATAGAAAGAATGCGCGCCTCGGAAGGTTCGGAAGCGAGCCCTTGATTCTGCAAAAGCTCGGTGGCGGCGGCGCGGGTAGCATAGGAATGGGTGCGAAAATCGAGGCTCGCGCCGTGAAAACCAAAAACCTGCGAAGCCACGCGCAGCCTGCGGGCGCCCAGCTTCGAGATTCGAGGACTGCCGTGGCGCGCCAAAAGGCGCTCAAGCTGGCTGAGATCGCGAGTGAATTCGCCGGGAGTCGCGTAGGCGCCTCGCTCGCGATTCACCGTCTGGTCGAGCCTCCACATCATGATGCGGAGCTTGCGCCGATAAAGCTCGCTCGGCTGATCCACTTCCCGGAATGTGCGCGTTTCCGGAAAGCGGCGCATCAGCCGCTCGAGGTCGCGCTGGATTTCGGGAACGTGGCGGCACGGAAACGATGCCAGGGCTAGCATACGCCGGCAGCTTGCGTGATAGTAATGCAGAATGCTCTTGCGCACTTCTTCAGCGGCTTCTTTACTGGTGGTCGGCGTGACGTTGGGATTGCCGTCCCGGTCGGTGCCAACCCAGGAGCCAAAACTCAGGAAGGGCTGCGGTTCAGGGAATCCGGGATGGTAGCGAAAAAGCTCGTCGCAGAATTTCTCCCAAAAAGTTCCTGCCAAATCGTAGATGGTGCGCTCGAGGTAAAAGCGCGCGTTCTCGCTCTCGATTTGAGGTGTAACCGCAGACTCGCGGACCTCGTCGGTGAGCCACAAAGCTTCGATCGAAGGATCGATCGCCTGCTCTTGAGCGGCATGCGGGCCTCCGTCGAAAGCCTCGAGGGTTCTCCCGATTCTTAGAATGTGGTTGAGTATGCTCCGGCGCTTGGCTTCCGTCGGGTGGGCGGTAAGGACCGGCTCGATGTGCATGGATTGAAGGAGGCGCTTGAGTTGGGTCGCCGGAACTTCCTGGCGCCGCAACTCGCTGAAGGTCCGGCGCAAGGACATGGGCGCACCCGCTTCCTGCGAAGCATAGGCGCGCAGGCGACGCACCCGCTCGCGCTCCTCGCAAAGGTTGACGAGATGAAAAAAGAGGCTGAAAGCGTGCGCGACCTCGGTGGCCTGGCGATTCGAAAGTTCGCGGACGGCCGATTCCTTGAGTTCGAGGAGCTTCGGATCGGGGTGCCTTCGGATCTGCTTGGCCAGACTACGCAGACGCTCGATCGCCTGGAAGGTCTTTGTTCCACACTGCTCCTGCACAATCGCCCCCAGGCGTGTGGTGAGGAATCGCACTTCCTGGCGTAGAGCTTCGTCCATGCGTAATCAGGTGTCAGGTGTTGGGGAAACCCCTTACCCGGCCTTGCGACATCCGGAAATCATGAAAACATGGTTGTAGGGGGACGGCTTGCCGTCCCCTAATGAACGGGGTAGGGCAAGCTCTACCCCTACACGTTATCAGAGCAGTCGCTCATGCCCGTCGGCTGACAGGCACCCAGAAACCATGAAGCACCCGGGAGCGCGGGCATCCTGCCCGCAGCGTGCGTGCAATCGCGGCGCGAATGGCGGGCAGGATGCCCGCGCTCCCGGATATCTTCAAAGCGGTGCGAGATTCCTCGCTTCGCTCGGAGTGACACACTTTTTTACTGTCGACTGTCGACTGTTGACTGTCGACTCTTCCCAACCACCGGTGCCAGCGCCTTCCGCAACGCCTCGAGATTCGGCTCGACGCGCAGTAGTCTCTGGCAGCTTTCCTGATCGTCCGAGCGGTGGCGCATGACGTACTCGGTATCTTTCAATTGGTTACCCGTAAGAACGCAGACAATATCCGCGTGCCAGGGAATTCGTCCGGCGCGCACCAGCTTGCGAACGCCTGCGACGGTCGCGGCAGACGCGGGCTCGCATCCCACGCCGTCTTCCGCCAGCATCGCCTTGGCCTCAAATATCTCCGTGTCGCTGACGGACTCCGTGAATCCCCCGGACCACTCGAGCACTCGTTGGGCCTTCTTCCAATTGGCGGGATGGCCAATGCGAATCGCGGTGGCCTCAGTATCCGGTTTATCGACTGGGGTCAGTTCGCTCAAGCCGCCTGCCAGCATCTGATGGAAGGGACTCGCTCCCGCCGCCTGCACCACCACCAGTTGCGGCACTTTTTCGATGAATCCAAATTCCTTCAGCTCGCGTAGCCCCTTGCCGATGGCGGAGACATTGCCGAGATTCCCGCCAGGAACCACAATGTAGTCCGGCGGCTGCCAAGCGCGTTGTTCAAGCATCTCCGCCACGATGGTTTTCTGTCCCTCGATGCGGAAGGGATTTACGGAGTTCACCAGGTAAAGATCCAGTTCGCAGGCGATTTCTCGCAGCAGCCTGAAGGCCTCATCAAACGTATCGCCCACTTCCACCACCAGCGCGCCAAAATCCAAGGCTTGGGCGAGTTTGGCGGCGGAGATTTGCCGGTAAGGAACAAACAGCAGAGCCTTCATGCCCGCGCGAGCCGCGTAGGCGGCCATCGAGGATGAGGTGTTGCCGGTCGAGGCGCATGCCACCCGCCGTATTCCCCGCGAATCGGCGCGCGTTATGCAAGCGGTCATCCCCAGGTCCTTAAACGACCCGGTGGGATTGTTACCCTGGTGCTTGATGGTCAAGTGAACAGGACCCGCCCACCAACCGGTACGGCGCGTGCCCACGAGAGGCGTCGAGCCCTCCGAGAGCGAAATAATCCGGTCGCCCGGTCCGGTGAATGGGATCAACTCCCGGAAGCGCCACACCCCGCTGCGGTCGATGGGCTCGCCACTCAGGCGCCGCTGATGCCACGCGCGCCTCATGTTCTCAGGATCGAAGGCCTCGAATTCGTACTTAACCTCGAGAAGCCCGCCACAGTAAGCACACGCGTGCCCATCCTTTTTCGTGTCCTGCTTGCGCCGGCAAGCGTCTTCGATGCATTGGAGGTAGGCGGATGACATGGTCAGTTGTCAGTTGTCAGTTGTCCGTCGCCATCCCGCTTCGTCGATGAGAATGGGCAACGGACCACGGACCACGGACGACGGACTCCTACAACTTGAATTCCTCGTGTATCGTCTTCACCGCTTCCTTCACGTCGGAAGACTTCACGGCAAACGAGATGCTCAATTCGGAAGACCCCTGGGCGATGGCGATGATGTTGATGGCGCGCCGGCCCAGTGCTCCGAAGGCCCGCCCGGCCACGCCCGGCGTACCTTTCATATTCTCACCGATGGCCACCACGATAGCCACATGCGGCATGAGTTCCACCGCTGCGGAGCGGTCGTGAATGATCTCCAGTTCGAACGCTTTCTCGAGCTTGGCCTTGGCGCGCTTTACCTCTGCATCGTGCACGGCGAGGCAAAGCACATTCTCAGCCGAGGATTGAGTCACCATAAGCGAGGTGACGTCTTCCACGCTGAGGCAATCGAAAACCCGGCTTGCCAACTGAGCGAAGCTCAGCCGATCTCCTCCGCTCACCATAATGAGGTTGGCCTTGCTGAGCGAGGTGATGGCCTTCACGCCCGGCGGGCCATCGGCGGCGGAAGGCACGATGCGGGTTCCCGGGCAGGAAGGGTTGAAGCTATTCTTGATCCAGACCGGGATCTTTTTCTTCATCACCGGCTGAATGGTTTTGGGGTGGAGCACCTTGGCGCCGAAGAAAGAAAGCTCGATGGCTTCCCGGTAGGAGATGCCGGGAATAATGTGCGCCTCCGGAACAAGGCGCGGGTCAGCCGTCATCACTCCGTCAACATCCGTCCAGATCCAGACCTCGTCGGCGTCCAATGCCGCTCCGATGATGGTGCCGCTGAAGTCTGATCCGCCCCGGCCGAGCGTCGTGCACACGCCCTCGGGCGTGGCGCCCCGGAAACCGGTGATCACAGGAATAACTCCGCGCCGGCGAAGCGCCGCCAGGCGCTGGCGGGTCTTGAGAGCGGTCTCTTCGAACAGGGGAGAGGCGTTGCCAAAGTTGTCGTCAGTAACGATGAGCTCAGTGGCATCCACCGCTTCCGCCGCGATACCCAGGGAGCGGAGGATAGCTGCCATAAGGTTTGCAGACATCACTTCGCCCAAGCTCGAGAGCGTATCCATGGCGCGGGGAGTGACTTCTCGGACCAGGGAGAATCCCGAGCACAGGTTCTCGAAGTTACCCACCTGGGCAGCCAGGCGAGGCAGCACAAAAGACTGTTCCGCGGCGGAGAGGAGTTGGTCAGCGACCTCGCGGTGGCGGCGAGCCAATTCCCGCCGCACATTTTTCCAGTGTTCGCCATCACCGGCGCTGGCTTCCGAGGCGGCGCGAATCAGCATGTCCGTCACTCCGCCCATCGCCGAAACCACCACCGCCAACTCAGCGTGCTGCGCGTGCTCAGCCACGAGGTTGCCCACGCTTTGCATGCGCTCGGCGCTGCCCACCGAAGTCCCGCCGAATTTCATGACAACGAGCGGCTTCCTGGGCTTTACGCCAGGTGTCACTTCCTTAACCATGGATCGTTCCTTGCTCCCCAACTCGGCAGAAGGGGGATAGTGCGTTGTGGTTCAGAAATGCAGCCCCGGGCTTCGAAGGTGTTAAAGAATAAGAGCCGCGCCACCCGTGGACGAAGTACGCAAAGCAACGAAAAGCGGAAGTGCTGGTTTTTCTTTGCGACCTTGGCGTACTTTGCGCCCTGGCGTGAAACGGGCTCGGCTCTTCAGCGCATCGCACTCGCGGCCACGGATGGAGGGGCAGGTTCGGGCGACTTAGTCGACTCGCGAACCACGTCGATGAAGACCTTTGCAGGAAGCGACAGGTACCGGTCCCGGCGATATACCAAGCCGAGTTCCCGGTAGATCTTCTGGCCCTCGAGCGGAATCAGCTTCAACAGGCCGGCCTGAACCTCCGGTTGCGCGTAGGTCCTGCTGATCAAGGAAATTCCCAGGCCCGCACCCACAAATTTCTTGATCGTTTCAACGCTGGCCAATTCCATGGAAATCTGAATGCGATCCCGGAAATCACGCAGCAATCGGTCGATCACCACCCGCGTGTGGCCGGTCTTAGGCAGAATAAGCGGGTGGTGCGCAATCTCCTCCGGCGTTACGCTCTTGTTCTTCCCCAGGGGGTGATTCCGAGGCACCACAAGCTGCACTTCGTCGCGAAAGAGCGGGATGACCTCTGTATTATTGGCGGCATGCGGCAGAGTCACAATCCCCAGATCCAGAACCCCTTCCTGAACCTTTTGCAGAATCTTGTGGCTGAAGTTGCGGTAAATGCTGATCTGCACCAAGGGGTAAAGCTGTTTGAATTTGGCGAAAGTCTTGGGCAGGACGTACAGGCAGGTGGCCTCGTTGGCCCCCATGTAGAGCTTTCCGCGCGGCGTCTGGTTCAGCTCGGCGATGGCTTGCAGGGCCTCTTTATGGAGTTCCAGCATCTTCTCCGCATATCGCCGCAGAATCTCGCCCGCCGGCGTCAGCAAAACCTTCTTGCCGCTGCGGTCGAATAGCTTCTCCCCACACTCTTGTTCTAAAAGCCGCACTTGGGCGCTGATGGCAGGCTGCGTGCGGAAAAGCTTCTCGGCCGCGCGCGAGAAACTCTGCAGCTTTGAGACCTCGAGGAAGCTGGCTAGCTGATCGTAGTCCATTGGGTTTTGTTTACACCTGCTTTCTACTATAGCAGATTGCGCGTATCGGACTGAAAGAAAAACCGCACCCGGGTAGTGTTCGACTCTGAGAGTAGCGCCGACCTTTAGAGCCTGCCCTGAGCGAAGCGAAGGGTCGGCAGATGCTGGCCTGAAGGCCAGCGCTACGATCAAACCAGGACAGTACCCATATCCGGTGCGGGATCGTAGGGGCGAGGCGGCGAAGCGGTGAGATTTTTGGCGTTTTCAATATCATTATGCACCGCTGCTAACGACAGCGTAACGCCTGATGCCTTGACTCCAAGATCATGGTGCGGTACGCTGAGCCAGACATGGGAAAATCGGGGCTGCGCCGTTTCCGCCGGCTAGTTATAAGCCGACAACGACAGATTGGTGTGTGCTGAGTGGCGTCGTGTAGATGGCGGGTGCGGAGGAAGGTGAGGGTTTGATGGCCGATGTGCTGACCAAGGCGGGAAGATACGAGGTGGTGCGCGAGCTGGGACGCGGCTCGATGGGTGTTGTTTACCAGGGGTTCGACCCTATCATCGGGCGTACAGTTGCCATTAAGACCATGCTCACGGAAGGCCTCTCTCCCGAGGAGTATAAAGAGTTCAGGGCGCGTTTTCAGCGCGAGGCGCAAGCGGCCGGGGTACTCAGCCATCCCAACATCGTCAACGTTTTCGATTACGGCGAAGACAGCGGCATGCTCTATCTGATCATGGAATTCCTGGAAGGGACATCGCTGGAGAAACTGGTGGAGGGCAAGAAGGTCCTTCCCATTGAAACCATCATCCCCATGTGCGAACAGGTTTGCAGCGCCCTGGACCACGCCCACCAGCGCGGCATCGTTCACCGCGATATTAAGCCTGCCAATATCATGATTCTGAATAATGGCATGGTGAAAGTAACCGACTTCGGCATCGCCAAGATGGTGTCGATGGGGATGACGCAGGCGGGGCTGGTGCTGGGCACGCCCAACTACATGTCTCCGGAGCAGGTGAAGGGGCGCCAGGTTGACGGCCGTTCCGACCTCTTTTCCCTGGGAGTCATTCTCTACGACCTGGTGACCGGGGAGAAGCCGTTCCCCGGCCAGAACATAACCACCGTCATTTACAAGATCATCAACGAAAACCCCGTGCCACCGCGCGAACTGGATTCCACAATTCATCCAGGTCTCAGCTACGTGATTTGTAAAGCCCTGGCCAAGAGCCCCGAGGAGCGCTACCAGACTTGCCGCGAGCTGGCAGAGGACCTGAAGAATTACAGGCAGTTGGGGGGGCAGACGGCGCCGCCTTCCTCGGCCACGATGATCCTGAATGCGCCGCTGGTGCCGGCGGCAGCGGTCGAGCCACGCCCGGCCGAGCCGACTGTGAGGCACCCAGCGCCGCCCGTCCCGGTTGAACGAACTCAGATCGAACCTCCTCAACCGCCGCCCGCCCCAGCGCCCACACAGGTCGTCGCGCCCGCGCCGGTCTATCAAAAGCCTCGCTCTTCGCCGGTGGTATGGGTCCTCTTGACATTGCTGGGCGTTGCCATCCTCGGAATTTTGGGAGGGTATTACTATCTCCAAAAAGTGAAGAGTAACCAGCCGGCAGCGAACGTCGCGAGCGGGCAAGCGGCCAGCGTCAGCACAAACCTGCCTGCGACGCCGCCGGGGACCCCGAGCACGCCCACGGTGGAGAAATCCGCTGTGCCTAGAGGGAAGACGAAGGCCAACGAAGCACCCCAGGTGAGCTCCGCTCCCGCGAGCGGCGGCGCTAAGTCCGACGCCAACCGCTTAGCCCCTCCTGTTACTCGAACTCTTGAGGCGGTAGGTCTTCGCCCGGCCCGCGCCGCCGCCAACAACTCAACCCCTCCTGTTACCGCTTTGGGCGACACCGGTGCCTCTGCCAATCCCTCGAGCGGCGCCGGGCCCGCCGCCGCACCCAAGATGGGTCAAATAGTGGTCAGCTCGAATGTCCCGGGGGCCAATTTTACGATCGACGGCAGTAGTGATCCAGGCTGGGTCACCCCGACGACAGTTAGCCAGCCCCCCGGCAGCCACCGCGTGGTGATCTCAAAAGACGGCTACGGTGAATACGAGCAAACGGTGGACCTGGAAGCAGGAAGGAGCGCCACCGTCAACGCGCAGCTTTCACAGGAAATCGGCGAGATCATTATCAACACGACACCGGCTGGCTTGGAGGTATTCGTTGACGGGAAGTCATTGGGTCCCAGCCCCGCGCATGTCACCGTTCCGCCGGGAACCCACAAGTATGTGGTCAAGCGTGAGGGATGGGAGCCATACGAAGGCACCGTCACTGTGCGAAACGGCGCCACGATGGGTGTCAGGGTCAACATGGGCAAGTAGTGTACCCTCATGTCTCGATTTGTTATAACCGACCCCTCTAACCAGACGCAGATCTTCGAAATCAGCGGGTCAACGGTGAGCATCGGACGCGCCGACTCCAACGATTTGGTGCTCCCGCATCCGAGTGTGTCCCGCAGCCATGCCCGCGTAACCGCCTTGCCGGGCGACACCGTCCTGATCATCGACCTGGGCAGCATGAACGGCACGTTTGTGAACGGGCATCCGATCCAGGAGCAGCGCCTGGCGGACCAGGACCGCATCAACATCGGGGCCTTCGAGCTCAAGTTCGATGCCGCCACCCGAGCTCCCTTTTATGTCGAGGCGGGCCGCGACGCGGGCAGGGACATCACAGGGCTGATCGGCGACGACGCCCTGAGTGTTGGTCTGCACCAGGAGCCCGAGCCCGTCGCCCCACCTCAAACCTCAATCCAGGATCGGCTGGCAGCGCTCGAGAAGGAAAACAAACTGCTGAAGCTCCTGCTGGCGGTGGGCAAAACCCTTTCCTCAACCATGACTCCGCAAGAAGTAATGCAGCAGGTGATGGAGTTGGTGTTCCAGATGGAGAATGTGGAACGCGGTTTTGTGATGCTCCATGACGAACGGAGAGGCTTCCTTCCAGCCATCATGCTCTACAAAGACGAGCATCAGAGGGCCGATCCTTACGGTCCGGTGCTCTCGAAAACCGTCATAGACCAGGTAATGACCGAAAGAGTGCCGGTGTTGATACGCGACGTCTCCCGGGACCAGCGGTTCTCGACCAGCGAAAGCCTTCGGATTTCCGGCATTCGCTCCGCGATGTGCGCTCCGCTCATTTACAAGGACAGGATATTTGGCTTCTTCTATGTAGACTGCCTCAGCAAACCCTACGCCTTCTCAAAGGAAGAGCTGGACATCTTCTCCGTGGTCGCCGCAGAAGCCGCGATCAGCTACGACCGCGCCCATTCCCACGCCGAACTCTCCCGCCGCGCGATCGAGCGCCAGGCCCTGGAACGGTTCATGAGCTCCGTAGTCGTGGAAAAGATTTTGGCCAGCCCCGACGAGATCCGCCTGGGGGGCGAGAACCAGACCGCCACGATTCTTTTCGCGGATATCCGAGGGTTCACCAGGCTCTCCGAGGGCCTCCCTCCCCAAAAGGTCGTCGAACTGCTGAACGAGTACTTCAGCGAAATGACAGATCTCATCTTCGACAACGGAGGAACGCTCGATAAGTACCTGGGAGACGGAATCATGGCGTTGTTCGGAGCTCCTTGGCCCAAGCCGGACGACGCCCAGCGTGCGGTGCGGACGGCCGGCGCGATGCAACGCGCCCTGGTGGCGCTCAACCGTCAGTGGCAGGCGCGCGGCCAGGAACCCCTCCAGATGGGGGTGGGGATCAATACCGGCCAGGTGACCGCCGGGAACATCGGATCCTCAAAGCGCATGGACTACACCGTCATCGGCGACGCGGTGAACCTGGCGTCCCGGCTGTGCGCGCACGCCGCCGGAGGTCAGGTTCTGATCTCCGAGTCCACCTTCCGGGAAATCGGATCCCCCGCCCTGCGCCTGGAGAGCATCAAGGTCAAAGGCAAGGCTGCCCCGGTGGAGGTCTTCGAAGTCCTTTGGAAAGACTCCGTTTCCAGTTGACCTGTGGGATATCTTAGGAAAGAATAAGCGTAGAAAGGGCTATTACCACTTGGAGGCTCGAGGGCGAAACATCCGCCCGAACAGTTTCGCAGCGATACCTATCCGGTGTGGCTGGAAATCAGCGATGTCCAGCCTCGGTATTCCGGAGCACCTATATGCCTGGCGAACCGAACTTCGAAGGAACTGTGCGCTATATCCCGTGCGCGAACTGCGGAAGCGGGAACCCCGCGAACGCGCCAACCTGCGCACGCTGCGGAAAGCCGCTGGGACTGCCGACCGCTCCTCTCCCACGACCAAATACTCTGCAGGCGCCGCAAACGGAATGCCTGAAATGTCACAAGACGTTTCCGGCCGGCGCCAAATTCTGCGGTTTCTGTGGCACGCCGCTCGCGCCGGTGGACGCCGCAATCGCTCCCCCGCCGCTGCCGCGGGCAGTCGAGCCCCAGCCCGTCGCTCCGCCGCCCCCAAAGGTCGAATCGCCGGCCTCGCCCGCGAGCGTCTCTCAGCTCTTTGCTGCCCCGACAGTATCGTCATGGGAATCGCCGCAGCCTGTCTCTCCGGCCGCTGCGGCTTTTCCGCCTGGCCCGCCCGTGACGCGTTCCCAGCCGCAGCCGATCAGCCCTCCGGCCGCACGGCCGGCGCCGCCGGTTCGAGCGCCCTCCGCAGCAAGTCTGGATACCACGATGCCTGCTTCCTTGCAGGCGGGAACCTTGTTGTTTGACGGATTCCGCGCCCCGAGCATCGAAGCTCACATCAGCGAGAAGAAGACCGACGGCACCTGGGGGCATCCTCTCCAAATCGTGGGGGGAGTTTCCATCGGGCGCGCCAATTGCGAAATCAATTTCCCAGACGATGCCAGGCTTTCAGATCGGCACGCTTTGCTGTCGAATCGCGAGGGAAAGCTGTACTTGGCGGATTTCGGCAGCCTGGGTGGAACTTTCATCAAGCAACGGCAGGACACTGAACTCCTTCCGGGGGACGTGTTTCTCCTGGGACAGGATCTCTTTCGATTCACCACGCAAAGCCTGGAGCAGGTGGAAAAACCGAGTTCCGGACAGGGCACGATGATGTGGGCTTCGCCGCCCAAGCTGCACCCTGGCCCGGTCTCTGCCAAGCTCGAACACATCCTGGTAAGCGGCGAGGTGATTGAAGAATTCGAATTGGAAAACCCTGAAACTACCCTGGGGCGGACTAACGCCAATCTGGTGTTTAAAGACGATCATTACATGTCCGGGACCCACGCCCGCATTGTGGCGCAGCCCGGACGCTTCATCCTTCAGGACCTGCGGAGCCGCAACGGCGTCTTTCGTCAGGTCCGCAGTGAAATCGAATTGGAGGCTGGAGACGAGTTCTTCCTGGGGGAGCACATCTTCCGGGTGGAAATCAAACAGCTTAATTGAACTCGAATTCCGAAGTTGAATTTGGCACTCCCGGACCAACTCTTTAAATCCGAATTGCCTGCCTTGATAATCTCGAAAACGGAACGGATGTTTGGATTCTTCGGAAGCAACCCCTCACCCGTCCCACACCGGCTGATGACTACGCCGGCTGCAGGACACCCTCTCCCCAAGGGAGACGGCCGTCAACGTTGATTGATTTCTGTCGTCTCCCATGGGGAGAGGGTGGTGAGAGTAGCGAGCCGAGTGAGGGGTTTCTTCCCATAGAGCTTCGCAACTTCGGAATTCGGGTTGAAGACCGCCGGTCCACAGTTTCGTGAGCGCTTCACATGCGCCCGGTGAAATCCTCTTGCCGGAATTCCCGAACCTCGATGGGCGTGTCGGCGACCGCAGGGGGAAGTCCGGCCCCGCTGAACTCGGCCATGACCACCGTGATGTTATCGTTCCCGCCGTTGGCGTTAGCTTGATCGATCAAGGACTGGCACTTGTTGGGCAACGGCTCACTCCCCATCATCACGCGAAGAATCTCGCCGCCCGGAACCATATTATACAGGCCATCGCTGCAAAGCAGTAGGCTATCTCCCTGGTTTACCAGGGCGCACGTGACCTTGACATTGACGTTCTCGCTGCTCCCCACCGCTTGGGTCAGAATGCTCTTGCGGCTGTCCATCTCCGGGTCGCTGGGAACTTCGACGCCGATTTCCTTGAGATAGTTCAAGAACGTCTGATCGCGAGTCAACTGGGTCAACTCAAGGCCGCGATTGAGGTAGGCGCGGGAATCTCCCACTTGCGCCACGAAAAGATAAGGTCCGAATATGGCAGCCGCTGTGGCCGTCGTCCCCATCCCACGATGAGTGGGTTCGTCCAGCGCTCGCTGGTGGATGATCTGGTTGGCATATTCGACGGATTCCCGGAGCAGGAGTACAAAGTTCACCTCGTTGACCTGTTCCAGAGACTTGAGGTTCTCATGCAATCGCTTGGGAACGGTGAATGTGCAGATGTGGCTGGCAACTTCTCCACTTGCTTCTCCACCCATGCCGTCAGCCACCATGAACAGTGAGCCAAAACTCCCCAGCGTAAGGGCGGGAAGAGGAGGCGTCCGGCTCACTTCGCCGGTTGTCAGGTTGCAGACGACATAGTTGTCCTCGTTGTTCTTTCGGATGCGGCCCATGTCAGACGCACCACAAACCTTGACCTTGATCGCGTTTTGCATTACCCCTGTCGCTTCGTCCAAAGTGGCCACTCTCCCTCTTTCAGGCTGCGACATTCTCAGCGACGAAACATGATGTCCTGGTAACGGCCTTTTTCCGGATTTGTCCTATCTTCCTTCTTACCACATTTTGTGGGGATTAGGGAATAGGGATTAGGGACTAGGGAACAGGGATTAGGGAAACAGGGATTGGGAATTGGGGATTAGCAAACAGCCAAGAGAGGCCAGGAAATGACTGCTTTCTTCCCAGTTGCTGTTGAGGCTCCGCCCCCTGATCCATCGAGTCCTTGGTCCCTAATCCCTGTTCCCCAATCCCTAGCCCCTAATCCCTAGCCCCTAGTCCGTGTGTTTCGGCCAAGCCGGCCCGAAGGCCGTCCACAATCTCGGCCGAGATGTTTCTGCCGCGATCCAAATCCGCAGGCGGCAGCGAAATGGCCGCGACCTTGGCGTGGCCGCCGCCCCCGTACCGCTCGCAGATGCTGGCCAGATTGGCGGTCTTGGGCGTTGCGTTCCATGGGTTGCTTCCCACGCCGATCTTGATGCGAGCCTCAGAGCGGCTTAGCGCCACACTGTATACGGCGCCTGGAAACAAGTAATAGGGAATGAACTTATTGAAGCCTTCAGAATTCCGGTCTGAGAGGTCGAAGAATAGGACTCCATCCTTGAGCTCGCCGCGGGAGCGGATGATCTCAACAGTCTTGAGGTGGACGGCATAAAGACGCTCAAAAGTCTGCCGCACCTCAGGGATATCCATGATCTCACCGAGCGATTGGGAAATCAGTCTGGGAATCAGCCGCACCGAGAACTGGGGGTCCGTTGTTCCTTCGATGACCAGGGTGAGTTGAGTGGGAGGATCACGCATCTCCACGGCTGTTCGGGTATCAGGGTACTGGGCGCCGTCGATCAGATCGGCCCAATAAACCAGTTCGTCCAGCTCGGGGGCTCGAAAGCCGAATTTCTCCCGGCAGGTGTCGACAATGAATTTAGTGCAAGAGCGATAGTCGGGGCCGTAGAATTTCTTGCCGCTGCGGTCATGGCGAAAATGCTCCGCATCGGCTTCGGTGAGAAAGGCGCTTTGGTGATGGTCAAACCACCAGGTCAGCCGGTCAGAGCTGGAATACTTGAAATCCACAATGACGTTTTCCTGGTCGTCAAACAGGCCTTCGTCGAATAGTTGTCCGGCCCGGTGCACTAACCCGTGATAGCGGAACTCCGCCTTCGGGTCGATGCACTGGCGATAAAACCGGGTGAAAAGGGCCGCTGAGCCGACCCCGTCAAAGCAGCGATCGTGAAAGCAAACAAGAACACCCATAGCACCACACCATGGCTTAAGCCCAGTCGAGTCTGCGCCGGGCCCAAGCCGAAATCGGCCGTAGGATAGCTTGCCGTTCTGCTGGCGATCCTCCGCCGCCGAATTGGCAGCGTAAGACCGCCTCTCGATCAAACTGTGCCACGCACCCGGAGCCCTGAGACGTTATGGGCCCCCTTCCAATTTGTCATGCTCGCTCCGCCTCTGCGGGCCGGCATCGCCAGCCACAAGGCCGAGACGACACTCCAACCGGGACACGACCGTGAAACCTGCTAAATTGCATTCAGCGCGAGAAATTGTCAAGTGAAAAGGGGAGGGGGGCTAGGGGAGTACTTTTGCAATACCACTAACTGGCGGCTCCCTGGGAGCGGCCCTCTGGCCAAATGACACCTCAAGCGGCGACCTATAAAGGCAAGCGTGCTAGACCTCTCGAAGCAGGGGCGCTAACCTTGACCACGCGGAGTGGAGCGGTCGGTGTTTCACACCTCCAGGTCGCTTAACCAGCTTGTTTGGCCGCCAATTCGCCGATAACGGGGAGTTTAAAGCGTTCGTTATTGTAGGCCTTATACATCAGGAACAGCATGCAAGCCAAAAAGGCAAGTGAGACCAGCATGCTTATCATCGCCAGTAGGCCCCACAGGCCGCTGAACGGGTTCCAGAGCATCCCCATGATGATGTAGCCCCAAACGATACGAAAGCCGATCCAGATGGCACTGAGAAAAATGGACTGGAAGGCATGGAAGCGCACGAACTTATCATTCTTGTAAGGTTCGATCACCAGAAAGATAATTCCGGTGATAAAACCCAAGATGTAAGTGAGAAGCCCCGCAACGTTGGAGGACATTGCCGTACTGCTTGTGGCTGGCCCCGCCGCGGCGCCCGCCGCTGGAGCTCCCGGCCCCGCCGCGGCTGAACCTTTTGGAGCGCCACAAGCCGGACAGAAACTCATACCCTCCCCCACTTGCGCCCCGCATTTTGTGCAAAACGCCATTGCTCATTCCCCCCTTCTGAGATGATGTGAGCCCGCCGCGCCGAGGCTCGTCGGAACTGCGTCCACACGCTCGAGCCGAAACAATTGCCAAAACAGGGATTAAACCCTCTACCCAAGGGTGCACCATTACTAGCACAGACTGTTTGCTGATGCAACCGCTTTTATCAACATTCTTGTCAATAGTTGCCATTTGCAACATAGCACGGCCCCGCGCGCCGTCAGCCTTCCGGATGCGCTGGCTGACTGCCCGCAGGATGACGCACCCAGAGACCCTCAGCCGTCCGTCGGCTGACGCGCTTACACCTTCAAAGAACTTCTGAAGCACGACACGGGTGATTAGTGGAAGATGTCCCAGCTAGAGGGAGGAGACTTGTGACTTAGAACTCTCAACTCACGGTGGGCGGTCAGACGCATTGTGCGCGACGCCGGAGAGCCTCGTGTAGCCGCGCGCGAACGTCATCCGGCAGCGGGAAGAGCTTGCCGTCGCAATAAAGGTCGATGGTCTTGCGTGCGGTGTCGAACACAGCGTGGCAGTGGTGGCAGTTGCCGAGGTGAGCTTGAATGGTCTGTTTCAGTTCCTCGTCAAGCTCACCATCCAAATAGTTGGAAAGTTCGTTGACCGCGTTCCTGCATTTCACGAAAGTCATCCTCGCTTGAGAACTTTACTCAGTTCTTCCCGCAATCTCAGGCGGCCCCGGAAAAGCCGCGCCTTCACCGCGCCGATGCTCA
>Ga0187852_1001924_pt1 | contig 18139 bp, 13 predicted proteins | sample June2016WEW_6_40_FD_134511 | JGI IMG/M metagenome (GOLD analysis project Ga0187852, IMG submission 134511) | Peatland microbial communities from SPRUCE experiment site at the Marcell Experimental Forest, Minnesota, USA - June2016WEW_6_40 | ecosystem: Environmental > Terrestrial > Soil > Wetlands...
AAGCCGGATAGGCCGATGCCGCACTCCACGCCGCTGGTGACTTCGCGGGCGTCGTCCTTGAAGCGCTTGAGGGAGCTGATTTTACCCTTGAAGAGTTGTTCGTCGCCGCGCATGACCTTGACCTCCGCATCGCGGCGAATGACGCCGTCCTGCACGCGGCAGCCGGCGATGGCGCCGACCTTGGGAATGCGGAAGACGTTGAGGACTTCGGCGCGGCCGATGTAGTTTTCCTTGAAGACGGGTTCGAGCAGGCCCAACATGGCCAGGCGCATCTCGTCCTGCAGCTCGTAGATGATGGAGTGGAGGCGAATCTGGACGCCTTCCTGATTGGCCAACTCGGCGGCCTTGCGCTCGGGGCGCACGTTGAAGCCGATGATGATGGCGTTGGAGGCCGTGGCCAGAAGGACGTCACTCTCCGTAATGGAACCGACGCCGGAGTGAATGACCTTGACGCGCACCTTCTCAGTGGACATAAGGACCAGCGAATCGGCCAGTACTTCGACCGAGCCGGTGACGTCGCCCTTAATGATGAGGGGCAAGTCTTTGACGCCGGCGGTGCGAATCTGCTCGGCAAGGCCTTCCAGCGAGACGCGGGAGCTCTTGGCGAGTTGGGCGTCGCGCTCCTTCATCTTGCGGTACTGCGCGATGCCCTTGGCCTTGTCGCGGTCGGCGACGACCAGGAAGGTGTCGCCCGCGTCGGGCATGGCTTCCAGGCCGAGGACTTCGACGGGGGTCGAGGGGCCGGCAACTTCGAGGGCGCGTCCGCGATCGTCGAACATGGCGCGGACCTTGCCGAAGGTGTTGCCGACGATGTAGCTGTCGTTGAGGTGAAGGGTGCCGTCCTGCACCAGCACCGTGGCGACGGCACCGCGTCCGCGGTCGAGCTTAGCTTCGAGGACGCTGCCGACGGCCTTGCGTCCGGGAGTGGCTTTGGGGGCCTTGAGATCGGAGACCAGGCAGATCATTTCCAGCAGCAGGTCGAGGTTGATGCGCTTCTTGGCCGAGACTTCGACGAAGACCGTACCCTCGCCGCCGGCAGCCCACTCCTCGGGGATCAGGCCGCGGTCGGCCAACTGCTTCTTGACCCGCTCGGGGTTGGCTTCGGGCTTGTCGATCTTGTTGACCGCCACGATGATGGGCACGTCGGCGGCCTTGGCGTGGTCAATGGCCTCCAGGGTCTGGGGCATGACGCCGTCATCCGCGGCAACCACGATGACCACGATGTCAGTGACCTTGGCGCCGCGGGCTCTCATGCGGGTAAAGGCTTCGTGGCCCGGCGTGTCGAGAAAGACGATTTCGCGGCCTGAGGCTGGAGAGCCTTCCTTGGCAAATTTCACCTTATAGGCGCCGATGTGCTGGGTAATGCCGCCAGCCTCGCCCGCGGCGACGTCGGTTTCGCGGATGGCGTCGAGCAGCGAGGTCTTGCCGTGATCGACGTGGCCCATGACGGTGACCACAGGCGAACGGGAGACTTCGAGCTCACCTGTGTTTTCAGCTTCAAGGACCTCTTCAATGGCCTGGTTGGCTATCTCTTCTTCGTAGCTGATGACGGTGGCGGCGGCGCCGAACTTGGCGGCCATGTCCTTGACCATCTCAGCGTCGAGGGACTGGTTGACGGTGACGAAGATGCCGCTCATGAGCAGCGTGGCGATGAGGTCCTTGGCGCGGACTTCGAGTTTCTCGGCCAGGTCCTTGACGCTGATGCCTTCGGTGACGGTGATGGCGCGGGTGATGGGAAGCGGCTCATTGCCGTATTGCACGCCGGCATAGCGCGGTGGCGGCACAAAGCCCTTCATCGGGCCTTCCTTGGTCTTGGGGTACTGCGTCTGGCGGCCGCCACGTCCACGGGAGGGGGCGCGCTGCGGGCGGGGCGCCTCGCCGGTTGGCGGAGCGCCGCCGGGGCCGGGTCGCGGGCCGCCGAAGCCACCCGGACGGGCTGATCCAAGGCCAGGCCGCGCGCCAAAACCGGTACGCGCGTCGGAGCCACCAGGCGCGCCAGGTCCACCGGGCCCGGCATAGCCGCTGGGCGTTGTGCGCGTGGGATGCTTGGGGCGGGGACCGCCTGCGGGGAATTGACCTTGTCCGGGAGGGCCTCCGGGAGTGCGCTGCGGGCGACCGCCGGGACCGCCGGAGGGGTGGCGGTCGAAGATCGGCTTGCCGCGCTGAATGCCGGCGCCGGCGGCCTGGCTTCCCGCGCCTTCGACCGGGGCGGTTGGATCCGCGAGGGGCGCCTTATAGACCGGGCGGGGCCCAGTTTGGGGCATGACCATCCGGCGGACGGGCAGCGCACGGGTTGGCGATGCGGTGCGCGTTTGGCCCTGCGCGCGATGATGCGCTGGAGCGGCAGTGGCCGTGAACTCCGGCGCAACAGGGATGGCTGGCGTGTCTGTCTCCGCTGCGGCTGTGAGGGCTTCTGAAGCAGGCGGAGCGGCAGCCTGCGCCGGCTCAACCGCAACGGCGGAAGGCGCAGCCACGTCAGCGGCGGCCGGAGGCTGGCCGGCAGGAGCAGCGGCTGGCTTGGCTGCGGCGGCTGGCTTTTTGCCTGCGCGCGGCTGCTCATCATGGAGGGATGCAACGCTCGGGGCCACTGGCGGCTTGACCACCACGGCTACAGGAGGCGCCGCCACCACGACCGCCGGACGCGGCGCGACAACAGTGCCTGCTCGAGCCTTGGCGACCACCGGACCGGCCGGTGGGCGGGATGCAATGGCCGGCGGAGCGGGTGGGGCGGCGACGATGGGCGGCGCGGGGCGGGGCTGAGGAACAACCTTGCGAGGTTCCGGGCGGCCAGGTTGCGGCGGAGGCGCAACGGGCGCGGCCGTGGGTGTCGCGGGTTTGGCAGGCTCGACCGGTGCGGCTTTCGGGCGCACAGGCGCATGGATCCGGCGCGCCTCTTGCTCTTCCTTTTGCTTGGCCTGAATGGCCTTCAGCACGTCGCCCGGCTTGGAAATATGCGAGAGATCGATTTTGGGCGCGATGGCCTGGGGAGCGCGGGGGGCCGCCGAACTCACATGACTGGCCGGCCGCGATACATGCTCAAAATGAGCGCGCACCTTCTCGGCTTCATCGGCCTCCAGTGAACTGGAGTGGGTTTTGACGCTGGCCACGCCGAGTTCCGGAAGAATGTCGATAATCGCGCGAGGCTTAACTTCCAACTCGCGCGCGAGATCGTTGATTCGAACCTTACTCATCCGCCTCTTTTCAAAATCTGCTACCCAAAGCCGTTAGTCGCTCATAGCTGCCACACGGCAATGGCTGCTTATCAAAGTTCCGTTATCGCCCGATTGGCCTTGAAGAGTGGAGCGCATGTTACGCGCTGTCCTCTTTGGCCGCCTGCTGTTGCTCAATCCCGTTTGCTGTCTCGTCCGCTTCCAACTCCGGCGCCTCATCGGCATCGGGGACGTTCTCAATCGCCGCTTCAGCCGCGGGGAGTGTCTCCGTTTCCGCTTCAGCCGCACTGACGCTTTCAGCTTCTTCGAGAACCACGGCTGCGTTTTCCGCCTCCGCTTCCGAATCAGCCACAACCGCGGGCGCATTCTCCACTTCCGCCTCGCCGGCTTCTTGTCCGGCGACTGGTTCCCCAGCCTCGGCTTCGTCTGTTTCCGGCTCGCGGCCTTCTTCGCCCTCTTCAAAGCGGCCGAAGTAGTTGCGCACGGCCACGCTGATCCGTTCCAGTGTTTTTTCGCCGATGCCCGGAATCTCCTCCAACTGCTCGGGGGTCATGTCGGCCAGGGCCTCGACCGTGGTGATGCCGGCAGCGACCAGCTTCTGCAGGATGCCGTCACCCAGCTCGGTGACTTGCTCGATTGGTGTGGAGGGTCCGCCGGCCAGGGCCTGCATCTGCTGCTCCACCTCCTGGCGCTTTTCCTCTTCGCTCTTGATGTCGATCTTCCAACCCAGCAGCTTGGCCGCCAGGCGCACGTTCTGGCCCTTCTTGCCGATGGCCAGGGAAAGTTGCGTGTCGTCCACGATGACTTCCAGTTGCTTTTCGGTAAGATCGGAAATCGACACGCGGCTGACCTTGGCCGGCTGCAGCGCCTTCTCGGCGAAGGTGGTGATCTCGTCGCTGAACTCGATGATGTCGATTTTTTCGCCGCGCAGTTCGCGGATGATGGACTGCACGCGCATGCCCTTCATGCCCACGCAGGCGCCCACCGGGTCAACGTCCTTGTCGCGGCTCTGCACGGCGATCTTGGTGCGCTCGCCGGCCTCGCGGGCAATGGCGCGGATGACCACTGTGTTGTCGTAGATCTCGGGGACTTCGGACTGGAACAGGTTCTGCACCAGCTCCGGCGCCGCGCGGGAGACGATCACCTGCGGTCCCTTGGCGGCGCGGTCCACCTTGAGCAGGACGACGCGGACGCGTTCACCGATGGAGAACTGCTCCAGCCGCGACTGCTCGCGCTTGGGACAGCGGGCTTCGGCCTTGCCCAGGTCGTAGATGATGTCCTGGCCCTCGATCCGCTTTACGGTCGCGTTCAGCACTTCTTTTTCGCGGTGGGCGTATTCCTGGAAGACCGTGTCGCGCTCAGCCTCGCGCACCTTCTGGAAGATCACCTGCTTGGCCAGTTGCGCGGCGATGCGGCCCAGCGAACTGGTGTCGCGGTAGAGCCTGATTTCGCTGCCCACCTCCACGTCCGGCGCCAGTTCCTTGGCCTCGGTCAGCGTGATCTGGTTCAGCGGATCCTCGAGGGGATCATCGTCGGCCACGACCGTCTTATATATGTAGGCCGTAATCTCGCCGGTCTCCTTGTTCAGCTCGCCGCGCATGTTCTCCTGGGTCTTGTAGAACTTGCGCGTGGCTAGGGCGATGGCCTCCTCGACGGCGCTAACAACAATGCCGGGGTCAATGCCCTTCTCCTGGCTCAGGGCCTCAATGCTCTGGTACAAAACGCTGGTGGCCATACTCTGCTTGCTCTCTCGGTGTTGCGCGTACGGCGGGGCTCTTTGTGGCCGCGCCGGTTCAGTTGGGTTTCAAGAAGGGAGTGAAGTTTGCTCCCTTCGCGTTTCCGTGTCCGGACTCTTGACTGCTCCGGCGCGAAATTCTCAGATCTCCGGCACTAATTGCGCCTTTTCGATGTTGCCGATTGCAATCTTCACCGTGCCGCCGTCTGTCTTCTTCGTCTTGCTGTTCTGCTTCACAGCGGCCAGGTCCAGCGTGATCGTGCCGGACGATCCGGCTTCATTTCCCGCTTCCGCGCCTGCAACCAGCCGTCCCTGCCAGTGCCGGTTGTTGCGGATCGGCTCAAAGGTCTGCACCTTCACCAGGCTTCCTGAAAACCGTTGAAACTCCTCCGGCCGGCTCAGCTTGCGATCCAGCCCCGGTGAACTTGCCTCCAGCGTGTACTCCGCGCCGGGAACCTGGTCTTCCATATCCAGCAGCACGCCAAAATCCCTGCTGAATTCGGCGCAATCCTCATGCGTGATGCCGGAAAGCTGCTCCAGACGATCCGGGCTCAACGTGCCTTCCTGGACCTGCTGAACCAGCCGTTCCGGAAATCCCTCCGCCCCGGCCGCAATCGCCGCCTTCAGTTGCGCCCGTCCCTCGGCGTTCTTTTCGAGGAAGACGCGAAGGATGCGCTTTTTCGCCGGGCCGGTGAGTTCCACGTCCACCACCTCCAGCCCATGCGAGGCGGCCACTCGCGAGGCCGCTGATCGGATTTCGTCCAGCTTGACTGCCATCGTTCTCTACAACCCCAGCGAACCGCCCGGCTCAGGGGGCGCCCCGCACCCGTCGCTCGCCGGAGACCCCGTTTTCACGCCGCTCCCACGACGGCTATTACCCGAAAAACTCGCCTCAAAAACCCGAGGCCTTTGCCCCAAATAAAAAGTGGGCTGTAAGCCCACTCATCTCTCCGCCAGCCGGCTGACTCACGGCAACCATGGCGGACAAATTCGTCTGCATCTTTAGAATAGGCCAAAAGGCCCGGAAATTCAATGGGCAAATAGCCATTCCACCAGAATTCAGCGCATCCAAGAGCCTGCTGTCTCCAACGGCAATCATTTCTCTCTTCGCTGGAAAGACTCTTGACAAAAGCATATACAATGTATATACATACAAGAGATGGACCTCTATTTCCTCTACCACGGTCAGCGCTTTGTGTGGGACTCGGAAAAGGCGTCCAGCAATGCCAGCAAGCATGGCGTGAGCTTTGAACTGGCGTGTCAGGTTTTCTTCGACCGATTTATCCATCTCGAGGATGCAAGCACTGAGGAAGAGCATCGGGACGCAGCTGTCGGAATGACTGAGGACTTAGCCCTGCTGCTTGTGGTACACATTTACCGCGAAGACGAGACGATTCGCATCATCTCCGCTCGTCTTGCGACCGCACAGGAACGGAGGACCTATGAAGACAACGAGTGAACGCATGCGGGAAAGATTACGCAAGGATCGCCCGATGACTGTTATCAGCCTGCGCATCCCCGACGACGTTATTGAGGAGTTGAAGGAGATTGCGCCGTCGCTCGGCTTCTCCGGCTATCAGCCCCTCATCCGCGCCTACGTCGGCCAGGGTCTGCGCAAGGATCAAGCACGGATGGAGAACTCCCAGGTTCAAGTGCTCACCGAGAGCCTGCGCAAGCATGGAATCGCCGACGGAGTAATATCGGCGGCCATAGCGGAGGCGCAGCTCAAGACCGCATAGAATTGTGAACACATTGCATTGTACTCAGCTTTACTTGTTCTTTCGCTCGTCACGCAATCCGGTTAAAACCAGCCCCGGTGCTAGACTCATCTATATCTATGGCTGCTTCTCACCCTCCCCATTCGCCCCATTCGTCTTTGCCCGCCGCTTCAGTCGCAGATGCGCGTACGGCTCTGCTGAAGCGCGCTGCCCGCGACGCCATGGATTATCTGGAGGGCGAGGATACGCGCCCGGTTGCGCCGCGCCCGGAGGCGGTTGCCGCGCTGGGCGCTTTGCGCGGGCCGCTGCCGCCCGGACCGACCAGCGCGGAGGCGGTTCTGCATCTGCTGCATGAATATGGTTCGCCGGCTACGGTGGCCAAGACAGGCGGGCGAAACTTCGGCTTTGTGAACGGGGGGTGTCTGCCGGCGGCGCTGGCGGCGTCGTGGCTGGTGAGCACCTGGGACCAGAATGCGGCCTTCTTTGTACAGTCGCCCACGGCCATCGTGCTGGAGGAGATTGCGCTGGAATGGGTGCGCCAGTTGCTCGACCTGCCGGAGGGAACCGGCGGCGCAGTGGTGACCGGAGCCACCATGGCCAACTTCACCGCTCTGGCAGCGGCCCGGCACGCCCTGCTGGCCCGCGCCGGATGGGACGCGGAGGGCGACGGCTTGTTCGGCGCGCCGCCGATTACCGTGGTGGTGGGCGAAGAGGCTCATGCATCAGTGTTCAAGTCGCTTAGCATGTTGGGCCTGGGCCGGAACCGTGTGATCCGCGTGCCCGTGGACGGCCAGGGACGGATGAGGGCCGATGCCCTGCCCCATCTGGACGCCCGGACCATCCTCTGTTTGCAGGCGGGCAATGTGAACACCGGCGCCTTCGATCCCGCGCCAGCCATCTGTCCGGCGGCGCAGGCAGCCGGGGCGTGGATTCATGTGGATGGGGCCTTCGGGCTGTGGGCGGCGGCTTCGCCGGAATACCATCGCTGGACCAAGGGCTTCGAGCAGGCCGATTCCTGGGCCACCGACGCCCACAAGTGGCCCAACATCGGCTACGACTGCGGCATCGCCCTGGTGCGCGATCCGGATCATCTGCGGGCGGCGATGACCGTTCAGGCGTCGTATCTGGCTCTGGGAGAACACCGCGAGCCGTCGGACTACAACCCGGAGCTTTCGCGGAGGGCGCGCGCGGTGGAGTTGTGGGCCGGGTTGCGCTCGCTGGGGCGGTCGGGGATGGCGGAGATTGTGGAGCGGACCTCGAGCCATGCCCGCCGGTTTGCGCAGGGGCTGCGCGCCGCCGGCTACCAGGTGCTGAACGAGGTGGTCATCAATCAGGTGCTGGTGTCTTTCGGCTCGGCGGAGAAGACGCTGCGCACGATTGAACGGCTGCAGGCCGAGGGAACCTGCTGGTGCGGCTCGACTGTATGGCAAGGGCACACCGCGATGCGGATCAGCGTTTCGTCCTGGGCCACGGCCAAAGAAGACGTGGACCGCAGCCTGGCGGCGATGCTGAAAGCGGCGGAGGAATAGAACGGATCGATTACGTTCGGGTAATGCCGGTTGCTGGAACACCGTAAAGATTGTCCACGACTGCTCCGATACAGGATAAGTACCCTTTAAGCAAGGGAAGCTATGCACTGAGGCAATCCGGCTGACGTTCCGTGGCGGCAAGATCGATGATGCGAACCCTCCAGCAGCGCGTTTCGATAGTCCTGGCGGCCACCTTGGTGGCGGCGGTGTGCGGCGTGCTGGCCGGCGGCTGGGTCGGGCGGGAGATCGCGCTGCGGCTGAGCGCGGGAAGTCTGAGCCGCGAGGCGGCGCTGGCGATCAGCGAGACCAATACCTATGCCCACGATGACCATGCCGCGCTTGATGCGATGAACGCTTCACGCTATCCCTATTGTTCCGTGGAGGATATGAAACTTCTCCACTATCTTCTCTATCATTCCATTTTTCTGAAGGAAATCGGTCGCATCCGCGACAACAAGATCGTCTGTTCCACTACGCTGGGGCGTGAGCATCTCTCCAGTACCGAGTTGCCGAAGCCGGACGCCATCGGGACGGACGGAGTGAAGGTGTACCGGAATCCTCTCTTCTTCAGGCTGCCGAATGTCGCGATTACTACCCTGCAGGCAGGCGATTCCTATGTGGTTTTGTATCCCTATTTCGACAGCCTTCGGGAACCTTCCCCCGTGCATATACTGACCACGGTGCGCGGACCTGTGCGGAACCGGCCTCCTCTGTTGGCGGGCGGCGCCGCGCAGCCTTCGTGGCCGCTGCTGACCCAAAACGGAGACTTCCGCATCGGGAACATCTTGTACTCGACCCGTTGTTCGTCGCTCAGCATCGACAACATCTGCATGACGGCCTATCTTTCAGTATCCGAAGCACTTCAGGCCAACCACAGCGAACTGAAGGCCTTGCTTGTTCTGGGTGGGCTGACCGGTGCCTGCTTCGGTTTTTTCTGCTCCCTTCTCTACCGGCGTAATCGCAGCATGGAGCATCAGTTGCGCAGGGCCATCCGCAGGGACTACCTAAGAATGGTCTATCAGCCGATCGTGAATCTGACCAGCGGGCAGATTGTTGGTGCCGAGGCGCTGGTGCGCTGGACGAACGAAGAGGGCATTGCAGTAGGGCCGGACGTCTTTGTCAAGGTGGCCGAGTCCCATGGATTTGTCGGAGAGATCACGAAACTCGTGGTTCGGCACACACTCCGGCAGTTCGGAGAAACTTTATACAGCCATCCCGATCTCAGCCTCAGCATCAATGTGGCCGCGGCCGACCTCAGCGATCCTGAGTTTCTGCCTATGCTGGAGCGCTATCTGGATCAGGCGGGGGTCTCGCCGCAGAGCCTAGCGATCGAGATCACGGAAAGCTCAACCGCAAGGCACGAAGTGGCCGTGGCTGCGATTCGAAAACTGCGCCAGAGGGGCCATAGCGTCCAAGTCGACGATTTCGGGACTGGCTATTCGAGCTTGTCCTATCTGCATGCTCTGTCGGTCGATGCCATCAAGATCGACCAATCCTTCACTCGGGCCATTGGCACGGAGGCAGTAACGCTGAGCATCCTTCCGCAGATCCTTGCCATGGCCGAGGCGCTCAAGCTGCAAGTAATTGTGGAAGGAGTGGAAACGGAGTTGCAGGCCGACTATTTTGCCTCTGCGGCACAGCCAGTATTGGCCCAGGGATGGTTCTTCGGACGGCCTGTTCCGGCCGACGAATTTCATGCCTTGTTAGCCGCAGACGAGAAGAAGATGCTCATCCCCGCGGATGCGGCGTGAGAGGCGTCAACAGCATGCTCATCGATCTCGACGCCGCCCTGCCGCACACCGCCGACGATGTGAAAGTGGCCATGCGGGGCAAGTAGGGAACAAGGACGCCAGCAAGGAGTTTCATGGACCCGCGCGACGAAATGGAACCCGGCGAGTTGGAGACGCTGGCCCGCGTATTTGCGGAGCAACTCCTGGCCTGCCTGGATGAGTGCGCGCGCGGACGCAAAGGGCTGTTTTCGGACGTCGAGTTGCTGGGCGAGGAGGGCGGAGGCCACGACTGGCCGGAGGCGGCGCGGCTGCGCGAACTGGCGCTGGCCTTGCAAACGATTTTGGCTCAGCATGAAGAGCGGAACGCGCTCTGCGATGAGTTCCTCGACCTGTGCTCGATCCATGGTGAAAGCAATCCCGGAGAACGAAAGCTGGCGCGGACGTTTCTGGAGCGGATCGAGAAGAGCGAGGTGGGCACGCAGCAGGAAGGAGAGAGAAGGCCGTGGTAATCCTGCATGCATTTCTTGCGCTGCTGGCCGGTTTTGCCACCATGGCCTTGCTGGTGGTTGCGCTGACGGCGTTGCTGATACGCCTAATGCCGAGATGGGTGGGTGAGCAGGGAAAACCGCAGCCGGGCTACGTCTTCGTGAACCTCGGCTATTCGTTTCTGGCGGCGGCTGCCGGCGGCTACGTGACCGCCTGGGTCGCAGCGGCCAATCCGCTCGTCCACGTACTGGCGCTGGGGATAGTGGTGCTGGCGCTGGCCGCGCTGAGCGCATTGCAATCCCGCGGGAAGCAGCCCATCTGGTATGCGCTGGCGTTGGTTGCGATTACGCCGCTAGGCGTGCTGGCCGGGGGGCTGGTGCGGCTGCGGGTGGTGGGAATTCTGTAATTTGTGCCACATGCATAAATTGTGCCACCAGTACATAATGGTGACACGAATGGCAGGAGGTGGGCGCTATGGAAGTTTTGGAACGTCAAGAACCAGAGATCGTGTGGGAGCGCCCCAAGTTTGTTGAGGAGCTTCGGGTCCGGATGCGCATGGGGGCGAAAGGCCGCCTTGTGATACCGGCTGCGATGCGGGAAGCGTTGGGCATAGCGGACGGCGATATGCTCGATCTGGTTGTGGTGGATCGAGAGTTGCGCATTGCAACGATGAGGGAGCGGCTGCGGCGCGCGCAGGAGAGGGCCAAGAAATATATCCCTGCAGGAGTCAGTCTTGCTGACGAGTAGAGCGCGGAGCGACGTGAGGCGGCGAAGCATGAATGAGGTTGTTTTTGATGCCTCCGTGATGCTTGCCATGATCCAGCACGAGCGAGGCGCGGATCAGGTTACGGACGAGATTCTTGATCGTTCTGTTGCCAGCACAGTCAACCTCGCCGAGGTGCAATCGAAGCTGGTTAAGAAGGGCTATTCGCCGGACGAAGCTTGGGAGGACACGCTTTCCGCCGTGAAAACAGCAGAGCTATATACCAGCGACCATGCCAAAATTGCCGGGGATTTGATTACAATGACGGAGAAGTATGGGCTGTCGCTGGGGGATCGATCGTGCCTGGCGCTGGCGATTACGCTCAAGGCTCCGGTCTACACCACCAAACAGGCTTGGAGAAACCTGAAGGTGGGCGTGCCGATTCATGTGATTCGGTGAATCATCGTCACAGACTGATCGACTACAATTCATTTTGTTTGTCAATCCAGTATCATTTTGATTTGAGGGCTCATGAGCATTCTTCCCAAGGCCATTACTTTTGCTGGAGTCTTGATTGCCTCGGTTATTGTATTCAGTGGCAATAGCGCACTGCCTCAAGAACCTGCTGCGGCAAGCACCAAACCAGCGGTGGTCCCAGAACAGGTTGATAAAACCGCTCAGGCCGATCCAATCGAAGCTCTTGCCGGCAAATGGGATTCAAAATGTAGCGACAAGGGTTGTGTAATGTTCACGGATGTATTGATCGGCGATCCGGATCATCCCGCCGATCCGAAGCACCCGGAGTTCATCACCATTGCCATCGCCATCAATCGAAGCACGCGAAAGCCGGACTTCTTCTCATTCGAGCTTCCTGCGAATGCTGACCGCAAACAAGGTGTCATCCTCATGTTTGCAAAAACTGTGAAGGATGGAAATAGCTGGAAGATGGTTGAAGACAAAGATTCCATGTCGCAACTCGATTTCAATTCATGCGACAAGGAATCCTGTATTGCGCGGGTTCACCCAGAAATCCTTTCTTCAGACGGCAGCCCAAATATAGACCTGCTTGAAAAGTTTCTGAATTCGAGTCATATCTATTTTATTTACACCAAGAAGGGCAAACCATACCGTTCGCTGAAGCCACTCTTTCCATTTCAAAGAGACTACAAACAACTGATGGAAACAGAATTGAAACCTCCCACGCCATAACTTCTATAACCATTCATCATGGATAAACGACGAAAGCCGGAGCAATGCTCCGGCCTTTGGTTTTGGTGTGTTGTACGCTCAGCCCTGAATGTCGAACTGCTCGGGATGCAGCGTGGGGTCGCTCTTGATGAGGATGTTCTTGCCCACTAACTCCTCCAACTCGGTGAGCCAACTGGCGTTGTTGGATTTGAGGACCTTGACGGTTTCGGGGTTGACGCGGAGGAGAACATCGGCGCCCTCGAAGTGCTTCCGCATCTTGCGCAGCTCGGTGTAGATCTCGTTGCAGACAGTGGTGGGGCTCTTCACCATGCCGGTGGCCTGGCAGGTGGGGCAGGGGACGCTGAGGGTGCGCTCTAAAGATTGTTTGACGCGCTTGCGGGTGATGGCCACCAGGCCGAAATCGTTGAATCGGAGAACCTTGGTGGGTGCGCGGTCGGATTTGAGGGCTTCTTCGAGAGCGGCCAGGACCTTGAAGCGGTTCTTGCGGTCATCCATGTCGATGAAGTCGATGACGATGATGCCGCCCAGGTCGCGGAGGCGAATCTGGCGGACGATCTCGGGGACGGCGTCTAGATTGGTCTTGACGATGGTGTCTTCAAGGCGCGCTGACTTGCCCACGTACTTGCCGGTGTTGATGTCGATGGCCACCAGCGCCTCGGTCTGGTTGATGACGATGGAGCCGCCGCTCTTGAGCCAGACCTTGGAGCGGAGGGCCTTGGAGATTTCGTCCTGAATGCCGAAGTGCTCGAAGAGCGGAGTCTCCTTGGTGTAGAGCTTGACGCGGCGCACCAGGGTGGGGGAGAAGCGGTTGAGGAAGCGCACGATGCGCTCGTAGTCGGCTTCCGAATCGACCCAGATGTGGGAGAAGTTGGAGCTGACCTGGTCGCGGAGAATCCGCTCGATGAGCGACAGATCGTGATAAATGAGCGCGGGGGACTTGGAGCTTTCGGAGCGCTGCTTGATCTCGTTCCACAGATTGATGAGCATGCGGAGATCGGCGCGGAGCTCTTCTTCGGAGGCGCCTTCGGCGGCGGTGCGGACGATAAAGCCGCCGGAGGTCTCGCCGCGCTCGTGGACCAGAATCCGCTTGAGGCGCTGTCGCTCCTCGTCGGAGGCGATCTTGCGGCTCACGCCGATGTGGCTCACGGTGGGCATGAAGACCAGGAAGCGGCCGGGAAGGGCGATGTGCGATGTGATGCGGGCGCCCTTCTTAGCGATGGGCTCCTTGGCGATCTGGACCAGAATCTCCTGGCCCGGCTTGAGCAGGTCGCTGATGATGGGCAAGTCGGACATCTGCGCGGAGCGGCGCGAGGATATGCGGCCTTTGCCGGGGCCACCTGGCGCTCCACGGCCACGGCGTGCCCTGCCGGTGCGGTCGCGGCGCTGCTGGATCTGGCCTTCGCCGGCTGCAGGTTGACCTTCGGTTGCGGTCTCGTCCTCGTCTTCGTCGAAGCCGTCCTCGTCCCCGCCGGTCTTGCCGTCGAAGTTCAACTGGATGCGGTGATCGAGGTGGGCCTCCTGGAGCATCTCGCCCAGGTCGCCGGTGCGAAGCTGGTTAGGGAGCGTCTCCTCTTCAAAGTCGTCCAGGTCGTGATCTTCGGCTTTGCCGTGGCGATGAGGATGGCGGGGAGCGTCGAACTCCTCCCCCTCGATGACCTCTTCCTCGAGGAGGCCGCTGCCGGGGGCAAAGTCCGAGACCGGGGCTGCGGAAGCCGGTTTCGCCGGAGCTTCTTCCTTCTTCTTCTTGCCGCCAAGTCCGAAGGGGAGCTTAAAACCGGCAGGCGGGATTGGGTCGAAGCGGTGGGATGCGGAGGCATCGTCGGGGACCCCGGTCTCCCACCCCGCCGACGAAGACCTGTCGTCGGGGACCCCGGTGTCCGGCGGCTCCGTTTCGGTCCCCGCGGGTTCAGTAGCGGCAGTCTTGTCCGAACCCAGGCCGGTTGTCGTCTCATCCTGCCTGATCACCCTGTCTGCCAGTTGCTCATCAGCCAATGGCTCTGCGATTACCGGCTCGACTTCATAGACCTTCGCCTTGGCTGCAGGAGGTTCGGGCGCGGATTCGGTGGATTCCTCAAACTGTTCATCTTCGAAGGATTCTTCCCCGGCCAGGCGCTCTTCCGCGGCTTCGGGAACAAGCCCTTCCGGCGTTTCTTCAGCCGCTGGCTCAGCGGGGGACGCGGGGCTGGGCTCGATCCGCTCCGAGAGGAGGCCTTCCTCTTCAATCTCGTCGGGAGCGGCGCCGTTGTCCTGGACCGCGTTGGCGGACTCGAATTCAACAGCGGTCTCGGAGCGGCGGGCGCGATGCTTGGAGAGCGACTCACCGGGCAGCAGGCCGCTGCCGTCCCACTGGAGGGGCGCTTCGATCAGCGTCGAAGGCCTGGAGGTGCTGGCCGGACGAGCCGGCGCGGTGGGCGCGGATTGGGGAGCATCGTCGGCTGCCGCGCTGCCGTACTTCGAGAGCGACTCGCCAGGCAGAACGAAAGGCGCCGGCGCATGGCCTGCGGAGGGTGCGGGGGCAGCTCCCCGACGTGGTGGGGCATCGCTGGGGACCCCGGTTGACCACCCCAGCGATGAAGACCTATCGCCGGGGGCCCCGGCTTCGGCGTGAATCACCGGGGCCACCTCAGTTTCCGCCGGTGTCCGGGGATAAATCTCCGTGGACTCTTCTGGCTCGGCCTGGCCTTCAGGCGAACCGGCGGGACCACGGCCACCGCGGCGGCGGCGGCGTCCACGCCAGCGCTTTGCGCCTGGTTCGGTGGAATCATCCTGGGCGCTGCTGGATGGGCCGGAAGTGAACGAGGATTCGGGAGCCGCCACGGCAGCATCGCCAGCCTCGGGTATGGCTTCGACCGGCAGACGGCGGCTTCTTGCGGGACGTTCCGGCCGCGGTTCCTGCTTTTGCTCGGATCCTTGATCGGCTTTTTGGCCGGAGCGCGGGAGGCGTGCTTCGCTGCGACCGTCACTGCTCTCTGGTGCGGGAGTATGCCGGATCTCGCGGGGAGGCTGGTTGCCGCCGTTGGCCGCGGCTCTCTCCAGCTCGTCGGTCTCTTCCTGGTCTTCCAGCTCCAGGAAGTCGGTTACATACAGGAAGGCGTCGCGCTCCAGCCCCACGTCCACAAAGGCGGACTGCATGCCAGGCAGCACGCGGGTAACGCGGCCGTTGTATACCGAGCCGGCCAGGGTGTACTCGTTTTCGCGTTCGTAGTAGATTTCCGCGAGTTGATCGTCTTCAAGAATCGCAAGCCGCGTTTCATGCGGCGTGCTGGAGATGCAAATCTCTTTTGCCATCGTACCTTTCCGTCCAGCGGCATTGGCCTGCTGGGATCTGCGGCAAGGTTGGATGGAGACGCGCGAACCCGGGAGGGAAGGGGATGTGCGGGAGGGATGACCTTCGAGTCGCTGGTGTGCCGGTTGCCGCGCGGCTGCCTGCCCCAGGGGGCGGCGAACTGCGCGAACTGTGGCGGATGTCCTTATGGACAATCCGGACAAACCGAACGAGCTGTGTGGTGCGGTGATCCAATTGCAGAGAGTTTGTGGCCAACCTAGCCGGCGTTGCCGGCGGGGCCGTTCCACCGTTGGCGCATGCACGGCCGTGCCGCGCGGCCAGAGCCAAATTAACCTGCCCCGATGTTCCCGCGCTTTGCGTGCAACTTATACGCTGCCAACGGCTTTCCCGTCTCTGCGTGCTCATGAACCCTTATCCTGCCGGGCTCGAGATCCATCCGGACCTGGCCGGCTAAATGCTTCATTCTTTCTCTTGCGGCCCGGACAGTTCCCGGGAACACAAGAGCCTAAACTTGTGAAACTCAGTCCGGGGCTACATGCCACCCCGCGACGCTCAGTTGACGAACCGGCGCATGCGGACATTCATCGCCACGCCCAGCGCCAGGAACGTAAACAACACCGAAGATCCGCCGTAACTCATTAACGGTAAAGGAATTCCGGTGACCGGCATAAAGCCAATGACCATGCCCACGTTGACCCCAATCTGAAAGGTCAACACAGCCACTATCCCCATAATAATCAGGGATCCGGACAGGTCCGCGGCTGTTTGTGCGTTCTGAATCAAACGCATCAATATAAGAAAGTATAGCAGCAGCACCAAAAGCGCGCCGACGAAGCCGTGCTCCTCGCCGAATGCGGCAAAGATGAAGTCAGCGTGGGGGATGGGCAGAAAGTCGCCCTGGGTCTGTGTGCCTTTGGCCACGCCTTTGCCCCACACCCCGCCTGATCCGACCGCGATCTTGGATTGCAGGAGTTGATAGCCTGTGCCCCTGGGGTCGTTGTCGGGGTTGATGAAGCTGGTCAGCCGGGCCTTTTGATAGGGCTTGAGCAACTTGCCGCTGCTCCAGACGCCGGCCACCAGCACGGCGCAGGCAGTGAGCAGAACCAGTGCCTGGCGAAGGTTGATGCCGCCCAGAAAGAGGCCGGCGACCAGGATCGGCGTGTAGGTGAGCGCGGTTCCCAGGTCGGGCTGGACCAGCACCAAAGCCATGGGAATGCCGACCAGCACAAGAGCTTTGAGAATGTCTTTCCAGGTAAGGCTGCGCCCGCCCAGGTTGGCGAAGTAGCGGGCCACAATGAGAATCAGAATCAGCTTGACCCACTCCGAGGGCTGAAAGTGAACAGGGCCGATACTGATCCAGCGTTTTGCGCCCAGCACCTTGTGTCCCACCAGCTTCACAGCCACCAGCGCCAGCAGACTGGCTCCATAGACCCAGGGAACCCACTCGAGCAGGCGGTGATAATCGATTTTGGAGAAGAGGAACATGGCCGCCAGACCACCAGCAATCCAAAACAACTGCTTTGTGTGGGAGCCGATGTACTTGGTGTGCAGCGTGGCCGAGTAGATCTCAAGGACCGAAACCGTGCACAGCAGGAGCACCATGCCCAGCAGCGTCCAGTCGAAGTCGCGAAAGCTCAGAAAACGCCTCATCGGGGCAGCCTCTCCTTAACGCGGAGGGGCGAGGTGAGAAGCCAAGCCGGCAGCCAGGCGGGTCCGGGGAGCTGGCCGGTGGCCAGGGCCTTGGTTCCGGCCACCGAGGCTGGATCGATCCAAAAATGTCCGGCGTGGATGTCGCCCTCGCTCTGCTTCCGCCCCGGTTGCGCGGGCTCTGACCAGACCGCCCCCATCTCGACCGGCTTGGCCGCTCCGGCCTTCCACCCCAGCGACAAAGACCTGTCGCTGCCACCCCAGGAAGCAAAGACCGCTTCCTGGGGACCCCGGCTGCTGGGGACCCCGGCCTGGTCCAGTACGTTGTGCTCCTGCATCCGCTTCTTGTTCACGTAGACGGTGGCCACCTGGGCGGCGAGTCTGGCCGCGTTCGAGCCCCAGTCGCCGTGCTCCCACAGCACCGCGACCACGAACTCCGGGTTTCTGCGCGGGATGACGCCGACAAACCAGCCGTTAGGCAGGAATTCCTTGCCGCCGCCCAGGCGCTTGATGGCCTCGTGGCTGGCCACCTGCGCGGTGCCGGTTTTGCCGGCAAAGTCGATCCCGTCAAGATGCGAGGCGTAGGCCGTGTTGTAAACGCCGGGCGAGGTGGCCTCGGCCATGCCGTTGGTGATGATCTCCCAGTTGGCGGGATCGAGGGGGGTAGTGGCCTCGCCGGAGCCGGGAAAGCTGTCCTTGAGCGCCTGCCTGAACTGGTCGGGGAGCTGGCCGGTGTCCACCGCGTGGGGCCGGACAAAATGCCCATTGGAGGCGATGCCGCCGATCATGCGCGCCAACTGTATCGGCGTCACCGTGACCGGACCCTGGCCGATGCCCACCGAAACGGTTTCGCCCGCATACCACTTCTCATGGTAGTTCTTCAGCTTCCATTCCGAGGAGGGCACGATGCCTGCGGCCTCGTTGGG
>Ga0187852_1001925_pt1 | contig 18137 bp, 14 predicted proteins | sample June2016WEW_6_40_FD_134511 | JGI IMG/M metagenome (GOLD analysis project Ga0187852, IMG submission 134511) | Peatland microbial communities from SPRUCE experiment site at the Marcell Experimental Forest, Minnesota, USA - June2016WEW_6_40 | ecosystem: Environmental > Terrestrial > Soil > Wetlands...
AACACTCACGACGCTCAACGACAAGGCCAACGCAGTGCTTCCAAAAAATGAATCCGCTTCCGTCAACCGCCAAAACCCAATTCATAAAGCGTGCCCAATTCCTTGCTAAGGATTCGGGCGATTTACGCGGTCTGAAAAATTTAGAGCGGCGCGTAAATGGTAAATCGCATATCGTAAATAAAAAATGTCATGCGCGTTCTGATTGTCGGCTGTGGCTACGTCGGGATCCCCCTCGGTGCGGAACTCGTCCGCCTGGGTCACGAGGTTTCCGGCCTGCGCCGAAGTGTGTCAGCGGAAAACGAATTGAAAGCCGCGGGCATCCAGCCGGTCTTCGGCGACGTGACCAAGCCGGAAACGCTGGCCATGCTGCCGCAAGATTTCGATTGGGTCGTGAATTGCGTTGCCGCCGGTGGCGGCGCGGAAGATTACCGGCAGGTTTATCTCCAAGGCACGCGCAACCTGATCGAATGGCTCGCGCCGAACCCACCGAAAAAATTTGTTTATACCAGCAGCACCAGCGTTTACGGCCAGACCGACGGTTCGCAGGTCAAGGAATCCAGCCCGACCGAACCACTGGCGGAAACAGCAAAGATTCTGCTCGAAACGGAAAAGCTGCTGCTGGCGGCGGTGGCCGAATGCAAGTTTCCCGCTGTGATTTTGCGCGTGGCCGGCATTTATGGCCCGGATCGCGGCCATTGGTTCAAACAATTTCTGAAAAACGAGGCGCGGATGGAAGGCGACGGCTCGCGGTACCTGAACATGATTCACCGCGACGATTTGATTGGTTGTATCATCGCGGCGCTAAAGAACGGGCGCCCCGGCGAGATTTATAACGCGGCGGATGATGAACCGGTGAGCCAGTTGCACTTTTTCCAGTGGCTGGTCCAGGCACTGGACAAGCCGCTCCCGCCGTCCGAGCCGGCCGCCGTCGCGCCGTCGCGCTCTGGCGCGCCGCGGGAAAATCCCGACGCCGCTCGTAACCGTGGTGTGACCAACAAGCGCGTCTCCAACCGCAAACTCAAGATGGAACTCGGCCATCAGTTCAAGTATCCTAATTTCCGCGAAGGTTACAGCGCGGAACTCCTGCGGCTCGACCGCACCGTAAGTTGAGTTGGGTTGTGAGTAATTTCGCTTCGACCTTGTGAAATTTTCCGCCTAACTTTCCCGCCGATGGCCGCCGAAGCCCAACTGACTCCCATGATGACGCAGTATCGCCGTATCAAAAGCGAACTGCCCAAGGATGCGTTGTTGCTGTTCCGCCTCGGCGATTTTTACGAGATGTTTTTCGAGGACGCGCAGGCCGGCGCGCAGCTCCTCAACCTCGCGCTCACCGCGCGCAACGGCGTGCCGATGTGCGGCCTGCCGCATCATGCGGCCAAGGCCTACATCGGCAAACTGCTCAAAGCCGGACGGAAAGTCGCCATCTGCGACCAGCTCGAGGACGCCCGGCCCGGCAAACTCGTCAAACGCGAGGTCACCCAAATCCTGTCGCCCGGCACGCATTTTGACGAGCGGATGCTCGTGGCCGAACGCAACAACTTCCTCGCCGCGATTTACCCGCTGGGAAAAACCTTCGGCCTCGCGCTGGTGGATTTGACCACGGGCGATTTCATGACCACGGAACTTGAAGCGGATTCGGCCTTGCTCACCGAGCTGGAGCGGTTGCGCCCGGCGGAAATCATTTATCCGGGCGAGTCGGTGGCTGTGCGCGAACTGCTTGGCAGCTGCCGACGTGAGTCGGCGCAAACTTCGCCCAGCGATGGTCAGCGCGCTTTCACAAGCGCGGCTACGGGGCAAGGCTGGATTCTCAACGGCTACGACGATTGGACGTTCGCGCCGGAAACCGCGCTTTACACCGTGCGCGACCATTTCAAGGTTGCGTCACTCGACGGCTTCGGGCTGAAGGACCGCACCGCCGCCATCGGCGCGGCCGGCGCGGCATTGCATTATCTTACGCAACACCTGCGGCGTGACGTGAAGCATCTCACGCGGCTGTCGTTTTATTGCCGTAACGACTATCTCGCGCTTGATTACACGACACTGCGGCACCTGGAAATCCTGGAGCCGCTGCACCACGACGCTCCGCGCCATGCGTCGCTCTACGGCGTGGTCAACCGCACCGTCACGCCGATGGGCGCGCGGATGTTGCGCAACTGGCTTTCGCAACCGCTCGCCGCCGTCGAACCCATCCGCCGCCGGCAGGAGGCGGTGCAGACGCTCATCGGGAACTCGGCGGGCCTCGACAGTTTTCGCGCGCAGCTCGCGAACGTGCGCGATCTGGAGCGCACCCTTGGCCGGTTGAGTTCCGGCAGCGGCAACGCGCGCGATCTGGTCGCCCTGCGCATGGCGTTGGAACAAATACCGGCGGTAAAACAAATTCTTCAAAACGTAGCGCAGGCGTCTCGCCTGCACCCCGGCCAACTGCGAGAGTTGCCGGAAGAAAACGCGGCAGCCGGGACGGCTGCGCTACTGTGTGAATTGGAATCCCAGCTCACCGAATCGCCCGACCTCGTGGAGTTGATTTCGCGCGCCATCGTGGAGGACCCGCCGCTCGCCGTGAAAGAGGGTGGCATGATTCGCGACGGCTTCGATGCGGCGCTCGACGAGCTGCGCGACGCGACGCGCGGCGGCAAGGACTGGATTGCGAAACTCCAGCAGCAGGAGATTGAACACACCGGCATCACCTCGCTGAAAGTCCGGTTCAATTCCGTCTTCGGCTACTACATCGAAGTCACGAAGTCGAATCTTGACAAGGTCCCACCGCATTACATCCGCAAGCAGACCGTTGCCAACGGCGAACGCTACATCACGCCCGAGCTGAAGGAGATGGAAGGCAAAATCCTCGGGGCGGAGGAACGCAGCGTGAAGCTCGAATATGAGCTATTCCAGCGCGTGCGCGAGGAAGTGCTCGGTCAATTGCCAAAAATCCAGCAGACCGCCGCCGCACTGGCGCAACTCGATGTGCTGGCGTCGTTTGCCGAAACCGCACGGCTGCACAATTATTGCCGGCCGCAAGTCGCTGATGAAGGCGTGCTGCAAATTCGCGACGGACGCCACCCCGTGCTCGAACAAAATCTCACCGACGAACGCTTCGTCCCGAATGATGCTGGACTCGGTTCTTCCAGCAGCGCAGGCGTCTCGCCTGCATCCGCGTCACACATAGAAAAACCAACGGGCAGCCGGGACGGCTGCGCTACGTTCCCCCAAATCGCGCTCATCACCGGGCCGAACATGGCGGGCAAGAGCACTTACATCCGGCAGGTGGCGCTCATCACGCTGCTGGCGCACACCGGTTCGTTCGTCCCGGCGGTGGAGGCGCGGATTGATCTGGTGGACCGGATTTTCACGCGCATCGGCGCGAGCGACGATCTTACGCGCGGGCAGTCAACCTTCATGGTCGAAATGACCGAGACCGCAAACATCCTCAACAACGCCACGCCGCGCAGCCTCATCGTGCTCGACGAAATCGGGCGCGGCACGAGCACGTTCGACGGCCTGAGCCTGGCGTGGAGCATCGTCGAGCACCTGCACAACCAGGTCGGCGCGAAAACGCTTTTTGCCACCCATTACCACGAGCTGACCGAACTGGCGCAACGCCTGCCGCGATTGAAAAATTTCAATGTGGCCGTGCGCGAGTGGCGCGACCAGATTGTGTTCCTGCGCAAAATCGTCGAAGGCGGCACGGACAAAAGCTACGGCATCCACGTCGCGCGTCTGGCCGGCGTGCCCAAGGAGGTGTTGGAGCGGGCGAAGGTGATTCTTGGCAACCTCGAAGAATCCGAACTCACACCCGAAGGCACGGTGCGCCAGTCCCCGCGCCGCCAGCAGGACCGCGACAAGCTCAAGCAACTCGCCCCGCCACCACAGATGGATTTGTTTGGGTGACGCAATTTTCCGGCAACAAAAACCTGTGCCACCCGGTCGCTTGTGCTAAAACATTCCGCGTTTTATGGAAATGACCAGCTTTCCCGGGCGACTCCGCAAATTTGAAATCCCCGGCCGTGTCACCTTTGCCAACGGCAACAGCGGCCTGCCCAAAATCAACGTCACCACCGGCCGGAGCACGGCGGAGATTTATCTGCACGGCGCGCACATCACCGGTTTCCAGAAAAACGGCGAGCCACCATTGCTGTTCATGAGCCGGTTCAGCCAGTTTGCCGCCGGCAAAGCGATTCGCGGCGGCGTGCCCATTTGTTTTCCGTGGTTTGGCCCGCGCGAAGGCGACGTGATGCACGGATTTGCGCGGATCACCGAATGGAACCTGATTGAAACCGCCGCCACGCCCGACGGCGGTGTGACGGTCCGCTTCCGGCTGCCGTCAACGACCGCCAATGCCGCCTGGCCGGCGTATCGCGCGGAATTTGTTGTCGCCGTCACCGACCAACTGGCGATGGAACTGATTGCCACCAATGAATCGGCGGACCGGAATTTCGACTTCGAGAATTGCCTGCACACCTTTTTCGCCGTCGGCGACATCCGCGATGTTTCCATCGCCGGCCTGAAAGGCGCGCCGTTTGATGACTTCGCTGCCGGTGCCGGCGGCGCACGCAAGGTGGAAAACGATTCCGTGCTGCGCATCACGAAGGAGACAAACCGCGTCTACCCCGACGCGACCGGCACGGTGGAAATCCACGACAAAAAATTTCAGCGGACAATCCGTGTGGGGAAATTCAATTCCCATTCCACCGTGGTTTGGAATCCGTGGACGACACAGAAATTGCCGGACGATTTCGACCCGGCGGAACACCGGCAGATGGTCTGTGTGGAATCCGGCAACGTGAGACAGAACAAACTTTCACTCGCGCCCGGCAAAACAGCGGGTTTGAAGGTGGTTTTGAGCAGCCTGCCACTTTGACAAAATGATTTCAGTCGTTGAACCCCAGCCCGTCGGAGCGGGCATTGACCTGGTAAGGCAGGTCGAGGCGATCTTTTCGCCGACGGGACTGCTGTCGCGCGCGAAGAATTTCGAGTATCGCCCCCAGCAGCAGCAGATGGCCGTGGCCGTGGCGCGTGCGCTCCAGAACCGCGAGCATCTCGCGGTCGAGGCCGGCACGGGCGTCGGCAAATCGCTGGCCTATCTGATTCCGGCGATTTTGTTCGCGGTGGCGCGGAAAAAGAAAGCGGTTGTTTCCACCCACACCATCAATTTGCAGGAGCAGCTCACGGAAAAGGATTTGCCGATGCTCGCGCAGATTTTGCCGGTGAAGTTCAGCTTCTCGATGCTCAAAGGCCGCGCGAATTATCTCTGCACGCGCCGTTTGCAAAAGGCGATGCAGCAGTCCAGCAATTTATTCACGTCGTCCGAGGCCGAGGAACTCCAGCGCATTTACGAATGGTCGAAGGAAACCAAAGACGGCAGCCTGTCGGATTTTGACATCGAGCCGGACATGAAAGTGTGGGCGCAGGTCTGTTCCGAGCGGGGTTTATGCTCGCCGAAAATTTGCGGGCATCCGTCCGATTTCGCCAAAGACCACGGGGTTTGTTTTTTCCAGCGGGCGCGCAACCGCATCCTGTCATCGGACGTGCTGGTGTTGAATCACACGCTGTTTTTCACGCTGCTCGGCGGAGTGGACGAGGACATCGAAGGCGGCATTTTGTTCAAAAACGACTTTGTGATTTTCGACGAGGCGCACCAGATGGAACACGTGGCGTCGCGGCACATCGGGTTGAGCGTGTCAAGCGGGCAGGTGCGTTACGCGCTGAACCGGCTCTGGAATCCGCGCACGGAAAAGGGGCTGCTGGCGACGCTGCACAAGGGCGCCGCGGTGAAACTCGTGGCTGATATTTTGAGCGAAGCCGACAAGTTTTTTGAGAACGTCGAGGCCGCGTGCGAAGAAATCCAGCAAAACGCCAGGCGCGACAGTTTTGGCGGCGGTGAAGGTGGCGGACACCGCCGCGCGTGGACGGAGCTCCGCATCCGCCGCGCGGAACTGGTGAAGGACAACGTCACGCTCCCAATTCAGCGTTTGCGTGAAGCCGTGGGCGACTTGATTAAATTGAGCGCGGATAAGGACATCGGGCAGGAGCTGGTCGAGTGCAACCGCCGGCTGGCCGAGCTTCGCGACGAAGTGAAGGCGTTCCTCGAGCAAAGCGCGGGGGACCACGTTTATTGGGTCGAACGCACCGGCAAGGCGCACAAAAATCTCGCGTTGAACGCCGCGCCGATTGACGTGGCGGAATTTTTGCGCCGGCGTTTGTTCGAAAGCGACACCAGCATCATCATGACCAGTGCGACACTGGGAACAAAAGTGGGACAGGCTTCCAGCCTGTCAGGGCAACAGGGCAAAACCAAACTGGCGATAACCAGCGTTCAACAAGAAAGAGAAAAGGAGACAGGCTGGAAGCCTGTCCCACTTTTTACGCCATTCGATCCTGAAGCGCCACTTGCGATTTACGGCCGGCAGCTCCCGCATTGGCGGCAGGCGGGCGCAACTTATTTCGTGACCTTCCGGCTCGCAGACGCGATGCCACAAGAGAAACTCAAGCGATGGCAACAGGAAAAGGAACAATGGCTCCGTGAGCATCCAGAACCGCATTCTCCCGCGGATCGTGAGGAATACCACCAGCGCTTCACCGACCGGCTTCAAGAGTGGATGGATGCCGGTTATGGGAAATGTGTGCTGAGCCAGCCGCGGATTTCCAAACTGGCCGAGGATGCGCTTCGATTCTTTGACGGAGAAAAATACTTACTCGGCACTTTCGTGGTGATGCCCAACCACGTTCATGCGTTGGTTCGGCCCGTGGAAGGACACACACTCGCCGACATTTTGCACTCTTGGAAGTCTTTCACGTCCAACAAAATCAACGAAGCGCTCGGACGGCACGGGGCGGTTTGGCTCGACGAATCGTTCGACTGTCTCGTGCGAAACGAGGCTCAATTGGAAAAGTATGCCTGCTACATTCGCGAAAATCCGAAAAAGGCGGGACTGAAACCATCCGAATACAGGCTTGGCGGCGGAAAGGCTGTGAAGGTGGGACAGGCTTCCAGCCTGTCTGTATCTCAAGAAGAAAAGCCAGAGACAGACTGGAAGCCTGTCCCACCTTCAAGTGACGCGCGCCGCGCGTTGAGTTACTTCGTCCGCCGCGTCGGCGCGGAATCCGCCGCCCAATTGCAGGCCGGCACACCGTTCGATTACGAGCGGCAGATGAAACTGTTCGTTGCCAGCAAAATGCCCGACCCGCGCGAGGCTGGTTACGCCGATGCGCTCGAACATTGGATTGCCCATTTCGTGAAGCAGACCCACGGCAAGGCGTTTGTGTTGTTCACGAATTACAAGCTCATGCAGGAACTCGGCGAGCGGATGGAACCGTTTTTCAACAAACTGGGCGTCGCGTGTTTTGTGCAGGGCAAGGGCACGCCGCGCTCGACGATGCTGGAAAAATTCAAGGACGACGTGGACTCGGTGCTGTTTGGCACGGACAGTTTCTGGCAGGGCGTGGACGTGCCGGGCGAGGCCTTGAGCAACGTCATCATCACGCGGCTGCCGTTCGCCGTGCCCGACCATCCGCTCATCGAGGCGCGCATCGAGGCCATTGAAGCGCGCGGCGGCAATTCCTTCAGCGAATTTTCATTGCCGGAGGCGATTTTGAAATTCCGCCAGGGCGTGGGCCGGTTGATCCGCACGAAAACCGACACCGGCATCATTGTGGTGCTGGACAATCGTGTGTTGACGAAGCAATACGGCCAGGCCTTTCTCGACGCGCTGCCGAAATGTCCGGTGGAGATTGTTTGAAAGAAATTTGATTCATCCGCGAATTACGCGCATTTTCGCGAAGGGAAATTCAAACAGGCAATTCAATCGCGGCCATAACCAATGAGTTTGCGCGTGGACATGTCCGGCGGACCGGAAACACTGCCGCAAAGGTCTTTGGTTCGCTCATAAAGTGAAAGCGGCGTTTTGCAGCTTTGACGCTTGTTCCGCTTTCGGTTCATCTTCAATGGAAGTTTTTTCATGCGACAGTATTACGCGCGCGCCACCAGTGAAAATATTTCCGGGTACTCGATGCGTTCCAAATCCAAGTCCACATCCAAGCCCGGCCAGTAAAGATGATTGCCGTGGGAAAATTCCACGTTGAACAACCGGCTCACCGGCGCGTCGCGAAACCACGGAAAATCGTCGAAGCCGAGAAAATACTCCTTGCCCGCGACGAACAGCCAGAAGCCGTGCGGTGAGACGTTCAGCACTTCAGCTTTTGAAATGTCGCTGCCAGATTTCATTTTGCCAACTTCAAAGCCCGTAGGGCTGGCATCTTTGTAGTTTGACGATGCCAATGAATCAAGCTCCGTCCGGAGCGAAATCGGCGGGGCGATGGCGAATATGCCGCTCTACAAAGATGTCGCGCCTATGGCGCTGGCTGCGGGTTCTCGATGCGCTGCTAAAATGTCCGGTGAAGAAAGTGGAAAGGTGGCACAGGCCTCCGGCCTGTGGAGTAATTCCTTTTCACAGGCTGGAAGCCTGTGCCACCCTGAAGCCATGACGCGCACGGAAAAACTTCTAGCCGAACTCATCGCGCTGCCCAGCGTGAATCCCGCCTTCGTTCCGCCTTCGTCGGTAGGGCCGCGCTGCCGCGCGGCCTCGGACGACCAGCAGGTCGTCCCTATCAACGCACCGCATCCATTCGCCGGTGAAAAACGTGTCGCGGATTTTCTCGCCACCGTCGCCGCGCGCGCTGGACTCGAAGTCGAATTCCAGAAGGTTTTGCCCGGTCGTTCCAATCTCATCGCGCGATTGCTGCCGCCGGGTAAAATCCGCCAAACCATCCTGCTCGCGCCGCACCTCGACACCGTCGGCGCCGATGATTCGCAATTTGTTCCGCGCCGGAAAAACGGACGGCTGTACGGACGCGGCGCCTGCGACACCAAAGGTTCCGTGGCCGCGATGCTCACCGCGCTTTGCGAGCTGGCAAACAGGAAATCGCGTCCGAGTGAAACCGAAATAGTCTTCGCCGGGCTGGTGGACGAGGAAAACGCACAGGCCGGTTCGCGCGCATTGGTTCGGTGTCCCGCCTTCAGGCGGTTCGGGCAACCAGCCGCCACAACTGGCCGCCTGAAGGCGGGACACCAAACGGCACTCGCCATCGTGGGCGAGCCGACGCGATTGCAGGTTGTCACCGCACACAAAGGCAGCCTTTGGTTGGAACTCGAAACGCGGGGCAAGGCGGCGCATGGCGCGACGCCGCAACTCGGGCAAAACGCCGTCCATGAAATGGCACGCGTCGTGGACATGCTCGAAACGGATTACGCGGCGCGATTGCGGAAGCGAAAACATCCGTTGCTGGGCAACGGCACGGTGAACGTGGGCATGATTTCCGGCGGCGCCCAGCCGAACATCGTGCCCGATCACTGTGCGATTACCATTGACCGGCGGACGTTGCCGGGCGAAACGGAAGCCGGCGTGCGTCGGGAAATTACCGCCTTGCTGCGCGCGAAAAGATTGTCGGCGAAAATTTCCAGCACGAAGCTCGCGCCATGCCTGCCGCTGGAAACAAGTCCGAAGCTGCCGTTGGTCCGGCGCTTCTTGCGGAGCGTCGGCCAGACGCGGCCCGTGGGCGTCGATTTTTTCTGCGACGCGGCGGTGTTGTCCCGGGGCGGCATTCCAAGCGTGGTGTTTGGCCCCGGCGACATTGCGCAGGCGCATACGGCGGACGAATGGATTTCGCTGGATTCGCTGGAGCGCGGCAAGGATTTGCTGCTGAATTTTCTAAAATCGCTTCCCTGAACGGGGCCGGCAGCGTATTGTCCAACGCTCATGTCCACGGCAAAGACCGAAACAATTCCGACGGTTGACCACAAGCCGCACGCGGTATTTTTCCGGCAGAGCGGCTGGCTGATGATCGCGACCATTGCGGGCGGCGCGATGACGTTCGGTGTGCATTTTCTGACTAAGTCGGATTCCGTTCCCAAATCGCAATACGCGGCCTTCGGGACGCTGCTGATGGTGGTGGCGTGCCTGCCCACGATGCCATTGCAGATGGTTTTTGCCCAGCAATCGGCGCTGGCGCTGGCGACGGGGCGCGAGCGGCAACTAGCGGGCATGATCCGGCTGGCATGGTTGTGGACGTTCATTGTGTGGCTGTTTGGCGCGGCGTCGGTTTTTGTGTTCCAGAAACAAATCGTCGCGGGCTGGCACCTGCCGGACGCGGCCGCATTGTGGGTGACGCTGCTGCTGTTGTTGTTTTCGCTATGGGTGCCGCTGTTCAGTGGCGTGTTGCAAGGGCGTCAGGATTTTTTCTGGTTAGGCTGGTCAACCATCCTGGGCGGCGTGGGCCGTTTCGCCGGGGCGGTGTTTCTGGTGCTGGCGCTGAGCTTGGGTTCGGCGGGGATGATGGCGGGCGCGTTGATGGGGGTCGGGTTATCAGCGGCCGTCGCCATCTGGCGGACGCGGGATTTGTGGTCACTCGCGGCTGAACGGTTCGATGGGAAAAATTTATTGCGCCAGGTGCTGCCGCTGGTGTTCGGCTTCGGCGCGTGCCAGTTCATGTTCACCTCGGACACGATGTTTGCGAAGGCGTATTTCAGCGATGACGAAATAGCGCCGTATGTGGCGGCGGGAACGCTGTCACGGGCGTTGTTGTGGCTGGTGATGCCACTGGCGGCAGTGATGTTTCCGAAAATTGTCCATGCGAGCGCCCGGTCGGAAAAAAGCAACTTGTTCGGAATCGTAGTGCTGGGCACAGCGGTGCTGGCCATCTGCGGCGGGCTGGGACTGTGGCTGGTGGGGCCGCTGGCGATCAAGATAGTGTATAAATCAACTTACTTGGGCGCGGCGACGCTGATCCCATGGTATGCTGGCGCGATGGTGCCGCTGGCGATGGCGAACGTGCTGGTGAACGATTTGCTGGCGCGGGCGCGTTTTAGCGTGGTGCCATGGATGGTGTTGCTGGCGGCGGCCTATGGTTTCACGCTGCCGGCGATGCTGAACCATTTTCCGGGGCGGCTGGAGGTGGTGCTGCAAACACTTGGCGCGTTCAACCTGCTGCTGTTCCTCGTCTGCGCGTGGTTCACGTGGGGCAAAACCGGAGATCGGAGATAGGAGTTTGGAGACAGGGAGGAATGGCGGTTTTCACATCAACCGGGCCACCCCAACTTCGACCGGCTATCTCCCATCTCCCAAGTCCGGTCCCGGCAATGGTCGCGGCGCGCGGAGTTTTTTGTAAATCCAGCCTTCCAGCGGGCGCAACGGACGCAACCATTTGTAAAACGGCGAGTAAATCAGCCGGATGCGCACGACGGAAAGGAACATCGTCAGCGAGGAACGGAACAGCGTGACTTTTGAGCCGGCTTGATCCGTCCATTCGGTCGGCACCTCGCGGATGCGATAACCGGCGCGATTGATGGCGACGAGCAGGTTGATGTCGAATGCCATGTCGGCGATGCGAAGGAAGGAATGAACTTTTTCCACGACTTCGCGCTTCATCACTTTTGCCCCGCATTGCGTGTCGTGGATGTTTAACCGGAAGAACAGTTGCACGATGGTGTGAAACACCCGGCTGGCAAATCGCCGGTCGCCGGTCTGCGATTGATGAATGACCGAATCCGACAGCCAGCGCGAGCCGACGACGCAGTCCGCGTCGCCAATGTGCCGGACCAAATCCAGGAACGCCCGCGGCGTCGTCGCGCCGTCGGCATCCACGTAACCGATCAAATCGCCGAAGGAGGCGAGCTTGAGGCCTTCGATGAGCGCGCCGCCCTTGCCAATCGGCTCCTTGAATTCCAGCGCCCGAAGAACTGCCGGAAATTCCGCCGCGACACGCCGAACCACCCCGAGCGTGTTGTCGGTGCAGCCGTTGAGCACGATGACGATCTGAAATTTGCCGGAATAATTTTTCCCAAAGAATTGCGCGTAGTCGCGCAGCACCGGTTCGATGCGGCGCTCCTCGTTATAGGCCGGAATCAAGAGCAACAGGCTTGGGTCAGACACACAGATTCAATAGCAGGAAGTCACCGCGCAATCAATCTTGGGAAACAGGCGCGAGAAGTTTGCAGCCTATCTGGTTGTTAGGCCACATAATCTCTCGCTTGCCTGTAAAGCTCTGGATTCTCCGCCTGCAAAACATACAATGCCAAATAATCGCCAAATCTGTGTTGCTTAACCACCCCAACGAATCCCTCCAAAAACTCTTGTTTGTCATGCCCCGACAATCTGCGTGCGAACAATAAAAGGCGGTCAGCGCAACCGTCGTTTTTGGTGGGATGACAATTCTCTATAAAGTCGTTCCACCACTCATCAAACGAAAGATTTTCATCAGCACTCACGATGTGGCTTAACAGTTATTGGACGGCTTGGTTTGCAGCCTATCTCGTTTCACGTTGAAACACTATTCCTGGCGCAAGTTTGTGTCTAGCGCGAAACAATTCCTGCCGCCGCGTCCGCCAATTGAAAAAGTAGGAGACGACGTAAGGAGTCTCTGACTCATTCTGCGGTAATTTGAGACTCGTCACCTCGTCTCCTACAAACTTGGAACTTGAAACCTGAAACTTGAAACTCTTTAATTCGGCATGGACTCAAGGGAAGCGCTCATAGCCATCAACCTTATCGAGCATGTCGGCCCGGTGCGCGCGCGGCTGCTACTGGAACATTTCGGCGACGCGCCAAAAATTCTTCAGGCGTCCCAAAGTGAACTGCGCCGCGTCCGCAACATCGGCGAGGAGACCGCCGGGGCGATTGCCGGTTGGGAGAAAACGGTTGACCTCACCGGTGAATTGAAACGCATCCAGGAATTCGGCTGTCACGTTTTGATTCTAAGCGACGAGGATTATCCCGAATCGCTCCGGCAAATCTACGACCCGCCACTGGTGCTTTACGTCAAGGGGGCGCTGACCGCGAAGGACAAAAATGCGGTGGCGATGGTCGGCTCGCGCATGACGACGCATTATGGCATCGAGACCGCGCGCAAACTGGCCTATCAACTGGCCTATGTCGGCGTGACGGTCGTGAGCGGTGGCGCGCGCGGGATTGACACGGCGGCGCACCAGGGCGCACTGGCGGCAAAAGGACGGACGGTTTGTGTGCTCGGCACGGGCATCAACATCGTGTTCCCGCCGGAGAACGCGGAATTGTTCGGGCGCATTGCCGAATCCGGCGCCGTCATCACGCAATATCCATTCAACCGCAACGCGGACAAGCAATCCTTCGCCATCCGCAACCGCATCGTGGCCGGCATGACGCTCGGCACGATTGTCGTGGAGGCGGACCTGCACAGCGGCGCGCTCATCACGTCGAATTTTGCGACGGAATATGGACGGCAGGTTTTTGCCGTGCCCGGACGGATTGATTCGCCGCGCAGCAAGGGCTGCCACGACTTGATCAAAAAAGGCGCGAAGCTGTGCGAAAGCGCGGAGGATGTTTTGAGCGAGTTCGAGTATTTGTTTCCGGCGAGCAATCGTCCGCCGGCGCCGGGCGAGACCGGCGTTCTCCCGGCCCTCACCCTGTCCGAAAACGAAAAACTCGTCTATGACGCGTTGAACCACGAGGAATCGAGCATTGACGAAGTTATCCGGCGCAGCAGTTTGCCGAGTTCGGCGGTCAGCGTGGCCTTGCTGGGTCTGGAAATGAAGCACGTGGTGAAACAACTGCCGGGAAAGTTGTTCGTGCGCAACACGTGAAATTGCAACACCACTGTCTGAGCGCCGAAAATCAGCGACGGTCATAGACCACTGCTACAGCGAAACGGCTTGCGTCGTTGCGTGCGATGAATTAGAAGTCGGCGAACACGGGACAAAATTATGGCGACCTACACCATCATCGGCGGTGATCAAAAACCATACAGCTCGGTCACGGCGGACGACATACGCCGGTGGATTGCCGACAGCCGGCTCAATGAACAATCTTTGGCGAAGGAGGAAAATGACACCGAATGGCGGCCGCTCTCGGCATTTCCTGAATTCGCCGACATGTTCGCGGCCCCGGCTGCGACTGCGCCTTCCCCGGCTCCGGCGAAGGCGGCCTCCCCGGACTGGCAGGAACGCGATTATGATCTGGACATCGGCGGCTGCATCGGTCGCGGGTGGGAACTGGTCAAAAATAATTTTTGGCCGGTCGTGGGTGTAAACGCTCTGGTCATGTTAATAACCGTCGTCATCAATCAAATTATTGGATTGTTCACGCAGCCGGTGATCAAGACAATGGTGGTTCAACATCAGTTTTCTGCTCGTGGAATTTTCATTGTTCTGATGGTGACCATTATCAGTGCGCCCATTTACGCGATATTCATGGCTGGGTTGTTCAAGTATTTCCTCAAAATGATCCGTGAAGAAAATGCGCAAATAGGCGACGCGTTTTCGGGTTTTGGCCCATCCATCGGGCAATTGATTTTGCTGGGATTGGTCATGAACTCGTTGGTGATGATTGGTTGCGTACTGTGCCTGATTCCAGGCGTCTATCTGTCGGTGGCATGGTATTTTGCGATTCCACTCGTCATTGACCGGCGCATGAATTTTTGGGAGGCGATGGAATCCAGTCGCAAGCTGGTGACCAAGCATTGGTTTCTCGTGTTTGCTTTTCTGCTTGTTATCGGCTTGCTGGCCGCGGCCGGGGTGATTGCCTGCTGCATCGGAATTTTTGTGACGATGCCAATCTTTTTCGCGTCTATAATGTACGCGTATGAAACCATTTTCTCCGGATCCATCCCGAAAGGTCGTTAGCCGCGCCGTCGCCCGCAACGCCATACTCGCCAATCAACTGGCCACCCCCGGCCTCGGCTCGCTCATGGCGGGACGATGGATTGCAGGCCTCGGGCAACTCGCTTTGGCCGTGGCCGGTTTCGTAATGGCGGTCGTGTGGTTTTTTGAAATAATGATTCAGTACTACGGCCAGATCACCGGCAATGTGCCGGTGCGTTCGGTCGGATGGATTGGAGAAATCGGCGCGACCTTATTCGTCGCATCATGGTTTTGGGCGCTGGTCACGAGTATTAGTTTGTTGCGTCAGGCAAAAGCGGACGGGCAGGTTGAACCAAAACCCATTCCGCCACGGATGACGGATTTGCCCGGCAAACCGCCGAAACCATCCTGAAATTTTCGTGACGGCAACTGAAACAAGAAAGGCGAGTTATGTATAAAATCATCGGAACGGACGGGCGGCCATACGGCCCGGTAAGCGTGGAGGAAATGCGGCGCTGGATTGCCGAGAACCGTGTCAACGCCCAAACGCCCGTTCAAATGGAAGGTTCCCAGGAATGGAAACCGCTGGGTTCGTTTTCTGAATTTGCATCCGGACTAAAAGCGGTTCCGCCGCCGATCGCGCCGCCTCCGTCCGCCGTCGCATCACGGGCGTCAAACAAGATTCCGGCCGGTGTTTGCGGGATTCTGCTCGGCTCGCTCGGCATTCATAAATTCATTCTCGGTTACACCGGCGCAGGTTTGGTCATGCTGCTGGTGACGATCCTGACCTGCGGCATTGCCGGCGTGGTGATGCACATCATCGGCCTCATCGAAGGCATCATTTATCTGTGCAAGTCCGACGAAGAGTTTGTGCGCACTTATGTGGACGGACGCAAGGAATGGTTCTGATTCGCTTCACTTTCCATCCTCGTCCCTTGGCGTGGCGAAGTGTAACGAAGACGGCTCGTCCTCGATTTTTCGCGGGGCTTCAAGGATGAGCAGGCATTGGCCATTGGCAATCCGGCCAACCTGTGCCATCTGTTACTCATGAAAAAACTCAGCACTCCTGAGATCAAAACCGCGCTCGCCACCGTGCCGGATTGGAAAAAGAAAGGCGCGGCGATTGCGCGGACGTATCCGTTCAATGATTTCCCCGCCGCGATAAGATTTGTCCATGCTGTCGCCGGACTCGCCGAGAGGGCGTGGCATCATCCGGACATTGACATCCGCTGGAACAAGGTGACGCTCGCGCTCACAACGCACGATGCAGGCGGTTTGACGGAAAAGGATTTTGCGCTGGCCAAAAAATTCGACGAGCTGTCACTTCGCTGAATTCACCGAATTGGTTGAAGTTTCGCGCGTCGCCGTTGCGGGAATGGTCGGTGGCGGCGTCCCGCTTTGCGGGATACGCGGCAAGCGGCCAATCCAGATGCCGCTGACACCATACTCCCATTCCAATTGCGGAATGTTCGGCGGACTGCCCCGGCCGCCACGAATGACGAGGCGATCTTGCGGGCGCATTTTTTTCACCCACGGTTCGTAGGCTTTGGCATCGCCGAAATTCCACAGGACTTTGTGAAATACATCGAAATCTTCTTTGGGCATAAACGCCGGTTCATAACCCAGAATATATCGCCAGTCCGCGTTGGGATTCTTGAAAAATGTCTGATAAAAAACCGTCATGTCCGAGGAATAAAGGACGCCGCCCTTTTCCGGCAACCAGCCGTTGAGGTCGGGATTGTCCTGCGTGAGATACTGTTGGGTCAGGTTATACGTCCAACGGCTGCCGCGATCATTGGTGATGGCAAGGAAGGTCATCGCGGCAAGTCCACAGGCCAGCGCGAGGCGTTTGAAAGAGTCCGGCGCGAATCGCGCTTGCAGGAGCAGTTGCAAATCGCATGTGATCAAAACCATCAACGCCGGCCAACCCCAGTCTTCCGTGAAACGCCACGCTTTGAAACTGAGCACCCAGCAAATGCAGGCGAGCCAGAATGCCGGATTGGAGGTCATCGATCGCGCCTTTAAACCGACCAGTTGACGCAAAATTAACAGACCGCCCAGAATAATCAGCGCAAGCACTTCGCCCGACGACGGCTGGAATTCGGTGACCAGCGTGCGTTGTGTGGTGTGCATGCCAAAGGCCCGGGAGACCATGACGACCGCCTGGTAAGGAGATTCAAACGGATGCCCGGTGAGTGAAGCGCCCAAGAATGTTCCCGCCGCCCAGCCTACGACCAACATCCATCCCCACCGAAATTGTCCGGCCAGAAAAAAGGCCGCCACTGGCAGCGCCCAGAGATACCACACCCCATGCACGAAAGTGCAGGCGGTAATCAACGCGGCCATCCATACCGCCGTCCACCATTTGGGCGGAGATGAACCATGGGCCTGCCAGGCAAAAAGAATGGTCAGCAGCCCGGCAATGGTCAGTATAAATGGTCGCCCGATCAAAAACCGCAGCGGAACGTCGGACGTGAGCACCGCCGCCGTCAACGCAATCAACCATGCCTCCGGCCGCTTTAACCACAGCAACGCCGACCAGTTGACCAGCGCAAACAGCGCCACGATGGCAAACAAGACCAGCCCTTCGATGCTGCATTTGCTCCACAGATAAATTTGCCGCAGCAGAAAATGCCAGCCGAAGTTGTGATCTATCTCGAAAGCGGGACCCATCACCAGAATATCCGGCCAGGGTTTGCCGCTCACCGCCTTGGCCGCGTGGCGCAGCGCGTCGTCGGCCGGCAAAAAGCCGTAGCCAATGATTTTCAGCGGAATGGCAAGAACGACCAGAATGACGATGGCCCAAACCGCGAGTGGCACGTAACGCCGAACCGTATCCAGGGGCGATGAGTTGGAAGTGCCGTTGTCGTCGGTCATATTTGGGCGGCGCAATGTTCAAGATCAAAACACCACCGGCACGCCTTCGTCAAGCATTCGCAATTTTTGCGTAAGGTTTTCCTTCGCGGCAATCTCGCGGAGCCAGCGCGGCGGTTCGTCCATTTCCTCAAACGACAATTTGAACGTCCCATAATGCATCGGCACCAGCCAGCGCGCGCGCAAATCCCGGAACGCCTTCACCGCCTCGTCCGGCCCCATGTGAACGCGGCGAAACGATTCCGGGTGATACGTGCCAATCGGCAGCAACGCGATTTCCGGCGCGAGCCGCCGGCCAATTTCCTTGAAGCCGTCGAAATAGGCGCTGTCGCCCGCGTGGTAAATTTTGCGGCCTTGATGTTCGAGCAGGAAACCGCCGTAACCGCGATGCTGGTCGCGCAGCACTCGCGCGCCCCAATGCCGGCTCGGCGTGAAGGTCACCTTCCAATCGCGTTGCGAAAAGCTTTCCCACCAATCCAGCTCGATGATGCGCGCAAAACCGAGGTTTTGCGCCAGATCGCCGACGCCGCGCGGCATGACGCCGATTTTCGGCTGCGGCAGCCGGCGCAACGTCGGTTTGTGAAAATGGTCGAAATGCGCGTGCGTGAGCAGCACCAGATCAATCCGCGGCAGGTCCTGGATTTTCAGGCCGGAGCGTTTG
>Ga0187852_1001926_pt1 | contig 18136 bp, 11 predicted proteins | sample June2016WEW_6_40_FD_134511 | JGI IMG/M metagenome (GOLD analysis project Ga0187852, IMG submission 134511) | Peatland microbial communities from SPRUCE experiment site at the Marcell Experimental Forest, Minnesota, USA - June2016WEW_6_40 | ecosystem: Environmental > Terrestrial > Soil > Wetlands...
AGCCCGGCTGCTGAAAGGTGTCATAAACTCCATTAGTAAGTTGCGCCGTGCCCAGATTCCCCAGCAGATAAGAGGCGAATCCGAGGCCGGTTGTACCGAGGTTGTTCGGGTCTCGAGTGCTATCGCCATTGAAGGTGAAGCCCCCGCGCGGGTATTGCGGCTGCAGGAAGGGGATGTTCATGCGCGGGTAGATTTCCGCGCCCACTTTTACTGTATGCGGGCCACGGATCATGCTCAGAATGTCATTAAACTCCCAAACGGTTGAGCCATCGATTGTCGGCTGCGCCCAACCATTGCCAAAGCTCGTGATCCCCGAGACGAAGAACGCCGGCGTTCCTCCGTTCGGCCACGCCGCCGAAGAAAACGGGATCCCGGGAATGCCCAGTTGCGCTGATTCGTCTACGTCCCCATTCTTCGCGAAGTCGAAAATCTGCTCCGCGAGGTAGTTCCAGGTGTAAGCGGCGCGAAACTCATTGATCGTGCGAGGACTGATGAGGTGGGTTTCCGTGATGACGGCCTGCCGCGACTGTTGTACGAAGCTGCCGTTCCTGAAGTTCGCATCCCCAAACGGCAATACTGGTGGGCGAAGCTCGGGTTGATTTTGGAAACTAAACCGGAGAAACCCCGTATCCTTCTCGGAGAAGCGGTGATCGAGGCGTACGTCGAATTGATTGATGTCATTCGTCGCCACGGGATTGTACAGGAAATTGTTTCCTACACCCGACGGACTTACGCTTCCCGGTAAATTAGGCAGCGGAAGCAACGCCAGGGCCGCCGCGGCCGCCGGGTCAAAGCGGCTGGACGGAATTTGGTTTCCTGAAAACGGCTGCCGAGTCGCCACCCCATTGACTACGGTAGTGGTAGCAGGGTCGAAAATCTGTTGAAATCCTGAGAAATCGCCGGCCCGCCATGCCAGTGTGGGAACCGTCTCGAGGTCAGTCTGTCCCTGGCGGATCCGCGTACCTTCGTAGTCAGCAAAAAAGAACGTCTTGTTCTTCCCATCGTAAATGCCGGGGATCAGCAACGGGCCGCCGCCCGTAACGCCGAACTGGTTCTGTTTGTAAGTCGGGATGGGGGCGGTGTGCGAGTCGAAAAAGTTCTTGGCGTCAAGAGTGCTGTTGCGCAGGAACTCGTAAAAATCGCCGTGTAACTGGTTCGTCCCGGACTTAATGGTGACATTCATCACCGCGCCTGCCGACGTGCCGAATTCAGCGCTCATGTTGTTGGTTTGGAGCTTGAATTCGCCAACGGCATCCGGCGGAGGTCCGATGACGTAGTCAGCGCCGCCGGTCAACCCTGCCTGGCGGTTGTCGTTGTCGACCCCGTCCAAGAGGTAACTGTTTTGGTACGGGCGCAACCCATTAACGCTGAAACCACCTGTCGCGGCGTCCTTGGAGCCCGTAGTCTCAGGGGTTGCTCCTGGCGCGAGAACTGCCAGACGCGTCAGGAAACGGCCATTCAACGGCAAATCGTCCACCGCCTGAGTGGTCATCACTTGGCCCACATAGGAACTGTCCGTTTGCAAGAGAGGGTTCGCGCCAGTAACCTCGATAGTTTGGGCGACCCGGCCCACTTGCAAGACGAAATCCACGCGCACGCGCGCTTGCACATCCACCACATTTCCCGGCCGAGTCTCTGTTTTAAAGCCCTGGGCCTCGCACGTCACCGAATACTGGCCCACTAGAAGGGGTGTGACCACGTATTCGCCTGCCCCGTTGGCGGTAGTCTTCGCGGCGATGTTCGTTTCCATGTTGGTTACAGTCAGAGTGGCGTTTGGCACGACGGCGCCGCTCGAGTCCGTAACCGTACCCACGATGGAACCGGTATTGGTCTGCGCAAGTGCGTATGCACAAAACAACACAGAGCTGGCAATCCACCAACATGCTCTTCTCACAGATTTGCCCTCCGTTCCCTGAGTTGCCCAATATTTATCACGGTGGTCGGGCAGTAATCTATGAGAATCGCGGAAATCTTTGTTGTAAAAATGCTGGCAGGTTACGCCCCATTTATTCGCCGGAGCTCACTTTTGACGAAGGTAATCGTCTTTGCCCGTTAACCAATCTACGCGAATGGGACTAAAAATCTCCAGGTCGTCTGTGTCTTCGAGGGCCAACCCACTGTGGGGCACGTTCGAGGGGATAACTAGAACCTCGCCTTTGCGCACTACAATTTCTTGCCCCTCCATTTGGAACTGAAGTGCGCCTTCCGTGATGTAGGTGATCTGTTCGCTTTCGTGCTGATGCGTGGGCACGACAGCGCCCTTGGTGAAAACAATGTGGGCGAACGTGATCCGTTCGCCGAAAATCACCTGCCGCCAAATCTTGGGATTCATCACTTCTTTGTTGATTGTCCCCAAAGTAAAGTGCTGCATATTCCCTCCCGGCGTTCGCTCCGCGAACACGCGACCCAAAAGCTATCCCAAGTTTCTTATTTTGGCAAGTATTGGGGTTCTTCGGCACTGGTTCAGTTTGGAAACTTATACAGAATTTAGAAGCTGAGAGCCCCAAGACGGTCATGTCCTAAATGTGTATGTCGATATTCTATTCGGATTTAAATTGGACTTGGAACTTCTCAAGAAGCTCACGGATGTGGGAAACGTGCACTCCCCATCCGACGTGCATAAACTGATGTTCAGTGACCTGTTTTCCATTGACTTTTACAGTAGGAGAGAAGCCGAGCGATAAATGACTCGTCCTGCTTTGCATCGCCCACACATTGCCGTTTGTGTCGAAGATCGGTCCGCCGCTTTGCCCACGCAGGCCGGGGGTAGAAGTTTCCAAGAAGTGCGTCTGACGTTTAGTGGCAGAATCGGTGAACATCACATTCCTAGTCAAAATTCCGTCGTTGGGGAATGTTGCTAAAGGCGGAAGATCAGGTATTGAAAAATTTCCAGTCGAAGAATCGAACAAAGCTGTGAATTGGTGAAATGGAAAGCCAATCCTGCACAGCGAAGTTCCTTGCTTAATCGGAGTTGCCGGATTTGCGAATATTGGAAAGTTCTTGACTTGGAGATTATCCAGGGGACCCGTCAATTGCGTAATGGCGAGATCCGTTATTGGATCGATCTGGAAAGTGGCCGCCACAATTCCATTTGCAGCCCACCATAAAGAGAAATGAGTAATCCACTCCCAATTCTTTTTAAGTTGGTTAATCTCGTGCTTTTTCTTGCCGATACTGTATGTGGGATTGGCATTGATTATTGCGATGTCATTTTGGTACTTTTCCCGTTCGATTTTATGCTGCTGAGCGAGAGCCAAATCCTGCACTACATGAGCGGCTGTTAACACCCAGCCTGCATCATTGATTACGATAAACGTGCCCATCCCACAGGTGATGGATTGGTTTTCAAGACGCTTGGTAACAATTATTGGTCGGATGTATTCGCTCGCGATGCTGATAGCGTGGGAGAACATGGAATTTTCTACTTGACTAAAGATGGCGTTCCATTATACTCATATCGGAAGAAAGGCTGAAGTGTATCTACATGGAAATCCAAATCATAAAAATGGCTGACTTGAAAGGGGTACTGGTCGAGACAACTACTGAATTGGTTCGCTATGAGGGAACTGATTGTCAAATCTCGAACACATCTTCAATTCAGCATGATTTGCTTTCTGGAAGCAATTTAATAGTGTCTCCACAAGGTATCCAATCAAGCTCTGATGAGGTCCGCTAAACTCCAAGCGTGAGCGACAATTCCTGCCTCCATAGCAGGAGTCACGCGCAGGGATTGGTGTATCCTGCAAAAGTTATAATAGCCGAACTGAATCGCGTAAGCCGCTTTCAGATTCTCCCATTTTTTGCTGAACGCATTGACACTGGTTCAAATAGTTTTGGTTTGAGACAGTTTCGATTCCTGTTGTGCGATTACCGAGCGTAGTTCGCTGATGCGTCGATAGTACATCTCAACGATGTCCTGCTCGAATGAAGCTAATTTAGTTTGGCCAGAAAGTTTCGCTGTTGTGGCCTTACTTGCGTGTTCTTCCAAATGATTGGCTAGATAACGCAAGTCCACCGTTGCCTTTTTAAGCCACGTCTTGACTGCTTCGTCGTCTGATTGCATGTCCTGCTCCCTTCCCACTTTCTGAATCAGTGGCGCTCCGATAGCACGCTCCACGATGGAACGGGCCATCAGGTTCAAATCAAATTCTTCTCTTCGCTTCTTCATAAGGGCCACGCTTTGAGTGCGAATTTTGACAGTCCCTTTTGCCTCTCGCTGATGCGCTCTTTCGTCCAGTCAGCCTGAGTAGCGATCTGCCTAGTCAGCTCGTATGGACTATCCTTGTATACGGCCTTTTTCGTGGTGAAATTGGCACTCTTGAGATCGGAGTTGCTTTTAGCCAGCAACAGAGCCAGATTGCCAAGGCGCTTCACATAGGCTGCTGCTGTATCATCATCAAACTGGTTCCAGTTTCCCTCCGGTTTTTCCGGCAGGACATGCTCTAGGTTTATCTCTTCTTTGTCGTCATTCGGAATAAACCAAGGATTTGTTTCACCCTTTGCCGCCCTTTCCAGTGACCGTAGATAGTACCTGGCAAGGCTGCGCTTAGAAACGTTCGCTACCTCGAATGCTTGGCGAAATTGCTCGTCGCCCGGTATGATGCCGTTCAATTCTTTCTTGAGTTGCACTGCTTGTGTAATGGGTGCCTTCTGGTCAACGTCAAAGACCTTAGTTGCCGCCGCAGCAATCGACTCCTCAACAGAACCACTCCGCGTGCTCGACGCGATAAGCAACCTCACACCCCATGAGATGAGCATCTGAAATACAGTGCTTGCCTCTTTCGGAGAAAACCTATGTGCGGCGGCCAGCATAAGCGGGCGGAACGGCTTAATGTTCAATAGATTCAGAGTCTGAATAGAGCGCCGCATTGAATCGGGATAGGCGTTCCACTTCTCGTGTTCCGGGTTGAAGATGGCAACGTAGACTGTCGCCAGTGCTTCGAGTTCCGTGAGAAACTGAACAGTCGCTTGCGGCTTCTTCGCTATTGCTTGGACGGCCTCGTAAACTCCATCCGTTCTCAGAAATCCTCGAATGGCTATCAGAGCGTGTCTCAGAAACGTTACCGTGATGTCTTCTTCATCAAGCGATTCCAGAGCGCCGCGCATCAATGCCCACTTCTGCTGGGCCTCGGAAAGGCGATTTCCCGACTGGCCGAAAACATAGTTCTTTACAAGATCAGCTTGTGAAGTTTTCAGCCCACGGTCATTCAGGGTCTCAAACATCTTGTAGGCGTTGACTTCGCTCGGCACCTTTAGCAGGATGACCTGTGCTCCATGTTCAACGAACCGAATCCACTTATTGAGGGCGTCGCCATGATCTTTAGGACTGAGGGCGGACACGACCTTCTTGACCTGTGACTGCGCCTTCTGGAAGGCATCGCATATCAATTCGTGAGAAGCCCTGGCAGGCTCTGGCAGCGTCTGGCCTTTCTTTGCTGAAATGTGCGTCCGAAAAAACTCATTGTCGTCTAGGTTTAGTTGGAGTTTCGCAACCTTTTCGCGGCGGTCACGGTCGATGTCGGTGAGAAACTGATTGTCGATGCTTTGAGAAATAAGCGGTTCGCTCTGCCCTAAGTAGTTGCGGATTTCGGAGAGCAGAATTGCGACGGTTGCGAGTCGTTGCTGTCCGTCAACGACTTCGAGAAGCTCCGGAGACTTCGGGATCGTAACAATTGTCCCTAAAAAGTACTCGCCCTCGTCATCGGAGATGGCCTTAGCGAAATCCTGAAGCAATGTCGTGACTTCTCGTTCTGTCCACGAGTAATCGCGCTGGTTCGCCGGGACGGCAAGTCTGTAGCCCTTCAAGATTCCCGCGATGCCTATTTGCTGAAATGCAATGGGCGCGTTACCGGATGTCATTCAGAACCTCCAAAAGGTATCTCCGGTATGAATGGCACGCGGCGACCGGCGCTTTCCAATTCTCGAATCGCAGAAAGCCTCAGTCTTTCACGTACCCACGATGACAGCGATATACCGGCCAATGCAGCCGCTTCCTCGAATCCATCCTTCTCAGCGGACTGCAACCTTATCTCAATCGACTCGTTCATTCCCATGCCCATCGGGGGCCTTCCTCGTTTCCGACTCATGATGTTTATTGTACCGACGTTTTAGGGACAATTGCAAGATTTTTCTTGACACGTCCCTACGGTGTCCGTACAACAATGGTATGAGTAGACTGAATGATCAGAAAAAAGCGCAAGTAATCATGGCCCTGGTCGAAGGGAACTCGGTCAACTCGACCGTCCGAATGACGGGCGTAGCTAAGAACACCGTGCTCAAACTGCTGGTCAACGTTGGCCGAGCGTGCGCCGATTTTCAGGACCGCGTACTCCGCAACCTGCCCTGCAAGCGCGTGCAGTGCGATGAAATCTCGCAATTCTGCTACGCCAAAGAGAAGAACGTCCCGCAGGACAAGAAATTGCCGCTGGTTCGGCAGGGCAGGACATACCTGGTGGAAGCCTTCGAAGACCTGACCGATCAGAAATTCACAGAGATTGAGCTGCAGGAAGCGAAAGACGCTGCGGAAGCTGCCAATCGGGCTAAGAGCGCGTTTCTCGCCAACATGTCCCACGAAATTCGTACTCCTATGAACGCCATCCTGGGCTACTGCCAACTGATGCTGCGCGATCCGTCTTTAGCGACTCATACCAAAGAAGATCTGGAGATTATCAACCGGAGTGGAGAGCACCTCTTGGGACTTCTCAATGACATTCTTACGATGTCCAAGATTGAGGCCGGCCGAATCGAACTCCACGCGGTAACGTTTGATCCCTTCAGCCTGCTGGGGGATATGACCGCCATGTTCCGCCTGCGGGTCGAGGCCAAGGGGCTCGAGTTCGAGGTGTGCGTGGATGAAGGATGTAGACAACCCATCGTGGCGGACCAGGGTAAGATCCGCCAGGTACTGATCAACCTTCTTGGCAACGCGACGAAATTCACCGAACTGGGCCGGATCAGGGTGCAGGCGTCCCTCGACCGGCGACAGGACAACCAGCTCTGGCTTTCTGCCCAAGTCGAGGATACCGGAATGGGCATCGCGCAGGAGGAGCAGATCAACCTGTTCAAGCCTTTTGTGCAAACCCAGAGCGGCCTCGCGACGCAAGGCGGAACCGGCTTGGGTCTTGCGATAAGTAGAGAATTCATCCGCCTGATGGGTGGAGAGATCACGGCCACGAGCGAGGTCGGCAAGGGGTCGACCTTTCGCCTTGCGGTTCCAGCGCAGCCAGGCGTTGTAGGCACGGTTTCCACAAGGTTGATTCGCCACCCCGTGACAGGTCTCGAACCAGGACAGCCGATACCCCGCGTGCTGATAGTCGATGACGAGGCGAGTAACCGAGGATGGTTAAACGAGTTGTTGACGTCAGTGGGCTTTACGGTACGCGAAGCTGATGACGGAAAACAGGCAATTCGGCTTTGGGAAGAGTGGGGGCCCCAGTTGATTCTGATGGACGTGCGCATGCCGCGCATGAACGGGCTGGAGGCGACTCGAGCCATCAGGGCAAGTTCAAATGGAAAGGGCCCCGTGATCCTCGCCCTGTCAGCCAGCGCACTGGATGACGATCGAGATGCCGCTCTGCGCAGTGGCGTGGACGATTTCCTCGCCAAGCCCTGCAAGGAAGGTGATCTGCTGGCGGTGATTCAGGCCCACCTGAAGGTTGGCTATCTGTACGCTGACGAAGAGACTTCGCCGCGAACGGAGCCGGCCGTCACTCACGCCTCGGCCCTGAACCCCGCAGCCCTTGCGCAACTTCCGGCAGAATTGATTGACAAATTACAGCAAGCCGTTCTAAACGGCGACACCGACGGTCTGGGTCGGCTCATACAAAGAGTTGCGGAGTCCGACAAGGGCGCGAGCGACGCGTTGAAGGAACTTGCGGACAACTACCAATACGATCGTCTGACGAGCATGCTGCAGGAAAGATCCCAGGAACTCGGAGTGATGAAACAACAATGATTTCCATCGAAAAAGCAAGCATCATAATTGTGGATGATCAACCGGCCAATCTCAAGATTTTGGAACGGATGCTGAAGCAGCAGGGTTATGAAGTACGTTCGTTCCCTCGAGGCCGGTTGGCGCTCGCAGCTGCTGAGCACTGCCCGCCGGATCTGATCCTCCTGGACATCAATATGCCGGAGATGAACGGCTTCGAAGTTTGCGAACGACTGAAGTCGAATCGGAAGCTCGCCCCAATTCCGGTGATTTTTCTCAGTGCTCTAAACGAAACCGAAGACAAGGTGAGGGGCTTTCGCGCTGGTGCAGTAGACTATATAACCAAGCCCTTTCAGTTTGAGGAAGTGCAGTCGCGCCTGGAGACTCATTTGAAATTGAATCAGCTTCAGCGGGCGCTCCAGCAGCAGAATAGCCGTCTGGAAGATCTTGTGCGCTCTCGCACTCGCGAGCTGGCGGAGGCGCATTCGCGCTTGAGGATTCTGGACCGGGCCAAGAGCGACTTTCTCCACCTTATCTCTCATGAGCTTTGCACGCCTTTGAACGGCCTTCTCGGAGTCGGCCGTCTCGCATTCGAGAAAGCTAGCCCAGGTCCTGAGATCGACGAACTCCAAGACCTGTTTGAGGATTCCAGCCGCAGGATCGTCGCGATCGTCGAAAACGCCCTGCTGCTTACTCAGATTGAGGTGGAAGGAGAGAAGTTCGCTTTAGAGCAGGTCCCATTGGCCACCGTTGTTCATTGTGCGATGGGACACGCAGGGGAGTTTGCCCGCACCCGACGGGTCAACCTGGAAGCGGGCGAAGCCCCACCGGTGCAAGTTCTCGGTACGGAGAACCTGCTGGTGAAAGCGGTTCAAGCGCTGTTGGAGCTGGCGATAAGGTTCTGCGATGCGGGCGAGGCTGTGCAAGTGGCATGCCATCCGTTCACCGATACCACGCAGATTACCATCAAGTGCTGCGGACCAAGGGTACCTGATCCGCTGCTTGCGAAGTTCTTCGATCTGTTTTCGATCAGCGAAGCCAGCACGCCGGGCTGTGATATTGGGCTCGGCCCGCCGCTGGCCTACCGCATTCTATCGCTCTTCGGAGGCTCGCTCACAATCGTGAACCAGGATCCGGAAGGAATGCGGATGACCGTGTCGCTGAGATGCGCTTAAGGTTGTCGCCCTGACCCATCTCAGCCCCCTCGTTGGCGAATGGTAATATGATACGTTTATAGGCGCTGTTGGAGCCTTGGGCGCAGCTATTTTCACAATCGCGGGGGCGGTAGGGACGCGTTGCGCATTCGAAGCGTCCGTTTATTTAGGAAGGCGCGGTGGGCAGGCAACCCCCATTGTGTCCGACCGAGCGACAGCGCACCGTGCGGCGATCAGAGAGGAGTAGGATGCGACAGAGGGGTATCATTATTTGTGCATTACTATTCGCACTATATCCAAACTTGCTCAGCTCCCAACAGGTGGCCCCGGCCCGACGTGAGATTTACATCGTACCGTTCTCCCATCTCGACCTATATTGGGCCGGCACCCAGGAAGAATGCCTGAGCCGCGGCAACCGCATCATCACCAAGGCGATAGGGCTGGCCGAGCGCTACCCGGACTTTCGCTTTCTCCTCGAAGATGATGATTTCGTCGCGGATTTTGTGGAGGGTCACCGCGGCACCCCGGAACTCGAGGCGTTCAAGCGCCTGGTAAAGGAGGGTCGCATCGAGATCGCCCCCAAGTGGGCGGCGATATACCAGAATCTGCCGCGGGGTGAGGCCTTGGTGCGAAACGTGGTATTGGGCAAGCGCTATGCGCGGGATGTCTTCGGAGCTGATCCGCAGGTCGCACATCTGGGGGACATCCCCGGCTTCACCCGGCAGTACCCGCAGATTCTCAGCAAGGCCGACACGCCTTATATGGTTATGACTCGCATGGGCCCTCCCGACCGATCGCTGTTCCGCTGGAAGGCGCCGGACGGGTCGGCCATCCTTGTCTGGAATACCATCAAGGGGTATGGCTGGGGCGCAGAGATCGGCCTGCACCTCGACCTGGATGATGCGCGGCGGGCAGCAATCGCAAGTGACGTGGACAGCGTGCAAGCTACCACCGCCGGCCCCGTGTACCTGGGATGGGGCACGGACCTTTGGACACCGAGCCCGAAGCTTATTGAGAATGTGGCGGTGCTGAACCAACGCCTTGCGCCGCGGCACTTTCGCCTGGCGACACCCGACGAGTTTTTCCGCGCGGCGGCGGAGACGGCGGAGATTCCGGAACTTTCCGGCGAGATTCCCTCTTCCTGGGCTAATCTGACGACTTCCCTGAGCCCTCTGTGGCCGCCGGTGATTGCCGCCACCGATACATTGTTGAGCGCCGAGAAGTTCGCCGCCATCAATTACGCGCTGGGATACGCTCCGTATCCGGGAGCGGAATTCGACTCAATGTGGAAGGACGCTCTGAAGTCGATGGACCACAACAACGATGGCCAGGGAGGTGAAGCCGGCGACGAACGGAAGCTCGGCTATGCGCAAGTCGTCTCTTTGCGCGCCGGCCAGATTCTGCGCGACTCGCTGCGGAACATCGCCGAGCGCGTGCAGCACCCGTTTCCTCGGAGTCTGCCCATCGTAGTTTTCAACCCGCTCAGTTGGACGCGCGACGACAAGGTCAAAACCCATGTGACGCTTTTCGGCGACATCGAATCCAACGATATTGAGGATTACAAAAAGGGCATGCGCCTCCGGGATGAGAAAGGAACCTCCATTCCTTTTCAGGTGGAAGAATACAATGAATGGTTTTCACGCGCAGTAGACCTGGTATTCATCGCCCGCGGCGTGCCGGCGCTCGGTTACAAGACGTATTATCTCGTGCCCGCGGATAAGCCAGACGCCTTCCCCAATGCCTGCCGGACGCAACTGGAAAGCGACAGCGATTTGAACGGATCAAGCCGCATCATGGGCTCCGACGTGATGGAAAACGAGTACTACCGGGTCAGCGTGGACCGTGCAACCGGCCGGGTGGGCGTCTGGGACAAGGAAATGAACTGCAGGGTTGCGGATAACATCGAAATCGCGGCTTCGGAAGAGCGGGGTGGAGATGACCTCAGTGTTATTCCTCCAACCGGGCGCAGCATCGTCAACGTGATCAGCGGTGTGGAACTTGATGAGAACGGCCCAGTCCAAACGATCATGCTTATCCACGGCGATGTTGCCGGTGTTCCCATCGTCCAGCGGCTTACGTTATACCAGGGACTGAAGAGGGTCGACATCGAAGACCGCGTGGACTGGAGACCCGGCAGGTCGATGAACATCGAACAGGTCTTTCCGTTGCCGCAGGCGAAGATGGAAGTTCGGAACGGCACTCCATTCGGATCGGTGACCTCGACCGAGATGATGCCGAATGCGGGACCACGCAATGGGGACGAGGTACCGAAGGACGTTTGGAAGCGATGGCGTCAAATCCAGGATTGGGTATTCGCCGGAACCGGAGAATGGGGTTTTACGGTCAGCGCTGATCATCAATTTCTAACTGTGGATGACAGCGCGATCCGGGCGGGCATGCTGCGAGGCACGCGCTTCAGCCCGGTAAATACCGTGCGGGGCGGCCGGCCGTTTCAAAACCTCTCGCCCCCGGCAGGTACTTACGTTTTCCATTACTCCTTTACATCCGGCAAAGGCGACTGGGCTACGGCGCAATCCTGGCGTGCCGGGATGGGGTTAAATACGCCGTTGATTCCTGTTAGTTCAGCGAATGAACTCTCCGAGAAATCGCTCCCGCCGGCGCGCTCGTTCTGTTCGCTTGATGCCGACAACCTGATTGTCACCGCGCTGAAGAAGGCCGACACGGACGGAGCCATCGTGCTGCGGGTCTTCGAAATCCGAGGCAACACTGCAGAAAGTCCGGTGCGATTTCTTGGGCAGGACCGCAAGTTTTGGGCGGTCAACCTGTTGGAGGAAGTTGGCTCGAGGCAAGAGGAGGACGTGCTGCACGTGCGACCGTACGAAATTAGCACCGTGAAGCTGCACATCGCGGGACCAACAAAAGGGATGAGGTGAAACCATCTGTTACGTTACATCCCAAAGGCGAAGATGAGGTCCGAGAAATGCAGGGGTGAGCCAGATACGACACGATGAGCGGTCAGGAGCAACTCTCTTTGCCATACGGGGAGGCTGAGTCAACCTATGCGCGAACCGATCAGAATTGCTGTTGCTGGCCTGGGCCGAATGGGAAGCATCCATGCCCTTCACGTTCATGAATTGGCCCGGGAGACTGGAAATTGTACCCTCGCCGCGCTATGTAGCGACGCTCCGGAGAAGGCCGAGCGCAGTCGCGGCACATCGGTGTTTTGGGTGTAATACAACCTTGCGGACGGATTTACGCTGGGTCGGCCACGAGCTATTCGCGACCTGACAGCGCTTCAAGACTCAGCGGGACCGGCTGGCTGCCATCCGTGTCCACGGCCCCGAGTTCCCGAGCGGCTTCCGCGGCCACGACAACGGTTCCCGATCTCTTGAGAAGTCCAGCGTCCGTGTAGAGTGCCGCGACCACCTTTCCGATGAACTCGGGGCTTTCGCTATTCGTCAGATCTAGCCAACCGCCCTGTGCGGCCGCGAGGACCCTCTCGGTTCTCACCAAGCCGGGGTAAAGCGAAATAGCCGTCACGCCGTATCTGCGGAGTTCGTGCGCCATGTCCGAGGTCATCTTATCGGTGGCGGCTTTGGCGATTCCGTACACTGTGTTCCCGATGTGCCGTTGCGCCGCCCAATAACTGATGTTGACGATCAATCCACGGCGTTGCCGGATCATGATTCTGGCAGCGTACGCTGAGGCAAAGAAGGCGGCACGGACACCAGCATCGATCATGCTGCTCCACCGATGTGGCGGCTGCTGCCAAAAGGGCGCCGGCCAGGTGAACTCTCCATTCTCCATCATTCGCTCGTAACCGCCCCAGGCGGAGTTAACGAGTACGGCGAGTCCTCCCGCATCTTCGATCTGCCGAAAGACAGCCTCAGTCTCGGTATCGCGCGTGTGGTCGCAATGGATTCGTTCAATCGCGGCCGGCAAGTCCGCCGTGCTGACACTCCGACCCGTCGCAAAAACCTTAAATCCCGCTGCCGCCAGCGCCAAGGCAACACCCTTACCGACGCCGCGCGAAGCTCCAGTAACAAGTGCAGTGTCCATTGCCTTAGTATAGGCGAACAAAAGACGAAAATAAAACGAAATGTTGTTTATCCGCGGGGGCGGGATTGATCGGTTCGGTCAACCCTATGACGCGCGCGACTAATGTCGAACTGGGTGTTCCGTAACTTTTGTTAGTGAAGGAAAGAACGTGGCAAGTGTAACGCAACGGGCTGATGGGCCCTTCGATCGACGCTCTGGCGCAGTCGCAGGATGGCTATCTCTGGTGCAGAACTCGCAGTGGGCTCTTCCGCTTCGACGACGTGAAGTTCACACGGTTCAGCAACCGGGTGCAGCGGGCCATGGACGTACGGCTCGTGCTTCGCCAAGGCCTGCGGTACGCCCTGGCCAGGAACGGAATCCGGGTGTTGCAGATCCTGTTGACGGTGGTCGTGGTTTCCACCGCCGCCACGCTTCTGGCCGGGGACCACACCGACCGTCCGCAGAAGATCATCGCCATGGGTGTCGGCCTGGCCGTAGTGTTCCTGTTGCGGCGCGGCGCAGATGCGCGCCTGGGTCGATCGCCGCTTCTTCCGCGACGCTACAATGCCGAGCAGATCCTGAGCGATTTGGGCGACCAGGTTCGCACCATGGTAGAAACCCGTCCCCTCCTCGAAACCGTGGCCGGTCGCATCGCCGAGTCCCTGCACGTACCGCGCGTGGCAGTTTTGCTCGACGGGGGCAATCCCTATCGACTCGCTTACACCATCGGCTACGATCCCGCGCCGGACGTGGTGTTTCACGGAGACGGAGCCACCGTGGAATGGCTCAGGAAGGAGCGCGAACCGGCTCGAGTCCATTTTCAAGACCCCAATTCGTGGATCTACCGTGAGCCGGCCATGACCAAGGAGGAACGCATCAAGCTCGCCGCGCTCGAGACCGAGTGGCTGTTGCCGCTGGCGGTAAAGGACAAAAGCCTGGAATGCAAACGGGCGTGGACTTCCGGGAGATCTCCGTAGTAGGATCGCAAGGTGTGGGGATCCTAGACGGGAATCCCAGCGAACACTTCTTTGGGGCGTCGTTCATCTGAAAAACTGTACATTCAAGGGGGCTGAATGCGCCTGCTTAATCTCCGGACGTGCACTGCTTTATTCCTCGGTTTACTTTATTCCGCCCCAATCGTTGCGCAATCACCATCTTCCCTCGAAGCACGACGCAAGGCGCTCAGCGATCTTCTGGCCGAGCAGTGGGAATATAGGCTGCGCACCAGCCCGCTCTACGCTTCCATCTTGGGCGACAAGCGGTGGAACGACAAAGTCGATGACTTCTCCGAGGAAGCTATCGACAAGGATCTGTTGGAGACTCAGAAATTCCTCACTCGCTTCGAAGCCATCGACACTTCCGGCCTTCCCGCGCAAGAGGCGCTCAACAAATCTCTGATGGTTCGTGACCTTCAGATGCAATTGGAAGGCGCTCGTTTCAAAGAATGGGAAATGCCGGTGGACCAGCAGAACGGTGTCCAGGTTTTCTTGCCCCAGCTTGTCAGCCTGCTCTCTTTCCAGTCTGTCAAAGACTATGAGGACTATATTGCCCGCCTCTCGCAGATACCTCGCTTCCTGGATCAGACTACCGTCCAGATGCGCAAGGGCATGAACGATCAATTGATGCCGCCCCGTTTCCTGTTGGAGAAAGTCCTGGACCAGTGCAACGCCCTCGCCTCCCAGGAAGCGGGAAGCTCTCCGTTTGCCCAGCCCTTCTCGGCATTTCCCAAGAGCATCTCCGAGTCCGATCAGACGCGCCTGCGCGAGGCCGGGCTGGCCGCGATTAAGGGATCCGTCCTGCCCGCTTATGTCCGCTTCACCGCGTTCGTCCGCGACGAGTACGTCCCAAAGGGTCGCGGCGAGCCCGGTGTTTGGTCGCTTCCCCAGGGTGAGGCCCGCTACGCTTTTCTCGTGAAACGGAGCACCACTACCAATCTTACGCCTGAAGAAATTCACCAGCTCGGGCTGGCTCAAGTGAAAGAGATCGAAGACCGCATGCTCGCTATCGCCACCAAGCTTGGTTATAAGGACCTCAAGTCTTTCAAAGCTGCGATCGCCGCTGACCCTAAAATGCATGGCCAATCCCGCCAGCAAATTCTCGATCTCTACCGCAAGTACATCGACCAGATGTACGTGAAGTTGCCCGATCTTTTCGGCCGTTTGCCCAAGGCCAAACTTGAGGTCATGTCCGTCGAGGAATTCCGCGAGAAAGAGGCTCCCGGCGCCCAGTATTATCCTCCAGCCAAGGACGGCTCGCGCCCTGGCCACGTTATGGTCAACACCGGGGAATTCGGAAAACGTTCCCTGCTCGACATCGAATCAACCGCCTATCACGAAGGTGTTCCTGGCCATCACATGCAGATTGCGCTTGCTCAGGAGATGCCGGAGCTGCCGCCCTTTCGCCAACACGAGGACTTCAACGCCTATATCGAGGGCTGGGCCCTCTACGCCGAGCGTCTCGGAGAAGAAGTGGGTTTCTACCAGGACCCCTATAGCTACTACGGCCACTTATCGGACGACATGCTCCGGGCCGTTCGCCTCGTTGTGGATACGGGCCTTCACTACAAACATTGGACGCGCCAGCAAGTCGTCGATTTCTTCGACGAGCACTCCGGTGATGACGAAGTCACAATCCAGTCCGAAACCGACCGCTACATCGCCTGGCCGGCTCAGGCCCTCGGCTACAAGATCGGTCAATTGGAAATACTCAAGCTCCGCCAATACGCCAAAGACCAACTCGGCGACAAGTTCGACGTCCGCGCCTTCCACGATGTGGTTCTTGAGGGCGGCGCCCTCCCCTTGGACGTACTCGATACGCGGGTCCACGAATGGGTCGCCAAACACAAGCCCCCGGGCGCCTCTTCTTCTGCCCGACTCGCCCAGCCCGGGATGCCGCTGGCATTTGAGCAGTGACCCGGCGACACTAGCTGAATGCACAGGGTAAATAAAACCCGGCAAGAATGCGTGGGGAATCACATCACGAGGATAAGTTTGCGCCCACAACTCACAGGTCTGCTGCGCCACTTCCAGCTTTCCCGTCACCTATCACGCACGAATTGGGCCATCTTCTGCTAGGGTCAGGCTCCCATTCTCCCACTGGCATCATGTGCGCCCATTGGGACTGGAACTACCTGCGCCTGGCCCTCATGGGGTATCAGCTCTTCACTCCGCAGCAGTCCGCGCTGCTGCAAGCCAATGTGCTTCGCAGGCACTAGAAGGCCGCTCCCAACTTAACTGTCTCTTAATAGATGCTAGAACAGCCCTTGCCTCAAGCACTCTGCGGATAGGTCCCGACTGACGGCGCAGGGTTTACCGACGGGCCACACTGATTGAGCATTGGAAGGGCGCTTTCGTCCCGAATTCACCTTGTGTCGAGCGCCGGGCTCTATCGATCGCTATCGGGACATCGGCGCTGAAGTTTCGTCAAAGGCCAGCGTCCCAAGTTGGCGTTCAAGCCAACCGTGTTTAACCGATGGCATCGGCTCGGGCTGCACTGGCGCTAACGGGCCAGAATCATATGGAAAACAAACAACAACGAGAGTTGAGCATCACGAAACAGATTCATCGCCACGCGATGGGCGGGAATTTGGAACCAACGCCGCTCACGCCACCGTAGCTTTACGTCGTCCCAGAAAGAGGCAATATCAGCGCGCGTGTAAACCTTATCCGGCGCCAGCAACGGACTCCATTTGGCCCAGAAGAGTTGCAGCTTCGAGGGAACACGGAGCGTTGGGAAGTGACTTTGCGCTCGTTTGAAAGCGAGCTGGAAATCCGCGACCTTCAACCGCCCGCACGCGGCGCGGATCTTCCCCAATTCCTCGATGACCCGCTGCTCGGCCTCCGACGGGTGGCGAGTTTGCAGCCACAGTTCCTCCATTTCGAACAAGAGGTGAACCATGGAGGAAAGGTGGCCGCGAATCTCGCGAGCGCGAGCGCTGTAGTACTGCCAGGGAGACAATATGGGATAACCCGGTCGGCGTTGCTTGCGTCCCTTCAAGCGAAAGAACCCGCACATCATCGGGTGGCGGCCTTCCGTCACGATCGAATTCTTATACCAAATGAAGCGCATAAAATTGTGCCAGTAACTCTCGGGCCGGCCGCCCTGAAGGACTGCCTTCATGTTGTCAAAACTATAAAACGCTCGCCAAGCCTCCAGGTAGATATCTTTCCACTCTCCGTCCGCCAGATTGGGATGGCGGGTGACCTGATGGTGAGAATCATAGCGGTTGAAGTCCGGATCCATCCACACCTGGTTGCGGAAAGCAGCAAGGTGGTCCTGCGAGCCTGGCAGCGGGGTCAGCATGAAGAAGGAGGCATGGTCGGGTTTCACATCGTCCATCAAGAAGGCCACGTCGCGGCGCACCGATTCGGCCGTATCGCGCGGAAACCCAATGATGTACCCGACGTGCGTTGAAATCCCCGCATTGCGGTAAGCGGCGATTAGTTGCGAATACTCGGCGACGTGGTTCTGACGCTTGCCCGCCCCTTCAAGGTTTTCAGTATTCACGCTTTCCATGCCGATAAAGACGGTGGTGCAACCCGCACGGCGTGCCTTGTCGACGAAGTTGGCGATCTTCCAGGAAAGTACGTCAACCTGCATCATAAATTTCAAGGGGATATGTTCTTCATCCTTCAGACGGGCGAGTGCGTCAAAGATGGCTTGCCAGTTCTTGTTCCGGGCGAAATTATCGTCCGTAAAGAAATAAAAGGAAATCCCATAGGCGCGATAATTGTTCCGGATGCCCGTCGCAATGACCTCGGCGGAACGAAAACGCATTTTCCGGCCCTGCACATTGATGATCGTGCAAAAGGTGCATTCGAAAGGACAGCCACGCCCGCAGTCAATCGTGCCAAAATTGGGAGCTACAAACTTACGCAGGTATTCATTGCGAATGGAGGGCGTCGGTTTTTCATAAAGGTCTGGTTTGTCGGCGAGAAAATCATACAGTGGCCTCAGGCGTCCCTCCACGGCATCACAAAGCAGGTCACCCCAGGTTTCTTCCACTTCCCCTTTTACGATCGTCACGCCCTCGTCCATAAGCTGCTGGATGTCG
>Ga0187852_1001929_pt1 | contig 18117 bp, 13 predicted proteins | sample June2016WEW_6_40_FD_134511 | JGI IMG/M metagenome (GOLD analysis project Ga0187852, IMG submission 134511) | Peatland microbial communities from SPRUCE experiment site at the Marcell Experimental Forest, Minnesota, USA - June2016WEW_6_40 | ecosystem: Environmental > Terrestrial > Soil > Wetlands...
AGCGAAGGATCCCGGCAGTTTCTTGTGGTTCAGCGATTTACGAACAACTGCAGAGATCCTTCGCTGCGCTCAGGATGACACTTCCGAATTTCTTCACACCTTCTCTCGCCGTGGGCCACGACCTTTCGGCCCTCCGGGCCTGCGAGAGTAGCGCGCCCGACCCTACTTCGCCGGGGGGCCGAGAGCAGAGCCCGGGGCAGCGGGGGGCGAGTACTTCCCCATCAAGGCACTCAGCAGCTCGACCGGGATTGGAAAAACGATGGTGGTGTTCTTCTCGGTCCCGATTTCGGCCAGCGTCTGAAGGTAGCGCAGCGTGATGGTGATGGGCTCCGTGGCCAGAATATGGGCAGCTTCGGAGAGTTTTTCAGAAGCCTGAAATTCCCCATCGGCATTAATGATCTTCGCCCGGCGCTCGCGCTCGGCTTCGGCCTGGCGCGCGATCGCCCGCTGCATTTCCTGAGGCAGATCCACCTGCTTCACTTCCACCTTGGTCACTTTGATGCCCCAGGGCTCGGTGTGCTCATCCAAAATGGTCTGCAGGCGCGCGTTCAACTTCTCGCGCTGGGAGAGCAGGTCATCCAGTTCCACCTCGCCCAGCACCGACCGCAGGGTGGTTTGGGCCAGTTGCTCGACGGCGTAGCGGTAGTTTTCAAGCTCCACGACGGCCTTTTGCGCGCTCAGGACGCGAAAATAAACCACCGCATTCACTTTCACGGAAACGTTATCTCTAGTGATAATATCCTGACTAGGAACATCCCAAGCGATAATCCTCAAGGAGATCCGAATGATCTTGTCAATGGGCCAGAGGATGAAGATCAAGCCCGGCCCTTTATCCGTTGCCAAGAGCCTGCCCAAACGAAACGTAACTGCACGCTCATACTCCCGCAACACGTTCAAACAAGCCGAAACCCACAAAAAGAGAATTACTACAATGACGATTACTGTCGGGCTCATTCGAAGCTCCTTTCCGCGCTCGTGATAAATGATAGGGCGGCCACAAGGGCCGACGTTACAACAGAGTCATCTGGCGGTGCCGACCAGTTTCGGGAACTTCACCTACGACTGTCATTCCGAGCGAAGCGAGGAATCTCGCCCTGATTTCTTCTTTGGTTCGTTCAAAACCAGAGCGAGATTCCTCGCTTCGCTCGGAATGACAGTGATTTTGCCATACAATGAACGCTAATCGGGTTCAGGGGCCGGCTCGACTACCAAAGTCAGTCCCTCGACTTCCCGAACTCGCACCCGCGCCCCCTTGGCGACGGGTTGTCGGGCGCGCGCGTCCCAAAGTTCGCCATGAACCAGAACTTTTCCTGAAGGCTGGAGATCAGTCTTCGCCAACCCCACGGCATCGACCATGCCGGCCTCTCCAGTCACCGCTTTGCGCAGCTTTGCCGCGATGGCAAAGCGCAGGAGCACCACGATGATGAGGGCCAGCGGCACAGCAACACCGAGCGCGGTAGAGAGATGAATGCGGGCCTGCGGCCAGGGAGAGTTCACCAGGAACAGCGCCCCTAATACCAAGGCGAGAACGCCCACACCCGCCAGCACTCCGTGCGACATCACCTTGACTTCCAGGGCCAGCAGCCCGATTCCCGCCACGATCAAGAGCACGCCCAGGGAATTGATGGGCAGCAAATTGAAGGCGTACATCGCCAAGACGATGGCGGCCGCGCCAACCACGCCCGGCGCAATCAGCCCGGGATGAGTGAATTCAATATAAAGGCAAGCCAGGCCGAGCGCGCCCAGGATGAAAGCAATGTTGGGGTCCGCCACCCAGGCAAAGAATTGCTCGAGGCCCGGCATGTTGTAATCCACAAGCTCGGCGTCTTTCAAATGCAGGGCTGTGGTGGTGTCGTTGAACCTCTTGATGGTTTGGCCGTCGTACTTTGCAAAAATGGCGGCGGGAGTGCTGAGCACGGCGTCAATCAGTTTCCCATCCAGGGCTTCTTTATCCGAGTAGGAGGAACTCTTGCGCACCGCGTCCTCAGCCAGAGTCAAGTTGCGGCCGCGCTTTCCCACAACTGACCGCATGTAGGCGGCCGCGTCGTTTTCGATCTTGGCCTCCATGGTCTTACCCACGTCGGCCCCGCCCAGCACTACCGGGTGGGCCGCGCCGGAGTTGGTTCCGGGGGCCATCACCGCCAGGTCGCCGGCCTCCAGGATGAAGAAGCCCGCCGAAGCTGCGCTTGCCCCGCTGGGCGCCACAAAAGTAATCACGGGCACGCTGGAAGTGAGAATGGCAGAGACGATATCGCGCATCGAACTTTCAAGGCCGCCGGGCGTGTTCAACTCCAGAATGACCGCATCCGCGTGCGTGTCGTTGGCAAACTTTATGCCGCGCACCACGTATTCGGCGCTCACGTGGTGGATCATCATGTCCAGGCGGATTTCGACCACACGAGGACGGTTCTGCTCATTCGCGGCGGGCGCAACATCCCGCGCTGCGACGCAGAGCAAAGCAATAGCAGCTAGCCACGCGTAACGGTGCATTCTCAAGGATCCCTCTTTACATCACCGGTTTCCCGGCTGGTCAAGGAGGAGATCAGGGAGATTGACCGGCAGGCAGGGCCCGCTCCTCCCTGTCTAAATAGGAGCTGAAATCTCACAGAAGTAACCCTTCACCCGGCCCGCGACGGCTGATGAAACCGCCGTCGTGGTCCACCCTCTCCCCAGGGAGAGGGCATGTTTTCGTCAAGAGCGCCCAGCATAACTCGGCAACGTCCCCGCTACTTCATGCCCGCGTTGATGTGCCCGACAACCTCCTGAGCCTCGCGGCTATCCGGGTCGAGCTTCAGGGCCGCTTCTCCCTCCAGGCGAGCCTGATCGCGGCGATTCAGGGCAAGATATGCCCTGGCCAGACCGAGGTGGCCGGCAAAGCTGTCCTTAAGCTTCAGCGCGGTCTGAAATTCCGCCGCCGCTTCCTGAGGCTTGTCTTCCGCTTCCAGGATCTCGGCCAGACTCAAGTGCGCCTCGCTGTCACTAGGGGCTAGCGACGTTGCCTCCGCCAGCTCACGTTCGGCTTCGGCCAGGCGTCCCTCGCCGACGAGAGTCTTGCCGTGGGATTTGTGGACGGCGGCGTGCTGCTCGGCGGGCATAGCGGCCAGGCGCTCTTCCAGCGCATTGTGCACCGCCAAAGAGAGCAAAAGAAACGCGCGCTCGTCGAAGTTCTTCTTGAGGCGCGGCTGGGGCAGGACATCCCGCGAAGGGTGGGCTTCGAGGCCCATCTGGTGCTGATGCAGCCACTCCATCTCGGTCCGTTCTCCCGCCGCATCGCCCTGCTTTTCGAGCACCACGGCCAACAAGGTGTGGGCATCCGAGTCGTCGTCTCTCAGCTTGATTGCCTCTTCCAGCGAAGTTGCTGCGGCTTTGTACCGGTGGAGGTTCCAGAGCGCCACGCCGCGGTTGAAACAGTAGTCCGCATCGGTCGGATCCCCGGCATGGGCCCGCTCGAACTCCTCGAGAGCCTGCTCATCCTGTCCTGCCCGGGTAGCCAGCACGCCCGCATTGTTCGCAATCTCGTTCAAAGGAATTTCTCTCCCAATCTTCTCGAAGGCCGTCTTCGACGAGGGGTAGTGACCGAGAAAGTATTCGTCCACTCCGAAGAAGAAGAGCGATTCAAGGTAGTGAGCGTCCCCCGGGTTCAGCTTCTTAAGCCACTTGGCCGAGTTGGCATAGTCTTTCTGATCGAAATAGAAGCGGCCCAGGGCAAATGCCGCGCGGTGATCGGAAGGATTCAGCCGGTCGGATTCCTCGAGAAAGTGAATGCGCGCGGGATCGTCGGTGGCCAGGACACCCCGCATGTAGTTCTCAAAAGCATCGAGGCGCACCTGCGGAAACTTGCGGCTGAAATCCTCCTCGGTGCCGACGGTAAAATGCGGATCGTGCGCTGCTTCGAGCAGCCAGACTAATCGCGTCTGGAGGTCCACCAACTCCGACAGTTCACCGGTGGCTGCGATAGGAGGCGATAGCTTTAACTTTCGGAGGTCAAGCAGGCGGGCGGTGGCGGTGAGGCCGGCCCCCTCCACATTGAATCTTCCGAAGACGACCCAATCCGCGCCCAGGGTCTGGGCCACTTTGAACTCACTGGCCACCGTCAAAGGGGTGTCCGAGGGAATGCCCAGCTGGGTGCAGGCGACATCGCGCTCAGCCCGATTCAGAACGTAAAAGTCAGGCCCCGAAAGGCGCGAGGCAATGGTCTCCGCAAAGCTTTCTGAAACCCAGTTCAGGTCCGCCCGCGTGCTGCGGTTTTCGAAGGGAAAGACCAGAACGGCATGGACCTCGGAAGCGGCGGCGATTTGCCAGGAACCCAGCAGGAGCAGGAATAGTTGAAGGGCTTTTCGCATCAAAAAATCGATCCGGAATGTATATTCTACTCCTTGATCCCCACCGGCGGGTTGTTCATCAATTCGACGTAAGCGGGGTTCTGGCTGATTTTCATAAAGTCCGGGTCGTCGAGAATTCTCTTGCGGTCTTTGAACCCGTCTTCGAGCGCGCGACGTAGGCTGCGCACCGCATCCTCAGCGCGCCCCAGAGAAGCAAACACCTTCCCCAAGTAGAAATAGTATTCCGGATCGGCGCCGCGCGCTTCGATGGTGGTGCCAAACGCGGAACGCTGAGAGAAGATATTGGGATCAAGGCTCAAGGCAGTTCGATATTCGTCCACCGACTCCGTGTATTTCTTCATGTGCATGTAAGAAGTTCCCAGGTTCAAGTGGTAGGAAGCGGAGTCAGGATTCAGCTTGATGGCTTTCAGGTAGGACTTTACGGATTTCCCGTACCTCTTCTCCATGAAGTAAGTGGTTCCGATGTTGTTCATGGGCTCCGTGTAATCCTTCTGACGGCGAACCGCCTGGTTGTAAGCCTTGCGCGAGGCCGAGTAATTCTGCAACTGCTGATAGGCAATACCGAGCTTGTTCCAAACAATGGCATTGGCAAAGCGAGTCTGTTTCAAAGCCCGGTAATAGAAATCAACGGCATCCTCGTAAGACTTACGAGCCATGAAAATGTCGCCGCGCTCCTCGAAGGTGAGCGGGTGATCGCTCGAGGGGGCGGGCTGCACCTGCCCGGGCCCGGGCGGAGGCAGGGTGGACTTGGACTGCTCCCCTTGAAACGCGAATAGTGAGTGCACGGCAAAGAAACAAAAAACGAGGAAAAGCGTCTGTGCAATAAGCCGCTTCGTTACGGGTTGAGCGAAAGTTTCATTTCTCATGTCTGAACCTCGCAAACCGCGTTCCTGTGAAGGGTGGAGTCATCGACCCGCCTTATCATTCCGAGCGCAGCGAGGAATCTGCATTGGCTCGATTGTCGAGGAGATAAATGCAGATGCTTCGCTTCGCTCTCTCGAAAGTCTGTCATTTTGAGCGAAGCGAAGAATCTGCATTGGTTCGCCTCCGACCGGAAGTGCAGATCCTTCGCTTCGCTCAGGATGACAGCCACTTTGATCTCCCTAAGTGGGCCGCAGATCCATTGTGCGCTCAGCATGACAGCCGATCCTCTCAGACGTTCTACTGCTGCGGCGCTGTCTCTTTTTCAGGCGGCGCTTGTTTCGAGTTCTTACCTTTAAAAATCGACAGAAATTTCTTTATCAGCCCAGGCTTGTGCGCATTAGCAGGAGCCTCCGGCGGCTTGACCGCGCCGGCTTGCGTCGGTTGCGAACCCGGGGGCCCGGGCGGAAGCACCAAGGCAGGAGGCAGGCTGGGCTGGCTCTGGGGGTGGAAGAGCCGTCCGAGGAATCCCCTGGCCGGTTGCGTCGGCTGAGGTTCGGTTCCGGCAATGAAGTATTCGTTTCTGACGATCTTTGCGTCGCTCGAAGCCGAGTCTGTTTCAAATGGGACGGAAATCACTCCATCCGGCACCGGGAAGGGGTGTGGATCCTTGTAAGCTGGAAGTTCCACGGCGCGCTTCATGAAATCCGTCCAGATCGGCAGAGCGCAGTACGCTCCGGTGAGCTTAATATCGCGGTCGTCATCGTAGCCGACCCAGACGATGGCCAGCAGGTTTGAGGTGAACCCGGCGAACCAGCCATCGTGCGAGCTCCCCGTCTTCCCGGCCGCGGGGGCTGCGAATCCACGGCTTCGGACTCCGGCGCCGGTACCGTTGTTGATCACACTCTCCATCAAATCAACCATGAGATAAGCGACGCGCGGGTCAAGCACAGGCCGCGTGACCGGCGCACTCCGCCAGAGGTTCTTTCCCGACGAGTCGTTAACGGCCAGGATGAACTTTGGCTCAACGTATTGACCTTCGTTGGAAAAAATCGTGTAAGCTCCGGCGATCTCGAGGGGGGTTGCCACATAGGAGCCCAAAGCGATGGCGGGCGTCGCCAGCAGGTCTTTGTTGATCCCCGCGGCGATCGCGAGGTCCCGCACCTTGTCGTAGCCCACCATTTCCGCCAAGCGCACCGTGGCCACGTTCATAGAATGAGTGAGGGCCTCCCGAAGGGTGACCATCCCGTGGTATTCCTGCTTCAGGTTTTCCGGTTCGTAAGTAATATCGCCGAATTGAAAGGTGGTGGGCTCGTCGTTAAGCTGTGTGGCGGGAGTAATCAGGGGCTGCCCGCCGTTTATACCCGTGCTCAGCGCGGCCGCATAAACGAAAGGCTTGAAGGAGGAGCCGGGCTGGCGCTTGGCCATCACATGGTCCAACTGGCTAGTGGCGTAGTCTCTTCCCCCCACCAGGGCCCGAATCTCAGCGGTGTGGGGGTCGAGCGCCAGGAGCGCCAACTGGGGTTGATTGGGAGTCTGGGCCTTTGCCTCCCTGCCGCGCTTGGTCTTGCTCAACGTTTCATCCACTTCGGCAATGCCCAGCCGCACGCCCTCCGACGCTGCCTTCTGCAAATCGAGATTGAGAGTGGTATAAATGCGGTAGCTTTGCGAGTTCAAATCCTGGTCGGAAAACTGGGTCAGTAACCGGTCGCGCACCATGTCCACGAAGTAGGGAGCCTCGCGGCCTTCCACGTTCTGATTGACGACTCCCAAGGACGACTCAGTAGCTGCCGCAGCCTCGACGGGCGTGATCATACCCAGCTCGTGCATCTCGCGCAGCACATGGTTGCGCCGTTCGAGGGCCCTCGAGGCGCGGTGATAAGGTGAATAAAGATTCGGGCCGCGAACCAGGCCCGCCAGGAGGGCCGCCTCGGGCAACCTCAGGCTGGAAACGTCCTTGTTAAAGTAAGCGTTAGCCCCCTCCCCGAAGCCATAGATGGAAAAACTCCCCCGCTGGCCAAGATAGATCTGGTTTGCGTACAATTCCAGAATTTGTTCCTTGCTCAGGCGCTTTTCCAGCAGCAAGGCCAGGAATGTTTCCTCGATTTTTCGGCGCCAGACGCGGGCGGGCGACAAGAAAAAGCCGCGAGCCAACTGCATGGTCAAGGTACTGCTGCCCTGGACGTTGCGATCGGCGCGGATGTCGGCCAGCGCCGCGCCCGGAATGCGCAGTATATCCACTCCGTGATGGGAGAAGAAGCGATGATCTTCCGCCGCTACGATCGCGTCAATCAGCACTTTCGGAAGGTCCGGATAACGCACGAGGCGCCGCTTGGAGCGGTTGTTGTCAAACAGCGTCGTGATCACCTCGGGCTCGAGTTGGTAAGTCTCGAGGTTATCGCCGCCTCCGGCTGGGGCGATGGAAGCCAAGCGGTAATTTCGGAAGGTCAGACGGGCCGGCCCTTCTTGGCTCGCGGCGTCCGCGAAATACGAAAGCGGGCCGGGGGTGATTTCAATCGCATCCTTCGCCAGGGTGTAAGTGCCCACATCAGACCCCCCGCTGCCTTCGGCATAGAGGGCGCGACGCAGATGCTGGGCGACTTGCTCGGGGCTGCCCATCTCACCGACGGAGACGGGGGTGGGGGCGGAAAAAACCAAGGAAGCATTGTTGAAAATGTCGCCGCTCAGGCGCGCGTCGATAAGGCGGGAGAATCGAACGTAATAGTAAATGAAAAGTCCGGTGAAGCAAACCAGAACCAGCGCGGCGCCGGCAACCACACCTTTCTTCCAGCCTGCCATCCTGGCCAGGCGTGACCACCCCAGTCTGCGTAACGAACGGGGCTTCGAGCGCGGTGCTGGCGCATTTCGTTGCACGGGTTATAACGACAAGCTATCCGCCGACGGCGTAAAGTGAAGCCGAAGCGTATAAACGCTCAGGTCCACCGGAACGGTGTAATCCAAGATGATCGTGACGCGGTGCCCGATCGTGACCCTGACGTTGTCGGGAGTGAGTGGAATTCCATGGTCCTGGGCGAATTGTACCACTTCATTTGTTACATCACCCGGCGTCGCGGGCGTGGATCGTACCGCCAATTGCGCCGAGAGTTGGCGGATGTGGTCCTGAAGCTGAAAGTTGTCGACGTATGCGGGCAGAGTCTTGATGGCGACAAAAATCACTGCCGCCAGAAGCGCCAAAGCCGAAAGCGCTTTCAAACGCCCCGCAGCTTCTTCTCCTCGCCGCATGCCGACCCTTCATTGCCATTCCCAACCAAGCCTGGAATTTCACTCCGCCCGTTGCGAATGAGTTGAGCGAGGAATCCCGAGACTCACCCGGCTCCAAAGCGAAATTCCTCCCCCGCGCTACGTGCGGGGGCGGAATGACAATGTCCACAGTCGTTCGAGCGTCCCCTCAGGCAAGATAGTGCGCGCGCAGACGCTCCACAACCTCTGACAGCTTAACATCCGAAACTTGCTTTGTCGAGCGCTGGAAGATCTCCGCCAACCCCTGCGCGAACTTCCGTTTGCCGAGCGTCACCCGGTAAGGCACACCGATCAAATCCGCATCTTTAAACTTGACCCCCGGGCGCTCCGCACGCTCGTCGAACAACACGTCAATCGAATTGGCCAGCATCTCCTTGTAGAGCTTTTCCGCCGCCGCAACCAGTTCGGCATCGTCCATGTTGGCCGCGGTCAGAATCACTTCGAAGGGCGCGATCGCCCGGGGCAGGAACATGCCTTCCGCATCGTGATTCTGCTCGACAGCCGCGCTCAGAATGCGCTCCACTCCGATTCCGTACGACCCCATGACCAGGGGCATCTCCTTGCCGCTTTCATCCAATACGGTCGCGTGCATGGTTTCAGAATAACGCTTGCCCAGCTTAAAAATATGCCCCAATTCCACCGCCACGCGAATCCGCATAGGCAGGCCGCAGCGCGGGCAGAGGTCACCCGGCATCACCACCCGCAGGTCACGATATTCGGGCTCGAAATCGCGTCCCGGCGTGACATTGCGGAAGTGCGTGTCATCCCGGTTGGCGCCGGCGATGAGGTTCTTTCTTCCCTCGAGCGCGCGATCCGCAAGGATCCTTACACCCTTGAGTCCCACCGGCCCCAGTGAACCCAAGTGAGCGCCGTGCAGCCCGAAAGCCTCCTCGGGTGTGGCGGGGCGAAATACGTTCGAGCCCAGCGCGGTGGCCAACTTCGTCTCGCTCAGGGTGTGGTCGCCCCGCAGGAGGAGAATCACCGGCTTGCTCTCCGCCATGTAAACCAGCGTTTTCATCAACCGCGTCGGGCTTTCGCCAGTAAACTTCGCCAGATCGTCAATGGTCTTCAGGCCGGGCGTAGGAAATGGCTCAGGCGGCATGTCACCAGGCAAGTCCTCCACCGGCGGCGCCTGCCCCTCAGCCTTCTCCAGGTTCGCCGCGTAGCCGCACTCCGAAATGGCCAATGAATCCTCACCCGCGTCCGTGGGCGCCGCAAACTCGTGCGACTGGGTGCCGCCCATCGTCCCTGAGTAGGCTTCGACGATCACGTATTTCAGACCACAGCGATCGAAAATGCGCCGGTACGCGTCGTAGTGTTTCCGGTAACTCGAATCCAGCCCGGCTTCGTTCAGGTCGAACGTGTATGAATCCTTCATCCAGAACTGGCGCAGGCGCAACAGCCCGGACTTGGGCCGCGGCTCGTCGCGGTACTTTTCCTGGATTTGATACCAGATCTGAGGCAACTGCTTGTAGGACCGCAGCTCATTGCGGGCGATGTTGGTCATCTCCTCTTCGTGCGTCACACCCAGGCACATTTCGTGCTGGTTGCGGTCGGTGATCTTGAACAACGTCTCGCCGTAAGCCTCGTAGCGCCCGGACTCCTTCCAAAGTTCAGCCGGATTGAGCGCCGGCAAATGGAACTCCTGAGCTCCGATGGCGTTCATCTCCTCGCGGATGATCTGCATCACTTTGAGAAGCGATCTTTGAGCAAGAAAAAGATGCGCGTAGACGCCGGCCGCTACCTGACGTACGTAACCCGCCCGCAACAATAAGCGATGACTGGGAACCTCCGCTTCGGCAGGGTCCTCGCGCAATGTGGGAATGAACGTTTGACTCCAACGCATGGATGGTGAATCCTGTCGGTTATTAGTTCTCAGTTCTCGGCCTGCGCCTCCCGGCAGGCTTTCACGAACTATTCTAGCCTACCGTGCTTCGTTTGTCAAGCGAAACCGAACCGGGGTGCTGTCCTAATTTGGTCGTAGCGCCGCCATCTTGGCGGCTCCATTGCCGGCTGGAAGCCGGCGCTACGGGCCAAATTAGGACACTACCCGAACCGGCCGTTTAAGAATGTGGGCCGGTTGCAGTGGAGGCAGGCTCGACCCGGTCCTGGTAGGACGGCGCGAGCTGATTCAAAACCTCCTGTACCCGATTGCAACGGGGATGGTAGACAGCGCGGGTGTCCCTGCTCCCCGGAGGGGAGCAAGATGAGTAGCCGGGGGTGAAACCCCCGGACCAAGGCCCCACATCCCGCCTTCGGCACCCCTCTCCCCGCAGGCGGGGAGAGGAGAAAGGGGATGAGGGGGGCAACGTTTCCGGGGGCGTTGCCCCCGGCTACTCATGTTCAGCCCCTGCGGGGCTGAGCCCTTGCGCGGTCGCCGCGAAGCCTGGGTGGTATTGGCTAATCTCTCCTCAGCCTGGCGTTTTTGAAACAGCTTCTAGCCTGGCGATGGCCCTTCAACGGGGAAGTCCACATGTCCCCCGGGTCCGCCAAATTCCGCCATGACCTCCCGGGTAAGCAGGCGTGCAAGTTCTACAACCTGCTCCGGGGTGAGGACAGGAGGGGCCATGCGGGAGACGACTTTGTGCACGACTATGTACACCCATTCCGCGTCGGGAGCGGTCGAGGTCTCGAGGGCCGGCGGTCGCGATATCAGATCGCCCCATTCTTGACTTGCCTCTGGACTGCTCAAGGTTGACCCAGGTTCAGTTTCAGGGACGGATTCCGGACCCGGTGCAGCAGCAATCTGAGTAGGCTCCGGCGCTGCCTTTGGAGAAGTGGATACGTTGAGAGCCTGAGAAGTTGAATTTAACTCCTCGACCTCTCGCGTCGTTTCGGGTCCGGTCGTCCCCGGCAAGATTTCCGGGGCGGGCTTGCGGTTGGGCTCGGCAATCAGCGAGGCAGGCTCGGGCAAAGCCTCCGGGGCCGTCAGGTCGACCAGTCGATGAAATGATCTCAGCTCGTGAGGATGCTGGGCGTTTGACTCCTCGACTTCTCGAATCGTTTCAGCCGCAATCAAGTCCGGCTCAGGCGCAATGGCCGAAAAGGGCTCTGGGATGGGCTCGACAAACACCGGATTGATCTCAGGTGCATCCTCCGGCGCAGTTAAGTCAATAATTTGCGGAGGCGAGATCGGAATTTCTTCAGGTCTTGACTCCTCAATTCCCAGGCTGGTTTCGGGTGCGGCGAGGGTCGGCCCAGGGGCGCTATCAAGGACAGGTTTTGAATCTGACTCATAAGACGGTCCAAGCGTCATTCCCGGAAAAGGCTCGCCGGCCTCCGCGGATGGTCCCGGCAAACTTCCCGCCTCGATTTCCGGGTGTTCATCAGACTGTCCAACATTCGTCACAATGTCATCCGCCACAGGTAATGGCCCGGCTGCGTCAGCCGACGGAATTTCCTCTTCCCTGCCCCCGTAGTCAGCGTGTTGGGAGGCAACGGCATGGCTTGCGCTGGATGCCTCTTGAGAGCGTGCGGATGAGGCGGCAAGCGGCGTCTCGGCAAGAGTAGGTGGGGACGCTGGAGCTTGCGTGGGAGTGGTCCACCGTCTCACCACGGCAACCAAGTCGTGAGGAACGAAGGGCTTCTTGATGATGCCGTCAGCTCGTACTCGCGCTCCCCTCTGCTCGTCGTACGGCTCGAGATCGCTGCCCACCAGGAGCACCGGCACATGACGCAGACCCGCTGAGGTCTTCACGAATTCGCAGACTTCGTACCCATCTTTGCCCGGCATGGAAACGTCGGCAAGGACGAGAACCGGCCGCATCGCGGGCAGTTTCTTGACGGCTGCGACCCCGTTCGATACTGTCTGGACTTCGAAGCCCACGTCCTGAAGAATCCGTTGAGCCTTCCTTTGAATTATCGGGCTATCGTCCGCGATGAGGATCAATCGAGCCACACGGCCTCCCTTCCAATGCGGAAGCGCCAACTGACGCGTGAAACAAATATCACCAGAGGGGCAGGAAGTCAAGAAGGGCAGAAGGCAGAAGTCGGGAGTCAGAAGTCAGGAGTCAGGAGTCAGAAGTCAGGATCTAGGAGTCAGGAGTCGGGCGTTCGGTCGATACCTTTGTGCGGCATCCCGTCAGACGGCCCCTTACGCCCCAACCGTTGGAAGGGGTAAGAGAATTGGGACCGTGTCATCCTGAGCGCAGCGAAGGATCTCTGCAGGTTGTTCGTAAATCATTGAACACAGGGAACTGCGGAGATCCTTCGCTGCGCTCAGGATGACAGACGGTTGATTCTTTCACACCATCTCGGAGCAGAGTCGCGCAGTTCCTGGATTCGGTACACCGCGCTCTGACTCCTAAATCCTGCTTTTATAACGGCGGGACGATCTTCTTGAGGATGTGGAAGCGGCTTTTCTTTTTTTGAGGCGTGGTGTTGCCCGATTGGTCCTGAGTGGTGGCCGTGGATGTGGAGGCGGCTTTGGTTTTGTCCGCGTCCGTCTTCGCAGGGGTCTGGTTTTCTTTGTTTTCCTGCGGCGCCGCGCCAGGCGAGCCAGGGCCAGGGCTCGGGTTGGGGGCGGTGGTCGGGTTAGGGCTCGGGTTACCGGTTGGCGCAGCCGTATTCTCTTCAGTCTTTGGAGCGCCCTCGCTCGCTGAAGTGCCGGCGCTCGCGGAGTTCCCGGCAGCCGGTTTGGAGTCATCGGTCTTTCCGGAGCCCAAGCTGGAGTCATTCAGCGGCTGAGCGATGATCGAAGCGTTCGTGATGACGGGAACATTGGGCGTCCGTTTCGCCAATTCAATCCCGCTCGCTGTCGCGCCTAACTCAACCGGGCCTCGTAAGGTGGCGCTGGTGTCTGGCGTCCCGGCCATGGAGATTGCCAGTTTTTCAAGCAGGCTCTTGCTGTGTATCCGGGACGCATCTGCCTGGGCACGCGCGAGCGTCGCCTTCGTAGGCTTTGGGACCGGCTGCTTCATAGCCACCAGTCTGGCTTTGGACTCGTCCACGTGCGGACTGAGCGGAAATTCGCGCACCAGGCGCGAATAATAGGGAATCGAGTCTTTGGGAGTCTTCAGGTGTTCAAGGCACTGCGCCATTCCAAACATGGCTTGGTCGCCCTGACTGAAGTTCGGATACTTCTCGATAATCTCCCTGTACCGCCCTCGCGCCGCGCGATACGCGCCCCTCCCCAGGTAAAAGCTCGCCGTCTCGAACTCACCTTCCGCCAGAACTTCCTGGGCCTCCCGCAGGCGGGACTTAGCGCGGATGGTCAAGGGGTCTTCGGGGTACTTCACCATAAACTCCTTGAGCTCAACTTCCGCCAGGCGGGCTTCCGTCTGGTCGCGGTCGGCCTTCGCCATCATGCGGAAATGCGCCATGCCGACGCGGTACTGGGCCATGGGAGCCTCGGGCGCGGTCGGGAAGAAGGTGATGAAATCCTTGTATTCAGCTTCTGATTGCGTGAGACCTGAGATGCCGCCTTGCTGGTAATAAGAATCCGCAATCGCGAGCTTGGCTTTTGCCAGATACTCGCTGTCCGGATAGGTATTGATCATCGTCTGGAGGGTAAGGCGCCCTACGTCGTAGCGCCCGTGCGTGATCTCGTTGGTGGCCTTCTCGTAAAGAATCTTGTCAGGCTGATCGCCGGGGTTGACTGCAGCGGCCAAGTCCGCGCGCCGCTTACGATGAGCTAGACATCCGGGAAGAAACACGCCACCCAGCACGACCACGCACAAAAATGAGGTTAGGCCCTTCAGGCCCATCTTATTAATTTGTTTCGACAGTGCCTTTACTCCTGATCCTGACGTAGGGGCAACCCTTCTGGTCGCCCAAGACCGGCCACAACGGCCCCCACCGACTAAGTGGTGATTCGCGCTGCGAGGACCTGGCGAAAATCCGCATACCTAAAGAGCAGGTCTGCGCTACACGTTCCGTCGCGAGCCGGAAACCAGCCGCAGCATTTCTCCTAAGCGTGCTTTAGGGTCCTCACTATTAAAGATGGCGGAACCCGCCACCAGGATGTCTGCGCCCGCCTGCACAAGTGCTTCCATATGCTCGAGCCGAATGCCGCCTTCAACTTGAATGAGAAAATCCGCTCGGCGCTGGTCTCGCATGGCTGCCGCGGCGCGTACCTTATCCAGCGATCTGGGAATGAAGGCTCGCTCGCTCAACCCCGGATCGGAGGACAAGATTGAAACATAGTCGAATTCTCCCACTAAGTCCACTAGTGATTCGACCGGCGTTGACGGGTTCAAGGCAACACCGGCCTTGACTCGCCGCGCACGAATCACCTCCAAGACCTCATGCAGGCGCGTGGTGGCCTCGATGTGAACCGCGACGCGGTCCGCGCCCGTCGCAAGGAATTCCGCGACGTAACGCTCCGGACGTTCAATGAGCAGGTGTAGGTCCAGAACCAGGTCCGTGGCTTTACGCAAACTGCTGACGACCGGCTGCCCCACGCTGATATCCTCTACGAAATGGCCGTCCATCACCTCCACATGGACCATGCCCGCGCCGGCGTCTTTGATGGTGCTGAGCGCTTCGCCAAGCCGTGCGAAATCAGCCGCCAATAGCGAGGGAGCGATTAGAGCCATAAGATGAAGGTGCCGCCGCAAAGTCTTTGCCGGGGAACACAAAGATCAGGCTACCACAGTTCGATAGTCGGGACTAGCGCGGTCCTCGTACTGGCCTGGATTTCTCACCAGGGACGGAAGCGCGGGGCTAAAGAGTTTGTGTGAAACCTCAACCATCACGTCATCCTGAGCGCAGCGAAGGATCCCTGCAGTCTGTCGCAGCTAGTATAATCGAGGAACTGCAGGGATCCTTCGTCGCCGGCGGCTCCTCAGGATGACAGGCCGGCCGGGTTTTCACACATACCCTGAAGTCCCGCCCTTCCCCGCCCCGATGCAAGGCTCGCGGGTGGTGAGGAATCCGGGCTACGGGCCGTGCTGAACAGCCTTGGCCAAAGGTGCGCCCTACATCGGTGCTTTGACGTCGAGCAACTGGACCACAAACGTCAGGGTGGAATTGGGAGGAATCACTCCAGGGTAGCCTCCGGCGCCGTAGGCCAGATCGGGGGGTATAACGAGCTTGCGCTTCCCACCTACATGCATCGTAGCCACTCCCTCATCCCAGCCCTTGATAACTTCGCTGCGTCCAAGGTGGAACTTGAACGGTTCCTTGCCCACGGAGGTGTCGAAGACCTTTCCATCCGAGAACGTTCCTGTGTAATTCACCACTACGGTGTCGCCGTTCTTAGGCTGTGCGCCTTTGCCGACCACCATGTCTCGATACTGCAATCCTGAGGGTGTTGTAGTCATTTGCGCCGCAGGCTTCGCGTGCGTCGTTCCCGCCTTGGGAGCGGCCTTCGGTGGCGTCGTTTGGTCCTGAGCGGCCCATGCACCGGCTGAAATAATCGCCAGCAGGATTAGGAGTATGGCAGCATTCTTCATCTTGATTCGTCCTCCAAGCTCGAAAATGTAGTTTTCCCCGCGGGCCATCCCCGCCCGCCCGAATACAGTACCAAGAGTTGGTTGGGGGATTCAACAGCCAAAACATTCACCACAGAGATCACAGAGGTCGCAGAGATGGTGACTCGTGTTTTCTCTGCGAACTCTGTGCCCTCTGTGGTGAGGCTTTTTCACGCGGCGACTAGGTCTCGACCTGGACCAGGCCGTTGCCGTTCGGCTTGGCAGCTTCGGGCTCAAACGGAACGGAGAACTGGCGCTCGATCTTCTCCCGCATGCAGGGGCCGGAGTTGTAGATGCAGAAGGGGTAGACCAACCCATTGGGGGCGGAGTAATGGATCACGCAGCGCTTGACGCGGGCGAAATCGTAATTGTATGAATCCATGAAGTGCATACCCGCCACCAGGAGCGTTTTATAAGTGAAGGTGCCGTCGCCCTTGCCCCGGCCGTATTCGTGGTCAGTCATGCCCTGAAGGGTTTGCAGGAAGCGCTCGAAGGTCAAACCCGGCGGCGCAAACTGCGGCCTGAAGTGGCGGCGAAGCTTGTGCCAAGCGTTGATCTTGGTGAACATCTTGAATCGTGCGCCCTCGGCCTGCCGGGCGAGCAGGTCGATGTCGCGCAGCATGGCGGGCATGTCGAAGAACCGGGTGATGGGAATCGCAGTCTTCGTTTGCGGGTGGACGTAGAGGTAGGTGCCCATGGCGCAATGAGGGTGAGAAGTCAGGTTGGGCCGATTGTAATTCTGCAAGTTCGACAGGAGCTTTGAGAATGGAGAAATGCAAGACAGCGGGTACCAGTCTTCATATTTGTCGGTCAAGCCGGTCTGGTCGGCCACGGCGTGCGCCAGGTCGGATTGCGTGAAGCGCTTGCTCTCGAGTTCCCTGCGGTTGATGCGGCCCGTGAAACAAACAGGCTGGAAGCTGAAACCGCTTACGCAGTCGACGTTGTCGATGGCCAGGCGGATCATGTCGCCGATCTGGTGGTCGTTGACGCCTTTCACGATGGTGGGAACCAAGATGATCTTCAGGCCGGCCTTCCGGCAGTTTTCAATGCACGCCAGCTTCTTTTCGAGCAGGCGCTGGCCGCGCGTGCGCAGGTAAACTTCGTCGCTGACGCCGTCAAACTGCAGGTAGAGCGTGTGGAGACCGGCTTCCTTGCACTTCAGGGCGAATTCTGCGTTGGAGAACTCGATGCCGTTCGTGGCGCACTGGATGTGGGTGAAACCCATCTCCGTAGCCATGCGCAGCACGTCGTGAAAGCGCGGATAAAGCGTCGGTTCGCCGCCGGAGAATTGCACCACGCGGTTGGGCACGGGGCGCTGTTCGCGAAGCGTCTTCAGCATTCCATGCACTTGTTCAAAAGTCGGTTCGTAGAGGTAACCCACGGCGTTGGCATTGGCGAAGCAGACGGGGCAGGTGAGGTTGCAGCGATTGGTGAGGTCCACGTTGGAGAGCACCGTGTGGGAGGTATGCAGTGAACATAAACCGCAATCCTCCGGGCAACGGGCCGCGTCAGCAATTTGCGGGTTCTCAAGGCCCCGGTTGTCGCCGAATTCGAACTCCTCCATCTTGAGATAGAGTCTTGCGTCCGAATAGATCAAGTCCCGAAACTCACCATGCTCCACGCAGCTTTTTTCCATGTAAACCGCGCCGTTCTCCTCAAAGAGCCGGGCGTCTATCACTCCGAGACATTCCGGGCAGACGGATTGCGTGGTCTTGGGCAGGCCCTTTTGTAAGGGCTCGATGCGCGCGCCGGTAAAAGTTGCAGGTGGTTGAACGCGCTGGAATTCCTTCCGTCGCGGGGAACGTACTTCTGGAGTTATAGTCACAGTGGCCATCAGGTCTCCTTTAAGGTTTATCGCAGCGCATTAACGCTGAATCAGATACGTAGGGCGCGGGAAACTCCGGCTACCTTCACCGTCGAGCCAAGCGGCGAGGCACAACATCCGCTCACGGAAGAAGGTCCTCCCTGCCGGAGGGCAAATTAGACCACTCCAATGCATCAGCGAGCAATGCTAAAAACTTGGATAGGGAGAAAGAAGCAGTGAATGGGGGAGAAAGCGGGTTGAATGGAAAAGTGTAACCAACTGATAACAAAGGAGATAGTGACATTTTGTCGTATTATGCCCACCCTCCCACAGTTCGGCTGCTCTGAAAATCGTAGGGCGGGCGTCTCGCCCGCCGGGGCACGGGCATTCCTTCGCTCCGCTCAGGACAGGCTCTGCCCGTGCGCGGGAGCGGGCC
>Ga0187852_1001931_pt1 | contig 18108 bp, 15 predicted proteins | sample June2016WEW_6_40_FD_134511 | JGI IMG/M metagenome (GOLD analysis project Ga0187852, IMG submission 134511) | Peatland microbial communities from SPRUCE experiment site at the Marcell Experimental Forest, Minnesota, USA - June2016WEW_6_40 | ecosystem: Environmental > Terrestrial > Soil > Wetlands...
CTGGCCGATGACCAGCAGGCTGCGCAGCCGATGACGGCCTCCGGCGACTGCGGGCGAGTTCTTGAGCAACGGCAAAATCTCCAGCCGCGTCGCCTTCCATGCGGGCAGCAGACCAGCAAGAATGCCGGTAACCAGCGAGGCAACAAAGGTGAAGACATACAAGCGCCAGTCGGTGCCGTTGTTGGCAGCGGGCGCCATGTCTCCGACAACTATTATGTGACCGAGCAGGGGAGTGACTGCTATGGCGGCTATTGCGCCAATGGCTCCGGCGGCGAGGGCCAGCAGCGTGCTCTCGGCGAGCAACTGGCGCAGCAGCCTCCAACGCGACGCTCCCAGAGCGCCGCGAATCGCCAATTCATGCTCGCGATCGGCGGCGCGCGCATAGAGCAGGTTGGCCATATTCGCCACCGTGATGCCCAGCACCAACAGCGCCAGGATCATCAGCGCGCCTACAACCAGCGGCATGAAGTTGGCCACAAGGGGCGCGGGCCGGCTCATCGATTCGCTGATCACCGTGGCCGATGCTCCCTGCGGATGCTGCGGGCCGTAATCCTTCATGATTCGCGCCATCATCAGGCCAACCGCGGCGCGGGCCTGCGCAAGGCTTGCGCCCGGTTGCAAGCGGCCCATCATGTAGACCGTTGTGTGGCCGCGATTGGTGAGCACTTCGTTACCTTCGGGATTCATTAGCGGCAGCATCGTCATCGGTACAAATCCGCTCAACGCCTTGCCCCACTGCGCGCCCACAAACTTGGGCTGAGTCACGCCCACTACGGTAAACGGCAGGCCGTCGATCTTCACCAGTCGGCCGACGATATGCGGATCGGCGGCAAAGCGGTTCTTCCAAGTGTCGTAGGTGAGAACGATAATGGCATCCTCGCCTGGAGTGCGCCCCTCATTGGGCAGGAAGAGCCGTCCCATCATTGGCTGCGCGCCCAGCACCGCAAAGTAATTGCCGCTGACCATATGCACATAGGTTCTTTCGGTGGCTTCGCCCTGGCGGCTCATCTGCACTGCCGATTCCAGATAGGTCATGATTCCGGAAAAAGCCCGCGCCATCTCTGGAACTTCGTGGCCGTCTCCCTCGACAGAGCGCTGAAAGTCCAGAAAATCCTGACACGAAAAAGGAATCAATAACGGCATCTGAGTGGTCGTCTGCGCGATCACCACCAACCGTCCAGGGTCCGCTGCCGGCAAGGGCCGCAGAAACAGGTCGTTGATCAGGAAGAAGATGGTGGCGTTGACGGTCAGCCCTAACGCCAGCGTGATGATGGCAACGAAAGTGAATCCCGGCGACTTGCGCAATTGGCGCAGCGCGTAGCGCAGATCCTGAAGCAGCATGGCTACGCCTCGACTTCCGCTTCCAGCTTCTTCAACTCCTGCTCCGAGACGACTTTGCCGTCGAAGAGGTGCACTTCGCGCTGGGCGTGCTTGGCGAAGCGTGGATCGTGCGTCACCATGCAGATGGTCGAGCCCTCGCGGTGCAGGTCAGTGAGCAGATGCATCACCGCCTCGCCGTTCTTGGAGTCCAGGTTGCCGGTGGGCTCGTCGGCCAGCAGAATGGACGGTGAGCCGGCCAGGGCGCGGGCCACGGCTACGCGCTGCTGCTGGCCGCCTGAGAGCTGCGCCGGATAATGCCTCATGCGGTGCGCCATGTTCACCCGCTCCAGGGCTTCCCTGACGCGCTTCTTACGCTCCGCCGAGGGCATCCCGGCGCGATAAGTCAGGGGCAGTTCGACATTCTCCTCGACGGTGAGATCGCCGATGAGGTTGAAGCTCTGGAAGATGAAGCCAATCTCCTGATTGCGAATGCGCGAGCGGTCGCCGAAGCTCAGGTTCTCGACCGGGTTGCCGTTGAGCAGGTATCTGCCGGCGGTGGGCGTGTCGAGCAGGCCCAGGATGGAGAGCAATGTGGATTTGCCGCATCCCGACGGGCCGGACATGGCCACATACTCGCCCCGCGAGATGGTGAGATGAACTCCGGAGAGCGCGTGGGTCTCCACTTCGTCGGTGTAGAAGATCTTGGTCAGGTCCTCAATTTCAATCAGTGTGCCGTTCGATGCCATTCTGTCCCCCTCGTGTCAGTGATCGGTTGTCAGTTACCTGCCATCAGTTATCAGTGATAGTTGACCAATGATCTCCGTCTTGCCGACCACTGACCACTGTTCACTGACCACTGTCTTCACTCCAGCCGGATGCGGTCCACGTTGTCCCAACGCGACATATCGGAGAGAATCACCGTGTCGCCTTCCTTCAAACCTTCGAGCACCTGAATGCTGTTGACCGAGGCGCGGCCGACCTTGACCGGCACGCGCGTGGCGCCCTTGCCGTCGGGATCGATCTTGAACAGGCTCAGCGTGGAGTTTTCGTTGCCCAGCGCAGGGCGGCCTACATAGAGCACATCCGTCATGCGCTCCAGATCGATGGTCCCATCCACGCTCAACTGCGGAACCGCGCCTGGAGGGAGCGGTCCATCCAGCATTACGTCCACCGTGCGCGTTCCGTTCACGACGGAAGGATCGATTCTGGTAACGTGGCCGGGAATGATGCCGTTGTGCGTGTCGATGGAGGCGGGTTGGCCGATTTGGATGTCGCGCGCCTGGGTTTCGGCGATCTGTAGAGCGGCCTTGAGCTTGTCGAGCTGTATGACCTCGGCCACCGAGGTTCCCGCGGTGACGTGCTGGCCCACCTGCAACGGGGTGGCAAGCGGTGCGACCACACCGGAGATTCCGGCCCTGACCTGAAGCGCCTGCGTCTGCTTTTGATAGAGGTCGAGCAGGGCCTTGGCCTGGTCGATCTTGGTCTGTTGCGAAGCAAGCTGGACAGCGATGGCCTTCTGGTTCACATCGAGCTGGTCCTGGCTGAGCGTGTGCTGGGCGGTCAACTGGTCGGCTGTGCTCTTGGATTTGCTGTAGGCCAGGCCGGAGATGACGCCCAGATCATAGAGGGCCTTGTCGGTTTGCGCCTGCAACTGGTCCTGGGTATAGTCGGAGTTCACCTGGGCGGCCGAAGTTTTCTTATCCATCAGCGTGCTTTCGAGCGTGGCCTGAAGGCTTCTGTAATCGGCCTGTGCGGCTTTTAGCCCCAACTGCGCGTTGAGCAACTCCTGCTGAAGTTGAGGATCGGCCAGGTCCATCAGAACGGTATCCGGAGTGACCTTGGTCCCGGGCAAAACTCGAATGCGGACGACGGTTGCGTCGGTTTGTGCGGGAATGAGTTCGATCGAGTCTTCGCGCGGAACCAGCGAGCCGGTTGATCCGCGCACCTGGCGGATCATCGGCCCGCGCTTGACCGTATCCGGCCAGATGGTCGAGCGATCCACCGTGGGCGCTGCCGGTTTGAGCCGCATTACGGCCACCACTCCCACCGCCAGCACAACCAGCGCGGCGGCGACATACGCCACAAAACGGCGCTTCCTCTTTTGCAATAAGTCTGGGCGTGCGATATCCATCGGCCATTACAGAAGCATTTCCCGTGCCAAAGGGCAATCGGCCTTCGGCATTGAAAATAAAATACTTAGAGAAGGATTGCGGTTACAGAAATCTACGCTGTTGGCCGCTTATGGCATGGACTGTCCGATATCGAACAGCAGGACAAGGTCGCTTGGGTTTGAAGTTGGCGGCAGCCGTTAGGCACAGCCATGGGAAAGAAAGCATCGATCTTCATGTGCGGACGCAATCGAGGAGAGTGATTGAGAGCTTGGAGCACTTCTTGGCAAAGAATTCCTTGTCCAGGATTTGCCCAAGTTCCCGTTCAATGTGGAAACGGCCTCCGTCATATTCGGAAGCCGTTTAGAATCTTGAAGTTTTTGGTTGCGGGGGCTGGATTTGAACCAGCGACCTTTGGGTTATGAGCCCAACGAGCTACCGGGCTGCTCCACCCCGCGTATACAGTTTATCAACTCGCCGGATGGCGGTCAAATGACCGGCGGTCGAATGCCGGCCTGTGCCGGCTGCCTCCTCCATCCGGTACACTGACGGGAACCCGGGAAACGCCAGCGAGGAACCCCGCAAATGTCCCAACTTTATGTAGCCGTTCTGGCCGTCATTGTCGTTTCGTTGCTGGCGGTTGCTGTCTATCGCACCTCCCAGGTGAAGACCAAGGCCGACTACCTGGTGGCCGGCCGGTCGCTGCCGGCGGCGGTGCTGGTGCTGACGCTGCTCACCTCCTGGATCGGCGCCGGATCGCTATTTGCCGGAGCTGAGAACGCCTACAAGAACGGCTTTGCCGCGCTCTGGCAGCCGGCCGGCGGCTGGCTCGGCCTGCTGCTGATCTACTTCATCGCGCCCCGCGCCCGCAAATTCGCGCAATTCACGCTGCCGGACCTGCTCGAAGTCCGCTACAACCAGACGGCGCGGGTGCTGGGCACCATCGCCATCCTCTTCGCCTATGTCGGGATCACCAGCTACCAGTTCAAGGGCGGCGGCAACGTGCTGTACCTCATTTTTCCGGACGCAGTCACGCCGGAGCTGGGCGCCTACATCATCGCTGCCTTCGTCATTGTCACCACGGCTTTGGCCGGCATGTCTTCCGTGGCCTATATGGACGTGGCCATCGGCTCGCTGGTCACCGTCATCTGCATCATCGCCGCGCCTATGCTGTTTTTCAAGGCTGGCGGATGGGCCGGGCTGCACTCCGCGCTGCCAGCTTCCCACTTCCAGGTGCTGGGCAACCTCACCCTGGTCCGCGCGCTCGAGTTCCTGGTGCCAGTCCTGCTGCTCATGCTCGGCAACCAGGTGATGTATCAGAAGTTCTTCTCAGCAAGATCCGAGCGGGACGCGCGCATCTCTGTCGTGGGGTGGATTCTGGGCACATTGTTGCTGGAGACGCTGATCGTGGCCATCGCCGTCTTCGGCTCCGCGCTCTATCCAACCGGAGAGGTAGCCCGCCAGCCATACGAGATCATCCCCTACACGGCACGCCACGGGCTGCCCGCATTCATGGGCGCGCTGCTGCTCGGAGCGGTCTTCGCCAAAGTCATCTCCACGGCCTCGAACTACCTGTTTTCCCCGGCCACCAACCTGGTCAACGACGTTTTCGTGCGTTACATCGCTCCGCAGGCATCCAATAGGCGGGTGCTCATCGTCTCGCGGCTGGCCGTCGTTCTGCTTGGCTGCTGGGCGCTCTATCAGGCCATCTACGCCCAGAGCATCCTGGAAAAGATGCTGTGGGCCTACACAATTTACTCCGCCGCGCTCACCCCGGTGGTGCTGGCAGCCTTCTTCTCCAAGCGCGTCACGGCCTGGGGCGCGGTCGCGGCCATTGGCGCCGGCACAGTGGTCACCCTGGCCTGGGAGTTCGAGGCGGTCAAGGCGTTTTTCCCGCCCATCCTGGCCCAGCGCGACGCCATCTTTCCGGCGCTGTTCGCGGCCGTGCTGGCCATGGTGGTGGTCAGCCTGTTTACGCCCAAACCGGCTCCCGAGCAGTTGGCGCAGTTCTCGGATTAGGGCATCTCCACTGCTTTCGCTCTCGCGCGCATCGTGCTTTGCGGGATGTTCGCCTCCACCCCGGCAACCTGCTCCCTTGCCGTGAACCCCAGCGGGTCAAGAAAAAAACCACCCGGCCGCTCCAACCCGGCTTACACTGTCCGTGTAAATGCCGTGACGCCATGCCCGTCGCCCAACTGACCCTTGAAATCCGCATCGAGCACGCCCAGTCGCTCAAGGACCGGCGGCAGGTGGTGCGCTCGCTCAAAGATCAGTTGCGCCAGAGCTTCAACATCTCCGTGGCCGAGATGGACGAGGCGGTCACCTGGCAGTCGGCCACCATTGGCGTAGTGGCCGTCTCCCGCTCCCGCGACTACCTGCACGGCCTCATCGAAGAGGTGGAGCGCTCGGCCCGCCGCATGCTCAACGAACTCGGCGCGGAGCTGGCCGACAGCTTCTGGGAGTACATCGAGAGCTGAGGCGGCGACTTCTTTTGCTGGTCCCCCAGAACCCCTCTGCTATCCTGTATGATCTACCCGCACCAGGAGGCCTTCATGCCGGAACACAGGGGGCGAAAGCACCATCAGGACCGGGTGGCGGAGACGCTGCGGCTGGAAATCGGCGCCATGATCGAGGGCGAACTCGTCGATCCGCGCATCAATCTTTGCTACGTCACCGAGGTGGTGCTGAATCCCGGCGGCAAGTCGGCGCGGGTTTACGTGGCCGTGGACAGCGCCGTCGCAGACATCGCCCAGGCCGAAGTGGATACCATCGCCGGCCTGGAAGCCGCCAAGGGTTACATTCGCTATGAGTTGAAGAAGCGCATGGGCGTGCGCCACGTGCCGGAGTTGTGCTTCCTCGCCGACCGTTCGGGCCGCTTCGAGGCCCGCATCAAAGAGTTGATGGACCGGTCACGCAAGCGGCAAAAGACCCCCGCGGAGCAAATGCCCCTATCGGAGCAGAAGCCTCCCGTGGAGCAGACGGCCCCGGCCGAGTAGCCGCAGATGAACACCGCTCTCAGAGGCCACAATATTCCGGAAAATGCCGTGCCGTGGCCCGTTTCAACGGCGATGCGGCCTGAGAGCCCTTGAGATTCCGCGCGAATCTGTTAGCCTTGTCCCTATCGAAACTTGAGCACGATCTCCGCGTTGCTTGCTGGCGCGGACCGTAACCAGGCCAGGGCAGCCTACCCCCAATCGCCCTGACCAAAGCCGAAATCGATATTCTGCGCGGAACGTGCGATGGCCCGCCCGTTCGCGAGACGCTGGAACTGGAGAAACGCTGGAAGTGGAGACTACTCTCGAATCCTCTGTTCCGGATTCGCCCCCAAACCGGCGCAAACGGCTGCCCCGTTGGGCCACCGTCTGCGAAGCCGCCGTTTTTCTCGGCTTCGCCGTCTTCTTTCTCACCTACGGGCTAACCCCTCTTTTTGGCGGGGACGGCCTGGGGCTGGTGGGCTCCGACGAACCCCGCTATGCTCAGATCGCCCATGAAATGCTGAGCCGGTTCGACTCCGCGCACACCCTGAAAGGCCGCCTCAGCGCCTGTGTAACTCCCTATCTATACGGCCATCCCTGGCTGGAGAAGCCGGCCCTCTACTACTGGCGCGCCATGACCGTCTTTCAGGAATTCGGCGTCCACGACTGGAGCGCGCGCGTGCCCTCCACCACTTTCGCCTTCGTCATGGTGGCGCTCATCTACCTGCACATGCGGCGCTTCCGCCCCGGCGGCCATCTGGACGCGGCGCTCATCACCGTGGCCTGCGCCGGCATCATCGGCTTTGCCCGCGGCGCTTCCACCGACATGCAGATGGCGGCGCCTCTGGCTATCGGGCTGCTAGGCTGGTACGCCTGGTACGAGACCGATTCCAAGTTCTGGCTCTTCGACATCTACTTCTTCACCGGCGTGGCCACGCTGGCCAAAGGGCCCGTGGCGCCGTTTCTGGCCATCGTGATCGTGGCCGCCTTTGCCGCTCTGCGCAGGGAGTGGTCCATCCTGCGCCGCTCCCTCTGGTGGCCGGGCGTGCTGCTCTACTTCGCCATCGTTCTGCCCTGGTTCATCGCCGTCCAGCATCAGAACCCCGACTTTTTCCGCGTGTTTTTCCTGGAACATAATCTGGATCGGTTCAGCACCGATCTCTATCACCACCATGAGCCCTTCTGGTACTACCTGGTGGTCGTTGTCCTGGCCATGATGCCGTGGACCGTCATCGCCATACGGGCGCTCGCTGACGGCATTCACACTTCGGTGTGCGAGTGGCGGCTGCGCCATTCCAGCCGTTGCAAGCCCTGCGCCAACCGCCCCGGCGACGCCTTCCCTGAGTTTCTGGTGGTATGGGCGCTCATTCCCATCCTCTTTTTCTCCTTATCGAAGTCCAAGCTGCCGGGCTACATTCTTCCTTCTATTCCTCCCATCGCCATTCTCACCGGAGACTACCTTTTCCGCCGCCGTCAGCCGGGTCTGAACCGCTGGGTGCTGTTGAGCCACGCGGTCCTTTGCGGCTTAATGACCACGTTCGCCCTACTTCTACCCTGGTTTGTGGCCCACGGCGCTAAGACGCCTCCCGCGCACGCACTTGTAGCCGCGCTTCTGGCCGCCCTGGGAGCCTCGCTGTTGATTCTCATCGTGGTCAAAGGCTTCGGCGTGGCCCGGCTCCGGCTCGTTACCTGCGGCGTGCTAATGGTGCTGGTTCTCTTTCTTTATGGCCTCGGCCCGTTCTTCGGCATCCCCGAGGCCGGCGCCACCAAGCGCGTCATTCACCTGCTCGACCGCGCTTACTCCGCGCGCCCGCTGGCCGATCGGCTCGCCTCTCTGGTTCCCGCCGACGAGACCGTCGCGGTCTTTCGCGTCCGCCGCGACATGGAGTATGGACTCTCGTTCTATCGCAATCGAGAGGTCGTCAATTACGAGGACAGCGGCGTGCCCGATGGGCAGCACCTGCTGGTGGTGCGGGTCGCCGGCCGCAACGGCGCAGACCTCCATACGGCAGCCGCCCTCGATGAGTACCTGGAAGGCCGCCGCTATGAGCAACTCTTCACATGGCCCGAGCAAGGGCTCGTAGTCTATCTGGTCGGCAGCCGGTAAGCTGATAAGCTGAACGTCAAGTTGTACTTGAACTCCTGGCAAGGTGATCGGAAGGCGCTACTCGCTGCACGCCTCCGCTCAAGCCTCAACTGATCCGGGCCTGCACGGCTTTCTCCGCCCGGCCGCAGCCGGCCCGCAGCCAAAGGGAAGACCATGGCATCCACTGCTTCCATCGAGATCCTCGACCTGCGGCACTTCGCGGCGCCGGTGCTCCGCCCTGTGCTCGATGCCGAGGGCGAGCTGTGGAAGCAGCGCCTGCATTGGGACTATCGAAGCTCCTCCGGGCTTCTGATGCAGTATCTCGACAACCACATGCTGCCCGGCTACGCGGCTCTGGAGGCAGGCCAGGTCATAGGCTACGTCTTCTGCGTCTACGAGGAGACCAAGGCCGTCATCGGCGACGTCTTCGCTCTGCCCAGCTCCTCGGACGGCTCAGCTGACCTGTCGGCCTCAGCCCGCCAAACTCCGGTCCCGGCCCACGAAATAGAGGAGACCCTGCTCAAGCACCTCTTTGAGACGCTTCTGAACTCGCCGCAACTCGACCGCATCGAATCGCAACTGCTGCTGCACCCTTCCGGAGCCCACGCCGAGAGCTTCCGCCGGGCCGGATTTCAAGTCTTTCGCCGCCTCTTCATGGTTCAGCCCCTGCGAGGTCTCTGGAATCCGCCCCGCCTGAACCTGCCTGACGGCCTCGAACTGCGCCCCTGGCGCGATGAAGACCTGAACCCCGCCGGAAAGCTCATCTCAGAGGCCTATCGCGATCATCCCGACAGCGTGATCAACGACCAGTACTGCTCCGCCCACGGTTCCCAGCGCTTTCTCCACAACATCGTCCGCTACTCCGGTTGCGGCGTCTTCTCCGCGCGGGTTTCGCACGTGGTGGTGGAGCGCGTAAGCCGGGAACTGGTGGCGCTGGTGCTGGGCTCGCGCGTCAGCCCGCAGAGCGGTCACATCACACAGGTCTGCGTCCATCCCGAGTACCGCCGCCGCGGCCTGGCCCGCATGCTGCTCTCCGTGGCCGCCTTCCACTTCATGCGCCTGGGCGCCACTGAAGTCTCCCTCACCGTCACCGAATCCAACTCCGAGGCCATCGATCTGTACCTGGCCGAGGGTTACACATGCGCGCATCGCTTCGACGCCGCCGTCTGGCGGCGGGAAGGCATTGCCTGAGAATTGTCTTGAGATCCGCCAGCGCCGCGCGGCCAGCAACGCCTTCTGATTGAATGGCTCAAGCCACTGGCCGCGACCGCCGGTCCTGTGCGTCTCTGATCAATAGGACCAGCGTAAGCGGCACTACGATCAGGACTGCGAAGGAAAGCCAGTCCAGGCGCCTTTCCGTATGCCACAACATCCACGCATGTGCGCCATGACTGCACAGCGTTTCGAGAGTCAGCACGCCAAACGCCGCCACAAACCACCGCGGCCGCCGGATAAGATACCAGGCGCAAAGAAGATCGATTCCACAGAAGGCCGCATGGCGCCAGTGCGCTCCTCCATGGCTGAACGCAGGCACAAGGAAAGCGGCAGCATGGTACATCGCCGCGCCTATAAACAAAACAGCGATGATGCGAAAGATGTTATTGCGGGACACGTGTCTCCAGCTACCGCGCGATCAGGAACATCACCCAGCTGACCAGAATGGCCGAGCCGACGAAGAGCGCGAAGCAGTAGATTCCGTAGCGAATCATGCGCCGCGGCGTCTCGCGCTGCGTGATGCCGAATACGACGGACGCGAAGAGGGCAAACAGCACAACCGCCGCAAAGTGAGAGGGCCGGAACACTAGGCTTTCCTCCCCGTGCGAAGATTATGCGCGTCCACGGCGGCAATCACGTTCAGCAGGCCGGCCACCACAATAAACTTCGTGCCATAGTCGGCCGTCGTCACCTGCACCTGGTCCGCGCCCAGCCCCAGCACCCGGCCGACGATATAAAGCAGCCCATTGCCCAGGTCGCCGGCCAGTCCCAGCAGGACCAGCGGGTCGTGCGCGCCCGCGTAGAGCTTGCCTTGCATGGCCAGGCCGATGGCGAACATGCCCACAATCGACGCCGCCAGCAGCGCTCCACGGCACCACTTGCGCAGCAGAAAATGCCCCGCGCCGGGCACCAGCCAGCCCGCGATCAGGGGAAGATAAACGAACCCTTGCTGTGAATCCTTTTGAGCGCCTGCGCTCTTGTCCGGTTCTGTGGCCATTCCTTTTTGACTATACCGCACGAGGGCAGGGGTCAGGGACTGAGGGACTGGCGCAGGGATCTGAGAGAGGAGGGAGTGCAACTCGGGTGGCGCCGGGGATGCACTGATTTTGCGGCGATGGAGCCGGGAGGCGCGTGGTTGCCGGCGAAAACGCAAAATGCGTGAAATGTTTGCTTAGAAATACACAGAAATTTGGCAAAATTGGACAAATGGACATCTTTTAAGGAGCATATTGATTTTCCGCGGCTCGTAAGTTGTTGATTCCAGGTAGAGCGCAGGGCGGGAACCGTACGTTTTTGCCCTTTTTCGCGCATTTTGAAAACCACTGTAAATCTTTTATTTTGTTCTCCGTACGCGACATTTCGAGGAGATGTGCGCGCAAAAAGCGACCATTTTGACAACTTTTGACCATTTGGCGACTGGAGGGCGGAGATGAAGCGATATGAACGGGACAATCTGCGCAAGGAACTGGACGAGGCGGTGCTGCCGTTCCGGCTGGCGCGGAAGCGGAAGGGCGGCGAGACGGGGTGGCTACGGCGCATACGGCAGGCGGTGGGGATTCCGGTGGACGAGGTGGCGCGGCGGCTGGGGGTGTGCCGGTGGGAGGTTCACCGGCTGGAGGAGTCGGAGAAGAACTCCCGGATCATGCTGGAAACGCTGAACCGCGCGGCGAAGGGATTGGGATGCGAACTGGTGTACGCGCTGGCGCCGAAGCAGGGGACGCTGGAGGACCTGGCCGCCGAGCAGAAAAGAGCGCAGGAGGTGGTGCGCTTTCGAAAGCAAATAGAGCTGGAGGCAAGGCGGAAGCCGTGGCTGGAAGCGATCGGATGGCGGGAGAGGTTTCTGGGCTCGCTGCGCACATTGCTGCGCAGGGAGGGGTTCCGGGTGCGGCCGCGGAAGACGGACCGGGGCGTAGCGAAACAACAGGCGGAGTTCAAGCAGACGATGAAACTGGCAAGCATGGCGAGGACGATGGGGCCGGTGGCGAAGGAGTGGGCAAGTCAGGAAGCCGGCAAGGCTGCGAGGGAGCGGGCGGAGGAGTGACCGGCGGCGCGGGGGGTGGTCGCGTGAGGGGGAAGGGGATTTGGCGGAAGTCGGAGTCCCGAACGACCTTGATGGTCGAGGATTGTACTATCCCAGGTCTCTCCGCCGCGGCGGAGAGACAGGGAATGTTTGAGTGACCAAGGTCTGATTCGTTATCAGCAAAGCGGCGGATTTCACTTCCTCGCCATCAGTTGTCACGGGCGGCCTCAGGACCCCGGTCACGAAGTGGCGCGCGAGCTGTTCGAGCGGTCTCTTGAGCCGAACCACAATTCACGTGCCCTTTTTTCATCCTGCAAGGTGCCTCGCCGCGGCGAGCCACTGGAGGGCAGTGGTTTCGGCGTACGGCAATTGTGGCGCCGCTATAACCGGAAATACCGCTTCGCCCGCGCCACATCTTTGAAAATCTGCTCCTTCAGCGCCTCCGGCGAGGGCCACTTCACTTCCGGCCGCAGCCGCGCCAGAAACTCCAGCTCCAATGGCGTCGACTCGTTCAGGTCCACCGGCTCAAAGTCCAGTATGTGCGATTCCACGGCAAACCCAGCCCCGCCGAACGTCGGCCGGTTGCCCACATTCGTCACCGACTTGAAGCAGCGCCCGCCGACAGTCAGCCGCGTGACGTAAACCCCAAATCCGGGAAGCAATCCCTCATAGGGCGCCAGGTTGATCGTCGGCGCCTGCAGCCGCGTGCCGATTCCGCGCCCGCGCGCCTGTGTCGAACAGACCCCAAACGGCCGTCCCAGCATCCACCGCGCCTGCCGAACGTCTCCCGCCGCCAGCAGCGCCCGAATCGCCGAACTCGAAACCTCCATCCCATGCACCCGCACCGCCTGGTGCACATGCACCGCAAACCCAAACTCGGCGCCAAGCTCCTTCAGTTCCATGACCCCGGCCCCCGCGCAATACCCAAACCGGAAGTTCCCGCCCTCATGCACGGAGAGGACGCCCAAAGCCTCCACCAGAATCTCGCGCACAAACTCCCGCGCCGACAAACCCGCCAGCTTCGCGTTAAACGGCAGCACCAGCACCGCATCGATCCCCGTCGCCGCCAGCAACCGCACCCGCTCCGCAATCGGCGTAAGCAATCGCGGCGCTTCCGCCGGGCGCAGAAACTGCTCCGGGTGAGGTTCGAAGGTGATGGCCACCGACCGCATCCCGCGCGCCTCAAGCCCGCGAGCCTCCTCCACCACCGCATCGAGAATCTTCCGGTGCCCCAGATGCACGCCGTCGAAGTTTCCGACCACGCCCACCGACGGGCCAAAGCGGACGGGGATCTCCTTAACCGACCGGTAAACGGGGATAATGCCGACGCTATCGCTCATAGATTCACAAGCCCAATTCCACAGGCAGGCTAAGCCCATCGTAAGCCAGCGCCATCCCCGCCGGCAGTGCGCGGTTGGTCTCTTCATGGCCCAGTTCGTGGGCGATGTGGGTAAACCAGGTCTGCCGCGCCCCAATCCGGCGCGCCCACTCCACGGCCTGCTCCACCGTGGCGTGGCTGGGGTGGGGCTGGTGGCGGAGCGCGGAGACGACCACGTGGTCCAGCCCTTCCAGCAGCGCAAAACTGGGCTCGGGGATGCCGCTCACGTCCGTCAGGTAAGCCGCGCGGCCGAAGCGGAAACCCGCGATCTCCATCGGCCCATGCATCACCGGAACGCGCAGGAACTCCACCCCATGAACCGGATTTCGCTCACCCAGCGGCTCCAGCCGGACACGCGCGCGGGTGGAATAAGTTGCCTGCGGCGAAAAGGTGTACTCGAAGATCCGCTCCAGCGCCGCAGCCGTCTCCCGCGAAGCGTATAACGGAATCGGCCCGCCCTCGCGGACGGCCGTGAAGCTGAGCGGCCGCAGATCGTCCAGCCCCAGAACGTGGTCGGCGTGGGAATGCGTATAGAACACCGCGTCAACGTGCGTCAGCCCGTTGCGCAAAGCCTGCTCGCGAAAGTCCGGCCCGGTGTCGATCACCACCACCCGCTCCCGTCCGCCGCTCTGTCCAGCCTGCTGCCAGCGCACCAGCACCGAAGGCCGCAGCCGCCGGTCGCGCGGGTCCGTCGAGGCGCACACCGCGCAGCCGCACCCCAGCGTGGGAACTCCCATTGAGGTTCCCGTCCCCAGAAATGTGAGCAGGCCGTCCATCCAATCTCTAATGTTTTCCCGGCGGTGGCGGCGGCATGTCCTGCACGCTGATCATGCTGGTCAGCTCCAGGAAGGCCATCCGCATCTCAAAAAGAACGCTCTCGAGCATGCGCTCCTCGGCTTCCGTCAGGTTGCCGCGCGTCTTCTCGGCCAGCACGCCCAGCAGGTCGATGGTGGCGCGCGCGCCAACAATATCCACCCGCGGCCGCTGGCCCTCCTGCGTCCCCGCTCCCATCTGGATCATCGCGGAGAGGTAAAACTGCTGCACCAGTTGCTCAAACCCGATTGGCGGTTGGGCGCCCACGGCGGGATTCTGCGCCCGCAGCAGGTCTTCCACACGCTGGGCCGAGGCATCGTAGGCGGTCTTCTGCTGGCGACTCTCCGCGGCAGTCGGCGCAGGCGGCAGGCCCCCGGCAATCTCCTCATCCGGCGCGCCCTTTTGAGCTTCCGCCGCAGCCTGCTGTTTGCTCTCGTTCACCACCAGCCGCGGTCCGCCCCTCGTCTCGCCCGGCTCAACCGCTTCAACCGGCGCGGCCTCCGGCTCCGTCGCAGGCTTTTGCGCACTCTCTTGTTCTTCCTCCGCCTTGAACTTGCGGCGGTCAATCACGGTAAATTTGGGTGTTTCGCTCATAGTTTCAGCTTTCCAATCCGTTTTGCTGACTTGTTGACTCGCTGACTCTTCCGGTGCTCCCAAGTCTCGTCGGCTGCGGCGGAGAGATCCGGGAGTCACTCTTCGCTGACTTGCTGACCCGCCCTTCAAAGCTCAGGCGGCGCGGCCAAAATCCGGGCAGTCCCCGTAACCGTTGCGGTAGCGTAATTCAATGGTTGGTTTTGCAACTCGGCATCTGCCCGAATCATGCCCAACGCAAAGACGCGGCTCCCGGCCGCCAGCTTGAGCTCCGTCGCGCTGGTAATCTGCCCGGCAGCCGCCCCGTCGTCCGACTTCAGTTCCGTCCCGCCGGCCGGCAGCGGCCCAGTCAGTTCCAGCGGCCGCAGATGCCGGTGAACGCTCCCCCGCGAATGGATTCGCTCCACGATCTCCTGTCCCAGGTAGCAGCCTTTGTTGAAATGCAGCGCCCGCATCTGCGAGGTCTCCTGCGGCAGGTCGCGCTCCACCATGTCGATCCCGTACGCCGGAATCCCTTCGGCGATACGAAACGCCTCCAGGGACGCGCTTCCCACCGGCGTCGCCCCGGCCGTGCGCAGACACGGCCACAGCTTCCCCAACCCCGCCGACGGCAACCAAAATTCGTAGTGCGGCGCCAGCACGCCGTAGCCGCGCAAAATTCTCAACTCCCACCCGTTCCACTCCACGCAGGTTCCCCTCATCGGGTGCACCAACACGGGCAGGCCCAGCCGTTCCAGCACTTCATCGGCCAGCGGACCGGTCAGCCCCATCGCTGTCTCCGAACCCGCCTCGCCCGGCGGCTCTGTATCCAAGGGAACCAGCTCCACGTCGTCCATGACGATTAAGCCGTTCAGGTGAGCCATCAGCCGGTCGTACTGGTCGGCCGAAATCTCCAGTTCCAGCCCGGATTCCCCAGCGAAAGGAGTCCCCAGGAGACGATCTTCGACACGATCTGAGTTTCCCGGGGCGTCGGCGGCAGGCTTTCGCCGCTGGGGTGAAAGCTCTTCGCCTTCCCGCCAGACCGTAAGGTCGCCTTGAATCCGCCCCTGCGCATTCAATACAAGATTCCATGCCCCGGTGTTGGGAAACAAGTCGTTGACCGTGTTGGTCACCATCCCGCTCAGCCAGCGAAAGCGGTCTTCGCCGCGCACCGCCACGCGCCTCAACCAGCCCAGGTCGTGGATCGCGGCTCCTGAAGCCAGCGCCGCTATTTCCTCTTCGGGCGCGTCCAACTCCCGGGGCGTGAGCGCGCCGCGATAGACGGCAAGCTCGTGTTGCGTATGCGCGGATTCAAGCATCAAAGCCAGCGCCGTGGCTTGAATCGTTTGTCCAAGACCGGTTTCAGTCATAGGGGAACTTTTCTTCGGCCTGGCGCGAAATTTCTACCCCAAACCTCGCGCCAGGCCGCCTCTTAATTATAGCCTTGGAAGAAGATGCAGGCGCCCCGGCCCCGGACTCTGGAGCTTGGGCAGCATGGAGAGTCGATGACGAAGCAGCACGCAATTGTGGAAACTGGCTGGCCCCAATGGACCCAAAGATTTGTGCTTTTGGCGGCGTTCTGCCTGGCCGCGGCAACGGAAGCCCCAGCGCAACAACCGCCCGCTCCCACCCCCCAGCCGCAGGGCCAGACTCCGGCCACATCCCCCGGCAAGGCCCAAACCCGCATTACCCCGGAGCAGGCCCGCCAACTCTTTTCGCTCGTCGATGAACTGCTCAAGTTCTCCTCGCAGGAGACCGGCCTGCCCATCAAGAGCGCCGTCAAGCGCCAGATCATCAGCCGCACCGCCGTCGAAAGCTACATGAAACAGAAATTCGACGAAGACGAAAGCGCTAAGCGCCTCCAGCGCAGCGAAATCGTCCTCAAGAAGTTCGGCCTCCTGGACCGCGACTTCGCCCTCAAGCCTTTTCTCCTCGCGCTCCTCACCGAGCAGGTCGAAGCCTTCTACGACTCCAAAACCAAGACCGTCAACATACTCGACTGGGTCAGCATCGAAGAGCAAAAGCCCGTCCTGGCTCACGAGCTCACCCACGCCCTCCAGGACCAGCATTCCGATCTTGAAAAATGGAGCGACCAGACCCCCGTCGATATCTCCCTCAACGCCTCCGGCGACACCGATCACATCGCCAAAGACGAGATGGACACCGCTCGCGACGCCGTCGTCGAGGGCCAGGCTACCGCCGTCATGATGGACTACATCCTCAAGCCCATGGGCAAGAGCCTCATCAAAGATCCCGAGATCATGGAATTCGCCAAGCGGCAAATGTCCGCCTCGGATAGTTCGCCGATCCTCGCCCGGGCCCCGATCCTGCTCTCCGAGTCGCTCCTATTTCCCTATCGCGAGGGCCTCAGCTTCGAGCAGGACGTATGGATGGACCAGGGCCAGGCCGCCGCCTTCGCAGGCGCCATGGACCGCCCCCCCACTTCATCCTGGGAGATCATCAACCCCCTCGAATACGAGAAGCGGCACCTCCCCGCCGTGCCGCTGCTGCCCGACATTCATCCCCTCGTCGACAAGCTCTACAAGCCCTACGACATCGGCCAGGTCGGCCAGCTCGATCTGCACATTCTCGCCGAGATCTTCGGTGGCGATGCTGCCGCCCGCAACCTGACTTCCGCCTGGGATGGAGGCATCTACTGGGCCGGCCAGCGCCTCAGCGCCACCCCCCCCGCCGACCACCACCCCACGGACAAAGACCCGTCCATGGGGACCCCGGCCGAGCAGGCCGGCACAAGCTCCCTTGCCCTTTTCTACCTGTCGGCGTGGAAGAATACCGCCTCCGCCCAGGCCTTCGCCCAGCTCTACGCCGACGAACTGGGCCGCAAATACTCCGGCCTCAAACCCGACCTCGACGCCCAGCTCTCCACCCCCGCGGGCGTCGACGAGAAGGTCTACTCCACCAGCGAAGGCCCCGTCCTCATCACCACCCGCGGCAAATTAGTCTTCGTCGCCGAAAGCTTCCCGCTCGACCTGGCCCGCAAACTCACCGCCCTCATCCTCGACGTCCAAGGTGCGGGCGAATTGCGCATAGCCAACACAAACTCCAGCGCCCCACCTCTTGCGTCCGAGGCCGGCGAACCGCTCACCGCCAGCCTGGTCCGCTTCTTCTCCAACTGCGGCGTCATGAAAGCAGCGGTGGATGCTGGAATCAAAGGCGCAGTCTCTGCAAGATAACTTTGAAATCAACATAACTTTCCCCGAATTCTTGGGTCGAATGTAATAGGGATCCCAATCCGGAATGGGGGAGTCAATATGAAAGTCATTATTCTCGGGTTAGTCCTTGGTTCTATCTCAGCTCCTGGTTCTGTAACCGCTTACGGTCAGGACCCCGGAATGATGGCCGCGCAACAAGCCATGCAACAGGCCATACAAATTAATCAGCAGGCCACACAGCAGGCAATGCAGGATATGCAGCAGGCCTCCCAGCAAGCGCAACAATTCATGCAACTAGCCATGGACAACGCCCAGCAAAACACCGGGCCAGTCATCGCCTACACGACCCAGCCAACCTTTTCCGTCAAGTCTGGCGTGGTGGCGCCAGATACTACTGTACGCATCAATTGCGCCACACATTATGCGGTCATCTACTACACCACCAACGGC
>Ga0187852_1001934_pt1 | contig 18101 bp, 14 predicted proteins | sample June2016WEW_6_40_FD_134511 | JGI IMG/M metagenome (GOLD analysis project Ga0187852, IMG submission 134511) | Peatland microbial communities from SPRUCE experiment site at the Marcell Experimental Forest, Minnesota, USA - June2016WEW_6_40 | ecosystem: Environmental > Terrestrial > Soil > Wetlands...
CAGGCCTCCGAGCGCGCTGAACAGCTCGCTCGACACGATCTCCGCACGCTCCCAGTCCGACAGCGCCAGCAGCGCCACGGCGCGGAAGTCTGATTCCAGGTACGCCAGGGAACGGCGGACGAAGGGCTCACTCCCCAAAGTTTCCCTTAACAATCCATCATAACGGTTCGCGCTCATCGTCTGATCGCCCGGATCTTTGCAGTGAGGGTTTCGAGTGCCTGGGCCTCTTGCACGCGGTCGGTCGCTGCTGTGAACCTTTTCACGCGGTTCCAGGCCTGCGGGGAATAAGGTTGCGCCCCAGATTGATGACCGAGAATCCGCCGAGGACGAGCGCGAACGTCAACGAACCGGAGACGCGCTCAGCCCAATGCTCCCTTCCGAGTTCGCGGGAACTCTTGACCTGGCGGTTCGCTCCGTACTGGTCGCTCTCGACGAACTGCTCATCGGGCGAGGAGGAGAAGAACGTATCGGGATCGCTGCGCAGCGCGGGCGCAAGGAACGCGCCTAGGATGACCACCACGAGAACCAGGGCCGTGACGTTCTTGGCCACCTGCCACGAGAACGCCCCCTTCGGGTGGAATCGGTCGAGACAAGCGGCTGCGATCAACCCCAGCAGGCCGGCGCCTAAACCAGCCCCGAGCGCCCCGCCTTCGTGCAGACGCAGCAGGACTACAGCCTGGCTGACAATGAAGGCCGAAGCCCACAGGGCCAGGATCCACAAGGGGCGCCACGAGAACCGAATCCACGGCCGATCCATTTGATCCCTCGATTCCAGCATGTCATTGTTCGGCACATTCTGACGAGAGAAGCCGCCGTCGTCAAGGATTTTTCGGCGGTCCGCCGAAGGATCGTTTGACAGCGGCGACGGGACTCTCTAATCTCATGCCTCAAAGCCGGCCGTCCTTTGGAGGACGGTCGAATGGGAATTCCAGGCTGTATTCGGTGGACCAGTTCGGAAGGGCATGTGATGAAGAAACTCTTGCGGTCGGCGGCGCTGGTTTCGGCTGTGCTGGTCATGGCAGCGTCAGCGCGCGCCGAGGAAAAGAAGGTCACGTTCGATAACAAGGACGCCATCGCCGGGTGGACGGTGACCGGCGACGTGGCGGTTGACCCGGCGAAGACGCGTCCGGACGGCGCGGGCGGGTCGCTCAAGATCGGCCCGGGCGGCAAGGCTTTCTGGAAGCTCGGCGACGCCGACCTTTCGGGCAAGGTGGAGTTCTGGGTTTACGAGGACGGCAAGGCGCCGGCGGACCCGAAGGCCCACGGCTACGGGTCGCTCTGGGGCGTCATGACCGCCGACGGCCACGCCCTGGTCAGCGGGGCGATCTATGCTCCGTACCTGGGCGGCGACACGACCTACGCGGTGGGCGAATTCAATCCCGCCAAGGCGGGCGACCTGCCCTCGCTCAAGTGCCAGTACCTCGGCCTGGATCGCGCGGTCGGCTGGCACAAGTGGACGTTCAATATGGACGCCGGGACGGGCCTGACGATCCTGGTGGACGACAAGGATGTGAACGGGACCACGCCCAAGTCGCGGTTCGACTGGAACAAGACGGACCTGCCGGGAATCTCGACCATCGTTTTCATGGGCGACGCGACCAAGGACGCCGCGCAGACCCTGTGGGTCAACGGTCTGACCGTGGCGCAGGGGCCGGCGATGACGGCCAAGCTGGCGCCGCCTCCGCCACCGCCGCCGTTCCTGCCCGAGAAGGATCCGGCCGCGGCGGAAGGGCCGCAGGTCAAGTACCTGGCTGCCACTGCCAACCAGCATCCGCGGCTGCTGTTCACCGCCGACCGGATCGCGCAGCTCAAGGCGTTTTACAACAGTCCGCAGGGCAAGACCTACCGGACGGAGATGGAAGGATATATGGCCGGATGCACGGTGCCGGCGGATCGCAAGACCAGTCCCGCCTGGGGACAGGAGTACGGCCTATACAAGATGCCGATGGTGGCTCTGCACTATGTGCTGACGAAGGACCCCGATTCATTCCAGAAGTCGGTGGCGTATCTGAAATGGCTGGCCGGGACGGCCGATTGGACCGAGGGCGGCGAGCCGGCCGTGGAAGACACGCCGGAAGCTTATGCGAAAGTCATGGAGAAGTTGAAGGGCCTGGGGCCGTACGACGAGCGGAATAGCGATACGACCGCTTCGTTCACGATGGTCGGGGCATCGCTCACCTGGGACTGGCTGTATAACGACCTGGACCCGGCGTTCCGGGAGATGTTCCGCCAGGTGCTCTGGGAACATGCCCGCGTGATGTACTATGGCGGCCATAAGAGCGGCAATCCCGAGGGCGGCTATTGGCGCGGCGTGCCGGCGTATAATCACCGCTGGTACCGGGACTGGGGCCTGACGCTGGCGGCGCTCGGCGCGGGCGAAGGCAAACCGGAAGAACAGTGGCTGCTCAGCGAGGTGGAGAAGGAACTCCAGTTCATGGCGGCCTGGTTGCCGGTGGACGGCAGCCAGCACGAAGGGCCGGGTTACGGCTCCAGCGCGGGCGCGCTGGGCATGGCCTTCGAGGTCTCGGACGATCTGAGCGGGACGCATTTCCTCGATACGCCGTTCTTCAAGAGCGTGGCGAGCTACACGATGCAGATTTCGGGGCCGGGTATGGAAGAGAACTTCTACTTCGCCGATTCCTGGACCAAGGGGTGCAGTTTTAATCCGTTCTTCCTGAAAACGGCGGCGGCCCACAAGCAGGCCGACGTCATGGACGGCATCCGGCACGGGCTCCAGCTCCACGCGAAAGATTGGGGCACGGAGGATTCCGCCTGGGAGCCGCTGATCTACGATGATCCGAGCATTAAAGGCGGCCACTACGCCAAACTGCCGACGTCGGCGTTCCTGCCCGACCTGGGAATCTCCATCACGCGCGATTCATGGCAGGATAAGGCCGTGGCGGCGATGTTCAAGTGCGGGCCCATGGGCGGCTACAAATCAAACTCCTGGCGCCCGACCCACATGGACGGTCAGAACCTGCCCTACCTGAACGTGGCGCACGACCATCCCGACGCCAACTCCTTCATCGTCCTGGGTGACGGCGAGTACCTGGCCGAGACGGACCGCTATTGTGAGGTGCCGGGCAAGCTGTCCTCCAGCGTCAACACGATCCTGATCAACGGCATCGGCCAGGCCGCGGACGGGCGGCCCGAAGGGGACACCTGGCAGCAGCCCGGCGGCGCCGACATGACCGATCAGGGCAAGATCACCGCCTACAAGGACGCCGGCGACGTCGTGGTGACGGAAGGCGAGGCGGCGGGATCGTACCTGGCCTACGGCGAGGCCGGCGCCAAGAAGAGTCGCCCGGCCATAGACCGTTTCCGCCGGACTTTCATCTGGGTCAAGGGCGGCTACATTCTCGTGTTCGACGACATCCGCTCGCCCAAGCCGGTCGAGATCACCTGGCTCATCCAGGGCGCCAAGCTCCAGCCGGTGAACGCGGCCGAAGGGCGCTACAAGCTGGCCAAGGGCGCGGCCCAGTGCGAGTTCCAACTTGTGGCGGACGTGCCGCTCCAATCGAAGATCGGCGTCTCGACGGCCAACGACCACAGCAAACTGATGAACTGGCAACAGCTCCAGGCCAGCGCCCAGGGAACCGCCGCGCGGTACGCCTGCGTCGTGGACCCGTGGCACAAGAACGTGAAGGTGACGCTGACGCCTGACGGGCCCGACAAGGCGACGATCACGGTCACCGGGCCGGGCATCGCCGACACGTGGAAATGGGAGGCGGGCAAAGGCAGGTTCGATCCGGCCACCTGGCACGGATCGCGCCAGGGCGGGTTCGACATTACGGTGGACGCGAAGACGGCTGTGCCGCCGGCGCCGTAATCCGGCCGGCGATATCAACGACGGAAAAGCCGGCAGCCGCCTCGGGTGGCTGCCGGCTTTGCATTCAGGTCACTTCCGGCCCCACTCCGCGACGCTGGAGTCGAGCCGGCGGAAGTATTCTTTCCTCTCGTCGGTCACCGCGCGCGCCTTGACGCAGCAACGGTCGCGGTAGACCGCGCTCTCCTCGACGGCGAACTGCGCCTCTTCGATCACCGCCTTCAGTCCGGCGAGGTTCGGCCCCCACTTGTTCGTCGCGTCCTTGTTGAGCGCGTCGCGAGGATAGTACTGCCAGGCCGGAGTGCGCAGCGCCCTGAGAATGGGGTGGCCCGTGATGTGCGTCTCGACGAACAGCAGTCCGCCCGGCCGGGCGACCTGGTGCACCTGGTCGAAGGCCAGGAGCGGGTTGCGCAGGTGGTAGAGCACTCCCAGGAACAGGACGATGTCGAACAGACCGTGTTTCTCCGGCGCGAGCCGGTAGACGTTCTCGACGACGTAAGTCACCCGGCTGCCGAGAATCCGCGACGCGATGGAGAACCCGGTGACCTCCGGCGCCGCGTAGTCCATGCCGACCACTTCCGCCCCGCGCCGCTCCATCTCGAAGGCGAAAAAGCCGTCGCGGCAGCCGATGTCGAGCACGCGGAGCTTTGAGCAATCCCTGGGAAGCCCCAGCGCGTCGAGCCGCTGGAGGCCCGGCCCGGAAAGATTGGACCCGGGCGTGACGACGCCGGGCGCCAGCTCGATCTGGTGGTACCAGTTCTTGAAGCTTCCCATCAGCGACCGGATCTGCTCCGGATCGGTGATGGGGTCATGGCGGTTCATCCCGGCATTCTCGCAACTGAAACGATTCCCGTCAAGGAATCTCCCGCCGCGGCGGCTGCTTGCAAGGTCCGCGGGCGGCGGATATAATCCATCGGGTTTCCGGCGGCCTTGCCTGTCGTCAGGACCTCGCTTCCATCCTCGCGGCCGGAGCGGAGCACGGCGTGCGCCCATCGCAGATGATCTACTATCGCGACCTGGTCTGGGTCCTCGTCGCGAAGGAATTGAAGCTCCGCTACCGGAACACCGTCCTGGGGTACGCGTGGTCCGTGCTCAATCCGCTGGCGTTCGCCATGGTGTTCTTCGTCGTGTTCAAGATCTTCATGCGCGTCCCCATCGCGAACTACACCCTCTTCCTGATCACGGGCCTGTTCCCGTGGCAATGGTTTGCGAACACCGTCACGTCGTCGAACTACTCTTTTCTCAACAACAGCTCGCTGATCAAGAAGGTGAAGTTCCCAAGGTACTTCCTGGTGATTGCGGGCGTCCTGAACGACATGATTCACTTCGCCCTCTCCATCGTGGTGATCGTCGCCTTCATGATCTTCTATCACAAGGCGCCGTCGTTGAACTGGATCGTGCTGGTGCCTTTCATGGTGCTGGTGCAGTTCCTGCTCACGACGGGGATCGCGCTCGCGGCGGCCAGTTGCAACCTGTTCTTCCGGGACCTGGAGAGGATGGCCGGCATCCTGGTCATGCTCTGGTTCTACGCGACGCCGGTGATCTATTCGGTGGGCATGATTCCGCCCCGGTTCCTCTGGTGGACCTACGCGAACCCGATGACGCCGGTGATCATGTGCTGGCGAAGCCTGTTCTTGGGCGATCCCCTGTCGCTTTCGTACCTCGGAGCGGCCGCGGCGTGGGCCGTGCTGATCTTCGCGATCGGCCTCCGGATCTACAAGTCCCTGGAGTGGAGGTTCGCCGAGATTGTCTAGCGACGCGGTTGTCCGCTTCCACGAGGTCACCAAGTATTACCCGGCGAGCAATATCGCCTCCCGCGGTATGAAGCACCTGATCCTCCACCTCCCGCGGCACATCGCCGCGTTCTCCCGCAAGAAGACGTTCTGCGCACTCGACGGCGTATCCTTCGAAGTCCCCCACGGCGAATGTTTCGGGATCATCGGCCGGAACGGTTCGGGCAAGAGCACCACCCTGGGCCTGATCGCAGGCGTGCTGAGGCCGAGCCGGGGCACGGTCGAGACGCAGGGCAAGATCGCCCCGTTGCTGGAGCTGGGCGCCGGGTTCCACGCGGAACTCTCCGGCCGGGACAACATCGTCCTGAACGGGATATTGCTCGGGCTCACGCGGGCGCGCGTCATGGAGCACATGGACCAGATCATCGCGTTCTCGGAGCTGGAGCGCTTCATTGACCAGCCGCTGCGGACTTACTCCACCGGAATGATAGCGCGGCTGGGCTTCTCGGTCGCGGTGCACCTCGAGCCGGACATCCTGCTGGTGGACGAGGTGCTGGCGGTGGGCGACGAGGCGTTCCAGGAGAAGTGCCTGCGGAAGATGGCGGAGTTCAGGTCCCAGGGTGTGACGATTATCTTCGTGACGCACAAGCTGACCGACGTCGAGAAGATCTGCGACCGCACCATGCTCCTGATGGGCGGGCGCGTCCAGCAGATCGGAAACCCGCAGGAGGTCGTCCGCGAATACCGGAAGCGGATGGCCCAGGCATAAATGAACGCGCGAACAAACCGGGCATTCGTCGGCCATCTCGCGCGGACTTGCGTCGTCACGGTCGGGCTCGCGGCTGCGCTGCTTCTCGTCCACCATCCGATGATTCTCAGCGGCCTGGGGAGAGTTCAGACCGCGCTCGTCGATACGCGCTTCAACATGTACGCGGTGGAGCACACCTATCTCTGGCTCGCCTCCGCTCCCGGACATCAGAGTTTCTGGAACTGGCCGGTCTTTTACCCGCATGCGAATGTCGCGGCCTATTCGGACCTCATGCTCGGCCTGGGCCCGCTCTATTGGCCATGGCGCCTGCTGGGAGCTGCGCCGGACACAGCGTTCCAGCTCTGGATGATGGCGTGCACCGCGGCCAACTTCCTTGTCGCTTACATCTTCCTGAGAAATATCTTTCGCGTCGGGCCCCTGCCGGCCGCTTTCGGAGCGTTGTTGTTCGCGGGCGGAAGCTGTCGCGCCGCGCAACTGGGCCATCAGCAACTGCTTTGTCACCTGTATGTGATGACTGCAATTTACGCCGTGTTCCGGATGTTCGACCCGCCGTTGAGCGACGGCAAGGGCGGGATATGGTTCGGCGTATTCTGCGCGAGCGTAGCGCTCCAGCTCTACACGGCGTTTTATTTCGGTTTCTTCCTCATCCTCGTCCTGGGGATAGCGCTGGCCTGGTGCATGACGTTTGCCGGCTGCCGGCGCGAGGTCATTGCGTTCGCCAGGCGCCACGGGAGCGCGGTCGGAATCTGTCTGTTCGTGACCGCCCTGGCGATGCTCCCGTGGTTGAAGTACTACCTGGCGGCGTCAAGAGAGCTGGGGCCCAGACCGTACGCGGAAGTTCGGGCTTTGCTGCCGAGGATCGAGTCGTGGTTCTTCATGGGGCCTACAAGCTGGTGGTACGGCTGGATCCATAGCAGCAGCTTTTCCCCGAAAGTGCTGCCGTTGAGCGAACAGCGGATCGGGATGGGCCTGCTGACGCCGGTCATTGTTCTGACCGGCCTGGTCTGGAGCTGGCGCCGCCGTTCCGTGCGGATCCTGCTTGGAACCACGGTCACCGTGATGTTCCTGGTCACTTACATCCGCTGGTTCGGCCTTCCGGAACCCTGGCGAGCGGTGTTCGCCGCGGTTCCCGGCGCCGGCGCCATACGGGCGGTGGCGCGCATCGGCATGCTGCTCTTGATCCCCGCGTCGCTGGGGTTGGCGCTATTCCTCGAGCGCATGCTCAGTGCCCAACGGCCTTTCACGTCAGCGGCAGTTCTGGTCGTCGCTTCCGCCTGCATTCTCGAGCAGGGACATACCACACCTTCATACGACAAACGCGCGGTCCGGGAGGAGGTGGCTCGACTCGCCGCGAAGATTGCTCCTGAGTGCGACGCGTTCTTTTACGGCGCCGTTGAACTGGAGCCCTACCGCTGGAAGACGCAGATTGACGCGATGTGGGCCGGCTGGGTCGCTGGAAAGCCAACAATCAATGGCTATTCCGGCAATGTGCCACCGGGATGGTCTCCGATCCGTGCAGCGCTCTTCTCAGAATCGGGCCCGGACCTGCGGCGGCTGAGCCAAGAGGTCGGCCGATGGCTCCGGTTATATGGTCTGAATGCGAGCCGCATCTGTTGGATTGGCCTGCCGCCACCGCCGCCGCTGCCGCCATTGCCTCTCGATACAGACATGGGCTTCCAGGAGGGACAGCCCGGCGTTGATTTTCTTGGGAGGGGCTTCTGGACCCCCGGGCCCGAGATGTGTTGGTCCGAAGGAGATTTTGCCGAGATCGTCTTCAGCAGGCTGGACCCTGCCGAATCCAACCAACGGTACAGACTCGCCTTGCGCCTGGTGCCCTTTGCGCCATCTGAAAAGAATCCGCAACGGTTTACGGTTCTTCTCAACGGGAAACGCCTGGCCGATTATTCGATCTCAGCGCCCGGAGAGACTCAGGTCGCGTTCGACTTTGCATCGGATGATCTCCGGGCCGAAAATGTCCTTCGATTCCGGATCGCGGCCCCTCGCTCGCCCTGGGACCTTGGCCAAGGCGACGATGCGAGACTACTCGGCGTGGGCTTGCTTTCCATGACGTTGCACCGCCTCCCGGCCGGCCCGCCGCAGGAGCTGCAGCGCATGCGCCCGGCGGACGCGAAAGAAGGGAGCGCGCGATGAGCCGCACCGCGGTCTGCACCATCGCCTCGAAAAACTACCTCCATTATTGCCGCACGCTGATGGACTCCGTCCGGCGCGTCCATCCGGACTGGGAGCAGCACCTCCTGCTCGCGGACGAGGTCCAGGGCGCGTTCGATCCGGCGGCGGAGAAGTTCAACGTCGTCGAGGTGGCGCGCCTGCCGCTCCCGCAGCCGCGCAAGTTCTTCTTCCGCTACACCATCCTGGAACTCAACACGGCGGTGAAGCCCTGGCTGCTTGACTGGCTCCTCCACGAGAAGGGTTACGACCGCGTGCTTTACCTCGACCCGGATATCCGCGTCTACGGGCCGTTGACGGAGGTCGGCGAAGCCCTCGACGCGGGCGCGAACATGGTCCTCACTCCGCACCTGACCGGACGGCTCGACGACGCCCGCCGCCCGACCGAGCAGGAAATCATGCTAGCCGGCGCGTACAACCTGGGGTTCATCGCCCTGCGACGCGCCGATGCCGTCCGCGATTTCCTCCGCTGGTGGCAGAGCAAGCTGGAGTACGCCTGCGTCGTGGACCTGGATGCGGGCCTGTTCGTGGACCAGAAGTGGATGGACCTCGCGCCGGGCATGTTCCCCGGCGTCTTCAACCTGCGCCACGAAGGGTACAACGTGGCCTATTGGAATCTCAAGCATCGCAAGGTGACGAAGGAAGGCAACGGCTTCCGCGTCAACGGCCAGCCTCTCAAGTTCTTCCACTACAGCGGCCTAAACCCTGAAGATCCCTCTCCGGTTTCCAAGCACCAGGACCGTTTCAAGCTGGCCGACCTGGGCGACGCCGAGGAATTGGTGAGGGATTACTGCCGAGCCGTCATCGCGCACGGCATGGCGGAGTGCCGCACGTGGAAATATGCCTTCGGCTCTTTCGCCGACGGCGCTGAAATCCTCGATGCCATGCGCCTCTACTACAGGAACCACCCCGAGCGGCAGGCGGACTTCGGCGACGATCCGTTCCAGCTCAGCCACGACTATTTCAACCGCCGCTGGAGCCTCGGCCGGGAGACCGACGCCCTGGTCACCATCCTCATGCGCGCCGTCTGGGAGGCGCGCCGCGACCTCCAAATCATCTTCCCGGACATCGCCGGGTCTTCCCGCCAAGATTACGCGTACTGGTTCTCCAGGCACATCGCCGCCGAGATGAAGATACCCGACGTCTACGTCGAACCGGTCCGCGGAGCCTTCCGCAGCACGGGGCCGCGCGCGCTCAAGGCCGGCGGCGCCCGGATGATGCTCCGGAGCGGCTCCGCGCGGCTGAAGGCGGCGCTCTCGCCTCGCACCAAGGCGCGCATCAAGGCTGTGCTTCGGGGCGTCAAGCGGGTTTCGCCGCAGCGGCTCGCGGACTACATGGAACGGACGCTGCCGATGCGCGAGCCGGTCGCCCCGCTGCATCCGCCGCCGCGGGTGGGCGTCCGCATGGTCAAGCTCAGTTCCCTCGCCGAAGGCGTCAACCTCGTCGGCTACTTCGCCCTCGAGACGGGCGTCGGCCAGTCGGCCCGCAACAGCCTCGCCGCCGTCCGGGCGGCGGAGTTGCCGCATTCGGTCGTGGATGCGGGCGCGACGGCGCCTTCGCTGGCGCAGGACTACACCTGCTCTCACCGGATCGCCGGCAAGAACCCGTACTCGGTCAACCTGTTTCACGTCAACGCCGACCAGTTCCCCGTCCTCTATGACCATTTCGGCTCCAGGTTTTTCGAGGAGCGGTACAACGTCGGTTACATGCATTGGGAACTGGCGGAGTTCCCGGACGAGGTGCTCAACTGCTTCGCCCTGCTGGACGAAGCCTGGGCGCCGAGCCGTTTCGTGATGGACGCCCTGGCGGAAAAGTCGCCCGTGCCGGTGGTGCGGATTCCCCACGCCATCAGCTTTGCGCTGACGCCGGGTGTGCGGCGAAGCGACTTTGATTTGCCGGCCGACGCTTTCCTGTTCCTGATGATGTACGATATGCGCTCGTTCCAGGCGCGCAAGAATCCCGAGGCCGCCATCGCCGCCTTCGAGAAGGCTTTCGCCGGCAGGGAGCAGGCGGCCCTCGTCATCAAGATCAGCAACGGCCGGGAGTTCCCCGGCGACCTGGCTCGCCTGCAGGAGCGTATGAAAGGCAACCCGGGCATCCGGCTCATTGACCAATGTTTGAGCCGGCAGCAGATGTACGACCTCGAGTCGGTGTGCGATGCCTTCCTTTCCCTGCACCGGTCGGAGGGATTCGGCCTGGGCCTCGCCGAGAGCATGTTCCTGGGCAAGCCCGCCGTCGGCACGAACTGGTCCGGCAACACCGACTTCATGGATGCCCGCAACTCCTGCCCGGTGGACTGCACGCTGGTGACGCTCGCGGAGGACTGCGGCCCTTACAAGGCCGGGCAGCGGTGGGCCGACCCGGACGTTGACCATGCCGCCTGGTACCTGCGGAAGCTGGTGGATGATCCGGCCTGGCGCCGGCGCATCGCGGAGGCGGGCCGAAAGACGATCACCGAAGAGTTCTCTCCGCAGGCGGTGGGACGGAGCTATGGGAAACGCCTCGATGTCATCTTCCGCCTCCTCGGCGGCGAGCGACGGTGATGGACCGGAAGGAGCGGCCGGCGATGGCGGCTGAGACCAAAGACGGGTTGCGGGTCCTGCTGGGCGGCGACTGCCTTCGCCGGCGCAAGAGCGGCATCGGTTACTACACTCAGGGGCTTCTGAGCGGACTTTGCCGCGCGCCCGAAGTGGCGGAAGTGGGCGTCTGCAGCGGCGCCCGAATCCTTCCTCCGGAGAGTTTCCTGCACGCACAACGCTCCGATCAAAGCACCGCCCGGCACGACAGGCTCCGCCGGCTCGTCTCGACGGCGGCGCCCTTCGTCAGCATGTGGGAGCGCCGGTGGCGCGGCGCGCGGCTGGCGCGGCTGGTCCGAAAGGGCAACTGGTCGCTCTATCACGAGCCCAACTACATCGCTCCGTCGCTTCCCTTGCCCACCGTAATCACGATGTACGACCTCTCTTTTCTCAAGTACCCGGAATTCATGCGGGCGCGCCGCGTGGCGTTGCTGCGGCGGGTGATTCCTCCGGCGCTCGAGCGCGCGCACGCCATCCTCACCCTCACCGAGCATGTCCGCCGCGAAGTCCTGGACACCTGGCCGAGGACCGATCCCGCGCGCGTGCGGGTAACCTATGCGGGCGTGGACCCGCGGTTCGATGCGAGCCCGGCGGACCCCGCGCGCACGGCGGAGGTCCTTTCCCGGCATCGGCTGCCGCCCCGCTTCGTCCTCTTCCTGGGAACGCTGGAGCCGAGGAAAAACATTCAGGGGATCCTTCGGGCCTTCGGCCTGCTTTCGCCCGCGCTCCAGAAAAGTTTTCCCCTGGTCCTGGGCGGGATGCGAGGCTGGCGGGAAGAACACTTTGCCGCGAGCCTCCAGGACATGAGAAGCCGAGGCGTGCTCTTCGAGACCGGTTACGTTCCCCACGAAGACGTGCCGCTCCTCATGAAGGCGGCGGCGGCGTTCTGTTTTCCCAGCTTCGACGAAGGCTTCGGCCTTCCGCCGCTCGAGGCCGCCGCCTGCGGCACGCCGGTGGTTTGCAGCGACCGCGGCGCGCTGCCGGAGGTGATGGGCGACGCGGCCGTTTACGTGGATCCCGGTTCGCCCGAGAACATCGCGGCCGGTTTGAGCCGCGTGCTGGAGGACTCCGCTCTCCAGCGCCAACTGGCTGCGGCGGGGCCCCGGCGCGCAGCGCTTTTCACGTGGGACCGTTGCATTGCGCGGACCCTGGCCGCGTACCGGCTGGACGACTGCCATGGCGTCTGAAAACAAAAACGGGTTGCGGGTCCTGCTCGGCGGCGAGCGCCTGCGCGGGCGGCTGGTGAGCATCGGCTACTACACCCAGGAGATTCTGAGCGGACTTTGCCGCGCGCCTGAAGTGGCTGAAGTGGGCGTCTGCATCGGCGGCAGAATCCTTCCTCCGGAGAAGTTCCTCCGCGGACAGCGCTCCGATCGAAGCACCGCCCGGCGCGACCGGCTCCGCCGGCTCCTCGCGACGGCGGCGCCTTTCGTCCGCGCGTGGGAACATCGCTGGCGCGGGGCGCGGCTGTCGCGGCGGGTCCGCGAGGGCGGCTGGTCGCTTTACCACGAGCCCAACTTCATCGCGCCCCGGGTTCCCGTGCCCACCGTGGTGACCGTGCATGATGTCTCTTTCGTCAAGTATCCGGAGTTCATGCCGGCGGACCGCCAGGCGTGGCTGCAGCGGGAGATTCCGCGGACGCTCGCGCGCGCGCGCGCCGTCCTTACGCCTACCGAGCATATCCGCAGCGAACTCCTGCGCTTGTGGCCGGCGACCGATCCTGCGCGCGTGCGGGTGACTTATGAAGGCGTGGACGCGCGATTCGATGCGAGCCCGCCCGATCCCGCGCGCGCCGCCGAGATGCTTTCCCGGTATCGGCTGCCGCCCCGTTTCGTCCTCTACATGGGAACGCTGGAACCGCGGAAGAACATCCAGGGACTCGTTCAGGCCTTCGGCTTGCTCAAGCCTGCGCTTCAGAAAGATTTCCCGCTGGTCCTGGGCGGGATGCCCGGGTGGCGAAAGGAGCACTTCGCCGCGAGCCTCGAGGCCTTGAGAAATCGCGGCGTGCTCTTCGAGGCCGGTTACGTGGTCCACGAAGACGTGCCGCTCCTCATGAAAGCGGCGGCGGTGTTCTGTTTCCCCAGCCTGGACGAAGGCTTCGGCCTTCCGCCGCTCGAGGCCGCCGCCTGCGGCACGCCGGTGGTTTGCAGCGACCGCGGCGCGCTGCCGGAGGTCATGGGCGATGCGGCGGTTTACGTGGACCCCGGTGCGCCCGAGAACATCGCGGCCGGGTTGACCCGCGTGCTGGAGGATTCCTCTCTCCAGCGCCGACTGGCTGCGGCGGGGCCGCGGCGCGCCGCGTTTTTCACCTGGGAGCGTTGCGTCGCCCAGACCCTCGACGCTTACCGGCTGTGCGGGTAGCGTCCGTTGCGCGAACGGAGGCAGGAGATGGTGCCAGGCCGGCGGCGGATCCTCTTTGCGGGGCTTGTCCTGCTGGCCTACGCGGCGCTTTTCCTGGTCGTGGTCCGGCGCGGAAGCGAACTGCAGAAAGATGAAATTCATTTCTGGCCCACGAGCCTGCTCTTCAGCCGGTCGCTGATCCCGGACCTTGATACGCTGCGAAACTACAACGAACTCAACACGCCGCTGCCGTTCATGGTTTTCGGCGGTGTGGAGCACCTCTTTGGATGGGGAGTGACCGGCGGAAGGCTGGTGAACTGGCTGGCGTCGCTGATCGTGATTCTGCTGATCGGCATGCCCCGACGCGACGGCGCCTGGCGTTCCTGCCTGGCCGCCGTCGGTCTGATGCTCTGTCCCTATTTCGTCGGCGCCGGCATTTACCTGTACACCGACATGCTGGCGGTTCTCTTCGTCTGCCTGGGAGTGTGGTTCTACCTGCGTTCGCGGCATGGGCTCAGCGCGGCGGCCTTCATCCTGGGCATCGCCTCGCGACAGTACATGATCGCTTTTCCGGCGGCGATCCTGTGCTATGAGCTTTGGGCGTCGTGGAAAAAGGGCTTCTCGGTGCGCGGCGCGTGGGTGGCGCCTGCAGTCGCCGCCGCATCCATCCTGGGTTGGATTGCGCTGTTCGGCGGCCTTGCGCCGCGGGCCGCCTTGACAGCGCAGCAGGTCAGCACCGCCAGGGCGGCTCGAATTTTCCCTGACCACGGGCTGTACTTTCTCGCATGCGTGGCCGTCTACTTCGTCCTCCCCGAGGCGATCCTGTTTCGAGACTGGCGGCCGGATTTGAGGCGATGGCGAACGGCCGCAGCGTGCGCCGTGATCCTCATCCTCCTTTTCGCCGCGTTTCCGCCGCTGGAGAACGTGGAGTACCCGATTCCGAGCATGGGGTTCTTCGACGTGGCGGTGCGCCATGTCCTGCCGGATTTCTGGCGCATGGCCTTGTTCTGCGCGTGCGCGTGGATTTGCTGCCTGCGGTTCATGCGGACGGGCCTGGCCGGCGTCCTGGTCGGGATGAATGCGCTGGTCATGCTCAAGGCGCACGTCGGCTGGGACAAGTACGCCCTGCCGCTGCTGGCCGTCCTGTGGCTGCTGCGATCGGAACAACGCCTGGGATGCGGCGATGAGGCCGGCCTCCTCAGTGCGCGTTCCGGTTGAAGAACCCCATGAAGGGCGTCAGGAAGAGGATCAGCGCGTCGAAGGCCAGCGACCAGTGGTTGATGTAGTAGAGGTCGTACTCGAGCCGTTTCGTCAGCGACGTGTTTCCCCGCAGGCCGTTGACCTGCGCCCAGCCGGTCACGCCCGCCTTGACATTATGCCGGAGCATGTAAGCCGGCAGGTCCTGCGTGAACTGCTGGACGAAGTGCGGCCGCTCCGGCCGCGGACCGACGAGGCTCATCTCGCCGCGCAGCACGTTGACGAACTGCGGCAATTCGTCGAGGCTCACGCGGCGCATCCACGAGCCGACCCGCGTGCATCGCGGATCGTCATCCTTCGCCCAGACCGGCCCGGTCTCGCGCTCGGCGTCCACTCGCATGGTCCGGAACTTCAGCAGCGTGAACGGCCGCCCGCCCAGGCCCATCCGCTCCTGCTTGAAGAGCACCGGGCCGGGGCTGCTCGCGCGGACCAGCAGCGCCAGGAACAGCATCGGCAGGCCGAATAAGGCCAGGAGCATAATCGAGCCGACGATGTCGAGCGCGCGCTTGGCCATGGCGGGCCAGCCGCAGATCGGCGTATCGCGCAGATGGATCACCGGCAGCCTCTCGATCTCCGCGATGCTGGAGTTGAGCGTGATCGCGCCGGCGAAATCCGGGACCACCGACACCGTCAACGGCAATTTCGCGAGGGCGTCGAGCACGCCTTCGAGCTTCTCCGCGCTGCGGTGCGGAATCGCGACGAAGACCGTGTCCACCGGGTTCTCGCGCATGCACTCGATCAATTTCGAGAACGATCCGCGCACCGGCAGGCCGCACAGCGGCTCCGGGCGCGCCTCCTCGTCCACGAAATACGCCGTTCGCACGCCGAGCCAGGGGTTCTCCTGCAAGCTGCGCGACAGCTCCTGCGCACGCTGTCCGGTCCCGATAATCGCGGCGCTCTGCGTGCCCACCCCGCGCGCATACAGCGCCTTCAGCACCCGCCGCACCAGCGCCCGCGAGCCGGTCAGCGCGGGCGGACTCAGGAAAAGGAAAATGGCCAGCAGTTCGCGGCTGTACAGCATGTCATGGTGGAAGTAGTAGAGCGCCGCCAGCGTGCCGAGCCAGGCCAGGACGGAGGCCTTTCCGATCGGCAGCACCTCGCGGATGAGCGAGCGCGTCCGCACCGGGCTGTACAGCCCGACGAAGGCCAGGGCGAGCAGGCTGCACACGAGGACGATCGGCAGCAGCCGGACGAACATCATCGCTTCGGGCGGCGCGGACTCCAGGACCGGCAGCAGCCCGAGGCGGAACTTGACGGCGTAGGCGATCATCCACGCCGCGGCGACGGCGACGGCGTCGCAGGCCACCGCGATGGCGAAGAAGAGATGGCCGTAGCGCTTCAGCATCGCTCCGCTCCCTTCGGCGGCGACCGTAAATAGAAGCCGCCGGGCGCGCCCTCAGTCGGGTGGAGGCATCCGTATCCTAAGGAGGATAAATCACCGCAGGCTACCGGTCAAGGCAGACAGGCCTTCGAGACATACTGGAGAATCATGCGCCGGCTGTTAAAGAAGGATGCGTTCAGAGCGATGCAGTGCATCATGATGTCCATAAACCGCGCCGCGATCCAGGCAAAACGACGGGACGGCGATTTCCCGGCGACACCGCGCAGGTGGACGCCGGCTCACGCGCTGCTTCTTGCTCGAGCGTTATTTGCTTGATTCGCTCGGACCGGATGATAGAATGAATTTATCGGGGCTCGGGGATTTCAAGGGACGAAGATGGGGGTCTGCACGGGGCGCTGATGATCCTGTTTGCGCCGCTCTCTCCATCGTTCTCCTTCAGTCCATTCTCCTTACCGTCGCTTGCTCGGGGAGGAGGTGAGCGCAGATGATCCGCAAAGTCAAAGGGGGGTACCAGGTCCTCAGCGAGGCGGGCAGGAACCTCGGCGGACCGTACGCGACGCGGGCGGAGGCGGAGAAGCGATTGGCCCAGGTCGAGATGTTCAAGCACATGAAAAAGAAAACAAAGTAGAAGGAGCCGTTTCATGTCTGAAAAAAGAGTCATCGAGCGGGCTAAACGCGAGAAGCGCAAGGGGCGCGCGCCGAGCACGCAGGCCGGAGAGTTCGTCCGGGAGGAAATCCGGCACGTCCGCGAAGGCGTCCACGGAGCGCGCTCGATCAAGCAGGCGATCGCCATCGGACTCTCCAAGGCGCGCCGGGCCGGCGTGGACCTGCCGCCGCCGAAGCAGGGAAAAGTTCCCGAGCGCACCCGCGAGAGCGCCGAGCGCGCGTACGCGCTAGGACACGGCGCGCCGTATCGCCGGCCGCCGTCGGCGAAGCGGAAGGCCGCCATCACCCGGGCGCTGAAGCGCGAACCGCAGGGCACGGCGTCGCCTCAGGCGCTCTCGCGCCAGGCGCGCGCGGCCGCCGCGAAACGGAGCGCCGCCGAGCGTTCGGAAGCAGCCCAAAAAGCCGTGCTCACGAAGGGGCCGGGCGAGCGGGCCGCCGCCGCGCGGAAGGCCGCGCGAACGCGGGCTCGGCGCGGTTGATGCGGCATGTCCATTGGGGTTGCGCACAAGCCAGGCCCTGACCCATGAGGTTGACAGCTTCATCGGACGGGATAGAATATCTAGTAGAGGGAAACATGGGGCGCGTGCATCTTTGCGGAGGCCAAAACATGAGCATCACCAAACTGATAATCGGATCCATAGCGGCCGGATGCTTCTTCGTGGCCGGTTGCTATGTCGGTGTGAGACCGGCGAGCGTGGAAGTGGCTGCACCGGAAGTGGAAGTGGGCGTTGGGGTGGAGCAGCCTCTGCCGCCGGCGGAAGTGGTGACGGCCGCGCCGGGTCCTGCAGTGGACTTCCTATGGATTCCCGGATGGTGGGGCTGGGAAGGCGGCCGATGGGCCTGGCACGGCGGCTATTGGGGACACAGGCCGAACCGGGGCGCAGTATGGGTTCCTCACCACTGGGTCCGTGGCCCGCACGGCGGCTGGGTTCACAGTGGCGGTCACTGGCGCTGAGCGGCCTGGCGAGTCTGCCCGGATTTCCCAAACCCATCGTTTGGGAAGTCGGGGATAAGAGGAGAAATCAACCGATGGACATCTCGGACCTGTTTGCATTCGCTCAAGCGCGGAAGGCGTCGGACCTGATCCTGACGGCGGACTCGCCGCCGATCCTGCGCATTGACGGCGAAATGCGGCTCGTGAAGGCGGACCCGTTGACCGCGGAGCAGACCAAGCAACTCATCTACGGGATTCTCGACGACACCCAGATCGCCCGGTTCGAGTCCGAGCGCGAGCTGGATTTCTCGCTCTTCGTCAAGGGCACGCAGCATTTTCGCGGGAACGTCTTTCTCCAGCGCGGGTTCGTCGGGGCGGCGTTCCGGCTGATCCCGGAGCATCTGCCCAAGCTGTCCGAACTGGGCCTGCCGCCGGTCATCGAGCAGCTCTGCATGGCGCAGCAGGGGCTCA
>Ga0187852_1001935_pt1 | contig 18094 bp, 11 predicted proteins | sample June2016WEW_6_40_FD_134511 | JGI IMG/M metagenome (GOLD analysis project Ga0187852, IMG submission 134511) | Peatland microbial communities from SPRUCE experiment site at the Marcell Experimental Forest, Minnesota, USA - June2016WEW_6_40 | ecosystem: Environmental > Terrestrial > Soil > Wetlands...
AATCCATTCGCGGACCATGGTAGTTTCGTTCACGCCTTTGGATCTCGGAAGCCGTCTCACGCGCTGAAGTTCTTGTGGGGGCAAATCGACACTCAGCGGTGCGTGCTTGGAGCGGGCAAACACGGGTTCGGCGACCTCCTCCAGAGCTTGTGTAAAGTCCGTGAGATCGTGCGTGTCCCAGAACTTCGCTAGCGCCCGAATGGAGTCGGTGTTCGGCAGTTTCTTCGCTCTCATACTTTTTTCCATCGCCCTCATTTGACGATTCTACCCCAACCCAGCCATCCGCCCGGGTCTAATGCGGCGGACAGAATGTTGCGCAGACTCGCCGGTGTTGGGACTCTGCGGCTCTTCTCCAAGATGCTCGGGGTCCCCGCTGGCCCCCGCAAGACGCCGTTGGGGCACACAAATAGCCCACTACAAGGAAATTCCTTGGCAAACTACGCCTAAGCTTATAGGCTAGAATCGAGTGGTTGTGTCCTCGCAAGGGCCGTGCGGTCAGATTGCCCCTCTTACCCGCCCTGTCCCTTCGGGACATCGCAGACCCCACACTTCGGGGTCTGCGCCAGCCGGAAAGCTCGGCTAAGAGCCGAAAGCTGACTGCTGAAAGCTGCTTTTTGAGGGAACAAAGCGAGAATGTCTATGAAAACAAAGGAACGGTGCAGAAATCAACCACCCCTGACCCCTCCTTATGCGAGGAGGGGAATTGCGGGCTCCCCTCCTCAGATGAGGAGGGGGTGGGGGTGGTGCTGCGCTACAATAATTGGCGGAACAAAGCGAGAATGTCTATGAAAACAAAGGACAATGACAATGTGTCCTAGGAAGAACCGCAGAGGAGGGCACAACCCGCCCACCTCTGCGCTACTTCGCCACGCTCGAAACGCACTGCAACGAGGACAAGTAACCCTTCTGGAGAATGGGCGGTGCGCCCTGGGTATCGAGGTCGAACTGGAGGGTGACCGGCTTCCCGTTGGGTGCGGTCACGGGCCTGCCAGCGGTGCGCAGCACCCACTCGATATTGTAGGTGGAACCGGTCTGCTGCCACTTGTCGGCCTCGGCAAAGAAATGGAAGACTCCCCACGCTCCGTCGTAGCTTGGCCAACCCAAATCCGAGCCGCCAGTAATCTTCACCGTCAGCGTAACACCCTGGGCGGTAGTGCCCGGCCAGGCAAACTGTTTGAAGTCGGCATTGCCACCGGCATAAGTAAGGGGCTGGCCATCGATGCTCATGGTAAGTCCGGCAACGGTGTCCGTGGGATGGGGGCGAAGCGCGTACTTGTAATGGATTTGTCCCGGTCCACCCGAGTACAACGCGTGCTGGAGATTCATCGCCCGCGTAAAGAAGTTGAGGAAGGCAGGGTTCACCTGCTGGGTGTTCGAGGGGTTGGGGATGTATTCATTCCCTTGGGGAATCAGCAGGCTCTTGAGCGATGCGTTGTAGAACTGGGTCAACGCGCCGTTCGCGGAATCGAAGAATTGGGTCACCTCCTGGGTTGTGGCGTCAGTCGTGGCTCGAGGATTGAACGGGAACTTGGCCGCGAGCGGGCTCATCTGTGCGCACAAACCAGCGCCGCTTACCGGCCCTGGGCGCAAAGCGCCGGAGACATAAGCGATGGGAGCAAGCAGCAGGTTCTGAACGGTGTCGTCGATATGAGCTTGCGGGTCAGGTTTGAATCCCTGGCCTATCTGCTTGGCGGTCTGTTGAGCCGTCATGGACGGAGCCATGCACTGAGTTTTGGCGGCTTCTTTTTGTTCGGCGGGAGCGTTCGAGACCTGATCCAGACAGGCCTGGATTCCGGCGAGATTGGAGACGTAGGTGGCATTCGGTTGCCCAACATACTGGTCCTGGCAATTGGGTGGAACGACGGCCTGAACGGGTTGAAAGGCCTTCGAGATGTCGGGCTGGTCGACGGACGTATTCTGCGCCGCCACGCAGAACAGCGCAAGCAGGGGAGACCGATTGCTCGAGGTCTTGCCCAGCTTTTGCGAGGCATCCGCAAGGCTGTTGTAGCGAACCACGCTCGCGCTCTTCAGGAAGCCGCGCCATTGATTGATGTAGTCCTGCTGGTATCGAGCCTGGAGGTCCTGTCCCGCCTTAGTGGTGTCCACATTCTGACTCGTCTTTGGACCCAGCACCCACTCCTCGCCGCTAAAATACTTGGGAAGGTTTTTGAAGGCGTCCTTCATGAAAGCGAATCCGGCCTTCGTGAATGCCCCCTCAACTTCCTTCCCATCCACCACCACTTCCGCGGAGCCGGGGAACTTGCGGTTGAAGTTGATGGACGGGCTGCCTTTCGAAGCTTCCGCCAGCATGAAACGGTAAACGCGCTCGATGCCGGAGAACTGCGAAAGATAATTTCGGGCGCGGGACACAGCGAGCGTATCGTTCTCGGAGGAGTAGGGGTTCTCGTCCTTGAGCTGGTCGCTGTAGAAATCGAATTGTTTCTGCGCCAACTGCATTCGCTCCGAGTCGATGTCCCGGCCGGCCTGCCAGGCTTTCACGAGGACCGGCGAGAGGAACAGGCGAGTGCTCTTGTCGTGATTGGAGGTGGTAATCAGATAAGCCTTCAGAGTGTCGTAGGCCGGGCCGTATTGATCGTTAGGCCCCGGCGCACCGGGCAGCGCAGAGAGCGTCTGAAGAAGAGCGGCCTGGGTTTGCGCGAAAAGCAGGGAGCGGAAATGTTGAAAGTAGATCTTGCGCACATCCGGATAGAGGTCGTTTCCCGCATACAATCCCCAGCGCATCGAGAACGGCGCTCCGTCTTGCTGGTATTGGGCCAGCGTCTCAACCGACTGGCGGAGCGTCTCGAGGCGGGTGAGCGCGTCGGCGGTAGGAATCTGCTGGCCGGTGAGTTGAACGGTGGAAATGCCCTGGGCCGCGTTCACCACTTGCGACTCGAGGTCCTTGTTCTTAACGAAGGAGACAATGAAACCCATCATGACCACGACCAGCACGCCGATCGACGCCGCCAGCAGCACTCTACGCCATAGGCTAGTTTTCGAGCTTGAGGCGCTCTCGGTGAGCGCGGACGAATCCCTCAGCAGCACGTCGTTGAAGAGGTGGGGAAGGAAGGTCCACTGCGGGACCCGGCGGGTCTCGCCGCCCTCCACCGACACGGGCGCGCGCTGGGCTTGAGCGGCCATAGCCCGAACATCGAAGATCCCCGTGGCGCGGATGGCTCCTTCGCCCGCCCCAGGCGTCGTCGGCTCCTCTCTTATCAACGCCGGCCCGGGAGCGTTGATCACCACCGGGCGAACTCCGCTAAAGTAGAAGCCGCGCAGGAACGGTCCGGTCCTCAACTGGCTGGGCCGGCACAGGTCGACGAGCATCTGGACAAGCATCTGCCGGAGCTTCCGGAATTCACGAGGGAACTCGTACACGGAGGGACGCTTGGCCATGTCGAATTCGCGCGGAAGATAGGTGAGCCGCTTATCCGCCATCGAGTAACCGAGTTCATCAAAGGCGGCGGTAATGCGAGCCGTTTCCTGCTCGGCGTACACTTCTCCGGCGAACGAGACCCTGGGGAGCGTCGCCCCCAGGACTTGCGTGGCTTCGTCGTTGCTCAGATTGCGAACGAAGTCCTTGAAGAACTGAAGGCAATCGGCCCGAGTGAACAGCACGTACACGGGCAGGCTGATCCCCAGGATGTGTGAGACCTCGCGCAAGCGCGTGCGCAGTCGCTCGACGCTCGAGCCCAGCGCGTCCGCCGCGCCCGGCTTCATGAAGGTTTCGCAGTCGACGCAAACCAGGACCGCGCGCGGTGCCTGGGTTCCCTTGCCGAACACGGAATGCAGGCGCCCCGGGGCCAGCCTCTTGACGAACCGGGCCCATACTGTGGGTTCGGAAACGAGTGGGCCGCCTGCCTCGGCGAGAATGAACTGGCGCGCGAACCAGAGGTTCGCAGCCCGGGTGGGGAGCGGGACTTTCTCCTGCCCCGTATGCCCGGCCAGCAACTCCGGTTCGAGGCCGGAATGCTGCACCGCGCTGGTTTTTGCCGAGCCGCTCTCGCCCACGAGGAAGATCGCAGGAAGATTGCCGAGCCTGGCATGGCGTCCCAGAGACGACGCCTGCAATCGCGATTCGGCTTCTCGCATCAGGGTGTCGATTTCGGCCAATCCGGAGGCGCCTTGCGCGGTTTCCGTGGCCCGCTCTTTGTCCCGGATCCTGAACCACCACACGATGGTAATGAACGCTGCAACGCCGATCAGGGCCAGAACGATGCGCAGTATCCAAAGTTTGTTCCCGGCCAAATGGATCCAAGTCGGGACAAACCAGGATAGAACCAACCAGATGATGAGGCCCAAAGCTGCGAGCCAGTACTTCAAGGTGTTTTTCACGGCAAGCTCCCTAATGCAGTGGCCAGTGCTTAGTGGCTAGCGCCTGGTGCCTAGTCTGGTGTCCCAGTAGGGCCTTTGACTCCCTGTACTGATCTCTAGCCACTGGTGAACTGAGTCAGAAGCTCGTCAACAAAGGTCATCTTCACGGGCGCCCGTTTTTCGGAGCCCCGTCAGGGGCGGCATAGAGTAGCCCAGGGCGTGAGCCCTGGGTTGGAAGGTCCTCACCCCGCCTTCGGCACCCCTCTCCCGCCCGGCGAGAGAGGGGAGGGGGTGAGGGTTAGGTCTCGCCACCCACGGCTTGCGCCGTGGGCTACACGCTGTCGCCCGTCGGCTGACGGGCTGATTTCTTCAACGAACTTCTGACTCGGCACACCACGCATGAGTCACCGACTGATGGTGGAGGCTGTGGAGTGCAAAACGGATGCCCCGGACATCAAGCTGAACTTGAACGCTGCAAACACGATCACAACCAGGAGAAGCAACCCGAGGGCCCCGTAGGCGAGCCGTCGCGCCCAAGGGTCGTAGGCTTTCGTACGCACCGCTTCCTGAGGAGGAGCCCAGTGTGGCGACAAGGGGCCGGGTCCGCCGCGAATGCGCTGCATCTTCTCCGCAATCGCCCCCAGCACGGGACGAACACCCTCTTGGCCGGTAAGGCTATAACGGCCACGGTATCCCAACTCCAGACACAGGGCGAATACCTCCAGCACATCGGCCACCTGTGCGGAATCGCCGCGGGCAAGCAGGCGTTCGATGCAATGGAAGAAGATCTCTCCCGCCGTATGACCGCCGAACAACTCTTCCTGCAAAGGCAAGCGAGCCCAGTCGGCGAAAACCGGATTGCCGGAGTTGAGAATAGACTCGTCCAAGAAGGCGACGACGGCGAATGTGGCCAGACGGGTATCCTCCACAGGGTAGGCGCTCGCCATGGCCGTCGACTCGGCGGCGCGAATGGCGGCCTTCATCTGGTTACGGAATACGCCGGCATCCGTCGCCACCTGGCGGTTGGAGCGGAAGCGCGTGATGGCCGTCAGAACCTCCTGATAGATGAGGGCCAGGTTGTCACGGCTTGGCGCCGGCGCTGGCCGGGCACTTTGCGGATTGGCGGCGAGATTTGCACCCATAGTTTCAGCCTCCCTGATTCTTGCGTAGCGCCGTGCTTGGTGGGCTGCCGAAAAAACTGATCGCACTGTCATCCTGAGGAGCCTCAGGCGACGAAGGATCGCCGCAGTTGGGTGAGAATACAACTGCTGAGATTCTTCGCTTCGCTCAGAATGACAACGTTCAAGGTTTCTTCCGCGGCCTGTTTGTGCCGATATCCGCCGACCTCGCGGAGCGAGGCCGGCGCGACGCGATTATTCGGTTTCCAAAACGACCAGGAGTTCGACGCGCGGGTTGGGAATGTCTCCCGGAATATAAACCCCCACGCGGCGCGTTTGGGCGATGTGATCCCAGCAGGGGCCCGCCCGGCTGATGGCGAAGTATTGATTTTCCACTCGCGCCGAAACCGCGGAAGGCGGCACGGGCAAATGCGTGAGCTCCATACCCGGCAGAGCTCTCTTGACCAACTGCGGCACAAACTGGGCAGAGCAGACCTTGACCACCTGCGTCGTCCGGGTGATCAGTTCCGCGTCGCCCATCGCCGACTGAACGGCCAGAATCCAACGAGCGCGGTCCAGACACCGCTGATCGGTGACATCGCCTTCCCAGAAGTAGTTGGCCACGGCGTGAAGCGGAATCGCAATGCAGTTCGAAGGCGCCAGCAACTCGAGATGCGCCCGGATGTGCCGCTCGAGTTCGCCGAAGCACTGGTCAAGCGCCAGGTGATTGTAGAGCGGAAGATTCTCCGGATGGGAGTCCAGCGCGAAAGTGCACAGCGCTCCGCCCAGCCGTAGAAGCTCCGTGTACAGCTCTGACGGGTGTGCGCTGGGCGCAGCGAACATGTGCCGCAGCGGTCCCAGGCTCGAGTTGATGGCGTGCAGAAACCAGAAACGGCTGACCTCTTGAGCCGAAAGCCCTGTCCGGAATTTCCCGCGGCCCCGGCCGTCCAGGGAGACCGTGGCGCTCTTCTCCTGGAGAATCTCTATCAGTCGCCGGGTCATCATCATGAGCGTTGGGCTGGCGCCGATCTGAACGCAGGGGGGAATGAAGTTCTCGTCGTAAACGTAGTTGCCCGACCCGTCTCTTTTGACGCGGCTGATCGGCAAGGTCTGCACTTCTCCCACATCTTCCGTGTCGAGGAGCAAGCGAAGGTTCTTTCGCCCCAGTTTCAGCGCCTTTTCATCGAGGCCAGTGTTTTCATCAGGCAGGGTCTTCTCTTCCGCGACGTATCTTGTGTGCCCCTTGTTTTGCTCAACGGTCAGAGCGCAATTCGCTGCCCCGAGCTTGTGGGGCGGGACCGTCAGTAGAACCCTCAGGCTCTCGCTGGTGGGTGGGAAAAGTTCGCTGATGTTGCGCGCCGCGGGAACCGGATCGCTCTCCGGAATGTTGAAAGGGAGCCCGTCCTGAAAAATGCCGCGCGCATGCACGAGCGCCACCGTGCCGTTGCGCAGAGCCTCCGCATCGAGTTCGAGACCCACCAAACCGTAGGGCTCAAACCATAAGTTCGAAATTTGAAAATGCGTGACTTCTTCGAAAAAACGCCCCTGGACTTGAAAGTGATGTGGGCCGAGGTGCATGCCCTCCGACCAAACGACTTTGGACAATTGCTTCATGGGTTTGATCCGAAAGACCGGAGTAGTGCCAATCTATCATCTAACCCCTTACTCTTTCAACAGAATTCCGGCAGCGATTTCGTGATAGAATGCAACAAAACGGCGAATGGTGGGTCATCCATGGAATTTCAGGGACGGTACCAGCTACTGGAACTGCTTAATGACGGTGAAGCCAAGACTTTCCGTGCGCGCCAGACTTCCTCCGGCCGCGCTGTGCTTCTTCACCAACTCTGGGCAGAGCGCACACCTCCCGATCAACCTGATCTAGCCTCGATGTTTTTCGGTTTTCTTCGCCGCGCCACTTCCGAGGAGATGAAAGTCTTGATCGACATGGGGGAAGAGTCCGGCCGGGTTTTTGTCGTCACCCAGGACCTGCCTACCTTTCTCGATCTTCGGAAATGGCTGCAATCGGCGCAATCGGCGTCAGGCGCTCCGGAAGCAGCTCCAAAGCCGAGCGCGCCCAAACCCGCGCCGAGCGTCGCGTCCCCGGCTGCCCGGCCGGCCGTTCGGTTATCGCCAGAGGCTAGACCGCAAACGGCGACTTCGTTTGAAACAACCCAAGCCGTGATCCCGCCGAAAGTAGTAGCGCCGCCGACTCCGCCGCCTCCCGCCCCGAAAGCCAAGGAAGAGGCCGGCGAATTTACAAGGGTGTTTTTCGGCAACGAAATGCCCAAACCGTCGGCGCCTGCTTCACCGGCAGCCGAGAAGTTGACCGCGCCGCCCGTTGCGCCAGCGACGCCCCCAAAAGCCAGGGTAGAGGCGGGAGAGTTCACTCGAGTTTTCTTCGGTGAAGAAATACCAGCGCCGTCTCCTGTCACAGCCGCGCCTGTCGAGCCGGCTGCGCCGCCCGTTGTACCGCCAACGCCCCCGAAAGCGAAAGAGGGTGGGGGCGAGTTCACCAGGGTCTTCTTCGGCAAGGACATGCCTGCGCCGCCCGCGCCTGCTGGACCAACGCCAGAGAAGTTGTCCGCACCTCCTGTCGCGCCGCCCGCTGCGCCGAAAGCGAAGGAGGCGGGGGGCGAGTTCACCAGGGTTTTCTTTGGCAAAGACTTGCCTGCGCCGCCGACGCCTCGCTCACCAGCGCCGGAGAAGCTGACGGCGCCGCCGGTTACGCCGCCACCGTCACCGAAAGTAAAGGACGAGGCGGGCGAGTTCACCCAGGTATTCTTCACCAAAGAGATGCCCAAACCTCCTGTCGAGGCAAGACCTGTTGCGCGTGTGAGTCCCGACCAACCCCCTCCACCCGAGGGACCTGGAGAATTCACCAGGATCTATCGGCACGAGGCAGTAAAGACGCCGTCTGCGCCTTCGGCGGGAGCCACGCCGGTGCCGCCTTTGCCGTCTCCGGTTCAGCCTGCTGCGCCGCCGGCGCCGGGTGAGTTTACGCGGCTGTTCCGCCCCAGCCCTGAGGCGGGACGATCGGCGGGAGCCTCGGTTCTGCCTGGTTCATCCCAATCGGCGGCGCCATTACCCGGTTCATCGAGCCAGCAAGGACCCGGAGACTTTACGCGGTTGATTCAAGGATACCGGCCCGGAACAAGCGGGCAGGCAACTCCGATTATCGAGCGGCCGGCACCCCCCTCATGTCCTCCGCCGGCGAAGTCAGTGGGAACAGGTCCGGGCGAGTTTACAATGCTCTTCCGGCAACCGCAGGAACAGGCGCCTGCCACGGCACCGCCGCCCCCCGCCGAGCCAACTCCATTCGCTGCACCACAGTCAACTGAGCCGGATGAGTTTGAGCGCATGTTCGAGCTGCGCAGCGGGGGCTCTGCCGGAGCGCCGGAAGGTGCCCCTCCAGGGCCGCCTCCGCCAGCGCCGCAGGCCGCCGGGCGTCCCGCGATGCCGATCCCAATGCCAGCCGTCGCGCCTCCTCCGGTTCCCGCCATGCCGCGCGTTCAAGCCCCGGTGGCGCCCGCGCCGAGGATGCCTCAGCCACAACCTTTCCAAGTTTCCCCGCCGCGGTTTCAACAGCCCGCGCCGCCGCCCGCTCCTGGGTACGCGATGCCGCCCCAACCTGCGATGCCACAGATGCAGCCAGTGGCGATCCCTGCGCCGGCGCCGCCGCAGGCGCTTCCCCCTCAACCCGGCAAGCGCAAGCTCCTTGTGCCACTGCTGATTCTGGGCGGACTATTGGTGATTGCCGTAGTGGTTGTGATTATCTTCGCGCTCAAGCACTAGTCGAAAGTCAAGAGTCAAGAGTCAAGAGTCGAAAGTCGACCCTAATCCGTCGATATCGGCGGCCGGCGTAGGGGGACGGCTTGCCGTCCCCGTGCGGCCAGCGGGTAGTGCTTGCCTTGTTGAAGCACTTCGAGTTGTCAACCCACGCAGTGTCGGAATCCCTGTTTTCTGCAGACAACATTTTCGGCGAGTGAAAAGAGGGCTTGAGGAGAGGTATACTAGTAGTATCTGGGTGACCGAATGCAAAATCCGGGGATCAGCAGGATCGTTTCGAAAGACGGAAGTCGTAAGTATGCGTTCGAAGCGGGTCGTGGACTTCGGATGGAAGCGGCATTCTTCAGGGTGCCGGGTCGGGAACGTCCCAACATAGCCTGTGTTTCCACGCAACTCGGATGTGCGGTTGGCTGCCCGTTCTGCGCTGCGGCTCAGGCTCCGCTATTCAGGAATTTGACCGACGAAGAAATCTTCCTTCAGGTGTCCTCGATTCTTGAAGATCAGGTTTCCGGCAAGATTCTAGAGGAGGGACTGGAGGTTTCGTTCATGGGCACGGGCGAGCCCCTTGCCAACCTCCACAATCTTCTGGGCGCCATCCACAGGATCCATCTTGGGTTCCCGCAGATCTCACGCGTCTCTGTGTCCACTGCCGGTCCGGCCAGGAGGATTGACGCCCTCACCGATGCAATGCCGATCCTGCCGCCCGTCCATCTGCAGATCTCGTTGCATGCTACAACCGATGAGACACGGCACAGGCTTGTTCCGGGAGCGCCGGATTCGATCGCCAAGCTGCTTTGCGCCGGGCGGCGTTTTCATGAAAAGACCGGAGACCAAGTCTACTTGAACTACGTTTTGCTGAAAGGCATCAATGACTCTGCCGAGGACGCGCGCTGGTTGGCGGAGCTTGACAGGGACGCCTTTTACGTAAAGATCGCTGCCTTGAATGAGGTTGTTGGAATACCTTCGCATATAGTGGGCGCTTCCATGAAGGAGATTCGGGCCTTCTCGCGCCGGCTCGAAGATTATCAACTGCCACACAAGATATTCGTTGGAGATGGCTTAGACGTTCATGCCAGTTGCGGGCAACTGGCCTCCGTGCCACGCGAAATCGAGGTTCTTGGGCGATGGCAACCTCGGGATCCGAGGAAACAGAATCTTTCGTCACCGGAGACCATTTCTAGAACCGGAGCCGGGGGTCGGTAGGAGGCAGAAAGTAGCGGAAAAGGAGCCGCGCGTACCTATGCCGAGCGATGCCAAGGTTCATCGAAAGGAACCGCCGTCGGGTAACCCAGGAAACAACAGTTCGGCCGTCTGGGCGCTCGTCGTACTGATTACCTTTGCCATCATTCTTTACTTCCGGCACGACCTCGCAAAGCCGCTCTACAGCCTTGTAGCCTTCCTTTTTCACCCTGACATGGCACGGGGTGTATTTTGGGGCTCTCTGCTGGTGACTTTTGTCGCCTCGGTGATGGGAAAAGACCAGCAGCAGCGCCTGGACCAAGGTAAGTTTGGACTGGCGGCGGGCACGACTCTCGGTGGACTCTCGGGTTTGATCCAAAAGGAGCCAGGACTCCTCGTGGTCGGTTTTGTGGGGTCCGCACTGGGAGGCCTGCTGGGCTGGTTATTCTACCTGATCCTGGCATTCATGGTGATGCGCTATCAAAGACTGGAGAGCCTGGTGAGGTTTCAAACCGGAGGCCTGGAGGACCTGCGGAAACATCTGGATATTCAGTCGAAGACAAACCTCAGGGAAGGCTTTAAGGCGTGGACCGAAAAGTTCTCGCGAATGATGGCTGACCAAAACAGCGTTCTTGCCATGCCTGCCGATGATTCTAGATGGGAAGATGGGGCCGTTATCGTCATGCGGGGCTGGGTGACGGCTGCGGTTGATACGCTTGCCCTGGTCTTCGGAACCCTCGCGGACAAACCGCTCTGCGAATCGCGGGTGACGATCATTGTTTATAGAGATTCGGAAGCAGATGGAAAGCCACAAGCCAAGGGGAGGCACTGGATCTCGTACTCTGGCCGGCTCAAACCTCACCTCAAGGCTCATCTGTTTGACGAGACGTCTATCGGCTACAAAGTGCTGAAGCAACAGCTCGAGTCACCTCACTTCACGACGAAAGACATCGCTCAGAAAGACGGGCAACCGCGTGCCGACGACCCCTCCTACCGGCCATTCATTACCTTTCGCCTGAACGAGGTTGCGATTCTGGCCCTGGATTGGCCAGAAGAATTAGAAGAAGGCGATGATTACGTGCAGGAAGCCCAAAGCTTGTTCTACTCAGATGTGACGCCGGCGATCAGCGAAGTGCTCAATCGTTGGCCACGGTCGATTGCAGACGCCGCTGATGTTCCTGAGTTGCCAGCCGGTGGCCTGAAGACAAGTACCTCCGTGGAAGTCGGTCCGAAGGCACGACCCGTCGAGGCGGCTACAGCAGCCTCAGCGAAGCCTTCGGCGACCGGTCCCGCTTCGGCCTCTAAGCGGCTGACGGATGGCGCGAAGTCAGACACTCCGGCGCTGCTCCCTCTGGAGCCACCTCGCGCTGATGGAACGTTGATCCATGCCAAGCCACCAGTGGCTGAACTCACGTCCACCGGTGCGCCGCCCAAGGCTAAATCGCCAGACGAGAAAGCCGCGCCATAGCGTGCTCTGTCTCGCGCCGGGATGATTTCCCCAGGTCACATTTCAGGATGGGAAGCTGAGAAGACAGCGATCGTCGCGGGCAGCGCAGACTTCGTGGTCCTCGAAGTCTGTGATTCTTCTCATTACTTCAGGATTGGAAGGGATGCAGCAGACGCTGCTGTAGGCTCGGCGACGATTTCTGTGGGTGCTGTATCAACCCCGGCGGACTTGTCGGCGACGAAGCGCTCGATTTCTTCCAGCAAAGCGGGAACGATTTCTTCTTCACTGACTCGCCGGATGGCTTTGCCTTCCCGGTAGATCATGCCATTGCCACGTCCCGCTGCGACGCCGAGGTCAGCTTCGCGGGCTTCTCCGGGGCCGTTTACGGCGCAGCCCATCACAGCAAGACTCACGGGCATCTTGATGTGCGCGGTGGCCTGCTCGATTTCGGCGGCGATTTTGAAGAGGTCAACTTCCAGGCGCCCACAGGTCGGGCAAGCGATCACCACCGGCCCGCGGCTACGCAACTCGAGCGCCTTGAGCATCTCGTAGGCGACGCGAACTTCCTCGACGGGGTCGGTGGCCAGGGAAACGCGAATCGTATCCCCGATACCTTCCGCCAGTAGCATCCCCATACCGACACACGATTTTACGGTCCCGGTGAACTGCGTTCCAGCCTCCGTGATCCCGAGGTGGAAGGGATAATCAACCTGCTTGGCAAGCAGGCGATAGGCCGCTACGCAAAGCCTCACGTTCGAGGCTTTCAAGGAAATGATCGTATCCTTGAATCCCAGTTCTTCAAGGATCCCGATATGGTAGAGAGCGCTTTCGGCCATTGCCTCCGGTGTCGGATAACCATACTTCTCGAGAAGCCGGCGTTCCAGCGACCCTGCATTCACGCCGATGCGGATGGGGACCTTCTGCTCCTGCGCGCGCCGCACCACCAGGCGAACTTTGTCGGCCTCGCCGATGTTCCCGGGATTGATTCGCAGCTTGTCCACTCCGGCATCGAGCGCCATCAGAGCGAACTTATATTGAAAATGAATGTCTGAGACCAAGATCGAATCGGGGCAACGCTTACGAATCTCGGGCAGGGCCTGTGCCGCTTCCAGGTCGGGAACCGCCAGGCGCACGATCTCGCAGCCTGCCGCCTCCATCTGCTGGATCTGCTCGACGGTTTTTCCAACCTCGCGCGTGTCCGTCTTGGTCATCGACTGCACGACGATGGCCGCGTCGCCGCCAACGGTGAGGCGGCCGACCCGCACGGCGCGCGTTTTGCGTCGAGGGGGGAAATGTTCGGTGTCGCTGAAATTCATAAACTCCTCAGCTCTCACTTATTGGTTGTCATCCTGAGCGCAGATGACATGATTCTTCTGGTCACTACTGGGTATGAAAACGGTTCCCCTCCTTGATAAGGAGGGGCTAGGGGTGGTTGCCGTTCGCTGACGATAACACCCACCACCCCCTGCCCCTCCTCCCGCTGAGGAGGGGAGTCGTTTTCATGGCCGCGAAGGAACTCTGCAGTAGCTTTCGCTTCACGGTGTTCGAACCACTGCAGAGATGCTTCGCTCCGCTCAGCATGACATGGGCAATTCAGAAGTGCCCCAATCACTAGCCACAATAACCTAGCCACTAATCCCTAGCCCCTAATACCTAATCCCTGTTAGTAAGGTCTCAGCGTCCTCATGATGTCATTGCACATGAGGAACACCACCAGCAGCAACAAGAAGAGGAAACCGACCTGCAGAAATCTTTCTTTCACTTTCAGGCTCAAGTCGTGGCGAATGAGACCCTCGACGAGCAAAAGGAGAATCACGCCGCCATCCATCACCGGAATGGGGAGCAAGTTGAAGATGCCCAACTGGAGACTGATGAAAGATACCAGCATCAGGAGTTCAGGAAAGCCCGCGCGGTAAGCTTCGCCCGAGGCTTGCGCGATCCCGATGGGCCCGGAAAGCGTCCGCGGGGAGAGACGGCGGGTCACGATCTTTCCCAGTACGTCAAAAGTCTCCAGTCCATACCTCGAGTTATCCTGGAGGGCGATCCTGAACGCGCTGGCCCAGGCCAATTTCCTGACGATCATGTCGTTATGAAACGTGATGCCGATCCGCCAGCGTTTTTCTCCCATGACCTCCGTAAGCACCGGCGTCAAAGCAGCCGAGAAATCCCGGCCGCCGCGCGCAATTGAAAGTTCGACTGGCTTCCCCTTGCCTGACTGAATCAGATAGGCGACGTGGGGCCAATACAGCACCTTTTTCCCGTCCACACCCACAATTCGGTCGCCGGGCAGAAGCCCCGCTCGGCCCGCCGGAAGCCCCGGCTCGACCTTGTCGATGACTCCGGGCTCGTAAGGGTACAGCCCGGCATCCCCCACGCGGTCCGGCCCTGAGGCGCGCGGTGTAAGCGCCATATCCAGCGTTCTGCCGCCCCGTTCGACCTCAATGGGCATCGCCTCACCCACCGTGGTCAGAATACTGTCCTGGAGTTCTTCCCAGCGAGGATTCTGAAGCTTGCCAAGGCGAACCACCAGATCGCCCGGTTCTAAGCCGCTCTGGCTGGCGGGCGAGTCGGCTTCAACGTCGCCGACGCGCGCCGGCTGCTCTTCGAACGTGGGTTTCTCAAAGTGGAATTTGTACAGCCCTGCCAGGAGAAGCACGGCCAGCAAAATGTTCATGGACGGGCCCATGACCACCACTACGAACCTCTGCCAGCGAGGCTTAGATAAAAACTCCCAGTCTTCACCCTTACGTTCTGCTGACGGGTCGTCTCCAGCCATCCTGACATACCCGCCGAAGGGAAGGGCACTGATGCGGTAGTCGGTATCGCCCCTTGTCCAATGCAGCAGTCGTTTGCCGAAACCCAAAGAAAAAACCAATACGCGAACCCCAAAGAACTTGGCCGCCATAAAGTGGCCTAGCTCATGAATAAATATCATGAGCCCCAAGACCAGGACTACCACAATCACGTCCGTAATGAAGCTTCCCGCCATAATGCCGTTCACTCTTCCTAAACCAGGCCTGTGGAGGCTAGTCGGAGCCCACTCGGTGCGCAAGCCTTGTCACAACCTCCCGCGCACGACCCCGGGCTTCATGGTCACAACTCAAAACGTCTTCCAGTGAGGTAAACGAGCGGGCCTGAGTTGTCTCGCCCAAGACCTGCTCGATTACTCGAGGAATGTCCGAAAAACGCAGCCGCTCGGCCAGAAAAGCTTCCACCGCAATTTCATCCGCGGCGTTGAGTGTACAGGGCATTGAGCCCCCACTGCGCAGAGCCTGGCGCGCCAAATCCAGACAAGGGAAACGCCGCGTATCCGGAGCCGCAAACCGCAGTTTGCTCAGCGCCATCAGGTCTAAGCGCGGCAATGCGCCGTCCATGGCCACACGATCCGGATAATTCAGCGCATACGAGATCGGTAGCCGCATGTCAGGAGTCGCCATTTGTGCCATTACCGACCCGTCCATGAATTCTACCATGGAATGGATAGCGGATTCGGGGTGAATCACCACGTCGATCTGATCCCCTGGGAAGCCAAACAACCAACGAGCCTCGATGATTTCTAAGCCCTTATTCATCAACGTAGCAGAGTCGATAGTGATGCGCCCACCCATCTTCCAGATTGGATGCTGCAAAGCCTCTCCGGGTGTTACTCGGTCGAGGTGTTTTCGGGGGGTTTTCAGGAACGGGCCGCCCGAAGCCGTCAGAATAAGGCGACGGACTTCCTCACGGTTTCCCGACCGAAGACATTGATGGAGGGCGCAATGTTCGCTGTCTATGGGGAGGAGTTCGGCCCCCCGCTCTTTGACTGCGCGCGTTACCAATTCGCCAGCCGCGACCAGAACCTCCTTGTTCGCCAAGCCGATACGCTTGCCTGCTCGAATTGCCTCGTAGGTTGCAACCAGCCCGGTGGTTCCATGCGAAGCTGAAACCACGGTATCAACGCCCGGGTGCGTCGCGGCCTCGACTTGTCCGGCGACTCCAGAGGCTATCTTAACGGTTGCTGGAACTCCCAGGCGCTCGAGTCGCGCACGCAGGGGTTCGATGTGGTCAGGATTCCCAACTACAACCAACTTCGGCGCGAATTCAAGAGCTTGCTGCGCAAGCAATTCAATATTCTTGCCCGCGCAGAGGGCCACGACGTGGAATCGCTCAGCCGAATTCTTGACGACGGACAGACACTGCCGCCCAATCGAACCCGTGGCGCCTAAAATGCACAAACCCTTCGTCATCGCCTTAAATCCATGGTCGCCAGACCTTCAGCCCCCTCCTTGATAAGGAGGGGGCAGGGGTGGTTGATCCGCGCGCAACCACCACCCCTACCCCTCCTCCAATGGAGGAGGGGAATCGCATCCGAAGGAGGTCATCGCCAAAGTTCCCAAATAACCAAGCTCAGCCATAAGACCGGCGCGCCGAACAGCAGGCTGTCCACCCTGTCGAGCAGCCCACCGTGACCCGGCAAGACCGATCCCGAGTCTTTTACGCTGGCGCCCCGCTTCAGCGCCGATTCCGCCAGGTCCCCGATCTGACCGAACACCGCGACTATGCCTGCTAACAGCATAACTTTTTTCAGGCTTGCTGTCTGCCAGACCAGGATAGTGAATCCCCAGGCAACCAGAAGGCTGCCCACCAACCCTGCCACCGAACCTTCCAGCGTCTTCTTGGGAGAGATCGAGGGAAACAGCATATTCCGTCCTATCGTGCGCCCGACGAGATAGGCAAAAGTATCATCGGCCCAAATCACCAGGAACAATAGCAGGAGAAGATTCCGGCCTCCAGCCGCATCTGGCATGCCCGCAACGCGAAGGACCGCTTGGCTCAAATACGAAAACCTGAGAGGAACAAGACAGGAAAGGCCGAGCGCTATGTAGACTACTCCGAATAGGGTGGTGGCGACCGAGCCCAGGTATGTTTTCAAGTCACGGCTGATCACGAGCGCCACGGTGAGTGTGATAAGGACCAGAGCGATCAGCAGGAGAAGAAAATACAACGCGCTTCCGTCGGCGTCCACCGCGCCCGCTGCACAGATGGCCGCGCCCGCCAAATATCCCAGCAGCGATAACGGCTTGAAATCGGCGTGCCGGCAAAGCTGGAAGAACTCGTAAAGGCACAACTCAACCACCGCGATCACTGCGGCGAGCAGGAGCCATTTGGGCGACCAGCCGATGAGATAAATTACAGGGGGAATTAATAGTAAGGCAGTGAGAAATCGGAGTTTCATCGAAAAAGGGTTACGATCCCTACCCTATTCCTCCGTAGCGGCGCTCCCTCTTCTGGTAGTCGATGATCGCCTGGAACAAATGCTCCTGGGTAAAGTCCGGCCAAAGAGTTTCCGTGACCCAGAGTTCCGAGTAGGCAGCTTGCCAGAGGAGGAAGTTGCTGAGGCGCAATTCGCCGCTGGTGCGGATCAGCAGGTCCGGATCGGGCATATCCCGCGTGTAAAGATGGCTGCCCAAAGTGGGTTCGTCAATGACGACATCCCCATTGCGCCTGGCACATTCGACGAGTTCACGCACCGCATCCACCAGTTCCGCGCGTGCGCCATAATTGAGCGCCAGGGTCAGCCGCAAACCCGTATTCTGCCTGGTGTTTTCGAGCGCCGTCTCGAGATCGCGTTGCACCGGCTTCGCTAACTCGTGAATTCTGCCGATGACGGCAAGGCGAATGTTTTGCCGGTTGAGCTCTGAGATCTCCTTCTTCAGATACTCACGCAGCAAGCTCATGAGGAGCGTGGTCTCCGTATGAGGACGCTTCCAGTTCTCGACGGAAAAAGCGTACAAGGTCAAATAAGGCACGCCGAGGCGCGCGCAAGCCTCCACCGACTGGCGGACGGCGCGGATTCCCGCCCGGTGCCCCGCAATCCGCGGCAGTCGGCGCTTGTTCGCCCACCGGCCGTTGCCGTCCATGATCACGGCGACGTGGCGAGGCAGGCGGTCAAGATCGATTTGGGCCAGAAGGCGCGATTCAGAAGATTCTGTCGTCACGGGGGCCTGGAAGCGTGAGTGCACGCTCAGAACTCAAAAAACGTAACACAGCAGAGGGATAACTTCAAGAGCAGGTGTCACGCCCCCAATCCGCCGATAGCCGTCCCGCCGCAGGGGGACGGCTTGCCGTCCCCACATTTCTGCTGGTTCCGACGAGGGTAGGGCAAGCCCCATAAGCGTTCACTTAACGCCTCAACTGGTCAAGTGGTGGCAATTTGGGTCTCGTTCGCCACTAAATTCAGGCCCGGAGGGCCGACAGGGAGTAGCCCACG
>Ga0187852_1001936_pt1 | contig 18092 bp, 13 predicted proteins | sample June2016WEW_6_40_FD_134511 | JGI IMG/M metagenome (GOLD analysis project Ga0187852, IMG submission 134511) | Peatland microbial communities from SPRUCE experiment site at the Marcell Experimental Forest, Minnesota, USA - June2016WEW_6_40 | ecosystem: Environmental > Terrestrial > Soil > Wetlands...
CGATGACGCCACGACAACCGCTCCGATAATAGATCGGGGGACAGGTGCCAACTCCCGCCCGGATATGGGGAAGATGAGAGGGGCCGACAGATTTTTTGATGAGCCTCTTCCCAGCCGGAAGGGGCTTTTGATTTTTTAGCCTCTTCGACGACCTCCGGTTATTTCCCCAACCCAAATCGGGCAACTCAGGTGAGAGTTATGCAGAGTTCATTCCTGCGAACGCGGGAATCAATTGGAGGAATCGTGAGTTACGCTATTCATCTCAAATGCCGGGAATGCTCCGGGACGTACCCTTTGGAACCGCGGGCCGCTTGTGACGAGTGTTGGGCGCCCTTGGAGGTCGTGTACGATTACGGGAAGCTCTGGGCTGATCTGCGGCGTGAGGACATCCGCGACCGCCCGGCCAACATGTGGCGGTATCGTGAATTGCTGCCGCTCGATGGCGAGCCATTGGTGGGCAAGCAGACAGGCTTCACTCCGCTCGTCACCGCCCCGCGCCTGGCGCGCGAACTTGGAGTGCGTGAGCTTTATGTCAAGAACGACGCGGTTAACCACCCCACGTTGTCCTTCAAGGACCGGGTGGTGGCGGTGGCGCTCAGCAAGGCGAGCGAGTTCGGCTTTGACACCGTAGGCTGCTCCTCAACCGGCAATCTCGCCAATGCCGTGGCGGCGCAATCCGCGGCCGCCGGCTTCAAGGCTTTCATTTTCGTTCCCGCCGACCTCGAGCCCGAGAAAGTCGTCGCCACGCGTATTTATGGTGCTAACCTCGTTAAAGTCCAGGGCAACTACGACCAGGTGAATCGTCTCTGTTCCGAAGTCTCGCAGAAATACTCCTGGGGAATCGTCAACGTGAATCTGAGGCCCTATTACGCTGAAGGCTCGAAGACGGTGGGGTTCGAGATTGCCGAGCAGCTTGGTTGGCGCCTGCCGCAGAATATCGTCGTGCCTATGGCCGGGGGCGCGCTCATCACCAAGATCTTCAAGGCGTTTGAGGAGTTGAGAGAGTTGGGCTGGGTCGAGGCGGCGAGGACGAAGTTCTTTGGCGCGCAAGCGACGGGCTGCTCGCCGATCACTACGGCGGTCAAGCGCGGCACGCCCGAAATCGAACCGCAGAAGCCGCACACCATCGCGAAGTCTCTGGCCATCGGCAATCCTGCGGATGGCTATCTGGCGGTGAAGCGAATTCTGGAGTCAGGCGGCGCGGGCGAGGATGTTGACGACACGGAAATTGTGGAGGGCATCCGCTTGCTCGCCGAAACGGAAGGCATCTTCACCGAAACGGCCGGCGGCGTCACCGTGGCGGTGACTCGCAAGCTGCTCTCGCAAGGAAGAATTAATCCCGACGAGTCCATCGTGATCACCATCACCGGCAACGGCCTGAAGACGATTGGCGCGGTGAGAGGTTGGCAAGACGAGGAGGAAGCGATTCGGCCAAAGCTCTCGGAATTTGAAGATCGATACCTTTGTCTCGCGCCCGCCGTCGCGGTTTGAGGCGCGGGGCAGGAAGCGCGAGCCGCTTCCGGGGCCTGATCAGAAGGCTCTTATCCCAACAGAGAACAAACTCAAGACCAAAGGAGAATCCGAATATGTCCAATGACACATCTGCCTACCGGCTTGGGACACAGGCGCTGCACGCCGGACAGGTTCCTGACCCCACCACCACAGCTCGTGCGGTGCCGATCTATTCGACCACGAGCTACGTGTTTCACGATACGGAACACGCGGCCAATCTATTCGCCCTGCGTGAATTCGGCAACATCTACACCCGCCTGATGAATCCCACCACCGACGTCCTCGAAAAGCGCCTGGCAGCGCTTGACGGGGGCGCCGCAGGTCTGGCGTTCTCCAGCGGCCAGGCGGCGGAGACCGCGGCGATCCTGACGATCACACACGCGGGGCAGAACTTCATTTCTGCAAACAGCCTCTACGGCGGGACATGGACTCTGTTCACACAGACCTTCTCGAAGCTCGGCGTTGAGGTGCGGTTCTTCGACCCCAAACGGCCCGAGGAGATCAGCAAGTTGGTGGACAAGAACACGCGCGCGGTTTACCTTGAAACGCCGGGCAATCCGAAAAACGACGTGCCGGACTACCGCAAGATTACCGATGTCGCTCACAGCCATGGTTTGCCGGCCATTATCGACAACACGGTGCTGACGGCGGCGCTGTTCCGGCCCATCGAGCACGGATTTGATATCGTGGTGTACTCGACTACGAAATTCATCGGCGGTCACGGCGTGCACATTGGCGGTGCGATCGTGGACAGCGGCAAGTTCCCCTGGGCGAAGGATCCGCAGAAGTGGCCGGAGTTCACCGCCCCCGATCCCGCTTACCACGGTATGGTTTTCGAGGAAGCGTTGCGGCCCATCGGCAACATCGCCTACATCATTTACGTCCGCACTCACTGGCTGCGCGACACGGGCGCCACGCAGAGCCCATGGGGGTCGTTCCTGACGCTGCTGGGTTTGGAGACGTTGCACCTGCGGGTCGAGCGTCATTCCAAGAATGCGCAGGCGGTTGCGGAGTTTCTCGAGAAACATCCTGCCGTGGCTTGGGTGAATTATCCCGGCTTGCCCAGCCATCCGGACTACGCCAGCGCTAAGAAATACCTGCCCGACGGCCAAGGGGCGATTGTGGGCTTCGGCATCAAAGGCGGCAAAGAGGCCGGGACGAAGCTGATCAACAGCGTGAAGCTGTTCAGCCACCTGGCCAACATCGGCGACGCGAAATCGCTGATCATTCATCCGGCCACGACGACGCACTCGCAGCTCACACCCGAAGAGCAGGCCCAGACGGGCGTGACGCCTGAGTATGTGCGCTTGTCCGTCGGCATCGAAGACGTGCGCGACATCATTGCTGATCTTGATCAGGCTCTACACACTTCGCAAGAGTAAGTAGGAGCCGGAAGGCATGCGGCCGTGCCGGCATGCTGCGATAAGGAAGAACACCCCATGGAAGAATCCGGGTCGGTTGGGATCGTCGAAACCAAGCACCTCACGTTTGCCGGGCCGCCCCAAGAGATGACGCTCGAGTGTGGGCGTACCCTGGGACCCATCACGCTTGCTTACGAAACCTACGGCGAGTTGAACGAAGCCCGTGACAACGCCATCCTGGCCGTGCATGCGCTTTCCGGCGATGCCCACGCCGCCGGATATCACAGTCCCCGCGACAAGCAACCGGGCTGGTGGGATATCATGATCGGACCCGGGAAGGCTTTCGACACACGGAAGTACTTTCTCATTTGCTCCAACATCATCGGAGGGTGCAAGGGCTCGACCGGACCCAGCTCCATCGACCCTTGTACCGGCCGGCCTTTCGGTCTCTCCTTTCCCATGGTCACCGTCCGCGACTGGGTTGACACGCAAAAGGTGCTGATCGATCATCTCGGGATCAAGCGCTTGCTGGGCGTCGTGGGCGGATCCACGGGAGGCATGCAAGTCCTGCAGTGGGTTGTCAGCTACCCGGAGATGGTGCGCCTTGCGATCCCTATCGCCACTACCAGCAAGCTCTCCGCCCAGGCCATCGCCTTCAACGAGGTTGGGCGGCTAGCCATTCAGTCGGATCCGAACTGGCGGGAAGGCGACTACTACGGGAAAGCCGTTCCCCGCCGCGGACTTACCATTGCCCGAATGATCGGCCACATCACCTACCTGTCCGATCGTTCTATGCACCAGAAGTTCGGCCGCAGGCTGCAGGATAAGTCAGCCTACGGTTACGATTTCCGCACCGATTTCCAGGTGGAAAGCTATCTGCGCTACAAAGGCGACCACTTCGTTAACCGTTTTGATGCTAATTCGTATCTGTATATTACTAAAGCTATGGATTACTTCGACCTGACCCAGGCTTACGGAAGTCTGGAAAAGGCTTTTGCCGGGTGCAAGACCCGGTTTCTCGTCATCTCGTTCTCCTCAGACTGGTTATTCCCGACCTACCAGTCGAAAGAAATTGTCAGCGCGCTCAGGCGGGTTGACGCCGACGCGATATTTACCGAGATTCAGACCGACTATGGGCACGACGCCTTTCTGCTGGAGTCGCAACAGTTGAGTTCGCTCATTACCAACTTTCTCGGCCACGGGTGGAAGCAGAAATCGTGATCGTGGCTTAAGGGTGTCATTCCGAGCGCAGCGAGGAATCTGGCTCTGATTATTCTTTTCGCGATCCGCCGGGAGGCAGAGCGAGATTCCTCGCGGCGCTCGGAATGAAAGTGTGAATCATGGGTCCCCTGACCGAAGAAATCCGTTTGCCTGAAACCGGAAGCGTTGTTCGCCTCACTCCCGAGCACAAGGTGATTCTTAGCCTCGTTGAGTCCGGTTCCCGGGTCCTGGATCTGGGGTGCGGCGAGGGCGATCTCCTCCTGGCGCTCCAGGCGCTGAAGGGAGTTCGGGCGGAGGGCATCGAACTGTCGGACGCTTGCATCCAGGCCTGCGTTGCTCGCGGTTTGTTCAGTGTTCAGCATGGCGATCTCGATGAGGGGTTGGCCAACTACCCGGACCGATCGGTGGACTACGTGATCTCGACCAACACCATCCAGGTTCTTCATAAGCCCATGGTGTTGATCCGGGAAATGGCCAGGGTCGGCAAGCGTTGTATCGTCAGCTTCCCCAACTTCGCGCACTGGCGGGCGCGTTTGCAACTTGGTCTCAAGGGCCACATGCCCAAAACCCTCAAACTGCCTCATGAGTGGTACGAGACGCTTAACATTCATCTCACAACCGTCCACGACTTCCGGGAATTCTGCGGGAGAGCCGGACTAAAGGTCCTGCGCGAAATCCCGCTCCGAACCTCGGACCGCGCCAAGTACACCCAGGTGAACTTCCTCCCCAACCTCCGGGCCGACGCCGCCGTTTTCGTTCTGGAAGCCGCGTAGGGGCGGTTCGCGATCCGCCCCTACCTGCATTCCTCAAGGGATCTTCCGGCGCCGAACGGCAGTCGGCGACCACAATGGCGGCCGCTACAAGATGAGGAATTGCACCACAAAGAGGGCCGCGAAGACGTAGGTCAGGGCAGGGCACTCGCGCCAGCGTCCGGTGGCAAGTTTGGCGACGGCATAGGAAATGAGGCCGAAGGCGATGCCGTTCGCGATGCTGAAGGTCAGGGGGATTCCTACCACGGTCAGGAAGGCGGGAAGATACTCAGTGGGGTCATCCCATTCGAAATCACGCAGAACTTTCAGCATCATTGAGCCCACGACGATCAATGCAGGCGCCAGGGTTGGATAGCGCAGAACGGGACCGTTGGCGGCGTCCCCGCCGACGCGGACTCCTCCGCCAATCATCGCAGCCAGAGGGCTGAAAAACATTGCGGCGAAAAGCAGTGCCGCGGTGACCACACTCGCCAGGCCGGTGCGGGCGCCGTCGGAGACTCCGGCGGCTGATTCGATGTAGCAGGTAATCGTGGAGGTGCCGAGTCCGGCCCCGACCGTCGTCCCGACGGCGTCTGCAAACAAGGCGCGATCCACGCGCGGCAGCTTTCCCTCGCGCAGCAGACCAGCCTGCTGGCCCACGCCCACCAGCGTTCCCACCGTGTCGAAGAGGGCCAGATAGAAAAGCACGAAAACGGCAGAGGCGAGCTTGGTGGGCTGGATCGCAAAAAGCCCGCGCAAGTCGAACTTCATAAAGGTCGACGCCAGGTGAAGGTCGGTGGTGAAGGCGCCTTGGTAATGGACAAGGCCGAAGGCGGCTGCGATAGCTGTAGTGGCCAGGATGCCAATCAGGATCGCGCCGCGAACCCTGAAGGCCAGAAGGACCAGCATCACCAGAAGGCCCAGAATACTCACCAGTGTAACCGGATGGCGGAAATCGCCCAGCCGAACCAGGGTTCCTGGAGAACCGACCACCAGGCCGCCGTACTCAAGGCCAATCAAGCTGATGAATAATCCGATCCCCGCGGCGATCCCGCATTTCATAGCGTGGGGAATAGAGTTCACAATCTGGGCTCGAATGCCGGTCAGGGTAATCGCCACGAAGAAAAGGCCGGCCAGCAACACCGCGGCAAGCGCCTGCTGCCAGGTCAGACCAAATCCCAGGGGTGCCACGCCGCAGAGCGTATAAACAAAGAAGAAGTTCTCGCCCATCCCCGGCGCCAGGGCGACGGGGTAGTTGGCGATCAGGCCCATCAGCAAGGTGGAAAGCGCGGCGGCAAGACAGGTCGCGGCCAGGACGGAGCGAAAATCCATCCCAGCTTGAGACAGTACCCCTGGCTGCACGAAAATTATGTAGGACATCGCCAGGAAGGTGGTCATCCCGCCGGTGACTTCGCGCTCGAGCGTAGCGCCCTGGGATTCAAGCTGGAAGAACCGAATGATGAATGCCTTCATGGTATGGGGGTAGCGCCGACCTTCAGGTCGGCACTTGCGGGCCTGATCGGTGTCACCCAGGTGTTCTTACCCACTTGCCCTGAGGAAAATGCCGAAGTACAATTTCCTTGGGCGCGGATGAACTCGCACCGAAGAGTCGGACACTGGGGGTGAAAGTCCGGCCACGCTGGTTGTGCTTCGGCACATATGGTGTCGTTCCCCCCTTGAGACTCCGCGCCCTTACGTCTTCCCAAACACCCGCCGGAAGATCTCATCCACGTTTTTGAGATAGCGCTGGACATTGAACACGCGCCCGATTTCGTCCGGGTCGAGGTGGCGGCGAATATCCTCGTCGCGTTCCGCCAGGGCGCGGAAGTCTTCCCGTGTTTCCCAAACCTGCATGGCGTTGCGCTGCACCCAGCGGTAGGCCTCCTCGCGCGACGCCCCTTTTTCCACGAGCTCCAGCAGCAACTGCGCGGAAAAGATCAGGCCCCTGAGCAGGTCGAGGTTCTCGAGCATGCGGCGCGGATACACGAACATGGTATCCACCAGCTTGGCGGTCTTGGCCAGGAGGTAATCGAGCAGGATGGTGGAATCCGGCAGGATCACGCGCTCGACGGAAGAGTGCGAGATGTCGCGTTCGTGCCAGAGCGCCACGTTTTCGAGCGCAGCCTGCGCATTGGCCCGCACCACCCGCGCCAAGCCGCAGATTTGTTCCGCCGTCACCGGGTTGCGCTTGTGGGGCATGGCCGAGGACCCCTTTTGCTCCGGCGAAAAGTATTCCTCCACCTCGCGCACTTCGGTACGCTGCAAGCCGCGCACCTCGAGCGCAATCTTTTCAAGGGAGGCGGCGCAAACCGCCAGAGTGCAGAGATAGAAGGCGTGCCGGTCGCGTTGGATGACCTGCGAGGAGACGGGCGCAGGCGCCAACCCCAGGCGCTCGCATATCTTCTTCTCGATGGAGGGCGGCAAATGCGTGTAGCTGCCCACCGCCCCGGAGAGCTTGCCGACGCGCATCTGCTCAGCGGCATAGGCCAGGCGCTCCGTGTTGCGCCGGTTTTCTTCGAACCAGATGGCCAGTTTGCATCCGAAAGTGATGGGCTCGGCGTGAATGCCGTGGGTGCGGCCGATCATCGGCGTGTGTTTGAATTCCAGGGCGCGCTTCTTCAAGACCCCGCCCAAGCGTTTCTGTCCTGCCAGCAGCAGCGCCGACGCTTCGCGGATTTGCAGCGCCTGGGCGGTGTCCACCACGTCGTTCGAGGTGAGCCCGTAGTGCAAGTAGCGGCCTTCTTTCCCAATGTGCTCGGCCACATTCGTGGTGAAGGCGATCACGTCGTGCTTGACCTGGCGCTCGATCTCGAGGATGCGCTCCACTTCGAAGCGCGCTTTGCGCCGGATGGCCCGCGCCGCGCTCTTGGGAATCAGGCCTTCTTCCGCTTCAACCTCTGCTGTGGCAATTTCCACTTCCAGCCATTTTTGGAATTTGTTCTGATCCGTCCAGATGCTGCCCATCTCCGGGCGAGTGTAGCGAGGAATCACGGGGACCTCCGTTCAGGAGTCAGAAGTTAGAAATCAGAAATCAGAAGTCAGAAAAAGAGCCAAGGTCTGGCCGCAAGGGCAGATGTCCTCTTTTGTTTTCTGATTTCTGACTTCTGATTTCCGAGTCCTGAATCCTAAAACCTAAAAACATCCGTAGGCTTCGTCTGACTAGCCAGGTGGAGTTTGGTGAATTGGAGCCCGGTCCGCTGGCCGAGAGCCTGCTCGGCGCTGAGGCGCGCAATTTCCGGATGGTTGTTGGTTTCGCTTAAGTGGGCGAGCACCAGGACCTGTGCCGCGCCGTCGAATTCCTCAATGAGAAAATCGGCGGTGGCGTTGTTGGAAAGGTGGCCCTGACGGCTCATCACCCGCTGCTTCACGGCCCACGGGTAGGGTCCGACCTTCAACATCTCCAGGTCATGGTTGGACTCCAAAACCAGAACATGGCTGCCTTTCACGCGCTGCTTGACGATCTCGGGAACAAACCCGAGGTCAGTAACCACGCTGATGCGAATGCCCTGGGCATCCAAAGTAAAAGCCACGGGATCCACGGCATCGTGCGGGACGGGGAATGGTGTGATCTCAATGTCGCCAATCGTGAACTTCTCACTGGCCGCGATGCATTCGATTTTCGTAATCTTCTTCCTGATTTCGTCGTCACGGCTCACTGCCTCCCAGGTGGCCTGAGAAACATAAACTGGCAGGTCGCCATTTTGCACAAGCACCCGCAGCCCGTTGATGTGGTCCGTGTGCTCGTGGGAAATGACCACGGCGGCTAGACCCTCGGGAGATTCGTTGATCGCCGCCAGCCGTGCATAGGTTTCCCGGCAACTCAATCCGGCATCAACCAGCAGCCGCGTCTTCTCCGTCGCCACGAGGGTGCAGTTGCCCTTGCTGCCGCTCCCCAGCACGCAGACCCGAACGCTCATCGGGCCTCCCATCGGAAGGCAGTGACGACTGACAAGTGACGAGCAACGCGCGAACGAATTGTGCCTCCAAGACAGTCCATCTGAGTTAATCGCGATTATAACCGCATATTGAGGGAGTTGCCATTCCGAGCCCAAACTCTACTCGCAGCGGCAGAGTTGCAGATACCCATCCTCTCCGGTTCCCCAACTTCGCAGAGCTACAACCCAGGCCTCACGGTTGTTTGCCGCTATCGCCCTCGCCCAGCTCTCGAACCCAGATATTCCTGAAGCGAACCTTGTAGTTGTGTTCTTGCAAGCGCAACGGCATCTTCGCGGGGTGCGCTTGGTAGGGAGGCCGCTGATGGTGCGCGGTTGGGCCGGTCAGTTCGACGTGGTCCTGAACCAAAACTCCATTAAAGAAGACGGTGATGACGGCGGGGTGGAGAACTTTGCCATCTTTGTCAAAACGGGCATCGTGAAAGACGACGTCAAAGCTCTGCCAAACGCCCGGGGCGCGGCAGACGTTGACGAGAGGAGGGTACTGTCCGTACATGGCGGCCGCCTGGCCATCGGCATAGATCTTGCTGTGGACGGAGTCGATGACCTGGACCTCGTATAGCGCTGCGAGAAAGACGCCGCTGTTGCCGGGATCGAACGTCTCGCCGGTCCACTCGGGCGACTCCCACTCGGCGTGCACTTGACAGTCGCCGAAGGCTTGCTTGGTGTAAATATCGCCCGTCTTCGGAACGACCTCGAAGTAGCCGTTGCCGACCGTCCAAGGCGCCGGCTCTCCTTTCGCCCCCTGCCATTGCGACAGGTCCTTTCCATTGAACAGCACAACGGCATCCGAGGGTGGCTGGCCAGGCTTGTCTTGAGAGCTTGCATCGCCCGGCGCGACCACCGGGGGCTGAGGCCTGCTCATATCGTGAATCTGCCACCGCGTCAGCCCTTCCGACTGCAAGCATTTGCTCACCTCGAGCGGCACAACCCCGATTATCAAAATGGCAGCCACGACGACCAGCGCTGCTTTCCAGAGAGTATTGCGCATAGAAAATCTCCTTTCAAGGAAGCGTCCGAAGTTGGGCGTAGCGCCGACCTTCAGGTCGGCAAATGCTGGCCAAAAGGCCAGCGCTACGGACTGAAGTAGGATACCTTATCTTTTCAATTTGGTGTCCGCCACATCCGCCCAGATATGATATATTGAGCGTTTGTGCCGTGCTGCTCGAAGCATGCCCGATGAGCGGGGGTAATTCAGCGGTAGAATGCCACCCTAGCAAGCAAGAAAAATCAACAATCAAACAATAGCAAGCAAACCAATCTTTTACGGGACCTCTCCGCTCTCGTTTCTTTCACTTTTTTGCCGATTTCTGCCATTTTTTGTTGCACACTTGTTGCACAGGAGTTAGTCTTTCTTGTTCCACACTACTGTACTCTACCCGGTTTGAGGCGCGAAAGGGAAGAGCGATGCAGATCAAAGTCAGGCACAAGAAGCTGAGGGACGGTCGGCGGGAGACCGTCTACCTTGATTATTATGACCACGGCCTGCGCTGGCTTGAATACCTCGGGCTCTACCTCACCGGAAGGAAGGCCCAGGCAGAGACCGACAAAGAAACAATCAGACTGGCCGAGGACATCGCGGCGAAGCGGCGGCTTGAATTGGCGAGCGAGGAACACGGCTTCGCCGTGCAAGCGAAGCAAAAGGCCGACCTTATCGAGTACTGCCGGAAGCAGGGAAAGAGCAAAAGGTCACCGAACACACGGCTGGTTTGGCGTAATGCGATCGACCATCTCGAGGGCTTCACCGGCGGCCCGATTCAATTCGCGCGGGTGAAGCTGGCCGTGTGGCAATGGCGTACTTATCCCGGCTCGGGTTCTGGAGACTGCCGGTTTTGACCGGAATTGTTAGTGCGCCTGTCATGCGGTGCGACGGGACCATTCTTCACCGAGCCGGGTACGACCCGCAGACCGGACTTTTCCTCACAGACGACTGGCCGGAGTTGGCTGGTAGCCCGTCCGGTGCTGACGCGTTGGCTGCGCTGGGCCGGCTGCAACAGCCATTCTCGGAATTTCCTTTTGTCGGACCGGAGGATCGTAGCGTCTTAATTGCCGCTGTACTCACCGCGATTCAAAGACGGCTGCTAAGCTCGGCTCCTCTCTTTGCTTTCTCGGCACCAACCCAAAGAACCGGAAAGAGCTTGCTGGCTGAGTGCGTAGCAATCATTGGCACCGGCAAAGAGGCCCCCGCTATGGCCGCTTCAAGCGACCGCGAGGAACTGCGCAAGGCGGTGACCGTGCTGCGCGAGGGGCATGCCATCGTTAATCTGGACAACGTGGAGCATGCGCTTCACTCTCCAGACCTTAGCCGCGCCATCACCCAATCTGAATATCAAGACCGCCTACTAGTACTACTACGGTAAGTATCTACGGACTCCTCTCCATCGGACGATGGCAGGTAGGGCAGACGCCAAAGATGCGGATTAGCACCATTTGTAAACATCGCCGCGCTTCAGGCAAAGTCGGAACTGGAGTTTTTTTAAGGCGCTGTCGCTCCAGCAGCAGGAAGGCATAGGCCAAGCAGACCAAGGTGACGTGATGATGCCAGCCTTGCCAGCCGCGCCCTTCGTAGTGATCCAGCCCCAGTTCCTCTTTGAGCTGTTGATAATTTTGTTCCACCCGCCAGCGGAGTTTGGCCAATCGCACCAAGCGTCGCAACGAGACCTCCTCGGGCGAGTTCGAGAACCAATACTTGGTGGGGGCATCAGCCTCCGCCGGCCACTCGATCAGCAGCCAGACCGGTTCCAACTCGGGCCCGTCCCGGACATGACCGTGAGCGGGTTGCACCCGGTAGGCGGCGAAGCGACTGCGCTGCGGACCTTGAGTGCCTTGCCTCCAAGTGACCTCGCGCCACGCCTCCAGCGGCAGAGCCGACGCCAGATCGCGCAAGGCCGTCGGCTGCCCACGATAATAGGGCCGCCGGGGCCGGCCTCGGCCAGTTCGCCGCCGCGGTTGCACGCGTTGGGTCGGCTTCTCCCAAACCGCCGTGCTCGACTCTACCCCCACCACGTAGTGCAGTCGGCGGTCGACCAACCCCTGCCGAAACTCTGTGTTATTGCCGTAACCGGCGTCGGCCAGCACCGGCTGGCGGCTCAGGCCCCAGGCCAGCAGATGGTCGATCAACTCCAGAGCCAGCTCGATCTTGGTGCGGAAGGGCGTGTTCTCGGGAATCCCTGCTTTACGGCAACGCTCCGCATCTTCCGTCCAAGCCTGGGGAAGGTAGAGCGCCCAGTCCAGCGGCATACTCGCAGCTTCCGTGGCCAGGTGCACCCCCACCGCAACTTGGCAGTTGCCCACTTTCCCCAGGGTTCCCGAATATTGTCGGGCCACTCCCACCGATTCGTTGCCTTGCTTGGCAAAGCCGGTGTCGTCGATAATCCATCCCGCTGCCGGCAGCAACTCTTCCTCCAGTTGTTGCGCCAGCAGGCGGCGGACGGGTTCCCAAGCCCAAGGGCTTTGCCCTACAAATTGCTGCAAGGCTTGGACGTTGCCTCCTGGCACACGCTCGGCCAGAGGCTCGATCGACTTGCGCTCTCCTTCCAGCAGCAATCCTTGCACATACAGCGACCCGTGATGGCGGCGCTCCGAGCGCCCCACACTGGCCAGCATGGTAATCAAGAACTTTTCCAGCCGATCCGCGCAGGCTTGCAGTTCTCGGGCATCCATGCCTCCAGAGTTTACACGGCGGGATCGTGAAGGTCAACATATACTTAACGTAGTAGTACTAGAATCTTCTCCAACGTGGATGTCGTTTTATGACCAAGGCGACGACCCCATCGTCGAGCGGACCGGCAGGGAGCCACTTCGAGGGTCAAGTGGGCGCGTCTTATCTCCTGTGCATGCTGGTGGGCGCGGAGCCACGAGGCCTGCCGGGGACGGTCATTGATCGCGTGGAATTCCAAAGGGCTGGCGAAGGTCATCCACTGGATGATGTCATTGTGCATGCGCATGACACATCCGGGAACGCCGCGACCCTTGAAATCCAGGTCAAAAGAGGCATGACTTTCGCGCCAAAGGATGAGGCTTTCCAAAAAGTCGTTGGGCAGATTGCGAAGGTCTCCGGCAAGGCGAATTTCTGGAACAGCCGCTATGAATTGGGAATCGCGATTTCAAGAAGCTCCCATAAGATCGACGGTCCGTATCAGGATGTTCTCACCTGGGCGCGTCGGTTGGGGGATGCTAGAACTTTCTTCGAGCGGATTGAGCGACCTGGCTCCGCAAACCCGACCATGCGGGAGTTTGTAAAGACCTTCAAAAGCCATCTCGGCGCGGCCGGCGCGCCAAACGATGACGAAACAGTCTGGAACCTTCTCGGCAGGCTTTATATCTTTGTTTTCGATTTTACGGCAAGCGGCTCCGCATCGGAGGAATTGGCAAAAGAACGTGCGGTCCGCGCCCTTCAGCCTGAGGACGGCCTCCGCGCCGGGGATCTATGGAAAGCCCTGACGGAGCTCGCCATCGATATTGCCAAGTCCGGCGGCGACTGCACGCGCGACCGACTGAAAGCCGACCTCAACGACAGATCCTTCCGGCTGGCGGGAGATCGTCACAACCTTCCAGCGCGTCAGGCTTTAGCCGAAGCATCCCGTAATGCACTCGGCGATATAGGCGACCGTGTAGGCGGCGTGATGCTGTGACCAGGCACGAGCGCGTGAGCGCCGTTCATAGCGCGCTCGATAGGGGCCGTTTCGTCGAAATCAGGGGCAATGCCGGCGTTGGCAAATCGGGCGTCCTAAAGCATTTTGCGCAGCAAATATCAGCGGAGACTTCCGTCATTGCGCTCAGTCCCACCCGTACCGTGCCCAAAGGATGGCTGGCTCTGCGAAACGTCCTCGGCATTGACGGCGCCGCGCATGACCTCCTCTCAGACCTCGCCGCGAGCGGCAGCGCCGCGCTCTTCGTCGATGGCCTGGATTTCTTCCGCGCGGAAGAGCGTTTAACGGTGATCGATCTTGTCCGGGAGGCGGCGATGGTTCGCGGCATGTCCGTGATCATCACGGCCCGGCGCGATTTCGGAATCGTGGATCCGAACTGGCTGCCCGCGGAGGCACTCGACAAGCTGGGTCGCGCGGAGCCAGTCATCATCGAGGAGCTGAGCGACAGCGAAACGGACGAACTCCGGAACGCAGCACCTCAATTAGTCGCGGTCTTGTCGAACGGTCATCCGGCGCGGGAGGTCGCGCGAAACCTATTTCGCCTGTTCCGGCTCGCCAATCGGCCATCCGAGGCGCCTGCGTTGCGCACTGAAGCCGAGATGGCGGAGGAATGGTGGCAATCGGCGGACGGCGCGAAGGATGGCGGCCACCGCGACCGTGCGCGGGTGCTGAAGGCGCTAGCGAGGCAGGCTCTCGCGCAGGCTGATCACCTTAGCGTCACCGGAATGCCGGCCTCGGCGGTAGACGCGCTCGTCGCAAGGGAAAGCCTGAGTGACCTCGGCAACGACCGCGTTGCGTTCCGCCATGATGTCCTTCGCGAATGGGCAATCGGGAATCTTTTGTTTTCCGATCCTTCGCTGGTTGAGCGATTGCCACTGGACCGTCCCGGGCCCGCCGACCTGGGCCGGGGCGTGGAGCTGGCGGCTCGGCTAGCGATTGAACGTACTGCTGACATCGAGCGCTGGCGCCCCCTCCATGCAACGGTGAGCAAGACCGGCGCCAATGAGTCATGGGGCCGGGCCGTCTTGCTGGCGCTGGCGCGCTCGGAGATCGCGGTCGAGATGCTCCACAAGGCCTCTGCTGCCCTGTTTGCGCATCGCACAAGGCTGCTGTGCGAACTGATACGCATCGTCATAGCCGTGGAAAGCGAGCCAGCCGATGAGTACTATGCGGCGGCAGGCATCGATCCCCGCAAGATCCCGGCCGGTATCAATGTTCCAGTCGGACCGTCCTGGGCGCGGCTGATCCTCTGGCTTCTCAAGACGGACGCCGACGTGCCTGCGCCAGCGATCCCGGACGTTGTACCGCTCTATTCGAACTGGTCCATCGTCTGGGCAGGCAAAGATCCGTTTACGCCCAGTATCGTGGATAGGTTTTATTACTGGCTTTCACAGATCGACACTTCGCTCGTTATGTCTGGCTCCGAAAACCGTTCACGGCCCTTTAACGGGGAGCTGAGTTCCGAACAGAACGGGAGACTGGCGGAGGAACTCAGGACGGGCTTCCTTTTGTTCTGCAATCACAGGCCGAATCTCGCTGCACAATATCTGAAATCCTTCAGTAAACGTCCGTACCGCGATCACGCATTGCGGGCGCTCCTCAAGTTCCGCGGCGCGCTGGCGCAGGCGGCGCCCAAGGAGCTTGCGGAAGTCACCGCCGACTACCTTCTGCCGAAAGAAGATGAGGAAGACGAAGAATATAGCGGCCCGCTTCCGCGAGCGTTCAACTATGTGGATTTGGATTTTGTGCCCGCTTCGCCTGCGCAAGGCCCTTTCTATGAGCTCCTCATGTATGCGCCCGAATATGGGCTGCCCCTGATACGGCGGATCGTCGACCACGCGGTTGCGTTTCACTCCGGCGGCAGGGACTTTGGCAAGAATGCGATGACCGTCGTCTTTCCGGATGGATGCGAGAAAGTGTTTCCCTGGTATCAATCGTATGGTTGGTCCAGAGATTTGGGTGCCGGGCCATCTGTCGTGGCATCCGCCCTGATGGCTCTCGAAGCCTGGGCACACGGGCGGATCGAGGAGGGCGATTCTGTCGACAAGGTGGTAGCAGAGGTCATCGGTCAAGGGACGGCTCCAGCCGCTTACCTGCTGCTAGCCGTCGATTTGCTGTTGTCCCATTGGCCGGATTCGCACACGGCGGCAGTGCCCTTTGTCGCCTGTCCGGAACTTCTCTGCCTTGATAATCAGAGAGTCCGGGGCGACAACGTCCAGATGCCTGATAATTTCGGGCTCGAAAAACTACAACGCGAGCCCGCCGGGCTTGTCAGCTTAGAAAGTCTGAAAGGCCGACCTTCTCGGCGTTTAACCCTCTTCCAGTTGCTCGATTTCTATGCCGGGGAGGAATATAGCGCTGAACGTCTTGTCTTGGCGGACCTTTTGCAGCGTGCGGCCGTCCGGCTGGGGCTCCCGCAAAAGCAATCCGACCTAGGAGACCCCAAATTCATGGCGCGGCATGCTCTGAACCGCATCGACCCCAAGAACTGGCGAAAAGCAACCGTGCAAACTGCAGACGGTCCTAAGGAAGGTTGGGAGTACGTTTCTCCCCCAGCGCAACGCGACCACCTCAAGCCCCTGCAAGACGAGTTGCGGGAACCAATTGCCAATTTAACGATGGAGTTTTCCATCCTGGCCGCCCTGAATAGCGCAAGAGGGAGTTCGACGGCGTTTGCGGCCGCCGCAGTCAAGTGGGCGCAAGAAGTGGCGAGCAAGCCCACCAAGAACGAAGCCGAGCAGTTGATACTCGAGGAAGCAATCGTCAGTGCCGCCGTGATTGCCGCACGTGACGGTTGCAAGGACTTGGTAGCCACGCACGGCAGTTGGATTCGCGACACATTCGGGCGCGGGTTGAAGGGGATGGAAGACCTCGCATACAGAATAGCCGATGGCTTCCAGCACAACCCGATTGCAATCGCGTTTGTAGGAACGGCCCTCCTGTTAAAGAATCGATTTGATATGGCTGATGTCCGGACCCTTCTCGAATCTGCCGGAGACGCGAGTCCTGCCGCAGCGGAAGGATTCCGCTATGCGGTTGGAATTCTCGCGGCTGTCGACGAACGTTTGCCGCGTGCCGTGTTGCGTTGCGCCTTTTCAGGATGCGTTCAGCCCGTCCGGCAGTGGAATATGGCGGAGGAGCACCATAAGGCGCACTTGGAGGTGCGTCAGCACGAGATCACGACCGCCATCGAGGTAGAGCTCGCCTGGCTGGACGGAAAGCAAGACGAGCCCGCATGGCCCGCGTTCGAACCATCGCATGCACATTCCCGGCACCACTATTCCTTGAGCAAACGACGGCGTGAACCCGATGATTTGCAAAAGACGCCCGAGCAGTATACGGATCATCAAACCGCGGCATTGTGGCTTGGTAAGGCTGCGAGTCTCTTTGACACTGCGAAGCGGCCCTGGGTGCGCGATCTCGCGAAGGCTTATTCAAACTGGACGGCGGTCGCCAACGGGTCGGATCTTGACAAAGAGGACGACCCCGACAGAATCCCGAATGAATGGAATCGTGCTTATTTCAACCTGCTGGGTTGTTGCGTTGCGGGGTTGACGGTTGATCAAATCGATGAGCTCGCACTGGGGTTAATCTTGTGACTGCCGGGTGAGGCCTTCCTTGATGTTACGACGATATTCGTGCGGAGCGTAGATGACGTTTTTTTCAATGGCACCGACCTCGCAGGCGCAGAGGCTGTGTATATCCGGACAACCCTGGCACGCCGCCTGATGAGATCAAGGCTATGGGAATGGCAGCGTCGCGAACTGTCGGACTCAATCCCCACCCATCTCGCTCGGGCGCTCGCAGTGCTCGTCTTCAACGACTACGACTACCTCTTCCCGCCGAAGTGCTGCTTGCTTGATAAGGGCGTTGATCGGTTACCTGCATTCCTTCCCCTAATCCAGGAACTGGCAGAAAGCGGAGCTTTTCTCTTCATGGCGACGACGCTCCTCAATCTGTTGGAGGTCTCGCCGCGCCCTGCTCACTTGCCGCTTGTCTGCGCTGCGGCGAAGAGCTGGCTCGCCGCACACCCGGATGACAGGCAATTATGGATTGGGCAAGCCATCGGCCAGCGCGTTTGTTCGGTAATTGAGGCGATCTTGACGTTGGCCCCGAATTCTCTCTCACCAGGCCAGCCCGCTAGAGCATTTCTAATTTAAGTGTATACATTTATGTGCGATAATGCCTCTGCCGGTTGAGGGAGGCAGAGGATGCAATCCTATTCACAAGATTTACGGGATCGGGTGTTATGGGCACTGGATCGCGGCGAACGTTCGACGGCGATTGCGCGGCGACTGGAAGTCAGTCGCGTCTGGGTTTACCAGGTGCGGGGTCGGGAGCAGAAGACTGGACAACGGACCAGCTTTCAGATTGGAGGCCATCGCCGTTCGCGGATCGCTGAGATGGAACCCGTGCTGCGCGCCTGGATCGAACAAGCGCCGGGTCTGAGCTTGGCCGAGTTAGGTGAACGTCTCGCCGAGCAGGGCATTTCGATCAAGATCGGTGCCTTGTGGCATCAGCTGGACAAATGGAACCTTACCTTCAAAAAAAACCCTGCACGCCAGCGAGCAAGAACGCGAAGACGTGCAGCGGGCAAGAAAAGCCTGGCAGCAGGCACTGCCCACGATGGAAGTCGAAAAGCTC
>Ga0187852_1001938_pt1 | contig 18083 bp, 10 predicted proteins | sample June2016WEW_6_40_FD_134511 | JGI IMG/M metagenome (GOLD analysis project Ga0187852, IMG submission 134511) | Peatland microbial communities from SPRUCE experiment site at the Marcell Experimental Forest, Minnesota, USA - June2016WEW_6_40 | ecosystem: Environmental > Terrestrial > Soil > Wetlands...
GACACGGAAGGTTGGTACGGCAAGCTGAAGAACGCGCACGAGCTGACCGGGCGGGCGATGGATTCAGCCCAGCACAACGACGCTAAAGAGACGGCCGCAGCCTATCAGGCGGCGGCAGCGCTGCGCGAGGTGGAAGCGGGAAACCGGGAGCAGGCGCGTGCCGAGGCCAATGCGGCGCTGAAGCTGGCCCCGAACCGCGATGTTCGGGCCATGGCGGCGCTGGCCCTGGCACGGGCAGGCGACACGGCAGGGGCGGAAAAGCTGGCGGCCGAACTCGACAAGACCTTCCCGCTGGACACCCTGGTGCAGAGGTATTGGCTGCCCACCATCCGGGCTGGGGTCGCCCTGGAAGGCAAAGACCCGAACCGGGCAATCGAACTATTGAAGGCGGCGAGCACGGTCGAACTTGGCGGGGCTTCGAACCTCGCGCCCGTTTATTTGCGTGGGGAAGCCTATCTCATGCTCCACGACGGCAGCGCAGCGGCAGCGGAATTCCAGAAATTCATCGACCACCGAGGACTGGTGATGAACTTTCCCTGAGGTGCGCTGGCTCGCCTCGGACTGGCGCGTGCTTACGCCACGCAGGGCGACACGGCCAGAGCCCGTGCCGCGTATCAGGATTTCCTCACGCTGTGGAAAGACGCCGACCCCGACATCCCCATCCTGAAGGAAGCCAAGGCGGAGTACGCAAAGTTGAAATAATCCCCGCAATCCGACATAGCGGAAAGTCTACTCCCCAAAGCCTTGCTCGGATATGGCCCAGCGCAGCTTGAACAACATGCGGGTGGCAGCAGCCGGCTGCCCGTTGCGCAGGGCCGTAGCATTGCCGGACGTGTCTGCCATTTCATACCCCATTTAATTTCCAGCCAGAATTTCTATTTCGATATCACGAAGCTAATCTGTAGCTTCACGAGTGGCAGAAGCGATCCAGGATGCAATTCCCCAGACGATTAACCCCGCAATAAAGCCTTCCACTACGGTACCGGCCAAGGATCCCAGCAGTCGCACCGGCAAGTTGGCCCTGGAGGGACCGAAGAAGTGGGTCTTATAAAAGGGCAGGAGGGCGCTCACCACCGTAGCGATGAAGACCCACAGCCTCCATGTCCAACCAAGCACCAGCGCCGGGACGAGAAGCTGTCGGGCCCCGGCCAACCCCAGGCGGGGCCCAACGCCCCCCAAATAGAAACCGGCAATCAGAATCCCCACCGTGGAGCTCCAAGCGGCAGTGCTCGACCAGGGCATTCCCATCGCCTCTGACCAGTAACGGATAATGACCAACGCGCCTAAGATCACTCCTGGCCCAACCGTCACTGGCCAGCGCCACAGGAGGTGAACCAAAGCCATGAGGACGAGCACCACAACGAAGAGAACACCAATCTCGACCAGGTGCTCAAAGATGTGATAGCCCAGGTGCCCCCAGCTCCCGTAATCCGCGCTTCCCGCAAAATGGCTCCGCTCCAGGCGAAACACGCCGGAGACCAAGGTGGCCAGAATCACCCAGCCTACCGTCCAGGCGGACAACACCAAGGCGGGCAGAAAGAGTTGGGAAAACTTCAGCATACCTCTTTTCAATGGCGCTATAGCGGCAAGGTATATAGCCGCGAGAACCAAGCCGGCGGTGCTCGAAAGGTAGCGAGTCACTGCCGCGGGCGTACCGGTAACTTCCAACACGAAGCGGGCAATAACCAGCACGGCTAGAAAAAGCATTATCCTTTGCAATAACGCCTTGTAAGCGTTCCCTTTGCTTGCTTCACTGTTTCGAGGCATGGCGCTCCTCCTCTTGAATTTAGTTGTCTTGGGTCGGACCGCACAGATTATCCGGTCTTTCTAACAGGAAAGCAACTCGATGGAAGCTCATACAGACTCATCACACAGACACAGAGGCGCGCCGAACTGAGAAGAAAGCGCGTTTTCTTTGTGTCTTTCAGCTCTCGGCTCTCAGCTATCAGCTATCAGCTTTCAGCCTTCCTGCGCTTTGAGCGCCACAGCTTTCATTGCCTACTGCCTGCTGAACCAACGGGGGTGGGAAACATTCTGAATTATGAATTCTAAAACCGAGAACCAACCCAGCGACCGCAAACAGCTTCTTACGTCCAGCGCTAATGCCTCGTAAACTTATCGAAAACCCTAATTACCGGCAGCGCATTGCCGTCATCATCGAAAAAGCTTCGCGAACCAAGCGGCCCGCTCACCGCAGGCTCCCACCAGAAGACGCCCTTGCCGAGCCCGCCCGGCGTCTCTTGCACAACACGATTTACTTCCTCCAGAAACTCTCTTTGTCCCTGCGGAGTTTCGGGAAAGGGTGGCGGCCGTTTCAGGTACTCAGCGGTTTTCCAGTTGTAGGCGACCTCAACCAGGATGATGTCCTTCTTGTACTCTTGCGCCATAAAAATCATGTTTTCACGTAAGTCGTTCAAGCTTCCGTGCCACCACGGGTAGTAGGACTGTCCGATGACGTCGTAGTTCAGGTGATATGAATTGAGCTTGTCAAAGAAGTCCTTGGTTCGAATTTTGTCGCCGCCGCGGTCTATGTGGATCATGATTCTTGGGCGCGGCTCATTTCCCTTTCCCGCTTCAACACCGGCGATCCCGGCTTTCACAAGATCGGCGAAGTTATCCCAGTTGCCGGGCAGGCGGCCATCCGGCCAGAGCATGCCGTTTATAATTTCGTTGCCAATCTGCACCATGTCGGGAAGGACACCGGCATGCTCGAATGCCGCAATCGTTTGCTTGGTGTATTCGAACACCGCGTCGACAAGCTGAGCGTGAGGCATGCCTTCCCACGCCTTGGGCAGGAACTGCTTCCCCGGATCGGCCCAGGTGTCCGAGTAATGGTAGTCGAGCAGAACATGAAAGCCGAGTTTCTTAGCGGCTTCCGCGAGCGCAATCGTGTATTCCAGATTATTGGGCAACTCCTTGGGCGTATGGAAAAACCGCAAGCGCACCCAGTTGTATCCGTGATCCCGCAGGATTTCGAGAACCGGCTCCGCTTTGCCGCCGTCTTTGAATATGCGACCGCCATCCTCGGCCGCCTTCGCGAACGACAGGTCCGCGCCAATCGCGTATTCTGACCTTCGAACCTGCGCACGGGAGAATCCCGGCCAAACCGCCAACAAAAAAGCAAATGCTATGATCTTCCTCATACCGTTCCACCTCCGCTGGGCATCGCTCCTCGCGTTGGGCCGAGCCAATCCTAGTGAACCGGAACGATTTGCCATTGCTGCGTCATGCTGCCGCTGTTTTGCGGTTCTTGAACGGGGAACCGGAGATCCGCAACTCCCCTGACGCGTCCCGAGTACAGGACACGGGTCGAATCCGCTATCATCGATTCAAGCAAACGGGCATGTTGCCCAGAATCGTACAGGACCGTTTTCTTGCAGTAATCCTACCTGGGTAGGATTGCTGTTGCTCAACAGCATGGTATAGAAAGAATGGCCCACGGCCGTGAAATCCGCAATCCAAAAGACGCGTCGGCCGGAATGTTTTTTCACTGCCCCTGCCGACCGGGCGTTATGATTGACACATGCTTGTGCGCTTCAGACGTATCTGCCTGATCCCGATGTTCGCTTTCTGTCTGGTTGCGCGGACCGCGACGCAAACAGACTTCGAAGTTCTGTTGAAAAAAGGCGTAACCCTGAGCCAACAGGCAGATTATGCGGGCGCAATTCCCGCGCTCGAGCAGGCAAGAAAACTTGCTCCGCGGCATTACTTGGCTAATTTGCTCTTGGGCGTGGATCTGTTGCGTACCGGGCGTCCGGCAGAAGCGATTGACCCTCTCCAAGTAGCTGCGGAAGTGAATCCCAACGACGCAGCGGCGATGGGCTACCTTGGGGAGGCGCAGACGGCACTGCGCGACTTTGCGCGCGCAGCGGAATCCTTTCAGGCCGCTGTTTCACGCGCACCGCATTCCGAGGAAACATTACTGGGATGGGCGGACTTCGGTTTGGAGCGATTCCGCGCTCTGGGCACTTGGCTACGGGGTACAGAAAAGCGCACGGCCGTTGTGCTCAGGGTCGAAGCCGAAGGCATGGAGGATGGAACAAAGCCTCGGGAGAATTTACTTCGGCAATCCGCGGCGAAAAACCCGGAGCAACCGGGAATCTGGGGTGAACTCGGAGTGGCGCAGGTGCAGCTTGGCATGCGTTCAGACGCGGAGGAAAGCTTGAAGATCGCGCACGAGCGACAACCCACAGCTTCCACCACTTGGCAACTGGAAGCCTTGATGGAAGCGGCCGCTGGGAACTGGCCCGAAGCGGAGGCCCGTCTGCGTGCTGTGGGAGAGCGCTCCCCGGCAGCACTTCGAAGAGCCATCGCTGCATGGCCGCGGGGTCTCTTACCCGATCACGACGCAGACGGGTCCCTCTGGCAGTGCGTTCGCGAACGTTCCACCAACTGCGTGGCGGCAACCGTATCGCCGAAAGCTGGCGTGGGTCAGAGCGCCGAACAGCTCTTCGCGGAGGAACGCTGGGAACAGTTGGCTGCGGTGCCTCCACCGGCTGCGGACCAAACTGCCGCGTGGTTCCGTCGCGGGGCGGCGCTCGGCGAAATTGGGGATTGCGCACAAGCCATTCCAGCGTTGGAACGCGGACTGAAGGATGGAGCAGAGACGGCTGGCTTCTGGTTGGAGATTTGCTACGGGGCCGAAGCGGGGCGTGCCGCTGCGCAATTAAGGTTGGAAGGCAACGAGGCGGCGATCCATCGACTCCGCGGCGACATGCTGTTGAGAATGAAGGACGATGCTGCCGCCGCAGCGGCGGAGTACGCCGAGGCGCAGCGCCTGAGACCCAAGGATGCGGATCTATCGGAAAGGCTGGCCGAGGCTTACTTAGCCCTGGGGGATATGGCCCGTGCCAAACAGGCCGCGAACGATGCCCTGGCGGGGGATCCGCACCGCATGCTCGCTCTGCGACGTCTGGCCCTGGTTGCCATGAGTGAGAGGGACTATGCTGAAGCGCTCGCGGTCTTGAAGAAGATGGTCGCCATGAATCCCACGAATGCCTGGGCCCGAGTGCAGATGGGGACGGCCTACGCACAATCCGGCCGGCCGGACGAGGCTGTCCGCTATCTGCAGCCCGCGCTGGCAGCGGGTTACCCCGATGAAAAGGGTGCATTGCACGCGGAATTGGCAGGGGCGTTGCGCAAGCTGGGCCGCGTGGAAGAAGCGAAGGCTGCCGCTGCTGAGGCGAGCAGGCTTGCCGATAGCTTTCAGGCACGGGGCCAGAAAAGTCCAGATGATCACCAGTAGGCGGAGTTTTCTGCGGAGCACTGCGAGCCTCGGCGCTTGGGGCGTGGCTTGCCATCTCGGATGGTCGGGCGCAACCGAAGGGCCCATCCGCTTGGAGCGAGGCGCACCGTCAACCGGGCTGGATTTTGTGCTCCGGAATGACGCGCGAGGACGCAGGTATCAGGTAGAAACCATGCCCGGCGGACTTGGCGTGATTGATTTTGATGGCGACGGTTGGCCGGATCTTTTCTGCGTGAATGGCGCATCTTTACCTTCGCTCACCAAAACTGGCCCGGAGTACTGGAATCGTCTCTACAAGAACAACCGGGACGGAACCTTCACCGATGTCACAGCGAAAGCGGGCCTGGCGGGTCGTGGGTACGGAATGGGCGTCGCGGTCGGCGACTATAACAATGATGGTCACGAGGACCTGTTTGTGGTGGGAGTACACGGGAATCAGCTCTACCGGAACAATGGCGACGGAACGTTTTCCGAGGTTACGGAAAAAGCGGGGCTGAATCTCCCGGCAAACCAAAAAATGTGGTCGGTTGCTGCCGCCTGGATCGATTACGACAACGACGGGTGGCTGGATCTCTTCATTTCCAATTATTGCGACTGGGAAGCGGGGACAGACCCGGTTTGTGGCGGCTTGGCGACCGCCTCGCGCGTGTATTGCCACCCGGATCTTTACCGCGCGGAATCGATGCAGCTTTTTCACAACAATGGTGATGGAACTTTTACTGAAGTTACGCGCAAGGACGGCTTTCCCGATCTTTTGGGCAAGGGCATGGGGATTGCGATGGCCGACTTTGCCGGAGACCACCGCCCCGGACTTTTCGTTGCGAATGACAATGCGCGCAACCTGCTGCTGCGCTCTACCGGCCACGGGTTTACGGAGATCGGAATCGAAGCAGGGGTCGCCTACAACGGGGACGGCCGCAACATCTCCGGTATGGGTGCGGATTTCGGCGACATTGACGGGGATGGCCGGCCGGACTTGGTCATGACCGGCCTGCGGAACGAGACGTGGGAGGTCTTCTTGAATCGTGGCGACGCTGTTTTTGATGATGGAAGCGCCAGCACTGGGTTGCTGGGATTGAGCCGGTCCTGGAATGGCTGGGGTTGTGGCCTGGTGGATCTCGACAACGACGGTTGGCTGGATCTGTTCGTTGCCGGCGGCGGTCTGGATACCCCCGACGCTCAGCCAAACCGCATTTTTCGAAATTTGGGCGGTAAGTTTACCGACGTATCGGAGAGCGTAGGCCAGGACTTCGCAACACCGCGCCTGCACCGGGGCGTGGTTTTCGCGGATTTTGACCGTGACGGACGGATCGACATGGCCGTGACCGCACTGAACGAGCCCATCGAGTTGTGGTGGAACCGGAGCCCAGAGCGGCACTGGCTTCAGTTGCAGCTTAAGGGGAAGCGCAGCAACCGATCCGCAATCGGCGCACAGGTGACATGCAAGTCCGCCAGCCGCACACAGACTCGCTGCCTAACCAACTCTGTCGGCTATGCCTCCAGCAAGGACCTCACCGTGCACTTTGGACTCGATGCGGATGACAAAGCAACGGTAGAAATTCGTTGGCCGTCCGGAAGCGTGCAAAGACTGGGCGAAGTAACGGCCGATCAGCGATTGCTCGTGGAGGAGGCAGTCTAGTGTGCCTCCCGCCTGGTTGTTTACAACAACCACCCCCTGCCCCCTCCTTACCAAGAAGGGGACCCAGCCCGCCAACTCCCCTCCTCTCAGAGGAGGGGGCAAGGGTGTGGTGAGCGCACGGGGCCTGTCAATACCTAAGTATGACAGGACACTAGCACCTCGGGCTGACCGCATCTTCTTTCCCGCCAGGGAGCTCCGGGACCGCTAGTTTCGGTGCTGAAAAAAAAGGACCCGCCGGAGGATAAAGCGGGTCCTTTTCAACAGCCCGTGAGCTGTTGACGAGCGCTAGAACGTGAACTTCATTCCGAACTGCACAACGCGAGGATTAACGGCGAGGCCTGTAATCTCGCCAAAGTTGCCCCATGTCACGGTGCCACCGGGTGTGCTGTAGCTCGGGTGGTTGAGACCATTAAACATCTCACAGCGGAACTGCAGGCTGTAACGCTCGACAATCGGGAAGTCTTTGAAGATGCCCAGGTCCATCGTGTTCTTGTATGGCCCCGTGAACATGTTTCGGGCCGTGTCTCCGAAAGTACCGGGGGCATTGTTGGCAAAGGCCGCGGTGTTAAAGTATTCGTTGAGCCAGTGCGATTTGGGGCCCTGCTTCATGTCGAAAGCTTGGCCAGACACAAAATCGGCACGGTCGTTATATTGCTGTGTACCGGAGTTATTGTTGGCGCCACTCGCGATGCTAAAAGGATTTCCCGATTGCAGGGTGACGATCGCGGTCAGTTCCCAACCGCCCAGCGCCTGCTTGACGAACGGGTTCTGGCGTGAAAGAGAGGGCGTGGTGTAAACGAAGTTGGACACCCAAATAAAGGGGAAGTTCAAGTCCGAGATGCCCCGGTTGTAGGTGATGTTGAAAGGATCGGGCAGCGCGTTGCCGGTCTCACTGAAGGATATATTCCCCGACGACGAATCATCGATTGCCTTCGACCAGGTGAAGTTGGACTGGAACTGGAGTCCATGCGAAACCCGCTTATCGACCGTGAGTTGCAAGGCGTGGTAGCTGGCCGTGCCGTTGCTCAAATCCGTCAGGATCTGGCCAAAGTTGGGGTAGGTTGTGCGGTTGCCACCGTTGGCGTAGATACCCGGGTTTAGGTCGTCGATGGTTGACAAGTGATACGACTGGCTGCCGACATAAGCCGCGCGAACCAGCGTATTGAAGCCAAACTCATGCTCGATGGAGAGGTTCCAGCTCTGCGTAGTTCCCACGTGGAAATTATTCTCGAAAATCATCGGAAGGGAAATTGGCGTCGAAAAAGTGCTGGATGCTGGCGGTTTGTAACTCGGTGAAGCAAACGGCGGGAACGGACTCACGCCGCCAGTTCCAGGAAAGTAGGACCAAGGGTTATCCAAGGAAATGGGGCCTCCCGCCGTTGAGGCATAGAAGTTGTAGTACGGGCTATACGGAGCGATATCGGCGGTGTGGTTGTACATCGAATACATCAGGGGTGAAGTGAATGTGCCTAAGCCCGCGCGTATAGAAGTGCGGGAGAGGGAGGAGGGCTGCCACGCCACACCCAAACGGGGCTCCCAATAGGCGTAGGTTGTCGGCATGAGCCCGTTCGTCACGCCCTTGTCGCCTGGGAAGACCAAGCCGGCGGGAGCATTGGGAAACACGGTGCTTTGATCTCCGGCAACGAAGGCGGCGCCCCGTCCGCCGGTCGAGGGAGGGATATTCGGATCCCAGCGGAGGCCGTAGGTGAGCGTGAGGTTAGGCCGCAGCCTGAACTGGTCTTGCGCAAAAAAGCCGGGCTGCCAGCCTGCCACTCGAGAGATCTCGCCCGCGCCCTGCTGATAATTACCTAAGTCGCCGAGCAGGAAGTCGGCCAAGCTGTTCCCGGTAAAGGTGTTGTAAAAGGTGAGGATGGGCTGCGTCGGATACTGCGTCAACTCTTCCGCGAACTGATGCTGCAAGTCCGCCCCAAACGACAAGAAGTGTTTGCCCAGCGTCTTGGAGAACGTGTCATAGAGGCCATAGGTGGTGCGAACTTCCTGGGAAGGCTCGGTCCAGCCCGTTTGAAATTGGCCGTTGACGTTGAAGCCTTCGAAATAGCAGCCGAGCTCGTTAATGTTTATGTAGCGGGACCAGCACATGGGCTGGCCGCTGCTGTCGTTGGTCGCCGCGGCGTTGTGAGCAGACATCTGCGTCCAGAAGAGGGAGAACGTATTGATAGTCGTTGGGTTGAGCGTCCAGGTATGGGTCAACACTTCGTTGTAATATTCCATGCGCTCATTGAACGCGTAACTCCAAGGACTCAAAATGAGAACGGATAGGATGTTGCCGTTCACATCGCCGGAAGGTTGTGTGAAGTAATTGACGAAACTCCGCAAGGAAACGCGCTGTTTGTCGGAAATATTGTAGTCCAACTTGGCGGTATATTCGTTGAAACTATTGATGATGGTAGCCCCAGCGTAGTAGAGGGCTCCATTGGATTGCTGCCCGAGGGGCAGCCCGGTTTTGGTAATGGTTACCGATACCGGATTAAACAGGGAAGGATCAATCTGGTTGAACTTGCCGTTGGCAGGCCCAAAGGGCGCGTTGAGAGTTTCCGAAGTGCAAGGCGCGGGCGAGCAGATCCCGCTGAAATCTCCATTCAGCATTGCGGCAGTAGGCGTCTGCGCGTAATTCGCCGTGGTGGCACTGGAGGACCGGGTGCCCTGATAGTTGGCGAAGAAAAAGAGCTTGTTTTTCAGGATGGGTCCCCCCAACGAGCCGCCAAACTGGTTTCGATGGAGCGGGTCCACGGCATTAGAAAAGAGGTTGGCGGCATTGAGGGTCTTGTCACGATAAAACTCGAACGCATTCCCATGGAGACGATTCGAGCCGGATGTGGTCTCAATACTGACCACGGCGCCAGGCGCAAAGCCGTAACGCGCATCGAAGTTGTTGGTGATCACGCGGAACTCTTGCGTGGCGTCGGCGTTGGGAAACGGCGCATCGAGGCCCAGATAGTTGTCCATGTTCGGCACGCCATCGAGCAAATAGTAGGTGCTGCCCTGACGCCCGCCGCTGGCGGAGGCGCCTGCCTCCGTGGGGAAGGAAAAACCCGGCTGGATGTAACCGTTCGAATTCAGCACGTTGGTCACGCCGGGAGCAAGAAGGACGAGGCTCGATGGGTCGCGGCCATTGAGTGGAAGTTGCGTAACGGTGGTTTGGTTGACGGTCGCTCCCAACTCGGCGGAGGTGGTATTGATCGCCTCCGCGCTTTCGGTGACGGTGATGGTCTCTGTCTGTTTTCCAACCTGGAGGACAACGTTTTGCGTAGTCGTGAGGCTCACCGTCAGCACGATTCCCGACTGGACATAGCCGCGGAACCCCGGAGCTTCGACCTTGAGCGTGTACTGGCCCGGGGGCAAGGCAGGAATTAAGTAAATGCCTTCCACATCGGTCGTAGTTGATTGAGCGAGACTTGTAGCGACGTTCTGCGCGGTGACGGTTGCCTTTGGGATGGTCGCACCGGTTGTGTCGACCACCTGCCCGGTCAAACTTGAGCTGGCGACCTGAGCGGACGCTGCGGGCGCCAGCAACAAGATCAAGGGCAGGATTGTGGCTTGCAAGAACTTGCTTGTTGAAGACTGCATGTTGACCCTCCTTTTCCTCTCCACGGTACGAATTCAGCACCTGGTTGAAATCAGCCTAAAGTAGGATTACCGATAACGCGCATCGATTTTTGTTGCATTACGGGAGGCCGTTCGTGTTCGCAAGAGATTGTTATCCGCCTGCCCGGGTGGCAGGGGTTTCTCCGCTTGGAGGCTCCCTCACCTGCCCAACTCGGCCACGGCCTGGTATTCCGGGACTACTTCAACTTCCTTCAATTCAACAACTTGGCCAGAGGGAGGGAAAGAGATGCGGCTTCGGGCAGGCAAGTAAATCGGCGCGTCCTTCCGGATCGGGAGGATTTGTAATTTCAGGGTCGGGTCGGTTTCTTGGGCCGAAAGCTGGCGCAACGCAACCTGCCAGGGCGTTCCTTTATAGAAGTCGTCGGCCACCAGCTTGCCATCGGCATAGACGCGGGCGATGTCACCAATGTAGGTGATTCGCAGAAAAACATTTCGCACTGCGGGAGAGGTGATCGTTGGAACCTGAATGCTCCACTCGGCGGCGCCCTGGAATGCCTCGGCCTCCGGCGCCTCGGCCACTTCCTTGCCCATACGAACCGGTGGGCGCACGTCCGCATCCCGGAGTTTTTCGACCAGCGCTTTAATCTTTTCTTGCTTCACGTGGGTCTGGTATTGCTCAAAGAGACCATCAGGACCGGAGGCGGTGAATCCCGGCGGCGTGACATCGAGCTTCGGGAGAATCTCGAACTTCAACTGACTGGGGTCGACGCTGCTGAGATGTACGGCGTTGTAAGTGAAATAGAGGTCAGCGGCAGAAAGCAACAATCGCTCGCTGCCAGCCAGATTGGCCTTCCACGCATCGCGGGCCATTCCTCTGGAGAGTAGGACGATCTGGATTTCCTGGCCCCCGACCTTTCGGATGCGTATGGCGGTCTGCTTTCCGGGCTCGACTCGGTCGACAAAGACGTGACCATTTTCACGTTCGATTCTGGCACGGGGAGCTTCGATAATTTCATCCACAGCGGATTCGAAGGCAAACTCCGCAGGCAACCCCGGCCAGGCGAAGAACACATAAGTATTGAGTTCTCCCAATCGGCAGAGGAGTTGCGCGGTGGAATACTCGAGCACGGTTCCACCCAGATTGAGATTCACAGGCCACATGACATAGGCCCCGCTCGGAATTTCCGTCGCATGCCGCGGCACTTTCATTTCTCCTGCTATTGTTTTCAAGCGGAGCTGGAAATTTTTTCGTGCGCGAAGCGGATAATTCCGCTGGTAGTTATTGATGAAGACGAAGCCGTGATCCTTCTGGAACCGCGCTGCCACCCGAGGAGCCGCGGTATCGCTTTTGCTGGCGGGCATGCGCTCAGGAAAATACGGAGTCATGGTGGCCAAACTGGAACCGAAATCATCAAGGAACAGGTGAAACGTCTTCAGGTCTCGAAACGAAGGATTCATCTGGCCAAACTCACCGAGGGGAGCCTGGAAGTCATACGATTTCACGGGGAGATCGTTGGGGTAACCCGTTGCCTGGGATTCCTGCAAAGTTGTGCGCTTGCCGTCCGGATTCGTTCCTCCATGAAACATGTAGTAGCCGTACAACGTTACGCCCGAGCCCAATTTCACCAGGATCATGGCAGCTACGTCATCGGCACTGAGCAGAGGCCGCCGGTGATAAGACAGCTCCATGCCACCACCCATCTCCGCCGTCAGGAAAGGATAGGAAGCGAAACGGGCGTCAATGTCCGGGCGTTTTGAACGCAGATCGCCGCCCACATTTTCGTCGCACCGGATGGGGGTGAAGAAGTAGTTCGCGTTAGGTGGCAGTTCCTGCACGCTACGGCTCCAAAAAGCGTCTGCATATCCCCCGAACACCGGCAGGAATTGCTGCGGCGGAACTTCTGCGGCATCCCAGGCGGTGGCGGTATAAAAGGGTGCGTCGAGGCCTGCTTGGCGCGCTATCTGGAGGAGAGTCAGCATGTGCTCGGGCCCTTTGCCTGGTCCACGCTCGTGATATTCGTTCTCGATCTGAACACCGATAATGGGGCCACCATCTTTCCAGAACAATCCCTTCGTTTGCTGGCCGATTTGTTCATAGAAACGACGAACATAGCGAAGATAGACCGGATCATTTTGGCGCGTGGGGCATTTCTGAATCAGCCAATCAGGAAGGCCGCCATTGCGTACCTCACCGTGAGCCCACGGTCCGATCCGGATCCAGACGTAAACTCCGTGTTTCGCACAGAATTCGACAAACCGAGGGAGGTTGCGCTGAGCCGTCCAATCAAACTGACCTTCAGTCTCTTCATGGTGTATCCAGATGACATACGTAGAAACAATCTGCACGCCACCGGCTTTCATTTTCAAGATTTCTTCTTCCCAACCACTTTCGGGGTAGCGCGAAAAATGGAACTCCCCCATCACGGGAAACCACGCAGTTCCGTCCTTCATTAAATAGCGGCTGTTCGCCGAAAGCACGTGTCCGTCAGGTGCTCGTCCACCGATTGCAAAGGGGAGAGGTTCTGGTGGAGCGGGAGGTTGGCTTACGTCGATGAATAGGGATGAATCTGCATTTTGGCACAGTCCTCTGAAGGGAGTGGTGAACAGGACGCCGATGCCAGCCAGAAGCGCGAACGTCAAACGGACTCCAAGGTTGTCTCTCATCACCAAAATCCTAACCCGGCATAGCCGGAACCAAACAGGGAAGTACGACAGCACTCCGAGGGTCGCCCGCCGTTAAGATCGCTGGACCGTAGGCAGCGGCGACCGGCACAGGCCTGCCAACTCAGAATCGCAAATCTTTTTGCGATGTTTCGCCGCAGGCGCCTATGACTTTATAGCTGGCGGGCAGCTTTGTCATCCGACTAAGGTCGTATTTCGATGCGGCGGGAAGTGCTTGACTTAGAGATGCTCGAGGCCACGCTGGAGAGCTGCTATCACGGCTTGGGTACGGTCATTGACGCCCAACCGCTGCAGGATTACGCTCACATGGCACTTTACCGTCGCCTCTGTGATCCCGAGCTCGTTGGCAATCTCTTTGTTGCTCTCTCCCCGCACCATCAGGGAAAGCACTTCGCGCTCGCGCGGGCTCAGATCCAAGTTTGGGGTACGATCCGCCAAACTGCGCATCACCGGTGGCGGGAGAAACAGAGATCCGGAACGCACCCGGCGCAATGCGTCGACGAGCGTTTCGTGCGACATTCCTTTGATGATGTAGCCAAGCGCGCCGGCGGCGAGGGCCTGATGTATGTCTTCATCCCCTTCGTAGGTGGTGAGAACCAGGCACTTTGCGTGAGGGTCCTCCTGGCGGATGGCGCGCAGTGCTTCCAGGCCACTCATCCCTGGCAGGCGAAGGTCCATCATCGTGATATCGGGACGGTGCTTCCGGAAGAGCCGTACCACCTCCTCCCCCGACCCGGCTTGCGCGATGACCCGCATGTCCGATTGAGCGTCGATGATTGCGGCGACCCCCAAACGCAGGAGCGGATGGTCATCCACCACCAGGATGCGGGTTCTTTGTTCGGGGTTCATGGATATCATCTGCCCTTGAATTAGGAGACGGAAGGACGCACTGGCACATCCACACAGAGGCGCGTCCCGCTTCCCGGCGCACTTTCAATCTCGAAGCGGCCCCCCAAGTGCTCGATTCGTTCGCGCATCCCGACCAGCCCGAAGTGGGAGCTCTGACTCGCGAGGGCCTCGTCCAGGTTGAATCCTCTGCCATTGTCCACCACCTGCATTCGCATTTTGTCCTTGTCAAAATTGACCTTGATGCGCACTTCCTCAGGTTGGGCGTGATGCACGGCATTGGAGACGGCCTCCCGCGCCACCATCAACAGCACATACTCCACCGTCCGGTCGAGCGGCAAGGGCTTGCCTGAAGCCTCAAATCGCACGGGTACGCGAGACATATGGCCAACTTGCTGGGCCATGTTTCCCAGCAACTGAGTTATCTCAGGCGAAGCAGTTCCCTTTTGGCGGAGGTTCCAGACTGCCTGCCGCGCCTCATCGACAGTGACGCGAATCTGTTGGCGCGCGGAGTCCAGCAGATCTTTTCGCGGCCCCTTCGATTCTGGCTCGAGTACTACCACAGCCTCGAGTAATGCCGAGGCGCCCGCGCAGCCCTGGATGATTGTATCGTGCATTTCACGCGCGATACGATTTCGTTCTTCCAGCACGGCTTCGAACCGGGCGTGCACCTGCCGCAACCGAAGCTGGTGGACGAGCAGGATGCCGCCAACCATCAACAGCGCGCATAGCGCCAGGAACCATGCGGTGCGGTACAGATGGGGGCGCCATTCAATGGGCAAGGACGCTTCCGTTACCTTTTCCGGCATGTTCATCTCAAACGCCTGGACCCGAAATTGATATTGTCCCGGCGGCAAACTCGTGTAGTAAGCGGCCCGAGTACTTAGCGCTTCCGTCCACTCGCGATCAAACCCTTCCAACTTGCAGCGGAAACGGATGCGTTCCTGGGATCGCAAGCGGATGGCGCTGTAGTTGATCTCGAGCTTCCCTTCCCCCGGTGGCACGACCAGATGTCCTGAATTCCGCACCTCGCGGCCGTCAACCAGCACTTGTTCGATCACTACCCGAGGCAAAACACCCGGTCTCGTCTGGTCTGGCAAAATGCGCACCGGTCCACGATTGCTGGGGAACCACAGTTCGCCGCTGGGGGTAAGGCAACCAGCGGGCGCCACCCCGCCGTGCATCTGGGTCGCTTCCACACCGTCCGAGAGTCCGTACAGAGTCACTGCCGGGCGAAATTCGGGTACTTCGGCCTGCTTGTCTAAATCCCCACGGGCAACGGACACGATTCCATTCGGCCCACTCATCCAGAAGGTCCCTCGCTGGTCCTCCAGAATCTGATAGATGCTGTTGCTCGCCAACCCCTGTGCACTGGTGAAGGCGGACAGTCTCCCCGCGCGCCACCGAAACAAGCCGCCCCCGCGAGTTCCAAACCACAGCCCGCCATCGCGATCCTGGTGCATGGTCCAAACCTTCTCGGACCGTAGCCGCTCAGTGACCGCATCCTCGACAAATTTCCCATTCTGCCAGTGGCTTACACCCTGCTCGGTTCCAATCCAGATGTCGCCCTGCATATCTTCCAATAAAGCGCGAATGCTGAAATAAGAGAGGCCCTGCGACATACGATAGTTCGTCAATACGCCATCGTGCCAGCGGTTGAGCCCCTCGTCGGTCCCGATCCAAATGCTGCCGTCGCGGCTCTCCAGGAAGGCACGAATGAAATCGTTCGTAAGGCCATTACGGGTCGTGTAGTGAACTCGGGTTCCCCCTTTTGAAACGAAGACTCCGTGACCTTCCGTGCCCACCCAAAGGCTTCCCGTGTGGTCGCGAAGGACATCGCGAACTCGGATTCCGGGGCTGAGTGGCGGAATCAATTCGGAGGCGCTACGACGCGGATTAATACGATAAAGATCTGCGCTGGCCACCCAGAGTGATCCGTCTTTGTCCGCATAGACAGTCCCAAAATCGGCGTTTTGTGCGCCCGGCAATGGAAAGGTAGTCATGGGCGTCCGACTGAGGCGCAACAATCCAGTCTGGAGCCCCACCCAGATGTTCCTTTCGCTGTCTTCGTATAGAGCGAGGACCGTTTTGCTGGGCGGGTCCTCGGGGGTATTGACTCGCGAGAAGCGCCCATCGCGATAGCGAAGCAACCCGCCTCCGATGGTACCGATCCACAAAGTGCCCGCATTGTCCTCGTGCAAGGTCCGCACCGTGCTGGTAATCTCCGCAATTCTCTCAAAGCGAGCGTTGCCGGTTGCATTGAGGCGCATCCGCTGTAGCCCCGAGACCGTTCCCACCCAAATAATACGGTCACGAGTCTGGAGAATGGACTTGACGCGGCTGGCACTGGGATAACCTTTGAGCGGGTATTCTTTGCAATCCCTTCTATGGATCACCACCAGTTTTGATCCACCGACCCACAGACCGCCGGTGTCGTCTTCGCGTATCGCGTGGACGGCAAGCGAGGGAATGTTGCCCTGCCCGTCCACGCGGAGGATGCGATCCCCGGATAGCCGGAACAGTCCGTCATCTGTTCCCACCCACAGGATTCCCTGATGGTCTTCATAGACAACGCGCACGAAATCATTGCTCAAACCATCTGCCGCAGAGTAGTGACGAAACACTCCATTTTGATAACGCAGCAGCCCTCCGCCATCCGTACCGGCCCACAAACTTCCATCGCGCGAAGCGGTCAGGCAAAAAATGCTGTTTTCCTTAATCTGGGAGGCGTTTCCGCGGTCGAAAACTACGAAGCGCACGCCGTCGAATCGCACAAGTCCGCCCGTCGTCCCAATCCACAAATAGCCGTCGGGCGTTTGGGCGAATGCCTGGGACATGTTCTCAGGCAGGCCGTCCTGCGTCTGCCACACCCGCCGCGTGTAGCCATCTGGCAGAGTGCGCCGCGATGACCCATCCATCCCCACGGGGATGAACATGACCAACGCGCACAACCAAGCGAATCTAGACATTTTGGATAACATCATCCTGCCACTTCGATTCCCGCGAGCAAGCTAGCCCGATTTGTCGCCTGTCCTTGACCATAATTCGATCGGGGCACGAAAACAGTCGACAGTGCGCCTTACATGCTCCTCGTTCGGCTATCTTAGCATGTGTTCGGGAATTAGGGCGCACAGTTCCCTTCTAATCCCCGGGCTGGCGCAGACCGGTGCAGTGTGGGGTCTGCGATTTCCCGCAGGGAGAGACGAGTCATCCCGCTTGCGAGTCCGTCGCCTGACGGAAACCGAAGGCCGCAAAAATCAGCGGTCTGCGCCTGCCAGATTGAATGGAAGCTTGCCGAGAGTTTTCGCCGGTTCGAGGCAAAACTGCTGCAGAGTTCGAAAACGGTCGGACTCTGCAATGCAAGGTGGTAATTTCTTGTTCTTTTGGCAAGGATTCTTCGGCTTGTGTAGGGCCGAACGGCGTTCGGCCCGCAGCGGGGCGAGCGCCGCTCGCCCCTACGCGCCCTTGGCCGAGGCAACCCGCGGTCCTACAAGGTCCGCCGCCCCAAGAGCGGCAAGATTTCTTCCCAGCGCGCCCTGACTCGGAGGAAAACGGGTTGCAGGTTTCCGATTACCAACCCATCGTCACGTCCAGTTTTTCAGCGAAGGGCGTTTTTCGTTCGCTAGTGGTATTATCGTGGGCATTATGAAAACACAATCTTCCATCTCCGCAATGCTGTCTGGGTTCTTCGTATGTTGCATTCTTTTCGCCCGTGTATTGGCTCAATCTCCGCCGCCTACATCGGAGCACGCGGTGGTGTTGCGTGCCGCCCGGCTGCTGGATATCGAGAGCGGGAAAATAATCACGCCCGGCGAAGTGCTGGTGCAAGGGGACCGAATCGCCGAGGTGGGTTCGGCGGTCGAGCGTCCGGCAGGAGCGGAGGTCATCGATTTAGGTGATCGAACGCTATTGCCCGGATTGATTGATGTTCACGTACATCTGTTTTTGCATCCGGGCGCTGAAGATTTGCAGACCATCCAGGAGTCGGTGCCGCAGCGCACGATTTCCGCGGCTCTCGCGGCACGGGACGACCTGATGGCGGGCTTTACGGCAGAGCGGGACATGGGGACCGAAGGGGCAGGCTCGGCCGACACAGCGGTGCGC
>Ga0187852_1001940_pt1 | contig 18055 bp, 19 predicted proteins | sample June2016WEW_6_40_FD_134511 | JGI IMG/M metagenome (GOLD analysis project Ga0187852, IMG submission 134511) | Peatland microbial communities from SPRUCE experiment site at the Marcell Experimental Forest, Minnesota, USA - June2016WEW_6_40 | ecosystem: Environmental > Terrestrial > Soil > Wetlands...
CTTTGTCAGCAGCCCATATACTAGCCTTTGGGATCGCATTTGGGGAGTAACACCCGTTGAGGACCTGCCGAAGTTTAAGGCGTTATACAGTTTTGTTCCGCGTATCCAAGCTTCAATTGATGTTAAAGTTAACTTAGAGATTAGCAACGGGTTCACTTTGGAAGGCGGCACAAACACCTTCCGCGATTTCTTAGAAGAATGGCTAGAATCCAATGATATGCTTGATACGATGCGGTCGGAAGAGAAAGACGCGCAGGTTTTCGGCACCAGTTATACTGAGCCAGTGATGGATGAAGACGGAGCCAAGGTCCTGTGGCTGAAAACCCTTGACCCTGAATATATGCGGATTCGCCAAGATTGCTACAAAAACATTTTCGGCTATGCGCAGCTTAATTCATACCCGCCCGTAGTTTTTGACCCTGAAGAAATCTACCGTACCCTCAATAACGTTTCCAGCTGGTTCTTTGAGAACGCCTACGGGACCTCTTCTCTGCGCAGCATATTGCATGTTCAAGCGCTGATCGATGACTTCCAAGTTGACATGGCTAAGATCATGAAGGTTTACACCAAGCCAATGCTCATCGCTAAGTGCGGTGGGAACGGTGCACCTGGGATGCCTGAGCCATGGAGCGACCCACAACTAGATGTTATGTCTAACACCCTGGCTTCACGTGATCAAGGCACAGATTTGACTGTTAGAGGCGACGTCGAGGTCACGCCAATGTCTTCCTTAACCAAGGACTTGAAGGCAGAATGGTGGATCGAATACCTGGAGAGGCAACGTGACAGTCAACTTGGCGTTCCTAAGATCTTTCTGGGAGAGCCAGAAGGCGCCAACAGAGCCACGGCAGACGTCGTAATGCAGGAGTTCATAACTAGGCTGCGTATGCGGCAGAAACATCGCAGCGGCGTCTATGAGATGCAGCTTTTCCCATTAATCCTACGCGGCGACTTCCCTGAATCTTTGATCATACCGGATAAGATCCCGAAGATAAAATGGAAGCCAATTTGGGAGCCACCCACTGACGTCAAGATGAGCCGCGTCATCGACCTCTACAATAATATGTTGATGGGCGATAAAGAGGCACGTGGCGAACTGGGTCTGCCAGAAAAGATCGATGGAGTTTTGAAGTCTGTGCCCGCTCCGGCGCCAATGATGCCTGAAGGACGGCAATTTGAGACACCTGAAGCTCCCAAGAAAGCGCCTGGTGGGTTTCCAACGAAATTAGTCAAAGACGGAAACGGGGCGTCATACCTTGTGCGAGCTCTGTCTTGATCGCCTTAACACCATTATTGCAAAAGATGTGGAGACAAAAAATAATGTCAGAATTGTTAACATCCAAGGAAACTCAGGAACTGTAGGGGACGTAGAAGAAGCAGTTGCTGTTGGTGTAAGAGCTGGAGTGGGAGTGGGCGTTGGACTTGAGGTCGGAGCACCCGTGCTTATCACCGAGACCGTACTGTTGATAAGATTTGTGACGTAGGCGTATTCGCCGTTGGGTGTTACAGCCACACCCTCAGGCTCGTTTCCGACGGGTATCGTCCCCGTCACCGTATTCGACGCCGTGCTAATCAACGAGACTGTATCGACGTATACTCCATTTGTTACGTAGGCGTATTCGCCGTTGGGCGTCACAGCCACACCCCAAGGAGTACTTCCAAGAGGTAAGGTTACCGTCGCCGTCACGGTATTCGTCGCCGTGCTAATCACCGACACCGAATCGCTACCTATGCCATTATTTGTAACATAGGCATATGCGCCATTTGGCGTTATAGCCACACCACAGGACCACCGCCAACGGTTATCGTTGCCGTTACCGTCTGGGCTCGAACTAGCTGAGGCAATAATGCGAAAGCACAGAACAATAAAAGACCGGTAAGAAGGATACAGCCAACTCTCAAAGTCTTTGTTGCCCTACGTTTCATTCTTTCACAGACCATCAAATCGTTCGGTATCTACCATGCTTACTCTTGTAAACTGTTTACGTTAAAAGGCTTCTCGTCAAAGTTTCTTTACTAAGCATTCAAGGATGAAGAAAAAGGAGGGGCTTGTGCTGCGGATGTATCTGGATGCGGTTATCGCCGTTATGGCAGTTAAAAGCTTCCAAGCAGCTATTGTGGATCCGAACATAAAATTCTCTACCTGGCGTTTCCATAATTCTAAGAACCCTAACACCTGCCTTAAATGCGAAGATTACGACGGCGACGAATACGAGCTTGAAGACCCTGATGATTTGCTAAGTATTTTTCCGTGGGGAGAATTCGTTGCTGACGATACCTTCGCTTGCAATGTGCACCCGAACTGTGGTTGTTTCTGCGTGAAAATCTCAGATCAAATGAAGACTTAACATTAACAGGAGAATATGTCCTTGCCCTTGGAATTAAGTTATGACGTTGACGTGAAAGCCAGCCTGGATGATATCAGGAAAACTGGGATCATCGAAGGTCAAGCGATAGATTCTTCAGTTAACAAGAATCGTTGGCAGGTTCCTGATGAAGACTTGGATTATTTTGCATCCACTCTTCGGGAAGCTCAGCTGCGAATTAATCACGGGGAAAGTGTTGAGACTGTAAAAGGCGTAGTCACCAAGAGCAAGCGGGTAGGCGATCAGGTTTTCTTTGAGGCTGAAGTTTCTGGCGATCCGGTGCTTCTGACACAGATTGAAAAGAAATATTTACGAATGGTTAGCCCCAGGATTGTCTCAGATAACATTGTCTGCAGCTTATGTAGCGGTAAAACCCGAGACGCCAATATGGTGATGATTCATCTCTGTGCCGGTGCTTGGGAGATCGTGCATCAACCGCGCTGCGTCGAACTCAGCATCGTCGCTGAGGGTGCTTACGTAAACAATCTTTTCCGTTTCAAAGGGTTCGCAGCTGCTATGGATGAATCGCAGCGCCAAGGGCTTATTGCCTCTATCTGTAAGTGCACGGATAAGTCGCATTGCCCTTGCGGCCTAAAGGAGTTGAAAGCAAAGTTACAGCCTGACTTACACGGGCTTAACAACATAATAGGAGAAAAAAATAAAATGAGTTCAGGTGAAAATCAGCCACCAACCGCTCCGACAGCACCAGGTGAAAAACCGAAAGCTGGCACGGAATTGACCTACCAACAGCTAGAAGACGAATTAACAAAGAATACAACGCAGATCATGGATGCCTGCAAAGCTGCAATAGCCGCTTCTGAAAAAACCATAGAAGCAAAGTTGGAAACAACCATAAAAGCAGCCGTTGAAGCCGCCGTTCCTAAACCTCGACCAAACGGGAAAGGCCAATCAGGACCCGGCATGGGTGCAGGCGCAGGGCTCCCAGGAATCGATGACGCTCAACGCTTAAACAACATGTTTGCATCTAAGGGCAGTTTGAAGAAAGCTGGGCTCGAATTAGCTGCTGCTGCGAAACGCATGGGCAGCTTAACCGCGGATATAACACATACAGACCCTGAGGAGGCAGAATAAAGATGAGTTTTGACGGTGTAGGACCTAAGGTAATTCCAGATCTAGAGCAGACATTCCTAGCAGATTCAGGCTACACATCACCCAAAGTAGGCGACCCAGTCTACGTCTCAAGCAATAACGCAGTCAGCTTATGCGCAGGCGCTAACGCGGCATTCGTCGGCTTTGTCCAGTCAGTGCCTCCAGTAGACACTTTTGGCAATCAACTGCTAAACGTCTATGTCTTCGGTCACAGGATACGCTGTAAGAACACTTCAGGCGGCACATTATCTGCAGGTGCAGTTGTTGTTTCGGCTAACGGCGGCATAGCCGCTTTGGCAGCCACTACTGATGCAGCTCTTGGCGCAACACTGACAGCGAATACAACCACAGGGGTAATAACAGCTTCAGGTCTAGCAGCAATCATCAATGCCTTGTCGAATCGCCGTGGAGTCGTAGTTGTTGGTGGAGCAAATAACGCGCAAGTTCAAATAATCTTCGGGTAAACCCGAGGACCACCCTTTCAGTTTTTTTGAAAGCGAGAAGAAAACCAGTAATTAAATTTTGGAGGAAAAAAGAAAAATGAGTTTTGTAGAAGACGCTCTAACCTTTGTTGATTCCGCTTCGATTCAGTATCCAGAACTGAACCAGGTCATCATAGAGATGACTATGCCAAACCTGATCTTGAAAAGACTACTCACAGACGACGTTCTGAAACATGGCCGAACTAAGACTTACACGATTGAAAACGGCTCTCACAGTGTAGGCATAAGCGAAGTGGCGCCTGGCACCGCTGCACCCGTCGATTACACGCCAATGAAATTCGCGACTGTTAGCCCATACAAACGTATGGAAGCCATCGAGATTCCTAAAGAGGTCGTTGAAGACGTTGACTTGCCAGTGGTTAACCAGCAACTCAAAAGACTTGCAAGACGCCTCGCGTATCAGATTGAGCTAGATTGCTGGACGGTGATGCTTGCTGCAGTTCCAAGCGCAAACAGCTTTGCATGCACCGGCAAAACAATCACTGTAACAGGCACCGAATTCACCAAGGCAAACACTGCAGGCATGGAAGACTTCAACAATGCTGAAGCTTTGATCAACGCCGGAGACTTCTTGATGGACACGATTGTCTGCAACCCAATCCAGAAACGCGACATCAAGAACCTACCTAACTACAGCCTATACCGCAACGAGATATCGCCGATTACTCAGAAGCCGATCCAGATGCTGGGCGAATGGGAACTTTGCTGGTCAAACGTTGTTCCCGCAGGGACTATCATTTGCTTGTCAACAGGCAAGAACCTTTCTGCTGCCTATGCCCCTCTCGGGATGTTCCTCGTGAAGAGACCGCTCACAACCGATGTTGAGCTGCTCAAATCTAAGGAACTGGTGAAGCCGATTCTCAGCACCCGGTATGCTCCGATCATACTCAACGGTGAATGCCAAGCCGCGATCACAGGGTTAGCAACTAGTTAAGTTTAGTTTGTTTTGCCCATATCTTTTAACTATGGACCGTAAAGCCGGCTTCAAAGTAACCACTCGCTCGTCTAACCTCGTTACTTATGGAATTGGATATCCGGCTAATCCGACCAAATTTATTGTATAATTGTCGACATTTTGGTTAGATGTTGCCATATCAATCTCAACTACATACGTGTCTCCGCTACCCAACCCAATTTGATTTACACTTAATGGTGACGATCCCGGACTCGTCACGTCCTCTGATTGAATTGGCGTACCCTTAACGTATAATTTTGCTGTCATGCCAAAATATGCTGTTCCCGTGCTGTTACCTGGAAAGTTATCCATTGGAGGTGGTTGCTGTGAAGTGTAATCATTTCTTACAGTGGCCTCAATGATGAAACATGCTTGACCATCATATTTTCCATAATAAGAATAAGATGAAATTAGAAAAATTTTTGAACTATCTAAATAGCCAGCATCATTCAATTTTGCAGCCGGTCCATTCTGAAGCTGTTGTACTTGATTAAATTCAACTAGAGCAATTGCTGTGCTTGCAATTAAGAGAAAGGCCAAAAGTAATGAAAGAACTTGGAAAAACTTTTTTGAACTATAAAGACGAGAGTGAGTTTTGGCGGAATCTTTTCTTGCAGGAGAAGCATTCTCTACAGACTGGACGGTTAATAGGGCTTCCTTTCCTTGATTGGAAAGACCATATTTCCCATGTTCGTCAGTCTTGATTAGGTCGCCTAATTTGGTAAGATGATGTTGGAGCTGACCGCTACTTTCAATGGAGGTTTTCTTCTTTAAATCGGCAAATCCCAGAGCTTCTTCACTTAAAGCCTTTAGAATAACGATTCTTGTGGGATGGCCAAGGGCGTCGAATATTTCTGCTCTTTGTCTGTCTCTTTCTATGTCTTGTCCTTCTTCCATTATCGTGACCTCAAGGCACTCACTACACTTGGCTATTTAATTCCTCGTTTGAAGACTCCCGAATAAACGAAGTCCTGTTTTCAGGACTTTAATAATTTAGTTTAAAGAGGCCCTTATATGTCGTCATACCCAAGTTTTACTTCGCTTTCTGAAGTTATTACTCATCTAAATGCTACAGGACCCGATAGCAACAGCAATTATCAAGTCTACGGGCTCTCGGTCTCAAGTAATAGCGTTCAAGCCTACGTTGATCACGCGAACACTTACATGGGCAGTCTAGTGCCCAGTGTAACAGCTACGGATCCACGTTACCCGTTTGCGCAGTTAGCCGCCTTAGATCTTGCATGCATGAGCGTTTTAGTTGCTGCCAGCGGAGGCATGCTTTTGGGCGCCGCCGATTACAAGCTTGGCGACTTATTCGTAACCAAAGGCACAATTGGAAAATTCTCATTTCAAAATGCGGTACAAAGCTTCCAAGACAGTTTTACCCGAAATATAGTGAATCTCTCAACCGTAGCCATAGGAGCTCAAGCACGCTTGGGACATGAAGTGCCTCATTGTAGAGGACGGTGGCGTTAGGAATGAAGAAGCGAAAACTTAGGCTTCTGCTTATTCCTGTTGCTGTAGCGCTTTTCGTGATAGGTTGGCTTCTTTATTATTTTGGCAGAAAGCGGAGGAAAGCTTAGATGTCAACTAATCAGGTCTTGGCAGTTTCGGAGTTGCTGCAGGAAAATTGGGGGCTATCAAGTCCCATGGCCGTTGCAAACATTTTGTGGCCTACGACCCGTATGGATGCGATTGGGATTACTCAGGGAAAAGGAACCTTACAAGTAGCTGTCTATAACGCAAGCCCAAGCAAACAAGTTGACGCCCTTAGCCGCGAATGCTACCTCGTAACTGAAAAACTCGTTGTCGACATAATTGTCGTTAACGCAAGCCAAAACACGGCTGATTTAGCGGCTGCAGAATCAACTTTGGAGGCTTTGCAGGCGGAAGTTAATCGCATCATACACCTGCAAGACCCAAACTATGTAGCAACCGGAGAGCCGATCCACAGTAACGCAACTGAAGTAACCCGCGTCATGATCAACGTTGACGCCGTTTACTTCAGCATTTCAAGTTAATACGCAGGTGAAATCAATAGCGGAACAAAAAAGGGCGGCAAACCAGAAATTTAAGACCAAATTTAGCAACTGGGTTGTGACGTACAAAAACGGCTCACAGGTTCTTGTAGAGCACAGAGTAACGAAAATAGCTTAGCGCTGCTGAACCATTGCTCCAAGCTGTTAGTCCAGAAAATTGGACTTAAGTTTAATTGCCTTATCCATTGTGTCTACAAACGAGGCATTAAATAGTTTAATGGATATGACATGGACAAGACAGCTTGAGGTTGAAGAAAAATGGAAGACGAGGGGCAAGTGTCTAATGATAGGCAACGTGCAGAAGTCTTTGATGCATTGGGTCACCCTACACGCATAGTAATCTTGAAGGCTCTGGGTGAAGGCGCTCTCGGCTTTGCTGACTTAAAGAAGAAAACTGCAATTGACAGCAGCGGACATCTTCAGCATCACTTAACCAAACTAAATGGCTTGATAAAAACTGACGAGTACGGAAAATATTGCCTCTCTGATCAAGGAAAAGACGCCTTACTGACCGTTCGAACAGTTGAAAATGTAACCGACAAAAAACTGACGTCGCCAGAAAAGCCAAAGCACCGTTTCAATCACAAAGCAGGCTTGAAAGCAACTAGTTTGTTGCTCGTAGCTCTTTTAATTGCCAGTTCAGCAGTCGCAGTATATGAGTATAATCAAGCAGGGCTTTTCAAAAACAAACTTGCCCATTCTTCGAGGATTAGCGATGGCTATTATTTACCCTTTGAGGGTAATTATAGTAAAATATACGTAGTTTCGACAAATTCAAGTTACGGTTACTATCCGATTCAGACGTATACTTATTCAAATGGCACAGAAGTTACGTGGGGTGGACCTTGCGTTATAATTAGTGTCACCATACGCAATGATTATTCAACAGACTATCCACTGCCAGATTTTCCTACATCTAATTCAACATCAGCATGGGTCTACCTAACGGCTCAATTATTTAGCGGTGGCCAACAAATTAATGCAATGGATTTATCATACGGTCCGCCGATTGCGCCACTTTTTGGACCTTATATAGGTTCTGGAACAGTCCTTGCCAGTGGAGAAAGTGGAACCATTACACTGTATTTGGGCACTAACAGCACAAATGTAACGAGTTATCAAATTGTGCCAACATGGATTTGGGGTACTGCGCCACCGTTTTAGGCGCGATTAATTCATTTTAATTTACAGTACTTTGCGTAAGAGGGATTTTGTTGAGTGTTCAAATTTCAGTTAACCTGTCAAATTTTGATGTTCTGAGCAGTTGCTTTGAATGTCTTTGTGAGCACTATCCGGAAGCCGTGAAGCAAGCAATGACGAATGTTGCTCAGGATATTTTGGCGACTGCAAACACGTTGGTTCCAGTCAGAACGGGATATTTGAAAAGCACTTTAGCGGTTGAGCAACCTAGCGATTTTCAACTAAAAATTAAGGCTACTGCGCCTTATGCTTATTACGTAGAGTTTGGCACCCGAAAGATGTCGGCAAGATTATTCTTGACGAATTCGGTTAATCAGCATTTGCCTGATTTTGCGCCGGCTATTGAGGAGCAAATTCAAAATATCCTGCAAGGCTAACATATACCCAATAGCCGCTAATCGGTATATACCCAAAGGCTTCTAATCGTACCATAATTTGATCTGAATAATTGTTAATCGAGGTGAAAAATATGAGTTTAGCTACTACGCCAGTTCTAAGTAGGAATGCAGTTGTTCAAGTTGGAGGAGCAGCAATCGGCTTTCTAACTGACTTCACTATGGATGTTAAAGCAGAAATGATTAAGGAATACGTTTGCGCTTCAGGCGGCTCTCCATCGCCAGCTTTCACGGCCAGCGGCAACCAATCCTACACGTTTAAGGCTTCAGCACTTTATGTTCCCGCAAACTATGCAGCATTACTTACAGATGTTCTTAATGGCTCACTGGTTACTGTTATTTGGGGTCCACAAGGCACCACCACAGGTTCGGGGACTCCGAAAATCACACTGAGCAACGTTGTCTTAACAGCTTACAGCGTAAAGAACGGCCAGAAAGGCACAATTGCAAATGACATTAGCGGCGAAGCACAAAGTGTGGCCACAAGCACATTTTAGTGGTTATTCATCCTTTTTTTCAGTTTCTTGGTGAATAATAATGTCGTTGCTGTCAGTGCCAAAATGACTATCACGCTAATTATTGTTGAAAACTCTGGGATTAAAGGAGTCGATGAAATGGACGGGGTTGACGCTGGAGACGACGAAGTGCTATACGCAGGCGTAGGGCTTGAGCTTGGCGGGGACGAAGCAGTTGGATAGATCAAAGTGGTTGGCAAGGTTGGAACCTCTGCAGCCATGTTTGCTGTGCTGACAAGGTGTATGAGTGGATAATTGTCTTGGCCTTCGATGACCGTCACGGTTTGTCCAGTAGTGTAGTTTTCGTAGGAAGTTTGAATAATGTATGGTGAAGTGCCTATTTCCCCACCGATTGTGGCTGTGCCGTTGTAATCGCTCCAGTAGTTTCCAATGGTGCCGTTATCCCACCTGCTAGGCGGAGGGGGTGTAATAAACCCGATCTCAACGTTTTGGGCATTATCGATGAAGTTGTTGTAGTAAAAAGTGTTACCATATGAAAGAGATTCGTCTCCAGTAAATGCAATTCCTTGATTGCTGTTTTGGAAATTATTGTCGAAAATAAGATTGTTCGAACCATAATAGTAAAGCGCGATCCCATTGATACCACTTATCGAGTTCTTTGTCATATTGGAATCGTTGAATCCACCCCAGATACCGTATTGCTGAGGCTGAGCGTTGACAGAGGGAGTATTGTTGTTTCCAACTATCAAATTGCCTTCAATGTTAGCTTGAACAGAAGTTGCCGCCTCTGGATTGTCTTGGATAAAAATAAGGCCGCTTGCGCCAACGGATTGTGGAACCGCTATGTTATTTGAGGTAATGCTAACGCCTGATGAAGATAACACAGCTACACCATATACTGAATCTTGAATTGTGTTTTGGCTGACCGTGATTGCTGACGAGTTCTCGACTGTTACACCACTGATGCAGGATTCAAACGCAATATCTGTCACAGTAACGTTGCTAACGCCAAGCACATGAACTCCTGGAAGCCAGCCGATTGGGAACATCCCCGTGTATACAAATGGATTTGTGATTGCAAAACCATTGCCTTTAAGCACGATGTTTGACGCATCGATTTCTATGGTGTTGTAAACGTCCCCGGTTAACGTATAGGTGGTTCCAACCCTATTAATCGGCGCTGTTAATGGGTTAATACTTCCATCGCTTTCAATGTAGAACGGTGCTGGAGGCGTAGGTAAGGAAGGCTGTGCTTTTGCCAACTCAGAAGTTAGGCTGTTTACTGCGGAAAAAGCAAGTGCTAAAATAAGAATGACGGTCAGCGCAGTTTTGTTCATGGAAACCATTTTCATTTGCCCTCCCGTTTTGTATGGGCAATAAAGCCATAAAAGAGTTTTCGTCAAATTTCTTTGACTAAGGTATTTTGTCAGTAGTCAAGATTTTTTGACTTAGTTTTCGATGGGCGCTCTGACCGATTCTGATATGATATTATGTTAAGGTAATGAGGTGATTTGATGAGTGAAAGTCAAAAAGATAAAGAAGAGAAATTTGATTCTGAAGGTTTCGAGAAACTTAAAGCTGCATTCAACGAATATGAGGCTGAGCAGAAAGAGCGTTTCAAAAACTTTAACGTAGGCCTGCTCAAAAACAGTAAGGTTCCTCAGGAGGCTAATGTGCCTGGCGCTGGATGGGTTAAATTCGTGTTGCTTACCCACAGCGAGCTGAGCGATTTAGCCAAATTTTACAAGGATGATCAGCGCGAATTCGAACTGCAGGCGCTTCTAAAGATGATGAAGCCCTGCTACCCCGATTTGGCGGAGAAGGATCTGCGTGATGCGCCGTGGGATTTGGTACGTGCTCTGGAGAAGGCTTTGCTTAATGAGGGTTTTTTACCGCGTCAGGTGAGGCGGTCAATGACTGGATCAGCTGGAGCAGCGAAGCCCAGCGGATCGCAGCCGTCATCAACCTCTACCACTACACCATAGAATACGCTACAAGCCTAACCAATTTTCAAATAGAATTCTTGATCCAATCAGCGATTTGGTTTCATAAGTTATCAGAAGGTTAAAAAACAAAATGAGCGGAGCTCCTCCTGCTGAAATAGACATTGTTGCTACTGATGATGCGTCAGATGTTTTTCAAGAAGTCAGCAGCAACTTTACTGATATGAGTAGCAATGTCAGCGAAGCTTCCGATTCAATGAGCACCGATGTGTCGGATAGCATGCAGCAGACCGCGAGTTCTGTTTCAACCATGACGACAACTGTGACAGCCGACACTAGCCAAATGCAAGATTCCTTCAATGAAGCCGGGAGCGCAGCTCAAGTAAGCATGAATCAAATAACCGTCAGCACTGGCGAAGCAAGCGATGCAACTGACACTTCAAGTCAAAGTTTCAGCCAAAACGCTATGCAGATGAATAGTGCGGCAATGAGCGGCGCCATGCTGTACATGGCAGTAAATAATGTTGAGAACGCGCAAACCTCACTTGCCCGAGCTAACTTGACAGAGGAAAAAGCCGCTAACTCCGTAACTTTGGCTCAGCAAGCCTACAATGTTGCTGTTGCAAAATACGGCGAAACCAGCATTCAGGCACAGGACGCAGCAAACAAGCTTAACTTAGCAATCGAAACCCAGCAAGTAGATCAAGAACGGGTATCAGAGGCAAGTCGCAATTACAACAGCACTCTAATGATGTCAGCATTGACGGTTATTCCCGCAGTCATAAACGTCATGACTCTTGCAAGCCATGCAACTCAAATGTGGGAAGGAGCCCAAGCGGCTCTTGATGTTGTTATGGATGCAAACCCAATTGGCTTCGTTGTACTTGCCATAGCCGCCTTAGTGGCCGGAATAATTGCCGCTTACACGTACTGCAAGCCTTTCCGCGACATAATCAACGACATAGGCAGTATCATAGGCGGAGCTGTTCTTTCAGCATTTAACGCTTTAAAATCTGCAGGAGATGCCTTATGGAATGGTCTCAGCTGGGCATACAACAATATTCTGCTGCCAGTAGCTAATTTTTTCAAAGAAGTTTTAGTGGCCGACCTGAACGTTGCGTTAATTCCTGTTAAAGCCTTTGAGACAGCCATTGGCGCCGTCGCTAACGCTGTGAAGCCCTTGAGTGATTTAATCGGCGGCTTAGGCAGTGCACTTAGCCATCTGTGTTTTGCGCATGCGGCGCCTGCTGCTGAGGAATTTAACAAGCAGGTAACTCAGAGCATAGCGCTTAGCGACCAATTAACGCATAAAACCAACACTTTGGGCTCAAGCCTGCAAGGCCTCGCAGGCAATGTGTCCGTTAAGAGCGGGGGCGGTACAAGTAACGTAACAATCGGCTCACCCAACATCACAATCGGCAACATAACTGGGTCGGCTTCGCTTAAGCAAACGCGTGACGCAGTGAACAAGGGAATTTGCGATGCAATGTACAAGAAAGGCATAATGAACAAGGTGACATAGAAAGATGAGCTGGCAAATAACGCAGGGATCCACGACAATTACTCTTCCATACGCACCTCAGACCAACACTGATGAATCACCAACCATTGATGATTCTTCAATTAACATTCCGGAGCAAGGAACCACTCTTGTTTCGGTATGCAATGATGTGCGCACTTTAACAATGGAGGGCTTTTTCTTTATAGCAGGCTCCAGCAAAAGTGCCATCGACTCAACATACATAGTTCCCTTGCTAGGAATGCTTCACCTATTAGTTACGTTAACGACTCCCAGACCAAGCCTTAACGCTACATGGAAATTTGACAAAGCAACCTTCATCGAAACAAAAGATTACTCAAACCAACCCGCAATCAAATTCACTCTTGTCTTCAAGTTTGCAGCAAACTACGTGGTGCTTTAGACTTGTCGTGGACCATTCAATATTTATCTGGCAGTTCTTGGGTAACTAAGACTGACGCAGTCATAGATCAGATAGTTGATGAGATTAATGGTCAGTTAGGCGCATCCGGAGAGCAGGAACTTGACTTTTTTCTTCCTAATACACCCGCGAATCTCGCGTTTGTGCAGGCTGATCAGCAAGTTCAAATTCTCTGGGGAAGCACCGTTGTCTTTGCTGGATTACTGCGGGCATACAAAGCCAAATTTATCACGATCACGGCTACAGTTTACAATAGCGTTTTTGAATTAATGAAAAAGCAGACCATCACTGGAAAATACAGTAACGTAGCCGCATCAACAATTTTGGCGGCAATTTGCGCGGCTTGCGGCATGACCGCTGGATCCTGCCCGACAACAGCGATTAGCACACAATTTAACGCAACAGACTGCTACACAGCAGCTCTAAACCTTGCAAACATTTTAGGCCTCAATTTATTTAATTCAGGAAACACCGTAAATATCGCTGTCAAAGGCAATCAGACACCTACAGCCATAACCATTGACACGGAAAGCGAAGTAGACATAGACCGCAGCAAAGCCGGATATGACGGCGTCATTATCCGCGGAGTAGACCAAGCAGGAAACCTAATCACAGGTTCAGCAGGCAACACCGGCGCAGGCTACAACATTAAAACATTAACCAACAAAATCGCCATGAGCCAATCAACCCTAAACAGCCTCGCAACCGAATACCTGCAAAGCCTGCAGCAAACAAACAGCGGCTCGCCACTGGAATGCGACATTAGCCAAGCAGCACTGCTAAACAGCGGCGACTTAATCACAGTAACAAACGGCACAGCTTTCGGGCTCTCAGGGAGCTACGAGATTTGCTGCATAACCAAAACCCTGACCAAGGCAACCATTGAAATTGTTCATTCAGTCAACGATTTCAGTAATTTAGTAAATGCAATGGCCTCCGCGACTACTGCCCTTAACACTTTGCCCATAAGCAGCGACCAAGTCCAGGGTAGTAGTATAAGTCTGCAAAGCCTACAGGACTTTTACCATCTTGGGGAAGGCTCCGGTACAGTTGCTACCGACTCAAGTCCCGCAGGCAACAACGGAACAATAGGCTCCGGGTGCACATGGGTTCCAGGACCTGAAACGAAAGTTTTAATGTTCAATGGCAATGGCAGCTATGTTGACTTGGCGGGAAGTGACGTAAATTTTGGCGGCTTATCCGCAATGTCTTTTACCCTTTGGTTTTCGCCAACGTCTGCAGCTCAAGGCTACCTCGTTTATAAGCCTAACCAGTTTTACGTGCAAGTAAATGCAAACGGCAGCATAGTCTTCGCGCTATACATCGGCGGATCCTGGGTAACATTAACAGCCCCAGCTGGGTCAGCGACTTTAAATGGTCGCCTCTTTGGCGCCTTTGTCTACGATGGAACAAACATGTACATCTACCTGAATGGGCCTGTTCTTGCGCAGCAGGCTAAATCTGGCTCTATTGGAAGCAGCACAAGTGATGCATACTTAGGCTCGCAAACTGCCTCTTCGGGCGGCTTTACGGGCGTTTTGTCTGAGGTTATGTTTTTTGGGCGTGCCCTCGGTCCGCAGGAGGTGTATTCTCTCTACTTTTTTCCCCTTGTTAGCTATCTAAAAAGCGGCAGTGGCGGGGCATCAACCTGGAGCGTTTACATCATAAGCGATCCAAACGGCTCTTTGAGTTTAAACGGCTTGCAAACGATAACCGCCGGATCACCCTGCACTGTGACTGACACTTTGAATGCGGGATTTAGCCTGAGTTACTGGCTTTTGGATGGGCAACAAGTCACTGGGAATCCTTACACGATTCCAGCACAAACGGCTGGGTCATGCCACGTTTTGCAACCTGTGTCTGTCCCCACTTCGCCTCCCGTGTTTTGGTTTTCAAGCATCACAACGGGCAACAGCGATTTGAAAGAGGAAGGCGACGTTGCTGACGCGATTCTAATCAATGACTCAAGCGCTGCACGAGCTGAAACTAACGTAATCACAAATCATTAGGAGAAACAAGAATTGTCAACCATAGTAAGAGGACAGCAAGGCGATTCAATCGGAAACGCTGTTGAAGGCGGAGGCTTCTGCTTTTCATCGACAACTTACTCTGAAGGATGCAGTAAATGTCCACTTGACGCTGTGCTTCTTGAAAATGGCACTAACGTAACTGAGGGATGCACCAATGGTCCTCTTGATCTTGGGCTTCTTGACAATGGCTTTAATGCTGAGTGTGGAAATGAGTCAGGACCTACTCGCTCTGACGCTCCAGCTTTTCCAACAACGGGCACTTTCGGGAACTCAACCGCAGGAGCAGCCTACACAACTTGCATAAACCAAATCGGCGGAAGCGCCTTCACCACGCCAACCGTGCCAGGGTCTGTGTGGGTGACTGGAATCCATGCTCTTGTTCAATGTGATACAGCTAACAAAACCTTCAACGCTGCAATCTACACATCGGCAAAAGCGCTAGTTGGACAATGCAACGCTGTAGCCGTTGCTTATCAAGCGGGTTCACAGCTCATTATGTTTACTCCTACAAGCGCGATTCAACTTGCATCTAACACAACCTACATCCTAGCTGTTTGGTGCAGCAGCGCCTCAGGAAACGGCGGACTTTACTATATTGCTGGAAGCACAAATCAAGGCTACACTTACGCTTCAACCTACTCAGGTACTTTCCCAAGCAGCCTCGGAACAATCACGTTCAACAATGATGAGTATTGCGTTTACGCGGATTACTTCGTGTTTTAAGGGGGTGAATAAAAGAAAATGTTGACTTTTTACATGAATCTGAAACCCCAGATAGCTATGAAATACCGGAACAAGTTGATGCTTCAATGGTGGGCTGTTAAGCAACTTCTAAAAGGAAAACTACGACTACGCAACACTTTCGGCGACGAAATCAGAATCAAAGATGAGATCACATGTTGGCAAGGCGATAAAATTCAGTTCCGAACTAAAGGCCACATCGTCTCTCAAGGATTAATCTGCATGGTAAACTGGATTTCTTGGGCTGGTACGAGTACAGCCGTCGCGGAATACGGATTAATGTCGAACACAGGTTCAGGGTGGTACATTCGCTGTGGAACAGGAACAGGTGCAACATCGCAATCAACAACAGGGTTAGTGACGCCGAGTTCCATAGCACCAAACACGTTGAGCGGAACAAACAGCAACCCAGCAACTGGACAATACCGCATTGCCTGGACAGCCACATGGAACTCAGGAGTTCTGGCGGCAATTACCATTACAGAATTTGGGATGTGGTGGAATAACGGATTCGGAAGTTCGGGAGCCATGGGTTTGAATGGATTCGGCAACACCGGCTGGGCTAACCAAAATCCCTCCAACCCAGAGTTTACTTCTCGCATAAGCAGCACAGACGGCGACTTCACCAGCTTCACCGTGAATACTACTGTTCCTTTGACCCTTCAGTGGAACTTAACGTTCACTTTCGCTTAGCGCGAAATATAGCAAATGGCTTAACCCGGAGTTTTTTGTTGATTAAAAAAAGTTGGTTTATACAAGAGATTACTACGTACAGCATAGGCTCCGAATGTACGTTGTAGCATGACCTTGTTTTCTCAGTGATTTTTAGTCACGCTTGTTCATAGGAGGTGAAATTAAAAATGAAAACTACAAATAAAATTATAGCTGTTCTTGGCGCAATCGTTACAATCTTAGGGATCACTGCTTCTGTCGCATCTGGCATAGGCTACTCAGGCATCGGACTAACCGTTGTTGGCGTTATCTCGATTGTTAAAGGCAGCGAAGAACTCATAGACGGCAACCTAACCGACGCAGTAACAAGCATCGTTAACGGCATCAATGCAGTCAAGCAGAACGCTCCACAAGCAGCACAAGAAGCAAAAACCGCAACGGGAAATTAGAATTCTTCCTTTTCTTTTTTAATCAAGCAGCTCATAATTCTAAAAACGGCTGTTTGAGAAATTCTTCTTATTCTTTTTTTCGGCATTTAATTTATTGTTTAGCGGAAGCTATCAACGTATGCCAGACAGGAAAATTAGAAGATAAGGCCTTGTTTGTTAAAAAAGCAAAACGCAATAGCTGTTCTGTTCGAGAACGCAAGTGTTCTGTGAATAGAGTTAAATAAGGATTTGAACCAGGAGATGATTGGATGATTAGAAATGACAATCCAGTCGAGATTAAGTTTGTATGCGGTTCTTGGCTTTTTATCAGGCTTTTTCTTTGTTTTCCCCTTTGCCATCTACGAACTTAACATAATGGTCAATATAGTAACATACATATTTCTTGTAGGTATTGCAGCTGCTAGTACGATTACGGCAATTATATTAGTCTCTAAAGGGAAAACAAGTAGTTGCTGATGGTTATTGTCATAATGGGCTTCTGAAAATTCGAATGCATTTAGACTTACGATGACTGTTTGATTAGTCTTATGCTATAATATCGCTAAGAAACTTTATCATCAATATGTGAAATCGGCTGAATCAAGTTATGCCAGAGCTTACATTGGATTTGCCTACGGGACTTGAAAGTAGACTTCGTTGATGATAGCGTTACCCGTTGGGTGAGTAGTATCTAAAGGATAGGATTCGTTACCAATAAAGGAACTATGCCCATTGACTAAGACACTTTGTCCATTCACTACAACAATGTTTGGAATCGATGATGTGTAAGTGTGGGTTATTCCGTTGCTATCTACATAACAGCCTATATAAGAGCTGCCTTTTGGTAAAGATGATATAAACAGTTGCAGGCTCGATTCGTTTGCGAAAAGGATACCCGTTGGGTGAGCAGGGTCGAAGAGAGCGGATTCGTTGTAAAGAAAGAGACTTTGTCCATTAGCTAAGGCGGCGTTTTCTTTTTGGAAAACGGTCTTTTGAACCTGCATGGTTGAATAGCCTAACATAAGTGCTGTACAAACAAGAATGCCCAATAATAGTGCTGTGGCAATCATATGTCGACTTCTTTTAGAAGGCGTGGAAGCGATGGCATTTATGTTTTGTAATCTATGGGATATTTGTGGGTGTGTAGCAAGTATTTCGGGTCTATGAGCAAGAGGCGATACAAGAAACAGACTTGACGAAAGCCTATCTACGAGACTGAGCTTAGGAAACTCCTGCACCACCGCTTGAACCTTTGTA
>Ga0187852_1001941_pt1 | contig 18053 bp, 11 predicted proteins | sample June2016WEW_6_40_FD_134511 | JGI IMG/M metagenome (GOLD analysis project Ga0187852, IMG submission 134511) | Peatland microbial communities from SPRUCE experiment site at the Marcell Experimental Forest, Minnesota, USA - June2016WEW_6_40 | ecosystem: Environmental > Terrestrial > Soil > Wetlands...
CCTGGAACTGGATGACCCGCAGGCCAAAATGGTCGCGGATGCCGGGTTCCGCTCCCTAGTGGTGCCGTTGCACGCCGACCACGTCGCCGCAATTCGGCCCACCCTGCTGTTGCTGCAAGCCGGCGTGCTCACGTTGTTGCTGATTGGCACAGTCAATCTTGCCAACCTGCTTCTGATTCGGGCCAACCATCGAGCCAGGGAACATGCGGTTCGGCAGGCGCTCGGCGCCAGCCGCGCACATCTCACCGGCGAAGTGCTGGTCGAGACCACTCTGCTCACGCTTGCAGGGGGATTGCTGGGATTGGCCGTGGCAGCGGCGGGAATCCGCCTGGTGGCGGCGCTGGGAGCGGATCGTTTGCCCCTGGGGGCGCACATTGCCTTCGATGCTCGCCTGGCGGTGGCCGCCATGCTTGCCGCGCTCGCCATGGGCGTCGCGCTCGCCGTGCCTGTAGTGTGGTTCCATCTGCGCGTCTCCCGCAACGCCCTCCGGTCCGAATCCCGCGCCGCTACCACGGGCCGCGCAGCTCAGACTCTAAGGCAGAGTTTCGTTGTGACACAGTTTGCTTTGGCATTCGTTCTGTTGGCCGGCGCGGGGTTGCTGGGGCTCAGCCTGGAGCGGGCGATGGCGGTTTACCCGGGATTCCAGCCTGATCACGTGCTGACCGGCCAGATTTCGATAGTTGGCAAGAAGTACCCTTCGCCGTGGGCCGGTCTCGCATTTACGGAGAGATTAGTGGATGCACTCGGCCGTCAACCGGGGATTTTGTCTGTGGGGGTCTCCAATAACGTGCCGTTCAGCGGCGGCAACGGCAAAAGCTCCGCTACGGTCAAGGGGTATGTCCTCCGGCCCGGTGAAGCCCCTAGCGGGATCTACTCATACGGCGTGGGTGGCGACTATTTTCGCGCCATGGGCTTTCGGCTGCTCGCCGGACGGTTCCTCACCGCAGTCGATTCGCGGCGCCACGAACGCGTCTGCGTGGTCGACGAAGATTTCGCCCGCCGTTATTGGCCTTACATGAGCCCTCTGGGCCAACAATTGTTCGAGGGCTCTCAGCCCGGGCCCGACAGCGAGGCCTTCACGGTGGTCGGTGTGGTCGACAGCGTCAAACAAGCCGGCCTCACCGACGAGGCGGCGCAAGGCGCGGTCTACTACCCGTATATTTATCGGCCTGAGAGCAACATCTTCCTGGTCGCGCGCGCCAGTGTTCCGACGGAATCGCTGCGATTCACGCTGCAACGGGTTGTCCGGGAACTGGACTCCGGGCTTGCCGTTAACAATATTCAGACCATGAACGAGCGCATTACGGACAGTCTTGTCGCCCGCCGCTCGCCGGCTCTGCTGGCCGGAATGTTCGCTGCCATCGCGCTGCTACTGACCGGAATTGGTACTTACGGGGTACTGAGCTATGCGGTGTCGCAGAGGAACCGCGAGATCGGCGTGCGCATGGCTTTAGGAGCGCTGCCGAGCCAGATTCGCACCCAGTTTCTGGCTCTTGGCCTGAGGTTGGTCATTGCCGGATTGGCGCTGGGCAGCGCCGGGGCCTGGCTGATGGGAAGAGTGATGCAGGCACTTCTGTTTCACGTGACTGCTTTGAGCCCTGTGGTGCTCGGTTGCGCCGGAGCTATCCTGGCGCTGATATCGCTCGCCGCTTGCCTGGTGCCCGCCAGGCGCGCCGCCCTCGTCTCTCCAATGCAGGTTCTTACGGAGCAGTAGCTCATGCCCGTTGCCTGACGGGCGCCCAGAAACCATGAAACGATTCCTCTCGTGTACCAGCTTGTAGGGGGGCGGCTTGCCATCCCCTAATGAAGGTGGTGGGGCGGCCCCACCCCTACACGTATTAAATGAAGACCGCAGAGCCCTGTTGTACGTCAACCATAGGGTGGGCTTGAAGCCTCTCCATCGTATGTGCTAATAACACCTGCTCACTGTGCTGGTCCTTGACCTCATGACTTGCGCGGTGAACAATGTGGCGTGCTTCCTGCCCTGGGCGGAGCGAAGGGTCGGAAAATGCTGGCCTAATGGCCGGCGCCACGACGCAGATCAGGAGGCTACAGAAGCCCGGGAAAACTTGAATGCGTCCTAAGCCAGGGACCTCCGTAGCGTGGATCTTTCACCTCACAACTCGTCCGGCAGCCGCGCGAGCAATGTCGCTCGTCTTGGCGTGTTTGCCCTCACGATGTTCTTGAGCGCGGCACTGCTCTTCCTGATGGAGCCCATGTTCGCCAAGATGGTGCTGCCGCTCCTGGGCGGGACCCCGGCGGTCTGGAGCACCTGTCTCATGTTTTTCCAGGCGGTGCTGCTGGGCGGATACGCTTATGCGCACATTTCGTCGAAGCTTCTCCGCAGGCGTGGGCAGGCGAGATTACACCTGGTCGTGCTGATTGGCGCGCTGCTGACCTTGCCGTTCCGCGTCCCCGAAGGGTGGACGCCGCCGGCGCGACACAATCCGGTGCTTTGGCTGCTGCCGTTGCTGGCGGTTGCGGTGGGGGCGCCATTCTTCGCCCTCTCCGCCAGTACGCCCATACTTCAAAAGTGGTTTTCGCACTCCGGTCACCCCACGGCAAGCGACCCTTATTCTCTTTACGCGGCTAGCAACGCCGGGAGCCTGTTGGGTCTATTAGCTTACCCGCTGCTGCTCGAGCCCGCTTTGGGCTTAAAGGCGCAAGCGCAACTCTGGGCAGCGTCGTACCGATTGCTCGCATTGCTGGTGATAGCCTGCGCGGCGTTCGTGTGGCGCGTGTCCGACGCGGCAGGTTCTTCCGAGGGTGAGCCGCCACCGAACGACGGGGTTCGGGAGAGCGCGGGCGAAAGCGGTAACGATTCAAATTTGCGCCAACGGCTGCGCTGGGTCGCCCAGGCCTTCGTGCCCTCGAGCCTGATGTTAGGTGTGACCAGCGAACTTACGACTGATATTCCTCCGATGCCCTTGCTGTGGGTTCTGCCTCTCTCGCTCTATCTTCTGAGTTTCATTCTCGTCTTCGCGCGCCGACCCCTGCTATCACACCGATGGCTCGTCCGGCGGCTGCCGTTTCTGATTCTCGCGGCCTCAATCCCTGTACTTACCAAGACGTATCTGTCCCCGATCGCTGCCATACCGATTGACCTCGTCACGCTCTTCGCGGTCGCGATGATTTGCCACGGCGAATTGTGGCGGACGCGGCCATCAGCGCGGCGCCTGACGGAGTTTTATCTGTGGGTTTCGGCGGGAGGAGTGCTCGGCGGAATCTTCAACGCGATTATTGCACCGCTGGTTTTCCACTCCCTGGTCGAATTTCCTATAGCCCTTGTGCTGGCTGCGGCACTGCGTCCACCCATTGACGTCGTCAATGATACGCCTCGAGCCCGTAAGTTGGATTATCTGCTCCCTGTGGCGCTGGGCCTTTGTGCGGTGACGCTGATTGTGGCGCTCGAAGCTGAGGGGCTGAAGCCGGGGCTCACCATGAACGTCATGATTTTCGGCCTTCCGCGGTCTGGTGCCTCAGCTTCGGCAGGCGGCCCCGGCGCTTCGCCTTGGGGCTGGCTGCGCTTATGCTGGCGAGCGGCGTTTACGCCGGCCACTTCGGCCATGTCCTCAGCACAGAGCGCAGCTTCTTCGGAGTTTATCGCGTCGCGAACGACGACACGAACGGGCTTCGAGTACTTTTCCACGGCAGCACGGTGCACGGCATCCAGAGCCCGGACCCGGCACGCGCCTGCGAGCCTCTCGCTTACTACACACGCAGCGGGCCGATCGGGCAGGTCTTTGCGGCCTACGCTGGGGAAGCAGTGGAAAACCAGGTGGCGATTGTTGGGTTGGGTGCAGGCGCGCTGGCTGCGTACCAAACCCCCGGCGGGCAGTTCACTTTCTATGAGATCGATCCCCTGGTGGAGCGTATTGCCCGCGACCCGCGATACTTTACCTACCTGTCGAATTGCGCCCCTCAGGCCCGCGTGGTGCTGGGAGATGCGCGCTTGTCCCTCGACGAAGCTCCCGATCATGCTTATGGCATCATCGTGCTCGACGCCTTCAGCGGCGATTCCATTCCAATGCATCTCCTCACGCGTGAGGCCCTGCGAATTTACCTCCGCAAACTCGCCTCCGGCGGCCTGCTGGCGTTTCACATCAGTAACCGCTACCTGGATCTTCACCAGGTCCTTGGCAACCTGGCCTACGACGCTGGACTGGTGTGTTTCCTGAATCCTGATATCAAGCTGGGCGAGGAGGATACGAAGCTGGGCAAGTTCGCATCCGTCTGGATGGTGATGGCCCGCAATCGTGAGGACCTTGAGCCGTTGTCGCAGGATCCGCGCTGGATGCCGGTATTTCCTGTTCTGCGCGCCAGAGTGTGGACGGATGATTACTCGAATGTCCTGAGCATCATGAAGTTTCGCTGACCACCCGTAGACTGGTAGGGGCGGTTCGCGAACCGCCCCCACTCGATGGTCACGTCATTCCCGCGCAAGCGGGAATCCATTCGGCGGACGTTGCCCCCCGCCTTCGAATCGTTACGGACCGCCCTGCCGCGGAGACCGCGCGCCCACAATTGTAGACGGCGTCCACTGCAAGTCAGGCACAAACGGGTAGGAGGGCACGCGCCACTTGCTCTTGGGTAGATGCTCGATGTCCTGGTTGACCGCGCCGTCCGTGAGCGCCATCAGGTTTGGGTTGGCGATCTTGGCGATCTCCGGAACCAGGTAGCCCGCCTTGACGACCACGATCTTGAATCGTGTCGGGTCGAGACCCAGCACGGTGAAATCGCGGATCTCGTGGAAAGGCCGGCGCCTGGCGGTCAGGACCAGCGATACTCCGCGAACCTCGACCACGGCTTGCCGTTCGCGCGGGTGATCGGTCGACAACAGGAAGACCACTTTCGCCGTGACCTCCACGGGTTTGCTTGCCTGCGGGTCAAGCGTGCCCCCGATCTTGAGATGAAGCGACCGGCCCACGGCGGCGCGGTAGCAGGCCTCGGTCGCAGGCGGATCCGCGATACCGGCGATAACGGCATCGTGAACCTGCTGTCGCAGGAGTTCCGCAAGCACGTCAGCCCGGTCGCCGTCGCCGCCTGCCGTCGGATTGTCGCCTGAGTCGGAGATCACCACCGGTTTCGTCTTCAGGCGCTGGGCACGCTCAATGCATTCGGCGAGAGCGCCCGTGGGCACTTTGAATTGGAACTCTTTGCGTGCGTCCCAGTATTGCTGCCCGAGTGAAAGCGCATCCTTCTTAACCAAATCCGGTTTGGTGCCCGTCAGCACAGCGCTTGCGGTGGCGCGCGGTTCGTCAGCCCAGACGTAACCGACCAGTAGAGAGGCATCGAGCACCCCTGGCTCCGCGTTCATTCCCGGCAATTGCGCCCACAAATGCTTGGCTGGTTCGTAAACCGTGCTGGTGCGCTCACCCGGCAACAGCGCGGGAATGGGAGACCAAACCAGGGTAGGTCGAATCCGTTGATCCAAGCAATGCACGAGCATGTCGCAAGCGCGCTTGGCCGTCTCCTCGCGGTCGATATGGGGAGCGGTGCGGAAGGCGGAGAGCATATCGAGGTTGTCGATTTCGCGCCGGCTCAAGCTGCCATGCAGGTCAAAGCTCGCCGTGATCAGACAACGATCTCCGACGGCCTTGCGCGCCGCGGCAATCCAGTCCCCGTCCGCGTCCTGCATGCCCACCACATACATCGCGCCGTGCATGGCCAAGTAGAGGCCGTCCAGCGGCAGCAGGTCCGTGAGCCGATGGAGGAACTCAGCCTTGAGTTGGTTGTAGGCTTCCCGTTCGACGGGTGGTCCGGGAACAGCCGTAGCCAGAAGCGTGGGATGGAAGGTGTAAGGATACGCCTTCAACATGCTGAAGAATGGCTCGTCAGCCAACTCCTGACCTCTTTTGACAGTGAAGTCCTCCAGCCGGGTGTGGATACGGCTGTACGTGCTGCACTCGATCTGAATGCCGCCAAAAGCGATTCGTTTGTTTTCTGCAGCCCACTTCACGCCGGGCGTAAAAGCCGCAATTGCCGCACCTTTCAAAAAGGTCCGTCGCTTCAAGAGGTTACGCCCCCTTCAGAAAATCGTAGCATAGTTAACGACGGGTGGTGGCGCTTCGGTCAACCACCCCTAGCCCCTCCTTATCGAGGAGGGGAATTACCTTCGTGCTTTCCGGATGCAATCGACGGGCGTGGCCCGATGCTCTTACGCCACTGCCACCGGCTCAGACCGCAGTGCATCGAACCGCACGGAGACCAGCTTCGATACTCCCGGTTCCTGCATGGTGACGCCGTACATGACTCGGGCGGCTTCCATAGTGCGCTTGCTGTGGGTAATGAGGATGAACTGCGTGTGGCGGCTCATCTGTTCGACCATGCGGCTGAAGCGTTCGATGTTCGACTCGTCGAGCGGGGCGTCCACTTCATCCAGAATGCAGAAGGGGCTTGGCGTGTAGCGAAAGATGGCGATGAGAAGCGCCAGGGCGGCCAGCGCTTTCTCACCACCCGAAAGCAGCAGCACGTTCTGAAGGCGTTTGCCGGGAGGTTGGGCGGCGATGTCGATGCCGCTGTCCGCATCTGTCTCGTCAGACAGCCGCATCTCGCCGATTCCGCCCCCAAAGAGGCTGCGGAAAGTTTCTGCGAAATAACTGTTGATAGCTTTGAAAGCTTCCAGGAATTGCTGGCGCGAGACCTGGTCGATTTCGCGAATGGCCTGGGTTGTATCCTCGATCGAAGCCAGCAGGTCCTGGCGCTGGGTGTCGAGGAAAGTAAGGCGCTCCTCGGCCTCCTGAAGTTCTTCGAGAGCCATCATGTTGACGGGCCCCAGGTTTTCGATGCGCGTCTTGAGTTGCCGAGCCTCTTCCTCGGCGACCTGCAAGGTTTCGCCTGACAGTATGGATTCGGGAGCCAACTCGGCCGCGAGCGCGGACGGCTCCGCGTGCAATTCCTCGCGGCATTGCTGCTGCTGGTGGGTGCGGTCGGAATCGGCGCGGGCAAAAGCCACCTCCGCTTCCGAGCGCCGGGAACGGTGCGCTTCGAGGTCGGTTCGTGCCGCGTCCACCTGCGGACCGAGTTCCGCCCGCTGCGCCTCTTCCGCCGCCGATTGCTCCTCGCATTGGCGAAGCGCGCTTCGCGCGGCTTCCAATCCGGCTTCCAGCTCACGCAAGCGATCCAGGTTGGCTTCGCCTTCTTTTGCCAGCAGCTCCTGTTGTTCGCGCCAGCTCTCGGACTGTTGCTCGAGGCGCACGATGCGGCTGCGGACTTCCTCGCACATGCCCAGCAGGCGCTCGACTTCGGCGCTGGCCGCGCGCGTCCTTTCCTCGAGCGCGCTCGACGAGCCGCTTGCCTCCGCGAGCTTCTGCCCAAGCTGCTCCATCTCCGCGCGGAGCTCGCGAAGCGCAGCCATGGATTGTGTGACGGTTGCTTCACGCGCAATCTTTTCCTGGCCCGCCGTTTCCAGTTCCGAGCGCAGGCCGGTTTTTCGCTCTTCGGCGGCCGCGAGGTCGCGCTCGAGCTGGGCGGCTTCAGACTGAAGCACTTTGAGTTGCGCCGCTGCTCTCTCACAGGCATCGCGGGTCTGGCGCAGCTTTTCGTCGGCCACAACAGCTTTCTTTTCCGCTTCCTGCTTCGCCGCAGTCAGGCTTGAATGGTCCTTCGCAAGTTGCGCGGCGCGGCCGGCGGCATTGGCCAGGTCAGCCTCGCACGCCTGGATTTTGCTCTCTAACTCAGCGGTGCGGCGCTCGAGCGTCCGGAAGTCGCGCCGCAACGCCAAGGGGCCGGCGCTCGAACCCTTGCCGCCGGAAACCAGGCGATGCTGGTAGTGCTCACCCGAGCGAGTCAGGAAGTGGCATTCGGGGTAAGACCCCGCCAAACGCTGGGCCGTGCCCGAGTCCTCAACCAGATAGGCGTGGGCGAGCGCCGGCAGCGGCAGGTCGCCATTCAGCCCAAGCGACTTCTGGAAAGTCATCAATTCCCGCACCGGCGCCACGACTCCCACTTCAGCAAGCAGTTCAGTGTGAGTCCCGCCGTTCCCGTGGCCGTTGTCCATCGAAGGCATCTGCGTAACAAAAAAGGTGGAGCGCCCTCTTCCTTCCGCACGCAGCAGCGCGATGCCGGAGCGAGCTTGTTCGTGCTGCTCCACAACCACGCACTCGAGTTCCTGCTTGAGGAAATCTTCCACCACTTCTTCGTAGCCGGGCGCAACCTCAACAAAGTCGGCGAGCACGCCGAGTGGGCGAAAGCGATGGCCGTTGATGGGGATTTCACCTGCCAGCAGTCGCCGGACGCTCTCCGTGCTGTATGCGTGACGCGCCAGGGACTCCTCCAGCGCTTGCTTGCGCGCTGCGGCAGCGGAGTGCTCACGCCGCAGCGTTTCGAGACCGGAATGCAAAGAGGTTTCCTCGGCCCGCGCCTGCTCGAGGGCCGCCTCAGTTTCAGTCAAGGTCAGCGCCAGGTCAGCCAGCGATGTCGTGCCTTGCCGTTGAGCGGCGATAGAAGTCTCGAGCTCAGCCGCCCAGCGCTGGTTTTCCTCTTCCGCGCGCTGCTTCTCAGACGCGGTTCGGGCCGCCTGACGCGCGAGCGCCAGGCTGGCCTCTTCGGCCTGCACGAGTTGGTTGCGCAGTTCCGCGGCATGGCTCACCGCGGCCAACAGGGCCTGCCGGCATGATTCGACTTCCTCCTCCGCTGCCGTCACCTGGATGCCGAGTGATTCCTGACGCGAAAGGAGTTGGGCCAGCGCCTGCTGCGCCGCTGCCCAATCCTGTTGGACCTGCTCGAGCTGAAGGTTTCTCTCTTTCGTCTGCTCTTCCAGCGAACTCAGTTCCGCTTCGAATCCGGCGCGATCCCGTGCTGCTTCCGCGGCCCGCGCCTCCAGGCTTGCCGCCTGCTGGCGCGCTTGTTCGCAGCGCGAAAGCAGCCGCTCGCGCTCCAGGCCGCCCTGTGATATCTGTTCGCGCAATTGCGTAAGCCGGCGCTCCCACTCCTCATGCTGGTGCGTGGCGGCCTTCTGCTGCTGCTCGAGAGCTTCGAGCCTCTGCGCGGTGAGCCGGCACGCTTCCTGAGCCTCCGTCACTTCACCGCCCAGCCGCGCGCACTCCGCCTCGAGGGCCGCCCAGCGAGAAGTGAGAACCACTTTTAGCCGGCTGCGCAGATCTTCGTGCAGTTCCTTGTAGCGCCGCGCCTTGGACGCCTGGCGCTTCAGCGAGTTCACTTGCTTCGTGACTTCTTCCAGAATGTCGGCGATGCGAGACAGGTTCTGCCGCGAAGACTCCAGCTTGGCCTCCGCCAGCCGCTTGCGCGTTTTGAACTTGGAAATCCCCGCCGCCTCTTCCAGAATCAGCCGCCGATCCGAGGGCCGCGAACTCAGAACCTGCCCGATTCGGCCTTGCTCGATGATCGCATAAGATTCCGGGCCCAGCCCCGTGCCCATGAACAAGTCCTGGATGTCGCGCAGACGGCAGAGCTGGCCGTTAATCAAATACTCGCTCTCGCCGGAGCGGAATAGCCGGCGCGTCACCGCAATCTCGCCGGCGCGGTGGCGAAGCTTGGATACCTGCTTCTCGCCGCTGCCGTTGCCTCCGGCAGTAACTTCACCGTCGTAGCCGGAAATAACACCAAGTTCCGGCGCTTCCGGTTGCGGCGGTTCTTCCTCCGGGTAGCCGGCCTCGTTGTATTCGGGGTCGATGAGCGTCATGCTCACTTCCGCCATGCTCGTGGGAGGCCTGGTTCCGGTGCCGTTAAAGATCACGTCGGCCATACGCTCGCCGCGTAGGCTCCGCGCGCTCTGCTCCCCGAGGACCCAGGAAACGGCGTCGGAGAGATTGGATTTGCCGCAGCCGTTCGGACCAACGATCGCGGCCACACCATCCGAAAACTCCAGGCGCGACCGATCACCGAACGACTTGAAGCCCAACAACTCAAGCTTCTTCAGTTTATACAAGCTACACCCCTTCCCTCTGGTCTTTCCGAGGAGGTGCAAAGCCACGAGCGCGATGAAATGGAAGCCAGAAGCATCAAACTGTACCCTGCGGTGGGCCCGTTATCTAGCCGACACTGACACAGCAGCATAGGTCGCCACCCGGTGTGGCAAAGGTGTTCCCGTCGACAACCTGCTCGACCCGGCCCCAGCCTGCCTTCTGGCGCGCAAACCAAAGCGGAGACGAGCGATCCCCTGTAACTCCATAGCATAGGTAACATGAAAAAACGGGGAAGTAAAGAGAAAACCACAAAAGGTGGGATTTTTCTAAACGAGGGGCACTATATGTAGGGGCCTGCGGTTGACTCTTCCGCGGCGACTTTATGACCGGTTCGCAAGCCGCCCCACGTTCGGGTTGATGACCGGGAACGCGCAGGAGTTGGTTTGCCCCGCTCGACAAAAATGGCATGACTGACATAAGGCAGCGGGCGGGCCTCAACACATTCCGTAGCTTCTAAGCTGTCAAGTCTGCGAGTGATAAGCTCGGCACACGCTCAAAGTGGCGCCGATTGCGGGTAAGAAGTTTCGCCCCGTGCAGGAGAACGATGCCCGCGATCAAGCTGTCCGCCATCCCGATCGTGTTGCCGTGGCGGTCGAGTTCGAGACGTGTTTCGGCCGCTTTCTCCGCAGCGGCGCGGTCGAGCACTAGAGTGGGAATACTGTCAAGGAGCATATGGATGGCGTTGCGTTAAAGCAGTTGGCGGGCCCCGGACAATAGTTCAAAACAACTGATCGCTGTCACTTGCAACTGGCCCGCGGCCAGAGCGGCAGCCACTGCCTGAGCTCCGGGTTGACGGCCTTCAAGAAAATCGATCAGAACGTCTGAATCTGCCACGATCATCGCCAGTCCTTGCGCAGGGCAGCAGCCCGCTCTCGAAGCTTCTTGGCTTCGCTAGCTTTCAGGCACCCCTGAAGTGCAAGAGCCTTCTTACGGCGATGCTCCCACTCGGTTTGGGCGTCGAGGTACGCGTTGAGAGCTTCCCGGAGGACGCTAGAAAAGCCCTTCTCGCCTCTTCTCGCCGCCATCGCTAACAAGCGGCTCCGGTGTTCAGGTTTCAGCTCAACGGTTACTCTCATGAAGTCAATTTTAGCCTCTCAGCAGGCAATGTATCAAGGCGTCTTACCCGCGAGTCGTGGGTTTAGGCCGAAGGCTTCTGGCCACGATTTCCGCCACATCGACAATTTCCAGGTCGTCGCGCTGGGCGCGGTTGGCGGCGTCGCGGAGCATGGTAGGGCAGTAGGGGCAGGCCACTGCAAGCGTCGAGGCCTTGGTTGCGGCGAGCTGGGCAAAGCGGAGCTCGTTCACACGGTGTTTCGTCTGCTCCCGCTTGTCGTCAGTTATGAAAAGTCTCGCACCGCCCGCGCCGCAGCATTGGGTGTTTCGGCCATGATGTTCGGGCTCAGACAAGGCGACGCCGCAGGCTTGCAGAATCTTGCGCGGCTCGGCGGTGATCCCGCGGCCGCGGGCAAGGTAGCAGGGGTCGTGGTAGGTCGCCGGCAACGCCGCCGGCGCGATGGGGAGGCGAGGAAGATGTTCCGCGATGAACTCCGTGTGGTGCACGACTGTGATGCCGAGTTCCGCGTAAGCCGGGATCTGCCGGTAATCCTTATCCAACATGGTTGTGCAGTGGGGATCGCATAGAACGATCTTCTTCACGCGGGCGTTCGTAAAAGCTTCGATCACTTTTTCCGAAAGTTGCATGAACAGGTATTCGTTGCCCGCCCGCCGCGCCGGCTCACCGCAGCAGGTTTCACGCGCCAGCACGCCCCAGGAGACTGAGGCGGCGTCGAGAATCTTTTTCATGGCCGCGGCAACTTCCTGGCCGTGCTGATCGAAACTCAAACCGCAGCCCAGCCAGAAGAGCCATTCCTGGCTGCCGTCGAAAATCGGAAACTGCTTCGAGGCTATAAGGTTCTGCCGTGTTTCCTGCCCCACGCCCCAGGGGTTGTGGGGAGCGCGTTCCATGGTGGTGAACAGCTCGGCCACTTTCTCACTGCTGATGCGTCCCTCGCTGACGAGGCCGCGCCGCAAATCCAGGATCTTTCTCCCCACATGCTCGATGCCTACCGGACAAACGTACTCGCAGGCGCCGCAGGAGAGGCACTGGAAGAGGTCTTCTTCTGAAATATAAACCTTCCCTTGCCCTTTCTCCTCGGCTGTTCCGGCCACAAGATCGCCGCCGTGAAGCAGGCCCTTTTGCAAGTCGAGGATGATTTCTTTCGGGTTCAGCGATCCACCCGCAAGATTGGCGGGGCAGAACTCGGTGCAGCGGCCGCATTCGACGCAGGCATTCACGTCGAGAACGTCCTTGCGTCCGAGGTCCGGAAAGCGGATCATCCCCAGATCTTCGCCTTCCTGCCGCAAGGCCCGCGTGGTGCTCGTGGTCTCGGAGCCCAGGAAGATGGTGAACGGGGATAGCACCAGGTGCAGGTGTTTTGAAATCGGGATCACGTCGAGCAGCGCAAAAAACGAAATCGTATGCGCCCACCAGTTGATTTTCCAAGCCGCAGTTCCGACGGGGAACACTCCCCAGCCCACGAGATAGGTCACCATGAGCGCTGAGATGAGGAAGGCTACAAGCCCGGATGTGGCAGAGAGTTTTCCCAGGGCCTTGGGACGCAATACGAATCGCCGGAACGACAGGCCAATCATCGCCGTCAGGACCGCTACAGCCCAGACAGCGACGAACGCGCCGTACCAGGTTCGCGTCTCGGCGGCTTTCGACAGGCCGCGCAATCCAAGCAGCATGTGTTGCGCGCTGACCCAGGCGAAGGCAAGAAATCCCCACAGCACGAAGGCGTGGAGGATGCCGGCAACGGGACGGTCGCGCACCACTCGATACTGCAGGAGGACTTCTATGAAAACACGCCAGAGGCGCTTCGGAATGTGATCGTGGGGAAGGTCTCCGTGCGCGGCAAGCACCGCACGCAGGCGCCGTTTAACAATTCTCAGAAATATCCAGACGCTCGCCAGGCAGATTGCGACGAAGATTGCCCGGCCGAGGCCATCAAAAAGGAAAGCGGCGGGGAGGAAGGCCGCGATAATTGGTGTCAGCACTGTGGTTTCCTCATTCGCCTTTAGCAACTGGATAACCCTTGTTTACCCAATCGGTCCCTAAATTATCGGCGAGGTAAAGCACCTTCAGCTTCTTGAATCCGTGGTTGTGCAAAGCTTGATAGGCCGGCCTGACGTTCGGGCAGTGGTTCCAGGGGCAGCATCCGCAGTAAATCACGACGAATCGGTCTCGGGGAATCCCTTCCATCCGCTTGAGTAGTTGCTCGAGCGCAGCCTGGGTTGCGGCCGGACCAAGGTTTTCAGAATCCGGGATGTGGGCTTGGGTGTAGGGCATACGAAAGCCGACGTAGATTAGGACGGGCCTTTCGCTCGGAAGAGACGACAGAACTTTGGCAAGGTCTTCCGGACGGATCAGGGCGGCGGCAGCGATGGGAGAAGGGTCCGCCGATTTGCTTTGAGGGCGACCGGGCACGGCGTCGGCGGGAGCGGCCAGGACCATCCGGCTTCCCGCGTCTGCGAATAAAATCAGGCCCAGGACGAAAAGGCCTGCTAGTGCGGCAACAACTCTACTACGGCTCAGAAATGTCATGAGGGCTCGCTCCTGCCTGATTGCTGGTTCGAAAGCCTTGCCTGCCGAAGTCTCACCCGCTCTACGATCCGAACAGCAATATACCCTTGGCCGAGGTCGCATTCAAGGGCCCGGGAGCCACTCAGTAGATCAATCTGATGTGGCACGGCCAATTTGTCCGTGACGAGGCGCGGGCAGGTTGTCCGCGCCTTGGGGTATCTACATTTTCATCGTCTTTGTTGGCGGCATGGCCGTTCTCGGCCACGTGGAGGCACAAAGCTCGCATCTGTGTCCGCCTTAAGCCCCAAAGGGGCGATCTAACGAAGCCCAGGCCAACGGCCTGGGTCAACGGCGCGCCTCCGATCTCGAAGCCCTGTAGGGGCGAAATACACCTCCGGCGCTCAGTCGTTGACATGGCGTTCGTCGTACTCAACCCCGTGGCTCTCAAGCAGCTTGCGATACGGTTGGGACAAAGACAGCGGCACGGGAGGTACCCTATTCCGCCCTTTCAGGGCTGACCCAATCCAAACGGGCTGGCATCGCCGACCCAGGCCGTTGGCCTGGGTTTCGTTAGAGCGCCCCTTTGGGGCTCAGCAACTGACCTGCGCACCACTGCCTGCGCGGCGAGGCGCCACGATAAGAGACTCAGGTGATATGCAGAAACTCCAGGGCACAGGCAGGGTGCCCGTGCCACCGGAGCTTGCTCGATTGGTTGGTAGACCGCGACGGAGTCCGTGGGGAAGCCAGATCAAGGCGCAACGCTGGCTGTCACTTTGGGATGCGAGGCGCGAACCTCGTCGCCGCGGAAGAAACGGCCGGGCGCCGCGCGCATTACTGCCATGGCCGGAAACAGTTTCGTATAATCGTTGCGCGCATTCCAGAAAAGAAATCCTATCCCGCCTTTTTCTTTCGCCACGCTGACCTGGGTTCGAATATAGGCCTCGGAAAAGCTCTTCGTGTGCCAGGCGAAAGCCTGAAGCCAGGGCCGCAACACCACTTTGGAATCCGCTGTGATCTCCGTGAAGCGTTGCATGGACCCCGAAATAAAGTGCTCAGGTGCATCGCCGGGGTGCGCGTATCCGTCCATGCCGAAGAAGTGCGAGGGATAAATCATGGGCGAGAGCACGTCGCAGGACTTTGCCATGGCGGGGATGTCCTGGCCGGTGTGTTCCAGGTCAACATTACGCTGCCACGCCATCACACCGAAAACATCCAGCGAAAACAAGACTCCCAGCGGATGGAGTTCGCTGTAGGCTCGGGCGACAAACTTGGCGATCACGTCGGTCCGCGCCCGGTCCGGATGCGAAGCCTGGTAGGCGAATCGGGCGTCCTTCTGGTCGCCTTCCGCGGGGAAGCGCACGTAATCGAACTGGATCTCGTCGGCGCCGGAATTCGCCGCCATTCGGGCCAGCGCCAGGTTATAGTCCTGGACCTTGGGTTGCGATGGGTCGGTCCACACCAGTTTCCCGTTTTCTTTCCACGCGTGGCCGGTGCGGCGAGATTGCACGGCCAGCTCGTTGTGGCTCTGGACAAGGCATTCATCGCGAAAGACCGCAATGCGCACGATTGCATGGAGCCCCTGTGAGTGGATGTAGCGGATCAACTTGGGAAGGTTGCGGATGGGCACATGCTTCCCCTGCGGCGCAAGGGGATCCTCGAAAGGTACGTTTACCAGACCGTCGAAGTCCTTGACATCAAAAACGACGGTATTCCCACCGGCTTCCCGCCAGCGGCGGATCAAGTCCAGGCCTTTTTCGCTGCCCGCCATCCAACCGGTGAGATAGATCCCGCGCGTCTCGAAATCCCTGGGGACAGGAACCGGGTGCTCAACAATCGGCGCTGTGAAAATGCCGGGAATCGTTAACTCGGTGCCGGGCTTGAGGTACTTCCCGATCTTGCCGGCATTAGCTTGCTGGATGGCAGCCTCGAATTCCCCCCGGGTCATATAACAGGTTTGCGGCAAATAGTGGAGAGCCAGGGATGGCAGGCTCTCTCCTTTGGCCACGGTGTGGAGTTCGGTCTTCGTCGCTCCCTCGAGAGGGCCCGGCGGCGGGAACTTTTCCTTTTCCTTGGATTTATGAGGTATATTCTTGGTCGCAACCGCAGCGCGCGCGGGCGGTGAACCTGCATCAGGCTTCGCCGGCTGCACCTTGGCTTGCAACTGGCCCGGCGCACATACACCGACCGGCGAGCCGCCGAGTATGAGGGCGGCTGGGACCACTAAGAGTACGTTGGACAGTAAACTGCATCGAGAAGTGGCGAACACGTTTTTTTCCTTTTGTGCTGACAAGGCCGAGACGATAACAGCCTCGAATCACGATTGGGCGGTGCGGACATTTAGACTGATGCGCGGAGCCCCGCGGCTCGCGAGTAGCGCCGCTCTTTAGCTGCACGCCGGTTGCCAATGTGGTAATCGGCGCAAGTGTCGCGCGTCACAGATGACATTCCTTAAGCAAATCGGCTGGCGCAGCGCGAAGCTGTGCGGTTGTCGTCGATTGAAACGTTGCCGAAACGCAGAGCTTCGCTCTGCGCCAGCCTCGAGCTTATTCGGGAGGTGAAGATGAGGGGAAAAATCCTCAGTTCAATGCTGGCACTAATGGCTTCTTGCCTGCTGTTCACCCACGCGGGATGGGCAGAGGCCGCGACTCCGGAGCACCCGGTGGTGCTGCTCTGGCCGCAGGGAGCGCCGGGCGCCGTGGGCACAGACGACGCAGATCGACCCTCGCTGACTCTTTACTCACTCCCCGAAGGACAGAATGCCCGCAGCGCCGTTGTGGTGTGCCCGGGCGGCGGCTACGGCGTGTTGGCGATGGACCACGAAGGCCGCCAGATAGCGGAGTGGCTGAATGCCCTGGGGGTCGATGCTTACATTCTGAAATACCGGCTTGCACCGCGTTACCATCACCCCGCCATGATGCACGACGCGCAGCGCGGCTTGCGTTATGTCCGCGCGCACGCGCAGGAGTGGGGAATCGCACCCGACCGGATCGGCATTTGGGGTTTCTCGGCGGGCGGGCACTTGGCATCAACCGCCGCGACGCACTTCGACGCCGGAAATTCCTCTGCCGACGATCCCATCGATCGGGTCAGTTCGCGGCCGGATTTTGCCATCCTGGCTTACCCTGTGATTACTTGCAGCGAGCCGTTCATGCACCAGGGTTCGTGCAAGAACTTGTTGGGCGACAACCCGGATCCTAAACTGGCCGATTATCTCTCGAATGAAAAGCAGGTGACTGCCCAGACGCCGCCCACTTTTCTCTTCCACACGAACGACGACGAGGGAGTGCCGGCTGAAAACAGCGTAGCCTTTTATATGGCCTTGCGAAAAGCGGGCGTGCCGGCGGAACTTCACATTTACCAGCACGGCCGGCATGATGAGGGCTTGGCGCAGAAAGATCCTGTCCTGTCTACTTGGCCTCAACTCCTGGCGAACTGGCTGCGATTGCGCGGGTACGTGATGTGAGTCGAGGAGTCGAAAAGTTGAAAAGTTGAGGAGTCAAGACATGAAGGGCTGCCCGAATCCGTCGATAACCCTACCGCCGTAGGGGGACGGTTTGCCGTCCCCTTTTGCCGGCCCAGCGGCGGGCGGGTAGGGCAAGCCCTACCCCTACACGACTTTCTTGTTTGCTGTAAGCCAATACTCGGCGTATCATAGAGCAACCGAAAGCCCTTTGCCGAGCGAGGTTCCTTCCGCCGAAAGGAGTACGGATGTCGCCCAAGTATAGACAGCGGGGATACATGGATTCTGACCGCGACCGCGAGAGGCCCGAGAAGAAGCCGATCCACAAGCGGGAACAGATCGGGCCGAAGACTCCCAACATGCCGGGAAAGCGCGAAGTGTCGCGGTGTGCCTCCTGCGCCTTGATCCTGCCGGCCGGGATTGACCTTCAAGGACGCTGTCCAAAGTGCGGCTTTGAACTGCACAGTTGCAAGCAGTGTGCATTCTTCGACACGGCCGCCCGCTTCGAATGTACCCAGCCGATCACGACTCGCATCCCAAGGAAAGACATTCGCAACCAGTGCAACTTTTTCTCCCTGAGGACGACCGTCGAGCGTGAGACCTCTACCTCTAGGCCTTTGGACGCACGCCAAGCATTCGAGAACCTCTTCCGAAAATAAACTGGGTAGCGCTGACCTTCAGGTCAGCAGCGCGGGTGCTCACCTCATATTTGCCGATGCCAGGCAGCTCCGTGCAAGTCCAGTGATGCCGACCTAAAGGTCGGCGCTACCGACAGGCACCGTGGGGGCTTCGCTTGGAATCACATCCTAATTCCGGAGAAGTCTGGTAGCGCGGACCCCCGGTTCTGGGGTCCGCGTTTTTTCCCTGGGACCATTGACGAGCCGCGGACCCCAACATCGGGGTTTCGCGCTACCCAGCCGGTCGATTTTCAAAGCAGTCGCTCATGCCCGTCGGCTGACGGGCACCCAGAAACCATGAAAATCGCACGCTGGCGGACGTAGCGCGGGCGTCCCGCCCGCGGTCGCGGGAGCGGCCCGCTCCCGCGCACGGGCAGAGCCTGTCCTGAGCGGAGCGAAGGAATGCC
>Ga0187852_1001946_pt1 | contig 18019 bp, 15 predicted proteins | sample June2016WEW_6_40_FD_134511 | JGI IMG/M metagenome (GOLD analysis project Ga0187852, IMG submission 134511) | Peatland microbial communities from SPRUCE experiment site at the Marcell Experimental Forest, Minnesota, USA - June2016WEW_6_40 | ecosystem: Environmental > Terrestrial > Soil > Wetlands...
ATACCGATATCGTCGATAAATGCTGCGAGGCTTGGAACAAGCTGGTTGAGATGCCGTGGAAAATCATGTCCATCGGACTGCGAGATTGGGCACACCAATGTTGATCACTGCAGGTTGGTATCAGTCTTTCATCCGGTATTTTGATAATAAAAAAGGCGTCTCCTCAATAGAGGGAGACGCCTTTTTGTTGAAAGCCATGTGATACTTTTAGATCGACGCCTTTGTCGAGGGGCCTGACCTTTCGATCCGGCTTTCTCGACTTAAGAGTAATCAATAGGGCGTTGAAACGCTCGCCCTAGAACACATGCACGAAGATGTAGAACAGGGTAGCGGAGATCGCCATGGCGCAGGGCAAAGTCAGCACCCAGGCCATCGCAATGCTGCGCAATGTCGCCCATTGAAGACCCGAGCCATTCGCCGCCATGGTTCCCGCGATCCCCGAGGAGAGAACGTGGGTGGTGGAGACGGGAAGGCCGAGAACGTCGGCGGCCCCGATCGTGAGCGCGGCAACCATTTCGGCTGAAGCACCCTGGCCGTAGGTCAGATGGGTCTTGCCGATCTTTTCGCCCACCGTCACGACAATCCGCTTCCAACCGATCATCGTTCCGAGGCCGAGCGCCAAGGCCACGGCGACCTTGACCCAGACAGGAATGAATTTGGTGGCGGCGTCGAGCAGACCGCTATAGGCGGCGAGCACCTTCTTGTCGTCGGCGGAAAGCGTGGAAGCGCTATCCTTGGACAACCGCTTGACCGCCTCGGCGGTCAGATACATGTCGTTACGCGTGTTACCCGCGGCCGCAGCCGGCACCTTGGCGATCGAGCCGTAGGTCTGGACCTGATTGGCCACATCCTTGATCAACACTGCGAGCGAGGGGAAAGTGCCCTCGCTGATGACCTTGGAGGAAATGTAGTTCGTCACGGCCGGGCGCGGATTGCCCGTGACATTATAGCCTGCCGCTTTGCTTTCCACGACCTTGGACGCGGCCTGCGAGACGGAGATGAAGCTATCGACTCTATTTTGCGGCAGAGCGCGATTGAGCGCATAGGCCGTCGGCACAGTGCCGATGAGGATGAGCATGATGAGACCCATGCCCTTCTGACCATCGTTGGACCCATGGAAGAAGGACACGAGCGTGCAGGTCAGGACCAAGAGGCCGCGAATCCACAGCGGCGGCTTATGGCCGGGCTCCGGCTCCGTGAAAAGCTCCTTGCGGCGTACCAGGAACTTCAGCGCATAAAGCAACGCCGCAGATATGATGAAGCCGAACACCGGCGACAGAAGCAGCGCTTCGCCGATTTCGATCACCTTGCCGACGTCGACACCGGAAGTGCCGTCGCGGCCCTTCATCAAGGCGTTCATCACGCCGACACCGACGATCGAACCGATCATCGTGTGCGAGGAGGAAGCGGGAAGGCCGAGCCACCAGGTCCCGAGGTTCCAGATGATCGCCGCGATCAACAGCGCGAAGATCATGGCGAAGCCAGCCGAGGAACCGTCGGAGATCGTGCCCGTCGAAGCCGCCGCGCCAACCTGCAAAATCAGCTCGACCGGCAGCAGGGAAATGATGCCGAAGGCAACCGCGCCACTGGACGTCAAAACACCGAGGAAATTGAAAAAGCCCGACCAGACCACCGCGAACTGCGGCGGCAAGGAGCGGGTGTAAATGACGGTCGCGACAGCATTCGCCGTATCGTGGAAGCCGTTGACGAATTCGAAGCCGAGCGCAATCAGCAGCGCGACGGCCAGCAGGAAGAACGGCGCGAGCGTCGTAACCGGCGTGCCAACGTTATGCACGTCGAAATAAATGCTGTAGGCCGTGAAGAACAATCCGATGGCAAGAACCGCCATGAAGGCCAAGATGGTCTTAATGCCCATCGGCTCGTTCAGATCGACCCTCTTTGCTTCGTGGTGGCCGCTTCCCGCGTCCAATCCCTGTGTCGAAACCGCTGTCATCGTTTGCTCCCCCTGCCTGAAACCCCGACGTCTCTAAGCAGCCGAAAATTACAACCATGTGACAAGAGATTGGTTCAACGCGAGAGCGGTCATCTCTCCCGCATGGCTTGCCCGGCCAGAAGAAGCGAAAAGAATACGTATTTTCCATGAGTTATACAAGTAACTCATGGAAAATTGAACCGCGCTTGATTGGACGGACACCGCCAAATCCTACATTATTTAAATTTTTCTAAACGCATCTACACTGTCCGTCCATCCGCCAAGAGTATCGTTAACTTTTCGCAAGAACGCGGGAACAAGGGCTGACGCGGTCCATTTTATCTTCGTGACCCCGTGGACACGAGGGCGGTAAATGAAGTTCAACTAGCGGATCGGCCCCGCACCTGTCCTGCCGCCGGACCGGCCCGCAACGTCTCAACGAGCGAGAACGACTCTCATGGAAGAACTGGTCGCACGAATCGTCAATGCCGCCGGAATCACACCGGAACAAGCGCAGCGCACGATCGGCCTCATCCTCGCCTTTCTCCGCAAGGAAGGGCCAGCCGATAAAATCGACGCGCTTCTCAAGACCATCCCTGGCGGCGAAGAAGCAGCGGCGGCCGGTGAAGACGACAAGCCCAGCGGCGGTGGACTGCTTGGCGGTCTCATGGGCATGCTGAGCGGCGGCGGCGGCCTGATGGGTCTCGCGTCACAGCTTTCCGGCGTAGGACTCGGCCCCAGCGAAATGACCAACGCCGGAAAAGAACTGTTTGCTTTTGCCCGCGAAAAGCTTGGCGAAGATCAAATCAACGAGATCACGAGCTCCATTCCCGGCCTCCGCCAGTTCATGTGACACTCGATGAATCCTTGCAAAGGAGCGGCGCCTTGTCCGAATCGATTTGGCGAAGTCTCGCGGAAAAGGCGCTGGGCGGCGCCCCTCTCGAGGCTCTTTCGAGCCGGACCCTAGAGGGTCTGCGGATCGAGCCGCTCTATGCCAGAAGCACGGCGGACATGCCGCCGGCGCTTCGCCAAAAGGCCGGCGCCTGGGGCGTGTCGCAGCGCGTGGATCATCCCCAGCCGGATGAGGCCAACCGCCTTGCGCGCCTCGATCTCGAAGGCGGCGCCAATGGCCTCACCGTCGTTTTCGCGGGCGAGACGGCGCGTGGCTTCGGCCTGCCGTTGGACGCCGCCGCTCTCGCCACCGCGTTGCAGGGAATCGAACTCGACTATATTTCCCTGCGGTTGGATGCCGGCGCCAGCGCGCCCGGGGCCGCGCGCCTGCTGGCCGGGTTGACAACCGCGCGCCGGCTGACAAGCGCCGCTCTCTCCGCCGATCTCGGCCTCGATCCCATCGGCAGCCTGGCGCGCACCGGCCTCCCGGCGCCCGAAGACCTCACGGCTCGAGCGTTGCGGGAATTTATCGAGGCCACCCGGGCGGCGGGCTTGGCGGGCCGCACCTTTCTTGCCGATGGACGGCCCTATCACGATGCCGGCGCCGGCGAAGCGCAGGAATTGGCTGCCGTGCTCGCCACCGCTCTCGCCTATCTCCGGCGGCTCGAACAAGCGGGGTTCGGCCTCGCGGAGGCGGCCCGGCAGATCGCCTTCTTGCTTGCCGCGGATGCCGGCACGTTTCTCACCCTCGCGAAATTCCGCGCCTTGCGGCGGCTCTGGGCGCGGGTGGAAGACGTTTGCGGCCTCCCACCCCAGCCTTTGCGCCTCCATGGCGAAACATCCTGGCGCATGATGACGCGCCGCGCGCCTTGGGTGAATGTCATGCGCGCCACCGCCGCCATTTTCGCGGCCGGGACCGGCGGAGCGGATGTCATTACCGCCCTCCCCTTCACATCGGCGCTCGGCCTGCCCGAGGATCGCGCGCGGCGTCTGGCGCGCAACACCCAACTCGTGCTGCTGGACGAATCCCATCTCGCCAAGGTCGAGGATCCGGCCGCGGGCTCCGGCGGCCTCGAAGCCTTGACCGACCAACTCTGCCTGCGCGCCTGGGATCTGTTCCAAGAGATCGAGAGGGAGGGCGGCGTCGGGGCGAGCTTGCTCGCGGGCAGCCTCCAAGCGCGAATCGCCACCGTAGCGCGGCGGCGCGCCCAATCCCATGCGGCGATCGAGAGCGCCATCACCGGCACGAGCGCCTTCCCCGATTTGGACGAAAGACCTCTCGCGCTGGCGGCGGCGGAGCCTTGGCCCGGAGCCGCCCGGGCTCCCCTCGCCTTGCCGGACACGCGTGATGCCGCCCCTTTCGAGGCCCTGCGCGATCGCGCGGACGCCACGACGGACGCCACCGGACAGCGCCCGGCGATCTATCTCGCGACGCTCGGCAGCCCAGCCGGTCACGGACCCCGCGCCACCTATGCCGCCAATTTCTTCGCCGCCGGGGGAATTGCTACGGTCGCTGGCGATATCGCGGATTACACCGGCACACTGCCATTCGTCTGCATTTGCGGCCCCGATGCGCTCTATGAGGAGATGCTAGGCGAAGCCATCGTTTCCGGGCTTCGCGCGGCCGGCGCGCGCCGCGTCTTGCTGGTGGGCAGCCCCGGCGTCGGAGACGGCGGCAGCCAGGCCGGCTTGGACGGATTCATCTACCAAGGCGCGCCTGCGCTTCGCCTACTTGGCGAGTCTCTCGATTTTCTCGAACGCCCGGCCTTGACCTAACCAACAAGCCGCCCCGGACTTAACCAGCAAGCCGCTCGCTTTCCGATTTTGCGAACAGATCGGAACCGCCGGCCCATTTGGCGATGACGCGCTCCACATGGGCGGACGGGACCGGCTTGCTGAAATAATAGCCTTGCGCCTCGTTACACCCTTGCCATTGCAGAAAATCGAGCTGCGCTTGCGTTTCCACCCCCTCGGCCGTGACGCGCATTCCGAGGCTTTTGCACAGGCCGATAATGGCGCCCACGATCACGCTGGAATCCGCTTTTGAATCGAGGTCGCGAATAAAGCTCTGATCGATCTTGACCTTATCGAAGGGGAAGCTGCGGAGATAGCTCAGCGACGAGTAGCCGGTACCGAAATCATCCATCGCGATCTTCACGCCGAGGCCGCGAATCTGGTTCAGCGTCGCAAGCGTCGTCTCCGAATTCGCAAGAATGACGGATTCCGTGATTTCCAGCTCGAGACGGTTTGGAACAAGACCTGATTTAGCCAAGGCATCGACGACGGCGGCGGCCAACTTGCCCGATTTGAACTGCGCTGGCGAAACGTTGACGGCAACACGGACGCCGTCGGACCATAAGTTGGCTTGATTGCACGCGGTACGCAACGCCCATTCGCCAAGTTGCGTAATCAAGCCGATTTCCTCGGCGAGCGGGATGAATTCAGCCGGAGAAACCATACCGCGTTTGGGGTGGTTCCAACGCAGCAGAGCCTCGAAGCTTCCGATTCTATTCCGTTTGAAATCAAACAAGGGCTGATAATAGAGTTCAAACGCGTTTTGCGCGAGCGCCTCGCGCAAATCGGCTTCCAGGGCGCGGCGGGCCTGCAACCGCGCATCCATTTCCATTTCAAAGAAGCGCCAGGTATCGCGGCCATCGGACTTTGCTTTATAGAGCGCCACATCGGCATTCTTGAGCAATTTGCCGAATGACGTTCCATCGCCCGGCGCCATCGATATGCCGATGCTGACACCGATGGTCACGCGATGACCCTCGATCTCGAAGGGCAGCTTGATCGTCTCGACGATACGCCGGGCGAGGATCGTCGCGTCGTCCGGTCCCTTGAGGCCCACCTGCAGAATGGCGAATTCATCGCCGCCGAGACGCGCGACCGTATCGACTTCGCGGATACAGGAGGACAAGCGTTCCGCCACCGCGCGCAGCAAAGCGTCACCCAGGGGATGGCCCCAGGTTTCGTTGATCGCTTTGAAATGATCGAGGTCGAGACAGAAAACGGCGAAACCGTCGCCCCGCCCAGTTTGACCCAACGCCTGCTCGACACGTTCGGTGAAAAGCGTCCGGTTGGCCAGCCCGGTCAAGGTGTCGTGACGCGCCATATAGACGATTTTGGCCTCGCTCTGCAGACGGTCCGTCACGTCTTCATAAGTTTCGACCCACCCGCCTTCCACCAATGGCTGATGAGCGACCGCCACGAGGCGGTCTCCGGGCACGTCGAGAATGGACTTGACGGGCACGCCCCCCTCGATCCGCATTTTTGCCGCAACCACCCGCGGATCGGTCCGGCTCGAGAAATTCCCCGCGGCAATGCTCAGGTCAATCACTTCGTCGAGCGACATCCCGGCCTCGATTTTCCCCGACGGCAGGCGGAAGATTTCGCAGAAGCGGCGGTTGACGACCTGGATCCTTTGGCCGGCATCATAAAGACACAGGCCTTGCGACATATTGGCGAGCGCCACGTCGAACTGTTCATTTGTCGCCTTGATCGCGGCTTCCTGGTTCTTGAAAGCCGTAATATCGCTAAAGACGATAATCTCACCGCCTTCTTGCGTCGCGTTCTGACTGATCCGGAACCAGCGGCCATCCGCGCCTTGCACGTCACGCGCAGCGCAACATCCGGCCGGCGTTCGAGTCTCTCCGCCAAGTTCGGTCTTGAGCAAAAGCATGAGGCCGCTTGCGGGATCGCCCGCCTTCAGGCGCCCCAAACGGCCTGCCAAGAATGTGGCCACCTGAGAATTCGCCAAGACAATTTTGGAAGCGGCATCGACGACGACGATCCCCTCGCATGAGCTTTCCAAGGCATCGGCGAGACGCGTCTGCGCGGAGCGCCGCTGCGATACTTCGCTTTGAATGCTGAGCTTAATGTTTCCCCGCATCAATTCCATGGCCGCGAGGAGAGCGGCAAGTTCACCGGCGCCGCCCGTCGGTACGGTGACATCAAGCTTCCCGCCTGCAATCTTGCGCGCGACTTCCGAGGCCATATCGATCGGACTCAAGATCATCCGCGAGAGAACCGAGGCAATGAGAAAGGAAATCAAGACGGCGCCCAACGTCACCAAGAGATCGACGCGCATATTGGTTTCGACAGCCGAATTCGCGGCCTGGCGGTTCGAAAAGCCGTCCCCCGCGGTATAATTAATCAGCAATTCAATCTGCGCCGCGGCGACATCGGCGTAGTGATCGAGGGTGCTCCAGACATCTTTCGGAGGCGTCCCGTCGACAATTCCCTTACGCTGCGCGGTCCAGGCCGCCACCGCCTTTTGCACCCGCGCACCGGCCTTGGACGCGCGTTCCGATTGGGCGCGTTCCATGGCAATCGACAAATCGTCGTCGAGATTTTTTTCCAACTCCTCGATTTTGGCATCGAGGTGATCGCGCGCTTCGCGATCCTGGGCAAAAAGTCTGCGGGCAAAAGCAGCTTGAATCGCATTGAAATCAGCCGAAGCGGCACGCGCATAGTTTATCGACATCAACGATTTGTCGAAAGTCTTTGAAACGAGGCTACCTTCCCAGCGAAGATCATGAATGGCGAAGATCCCGAGAGTCCCGGTAATCACGCTCATGATGAGAAATGCAAAAAGGATCCTACCCCTGATAGAACCAAAAATAGCCTGATGCATCCCGCGCCCCAATCGAGCCGACGCCCTGACATGAAGGTTCTTCGTTTGCATCATGGTTTTCCCGCGCCACCGGAAGTATAGGAATATTCGGGTTAAGGTACCGCTAACGGATGGTAAGGGGCCTCCGGTCATCCCGCCGCGCATCGCCTATCCGGGGATCCAAATGACGGAATAAAGGGGCTATTAAGCTGAACGCGGTAAACAGAATGGCAGCGTCTCCTTTTCGGGAGTTACGAACAAACCGCGTTCTCTCGAGGGGTAGTTTATGACGGAGCCGCAGCGTGGCACCCGAACTCTAAAACATCCACGGAGCGTTGAAGAGCCAGCTTCCCTTGGAAGCGTCGCGCGCGGACATCCCTTGTTGCTTGGCGCGATCGCGTGCCTGCTCGTCTCGATGGGCGGCATTACCGCGGCGGCCGTGACGGACGGCGGTATCAGCGTGTCACAGAAGGGCCGGGAATTCACCCCTGGAACTTTATCGGTCAAACGCGGTCAGACCGTCCAAATCGTCAACGACGATTTGGATCTTCTTCACCACGCCTACATCGACGCGGAAACGTTCTCATTCGATTCTGGCGACCAGCCGCCCGGCAGCAAAACCAGCATTCTTTTTTCCGTGGCCGGCGACTTCAAGGTTTTATGCGGCATTCACCCTAAAATGAAATTGCTCGTCCACGTGGAATAGGATCGGCGCCGAAGGTTCGAGCTGTCCTAGCTTAGCGGCGTTCCGAAAGCGATGGCATGGCCGAGATAATAAAGCGCGACGAAGGCTGCCAGGGCGCCGCCATATTGCAAAGGTATCGCGGCTAACGACCACGTTCTCTGTTTCGCCTTGGTTTGGTCCGCGAATATTGCAATCAACACCACGATGATGGGCGAATGGCCAATCGCGTCGATTTTGCCAAATTCCACGATGGCACTGATAAATGTCGCGATTAGCATCACGGCGGCAATGCGCCGCGCAAGCGGTGTGCAGATCAACGCAAAAGACAAGGTGAATTCGACAACGCCGGCGGCGCGCATGAAAAACGCGGGTTCATAGCCCATCGATAGGCTGGGATGGCTGATAAACAGCGGATAAGACCACTCCGGATACGCCCATTTTTCGACCGAAGCCCACATCAATGTGATGGCGACACTCCACCGCAACACATCCAGCGGAGAAAATCCGAATATATCCCGCTTTAACCCGGTGGCGGCGAGATAGGCCGCCATCCCGAGAAAGATGGGATAATCCACCATGTGGAAGAGACCATAATGGACCACGCCATCGCCAAACAGAAAGACCAGTCCCGCCGCGGCGAGCGGCAAGGTCTTCGGCGACAAAAGGCACGCTGCCATGAATAGTTGCAGAATGGGGATCAGCGGCGAGGTCGTCGTCAATTCCGGCGTGAGAATAATGCCGCCAAGCGACCAGAGCGAAATGAGGAAAAAGCCGAGCACCGCGCGAATGAGCGTGTCCGTATTGGACCGCAAGACGCCGGAGATCCGGTCGAACGACCGGATCAAGGCCGCGCCGACAAAGGTGTTTTCGAAAAGGCAGCCCATCAAAAGAACGGCGATCGCGAACCCGGTCAAGAGCTCGAAATCCTGGCACAGCACATTTTCAAGCCCCGCTGGCTGGCCCGCGATATCGTAAACGCAGAACCATTTGACGTGGGCGCTGGCCGGACCCGGATGAAAAAGGAGGATGCCCGCCGCGGCAGCCCCGATGGCCTGATGAACTCGATTCGCGACTCTCGACATGCTCATTTTCCACTCACCCGGCGATAGCTTTCACCGGCTCCGAGCCCTAAATTTACACATTTTTAATTAATACTAAAGCGTTAATACTAATATTAGTTAACGAACTCTTGGTGATTTTAATGATTTATTAACCATAAGCGAGATTGTTGCAATAACTCGGCTTTCGGCGGTGGCGTGTTTAGATTGGTGCAATCTCTGTTGCGTAGCGTCGCCGGACAAAGTGGGATTTATCGAGTCTCCGAGCCCGGTTTCGACCCAACGATCCGTCACGCAAAACGGAGCCGGCGCGGGTAGTACTTAGGATTGCGGATTATGATGATTGTCGTCAGCCTTTTCAGCCTGGGATCCGGTACGGCTCTGGCCTGTGCTCTCGACCGCTTTCCCAAGCAGAGCGCCATGATTGAATATTGCAGCGGCCTCATGCTGGTGGCTGGACTTGCCCTGATCGGCGGCGCGCTTCCGCTGTTTCGCTAGAGCGCTCCCCTTGGGGAAACCACCCATGGATTAAGAAATCGCGCTCTTTATAAGACGTTATGGCATTTCCTCGATCACGGACGTCCGCAACTTTTGTGGGAAATGCTCCCGGCCAAGCGGATCGAATCAGCGGATCAAATCATCATCCGGTCTGCTCGTTCCGGAGATCTGATCGTCCGACAGCGCGCGTAAAAAGGCCAGGAGATCGGCCTTTTCGATTGCGTTCAGCCCAAGAGGCTTGATGACTTCGGCGCGGCTCGGCCGGTCCACTCCCCCCTTGTTGTAAAGCTCGATCACCTCCTCGAGCGTCGCGATCGAACCATCGTGCATATAAGGCCCGCGATCGGCATCGTTGCGCAAGGTGGGGGTCTTGAACGCATGTTGCAGTTTGAGCGAGGTGGGAAAAAACCGTCCACGGCCGGGCTCGTCCTCCTTGGCGACACCGATATCGTGAAACGACCCATCCGTGAACGCCCATCCACTGTGGCATTCCGTGCATTTGGCTTTGCCCGAGAACAATGCGAAACCGCGTTTGGCGGCCTCCGGCATCGCGGACTCGTCGCCTTCGATCCAACGATCGAAGGGTGCCGTCTTGGAGGCGATGGAGCGCTCGAAGGTCGCCATGGCCAATTCAATGGTCCGCCGGTCGATAGCCTTGCCGGGAAAAGCACGGGCGAACATTTCGACATAGAAGCGATCGGCCGATAGCCGCGCGAGCAGCTTTTCTTCGGTCATGCTCATTCCCGCCGGCGATACGATTGGCGCAAACGTGACCGCCTCGATATCTCTAAACTTCCCATCCCACCCGAGCCGGTCGAGCCAGGCAATATCGAGAAGCGATGGCGAATGAAAAAGCATCGACACGGCCCCGTCCCCTCGCGCGTGCACGAAACCGTCGCTCCAGCCATGATCCGGCTTGTGACAGGAGGCACAAGACATGGTCATGGAAGCAGACAAGCGGGTATCGAAAAACAACGCCCGTCCCAATTCGGCTTTCTCCGGCGTGAAAGGATTGGATGAGGGATAGGGAATCGACGGGGGGCGCCGGTATTCCTCACGCCAGTTTCCACTCTTAGCGGCGTCTCCGGACTCTGCGGGCGCAGGACCGCCGCATGCGAAAACCAACAGGCTCGCAAATACAAAAGACCGGAAAAATTTGGCTTTAGGACTAGCATCCCTCATGATTGGGAACGTACCGCAAGAAAGTTTATTTTTTTACAACGACGCGTTTAGGAGCAAATAAAATATACATTGTAAACGCGGTTCCGAAACCTTCAATTTCGAAAAACAGCGCGATTCCAGCGGGATGCAACTATATATAAAGGCCCACAAATCCGGGATAATGATACCGTTATAGCTTTTTCCATGGGGATGAACGGTCCCGTCGGCCGGCAGCGATTTTCGGGCAAAACGAAAAGACCGGGCGCTGTATCCGCGAATCCAAGAGGCTGCGGATCCGCATATTCCTCACGCGTCCTTTTCGCCGGCGATCGGCGTCTGGAAACTCAGGCCGAGATCCCAGGGGAAATAAATCCATGTATCCTGAGAGACTTCGGTGACGAACGTGTCCACCAGCGGGCGTCCGAGAGGCTTGGCGTAAACCGTCGCAAAATGCGCCTTTGGCAGAAGATTGCGCATGACCTTGGCGGTCTTTCCGGTATCGACGAGATCGTCCACGACCAGGATGCCAGCCCCGCCATTGTCGCGGAACTCTTCCCGCATATCCTTGAGGATTGTGATCTCCCCCTGATTTTGCTCGCCGCGATAACTCGCGATGGAGATCGTTTCGATGACCCGGATCGTCAGTTCGCGCGCGACGATCGCCGCGGGAACCAACCCCCCGCGCGTAATCGTGACCATGGCGCGAAAGGGTCCGAGATCGCTCAGGCGCCACGCTAGCGCCCGGCAATCCCGGTGGAATTGATCCCAAGAAACCGGAAAGACGCGTGGCGCGGACTCCATGAACTTACCTCCCGTCACCGCTCAACTTGGCGACCATGGTCCCAACTTGTTCCGTGGCTTGATCGACCGCAAGCGAGTCCTTGCCACGAACGACGATTTCATTGTGAAACGCCCCGTCCCGGAAGGAGGGGTACGACCCAATGGATAGGCCGGGAAACCGGAGCGCGATCTCTCCCAAGGACGAGGCATAAGCGCCCTCCGGCAACGTGCCCGCGGCGACACTGCGCGAGATGGTTCTGGCGCCGCTCGTCAATAGCGGCGTCACGGCATCGAGCATGGCGTTCATCACGGCGGGAACGCCGGCCATGACGATCACATTGCCGATCCAAAAACCCGGCGCCTTGGACACGGAATTTTCAACGAGGTCCGCGCCATGCGGAATCCGCGCCATTCGGCGCCGCGCTTCGTTGAGATCTTCGGGTTTGATGCGTTGGAGCAGCAACGCGATGGCGCGCGGATCCTCGGAAATGCCCACACCGAAGGCTTTGGCGACGGAATCGGCGGTGATGTCGTCATGAGTCGGGCCAATTCCACCCGTCGTAAAGACATAGGTATAGCGAGACCGCAAAGCATTGAGCGCGGCAACGATCTCATCCTCATCGTCGGGCACGACGCGGACTTCGCGCAAGTCGATCCCGATTTCCGAGCAGCGGGTGGCAATCGAACCGATGTTCTTGTCCTTGGTCCGGCCCGAAAGGATTTCATCGCCGATGACGAGAACGGCCGCGGTGACGAGATTGTGAGTCATTTGGCCTCCACGCCGTGGCTCGGCGCGCTGCACCAAGCAGTTTGCAGACCCAGCGGCTGTTTCACGATGGCGTTCGAATCGCGGCGAAACTGCGCCACATGTCCTTAACCCGCATCTCTTTAACCCGCATCGCGCCGGTTTCCCAAAGCAGAAAATAGGAGCCGCGGGCCGGCATGGACCTATCCGCGCGGATCAAGAAGGAGGAATTATAGTTGTGTGCTATTTAATGATGCGCTATTAAAATCTCGTCCCGTGTCCAATTCCGTTGTGAAAGGATCTCACATGAAAACCCTCTATACCGCTCACGCCAGTGCGACAGGAGGCCGCGAAGGCCATGGCTCGACCTCCGACGGCAAGATCGATGTGGTGTTGTCGACGCCCCGCGAACTCGGCGGCAATGGCGGCCCCGGCACCAATCCGGAGCAACTTTTCGCCACCGGCTATTCCGCTTGTTTTCTCGGCGCGCTCAAATTCGTCGCGGGCCAAGAAAAGATCAAAGTGCCGGAAGACGCCAAAGTCAGCGCGGCCGTGGGCATTGGCCCACGCGATGACGGCGCGGGCTTCGGCATCACGGTCGAACTGACGATTCACGTGCCCGGCCTGGAACGCAGGACGGTCGAGGATCTCGTAAAAAGAGCCGATATTGTCTGCCCCTACTCCCATTCGATCCGCGGCAACGTCGATGTGACTCTCACGGTCGCCTAACAGCCCAGGGATAAACTGCGGCGCGCGCCTTTTCGTTCGCGGCTTTTGCGCCTAAACATCCGGTTCGATCCCTTTTTCGAGCCGGATTCCCATGACGCTCAGCGACGCTCAACAACTCGAAATCGACGAGGCCCGGCAGGCCCATACCTCGACGCTGCGCCCGACGGTGGCTGCGCTCGAAGAAATCCTGTTTCAGCCGATCCCCCTGCTAGATCACGGCTTTATTCGCGTCATCGATTATATGGGCGACGACAATGCCGTGGTGCAGGCCGCCCGCGTCTCCTACGGACGCGGCACCAAGAAAGTCAGCGAAGATCGCGGCCTCATTCAATATCTCATGCGCCATTGGCACACGACGCCCTTCGAGATGGCCGAGATCAAGATCCATGTGAAGCTGCCCATCTTCGTGGCACGACAATGGATCCGGCATCGCACAGCCAGCGTGAACGAATATTCCGCGCGCTATTCCGTGCTCGACCGCGAATTCTATCTTCCCGAGGAGGCCCAGCTGAAGGCGCAGGCCGTCACCAACCGGCAAGGCCGGGGCGACGGTCTCGAACCGCAAGAGGCGGCCCAAGTTCTCGATCTCCTGCGCGGCGATGCCGAGCGGACCTATGCCAATTACGTCTGGATGTTGAACGAGGATCAGGACGGCGCCAAGGCCGATCCCGACCGCGATGGGCTGGCGCGCGAACTCGCCCGCATCAACCTGACCTTGGGCACCTATACCCAATGGTATTGGAAGACCAACCTCCATAATCTCATGCATTTCCTGCGCTTACGCGCTGATCCTCATGCGCAATATGAAATCCGGGTCTATGCCGAAGCTTTGGTGGACGTGTTCGCGCGGTGGGTGCCTCTGACGCATGAAGCGTTTTTGGAACACCGGCTCGGCGCCGTCACCCTCTCGGCCAGCGCCGTCAAGGCCGTCCGCCGCCTTCTCGCCGGAGAGGACGCCGCTGCGGCTTCTAGTAGCCTGTCGCCCCGCGAATGGCGCGAGGTGACGGCGGCTCTGGGGATAGATACCACCACGAAATAAAGGCGGAAATCTTTGGGCGGAAATCCGCCCGCTGCATGGGAAGAACCAGCCGCCGTCAGCCCGGTTATTCCGCGGCGACCTTGATCTCGCCGATGGTATAATGCCCGTCCGCCACGGGGTGCATTTCAAGCTGGCGGACATGATGGTCTTGCAACGAAGCGCGATGCGCGATCGACACGACCGTCGCGTTGGGAAGGCGCCGCGCGATACACTCGTAGATTTTTTTCTCGAGCGCCACATCCATCGACGAAGTGGCCTCGTCGAGGAACAACCAATCCGGCTTCGTCAGCAAAGCGCGGGCAATGGCGAGCCGCTGCTGCTCACCGCCGGAAAGACGCTGGGTCCAATTGTCATCGATATGGAGGGAATGCGCGAGATGTCCGAGTCCGACGTCTTGCAAGACCGACTGGATCGTCTCCTCGTCATAGGTTCCGGCCGGTTCGGGATAGGAGACCGCCGCCAGCAAAGCACCAACCGGCAAATAGGGCTTTTGCGGCAGCATCATCACCTTGGCCCCGTCGGGCGGCGACACCTTGCCGTCGACATAGGGCCAAACGCCGGACATAACCCGGAACAAGGTCGATTTCCCCGAGCCCGACGGCCCCATCAAAAGCACATTCTCTTTTGGCTCCAAGCGCAGATCGAAGCGCGTCAACAGCGGCCGGCCGTCGGGTAGACGCACGGAAACGTTCGACAAGAGAAAATCGGATTTAGCCCCTCCTCGTTGCGGCGCGGCCGGGAGAATGGGAGGCGCCACGGACAGCGACGTATCGAATGTCGTCAAACGATCGAGGACGGACCTAAAGTCGGCGAGGGACGAATAATATTCGACGAAGAAAGTGAGAGCGCTATTCACATTGCCGAAAGCAATGGACGCCTGCGATAGATCGCCGAGCGAAATCGTGCGCAAAAAGTAAAACGGCCCCATCACGATATACGGGATGAAGTCATTGATCTGATTGAAAAAACGCAAGAAAATGCTGAGCCGTGCCTTGACCAGCATCACCGCGTAGAAATTACGGACGACCGAACCGAAATGGCCGGAGAGTATCGCCCGCTCCGTCCGCTCGCCGGCGAGCAGCGCGATTTGCTCGCTATATTCCCGCAACCGCGCCAGGCCGAAACGGAAATTGGCTTCGTAATGCTGCCGGGCAAAAGCAAGTCGCGCCAGTGGCCGTCCGATGAGACCCGTGGCGCCCGTTCCCACAGCCGCGTAAATGATTGCGAACCACAGCAAAAAGCCCGGGATCTGAAACGGCAGGAACGAAAATTTGATATGAGTCGATAGGCTCCAGAGAATGATCGAATAAGACACGAGCGAGCTGAGCTGCGAGATCAGATTGATCGAGAAATTATAGACGCCAAGCCCGCCGAATTGTCCGCCATCGATAAAACGCGGAATATCCTCGGAAATGCGCTGATCGGGATTGTCCGTGCCGACCCCCGCCAACACCATGCTGTAATGATTGTGATGGTCGAGCCAACGCCGGGTGTAATCCTGGGTCAGCCAGCGCCTCCAGCGGATCGCCAACGTATTGCCAGCGAGAAATTCAACCAACAACGAAAGGAGATAGGGCGTGAGATAGATCGGAAATTCGATCAGAAGCTGATGCCAAAATTCCGAGGAATTATATTGTTGCAGCGAATCCGAAATCGCGCGGGAGACGAAGGATAAGGTTACGCTGAAATAGACTTGGCTCTGATTGAGAAAAATAATGAACATCACCGCGGCGGCGGCAAGCGTCTTTTCCCGGAGGGTGAGGCTCAAACCGAAACCAAGCGGAATTTTAACCGGCGTCTCCGCGCGGAAATAACGATCCGCGATGACCAACGTTTTTTGCACGACCGGAATGAACGAGGCGAAATAACAAATGATCGAAAACAACGCCACGGTCATGACGACCGTGCTCGGAATCCGGAAACTCTCCAGCGATTCGGGCCAGGCCTGGAGCGCGTTCACGCAAACCGCCGCGCCCAGCACCACGACTTGCACCGAGAAATAACGAATCAGGATTTGGAGAAAGCTCGATATGCCCGAGGACCGGTAGGTTGCCCCCGCCGCGAGCAGGCTAAAGCCGGCAAGCAAATAAAGAGCATGTTGTCCGCTGATCCAGCCAACGCCGGCCGCCACGAGACTGAAGACCGCAACGGTCAATCCAATAAATTTCATAAGAGCCTTCCAGCGAACCCGCTCTGGGTTCCACCCGGCAATTACGACGTCATAAAGGCGCCGTACAGGGTTTATTGCCAAATCCTAACAAGAAGATGGGATTCATGCGTTTCCCGCCTGGCCGGAATCATGCAGACCACAAGAAACCGCCCTCTTTTTAAGAGGTTAAGCGTCTTCTTGGAGAGCCGGAGCGGCTTTTCCAGGCACGCTCTAATTGCCGCGGGCCCGCGGGATCGCGCCTATTCCTCCCCCTCCGGCTCCTTCGGCGCGTTTTGCCCATTCACCAACGCGAGCAGCACGGGCGACGGGCGGAATGTCAGAACCCGGCGCGGCGTGATCGGCGCTTCGACCCCCGTGCGGGGATTGCGGCCGATACGCTCGCGTTTGGCTCGCACCGAGAACAACCCGAAGGAGCGCAGCTTCACGCTTTCGCCGCGGGTCAAGGACAGAGCGATTTCGTCGAGCGCCATTTCGAAAATTTCGCGCGATTGAGCGCGCGACAACGAAGGGACCGCGGCTTGGACGGCATCGAGCAAGTCCGCGCGTGTGGAGGTCCTCCGGAACGAATGGTCCGCGGTCTGCCTGCTGGACGCGTCAGCCACGTTTGCCTGCGCAACGCTGTTTGCCTGTGCAACACTGGCGTCGGACATCTTCGATCTCTCCAAAGGTGGACAACCTGTTTGTGGACAAAAAAAGAGCCCCGAAAGTTTCGGGACCCCAAGACCTTTGAATATTTTTTTCATTTTTGGCAAGCAGAAATGAGCGTTTTCGACTGATTTCTACTACGTCATGGAGAATCTGAACTTTAAAAGTCCATGCCGCCCATGCCGCCCATGCCGCCGCCGTGTGGCGCGGAGGGGCTTTCTTTCTTGGGTTGCTCGACGATGATCGCCTCGGTGGTGATCAACAGGCCAGCGACCGAAGCCGCATCCTGAAGCGCCGTGCGCACGACCTTGGTCGGGTCGATAATGCCGGAGGCAACGAGATCGCCGTATTCGCCGGTCTGCGCATTGTAGCCATAGGCATAGTTGTCGTTCTCGAGCAGCTTGCCGACCACGACGGCGCCATCGGCACCGGAATTGTCGACGATCTGCCGGGCCGGGGTCTGAATCGCCTTACGGACGATATCGATACCGGTCTTCTGATCGGGATGATCGGTCACGATGGCATCGAGCGCCTTGATGGCACGCAACAGAGCCACGCCACCGCCGGGCGACACGCCTTCCTCGACCGCCGCGCGGGTGGCGTTCAGAGCGTCGTCGACGCGATCCTTCTTTTCCTTGACTTCGACTTCGCTCGCGCCGCCGACGCGGATCACCGCGACACCGCCGGCAAGCTTGGCAAGACGCTCTTGGAGCTTCTCGCGGTCGTAATCAGAGGTGGTCTCGGCGATCTGCGCCTTGATTTGGCCGATACGGCCCTCGATGTTGGCCTTGACGCCGGCGCCGTCGATGATCGTCGTGTTTTCCTTGTCGATGCGGATGCGCTTGGCGCGGCCGAGCATCGGCAGGGCAACGTTCTCGAGCTTGATGCCGAGGTCTTCCGAGATCAGCTGACCGGCGGTCAGGATCGCGATATCTTCCAGCATGGCCTTGCGGCGATCGCCGAAGCCCGGAGCCTTGACGGCCGCGACCTTCAAGCCGCCACGCAGCTTGTTGACGACGAGCGTGGCCAGAGCCTCGCCTTCGACGTCTTCCGCCACGATGACGAGGGGC
>Ga0187852_1001956_pt1 | contig 17970 bp, 21 predicted proteins | sample June2016WEW_6_40_FD_134511 | JGI IMG/M metagenome (GOLD analysis project Ga0187852, IMG submission 134511) | Peatland microbial communities from SPRUCE experiment site at the Marcell Experimental Forest, Minnesota, USA - June2016WEW_6_40 | ecosystem: Environmental > Terrestrial > Soil > Wetlands...
GTAAACCCGGTCGCGGTCACATTCCCCGTCACATGCATCGGCCCCTGCTGAATCCATCCGCCCGTGCCATTAGTCCCGCCCCAGCTCGTAATCGGACTCGCGCCCGCGTAGCCCGGCCCCGTCGGCGGCCAGTAATTCGTAGCCAGGTTGGGCGCCGGAATCAGCGCCAGCGTCACACTGTTGCTATTCCACAGCAGGTTCCCCCCGCCGTAGCCGATGGCGTAACGGCTATCATCCATATTCGTCCACGTCCCCGGAACCGTCTGCAAATACGTCCAGCCCTGCCCCGCCCAGATCATCCCGATCAAGTTGGTGGATGCCGCATAAACCGTGTTACTCCCAACCGCCAGTTGGCTTGCAGCGCAAAACGCTGGCCCGTAAAAAATCACGCTCGCGCCGATGTTGTTATTGCCCTGCAACCAAAGCGTTCCCATGTCCTCATTGGTCCCGGTCGCCGAAGAAAGCACATCCGCCCGGACCAGGTTATATTGGGGCAACAACGGGAATACCACCGAGCCATCAACGGTCACGCTCCCCGCCAGCAAGACGCCCGCCGTCTCCCCATTGGTCAGCGCATTATTCAGCCGGTTCGAGTTGTTCTGGAAATAGTTCAGCGCCGTGGCCAGCGTAGCCGCGTTGGTCGCCGCGACGGCATTGGTCACATTGGCTCCCAAAGTTCCTTCGGTCGTGGCCAGCGTGGTCAGCGTGGTGGCATTGGTGGCCGCGATGGCATTGGTAACGTTCGCGCCGAGCGTGCCGGCCTGGGCCGTGGTCACGTAGCCGCCGGTGGGCAGGTTTGTAAGGCCGCCGCCGTTGCCGTGAAAGTTTCCATACCAAGTGGCAAGGTTCGGGTCGTCGGCCAGCGCCATCAGGGGCGCGAGGATAAACAGAAGGATGAGTTTTTTCATAAAATCTAGTGCCATGCTGATTCGTAGTAGGTCCAAATTCTGCCCGCAGAATCCACTACTATATTTGCCAGCGCGGGCGGGTTGCTCGTGGGCGGACCGGCGTAGCTGATGGACGTTGGCGCGCCGCCGGTCCCGCCGGATGAATTGTTCAGGGACGTGAGAATTTTAACCAACAACTGCCGTTCCGTATCGCTCGGTTCGGGAGTTGTTCCAGAGGAATACTTTTCAGACATAGAATCAAAGAAGGTTGACCAGCTTTAGCGCCTTGACCATCAACTGGCGCTGGCAATCGCAAACGGCGGGTAGGAAATTGGAGTTGCCGGTGATTTGGGAAAGCCGGATGACGATTTTGGCCCATAATGACCAAGCGGTGTCGGTCGCAACTGGCGTCGTACCCGCATAATAGGAGAACGTCTGCATATCAGACGGACTCCGGCGGGTTGGGTTGTTCGTCCATCATCGAGGACATCACCGCCTTGGATTCATCGTCCATGCCCGGACGCACCATTGATTTGTCATCCTTGTCCTCGTCGGCTTTTACGTCGCCCATTTGGCGAACTGAGCAGGTGCCATCTTCGTTGAGGCGGAGGGTGAGCACCAAGTCGAAGTCGTCCCCAGCCTTCGTGCCTTCGGGAACGCTGTGGGGCAGCGGTGTGAATCGGATTTGCTTCATGTTTTTAAGTGGGCGGGGCTGTTACACCCCGCCCACAGCAAGACCGTCAATTACTCACTTACGAGCATGTTAAACAGCTCGTCGTTGCCGGACAGCGCAGGAACAAGAAAACCTGCGCGAAATCAGGGTAAACTGGTTTAAATCCGTGTTTGTATTGGGCAAAATGCCGTCCGTATTCATGGAACGGGTCGGACAGTCCGGCGCACGTTGTTGAATCGGCGGGGTTGGTCATGCCCAGCAGGGCATCGTTGCCCGTCACAAACACCCACTGGCCGTAGTAGTCCTTGGGCGACCACCGCTGGCCGTTCACGGCGTTGACCGGGCGAAGAACCTGTTCCTCGATGTTCCACTTGCTCAACACAATGGCCGCCTCGACCACCGCGATGTTGGGGTTGAGGTACGCCGGGTTGGGAATGGCCACCTGGCCCTTGCCATAGCCGGTCGTCTGGTTGCCGGGAATCATCTGCCATGGGCTGATGCGGTACATCACGCCGGAGTCGTTGATACCCCAGCGCGGCGGCGTGGCCGTGATGACGTGCCGGTAGTTCTTGATGACACGCGATGCGCCAAGCCGCAGGAGCACTTCGGCGGTGTCGCCGTAACCCTGGTAGGACGAGCGCAAGTCCTCGCGCAAATCGGGGTTGTTGAGCGCCAGTTGATTGCTGGCGTCAATGCCGATAAGCAGCGGGAAAACCGGGCCGCTGCCAAGGTTGGTGATCCAGCCGCCCGAATCCTCGGAGGTTGCGCCAGCGAGCACCTGGCCTGATACCTGGCTGTCCAGCAGGCTTTGGTCAAGTCCGCAGGAGGGCACCGGCACGTTGGTCAGGTCGAACACGCTGCCCGGTTGCGGCTGCACGTTGCCCGCCGTGACCGTCACGCTGCCGTTGGCGTTGCCAGTGACCTTCGAGGCAAACGAGCCATAGACGTTTTGCAGCCGGTTGACGATGGTGCGGGTGTTGCGCTGTTCCAAGCGCATGAAATACTTGTTCCAGAAATCCACGCTCTGGAAATGGAGGGTCAGGTCGGTCTGGCAGACCAGCGGCCCGCGAAGCCAGAAGGCTTCCGGGTTGTATTGCCGTTCCTGGTAGCCAACCTCGGTGTCTGTCCACGACTGGATGCACGAACCGATGAAGGACGAACCAGACGTGGTGGTAATCGCCGTCCAGGTTTCTTCCTCGGTCGTCGGCTCCGAACGGCCAATTTCAAACGAGGATTGGACCAGACCGGCGCCCACGGGCCATTCGCCGCGTGGGATTAGGTTGAGCCACGGATCCAACCATGTGGCGCGCTGGTAAAGACGAGGACCCAGGTATTCAACGCGAAGCCTGAGTGCATCAAATGGGCTTGGGCACGTTGCCAGCCTGCCGTCCGGCAGTCGCCGTGTCAGCAGCAAAAAGTAAATCAGGAGTGAGAAAACGACCATCGCCCCAAGACTATGGGGGACTGAGAAAAACACGAGAATGGCCAAAAGCGCCAAAAGGCTGGCCAACCGAATCATAAATTTGTTCATGGAAACAAGCTGTTTGGGCGCGCATAGCACGCCGGTTGCTTGGGAAGAACTCCGAATTTTATGGACTGCTTCGGCCAGTCGTGTGATGTGTCCCGCCAATGTGGACGCAGAATCGGCTAGGGCTTCCGCCCCTGCTGTCGTTTCAGGTCATGCTTCCCGCGTGAACCGGAAGTGACAGCCATCACTGGTGGAGCAATCGCACAGCTTGGCTTGTCTGTCAAATAAAATAAAAAGCCCGGCAGGAACGCGACTCCCTGCCGGGCTGCACGCAACCAACCACGGAACTAATCGGGCAAAGGTTCGTTCATCTGCTTAACCCAATCGGCGGCATCGGCTCGCGTGTCGCGGGTCATTTGCGGGCCTTTCTGCTTGGGTTTGGTGGGTGTTCCATCACCACCGGCTTCCCTTCCGGCCCCCGGAGCGGTGGGCTGTGCCGCCGTCATGGCCTTGATTTGCTCCTGCAACTTGGCGTTTTCGGCCAACGCGGCTTGGTAGCCTTTGATGACACCCGGCAACGCGGCGGCGTTGAGCGCGGCCTGAATGAGCACGTCGGGCTTGGTTTCGCCAAAAAGCAGGTTGCGGGCGTAGCTTACCCGTTCCTCCACGGCCTTGTTTTGCTCGGCGTCCTCGCCTTTTTTGAAAACCGGCATGGTGTCGGCGAACTTGGACAGCGTGTCGGAAAACAGCTTTTCAGCCTGTTCCTTGCGCTGCTTGGCACTCGTTTCAGCCTTGGCCTTGTTCTCGGCCTGCATCCGGTCGAAGTCGGCCTTGGCCGTGGCAATCTGGCTCTGGCGGTCGCTGGCAATCTCGTCCAGTGTGTTGATGACACCCCCCAGACGGGCGGCCTGCGTTTGCGAAAGGCTGGCGGCCAGTTCCTCCACCTGCCGGTCGCGGTATTCGCCGTCGGGCATTTTGAGGATGGCGGTCACGCGCTCGGCGTTCTCGGCCCCCACGATGCGCTTGGCCATTTCGATTTGGGTGTTGGTTTTCTGCTCGTAAAACGCCTTGAACCGGGGATGGTTCTCGATGGCGTTGATGCGAAGCTGCTCGCTCAACTGGTCGCGTTCCTGGGTGATGGCCTTGAAATCGGGGTGCTCGTCCACCTTCTCGACGCGCGGCAGCTTTTGCAGTTCCTCAATCTGCTTCTGGACCTTGGCCAGTTCCGTGTCCTTGGCGGCCAGCCGGGTCTTTTCGGCGGCCTTGTAGGCGTCCCAATCTTTCTGCGAGCGCGGCATAGGCCGGTCCTGTTGGGCTGCCGCGGCGGCGGGGGCGGTGGGTGCCGCCGGTGCCGGCGCTGGTTCGGCTGGCTTGGCCGGCTCAGGCTCCGGTGGTTTGGGTGGTTCGGGCGCTGGCGGTTCCGGCGGCGCAAACGACCAGAGCTTGCCAAGTTCGGCGGCTTCGGCGGCGGCTTCGCGCATACCGGGAAAGGTTTTGGGGGCGGCGGGTGGTTCTTCAATGGCTAACATAATTATTTGGTTTTCTGTTGTCGTTGACGGGCGGCAAATTGGACGGCCAAATCCCGGAAATAACGCGGGTCGCCAAAGACCTCAAAATCACCCTCGCAATCGGCGATGCTCGGCCCGGTCTGGTTGAACATAGGCGGCGGGTCTTTTAATTTAACCGGCGCGGGCGCAATCACCTTGCGGGCGGCTTGCGGCGGCACGGCAGGGTCGGGTTTGAATTCTTCCGGCATGGCTACTTGTTTTGGCGCTTGAACTCGTCCAGTTCCTTGGGGTCAATGTCCTCGTTCTCAAAGGTCGGCGTGAGCACCGCGTCGGGTTTGATGTGCTTGGCCAGCAGTTGAAAGTCCTGTAAAGCCATGGTGTAGCCTTCCCCCCGGCATTGCTGCACCACGCGGTCATTGGGGTTGGTGTTGGTCAGGACGTTGAAACTGGGGTGCGAGTTTTGCAGCGTGCGGAGCATTTGGATCACCAGCGGCGATTTGAGCACCGTTTCAGCTTGTCCGCACAAATGCGGATTGGCCCGCCATTCCTCAATGGTGATTTCCCACGGCTCGCGGTCAATGATTCGGACTTTCTCGGTCACGGCGGGTTTTTTAAGCCAGTTGAACATCTGCTTTACTTTTGTGCCACGGGTTGAGTTTGTCAAGCGCGGCCTGAAAGACGGTCGGCTTGGGGTTGACGGGATAAAGGCGCTCGTCCAAATCGGCGTGCGGTATTTCAATCCACGCGCAGTCCAGGTCGTTGACGCCCATCGTGACCAGCCATGTGTCATTCTTGAGGCGGCTCCCGCACGGGAACACCACCAGCGGCTTTTTGGGAAACCACCTGTCCTGCCAGCTACCCACCAGCAGCGGCTCGCGGGTCATGCGCTTGACGGCAAACGGCTCGCGCGCCTCAAAGGTGTAGGCCCCCATGTAGTAACGCCGATGGTAAGGCATACCCACCGGCAGGCTGGAATGGAAAAATGTCAGGTATTCATCGCCCACGCGCACGGGCGGCGTGCCGCCGCGAATGATGCCGTAAAGCCAGACCATCGGCTCATCGGTCTTGAACTCGCGGTCAAGTGTGAAATCGGAAGTGAACCGCGCAACGGTATGCGGCGACGCCTTGTAAACCAGATGGGGCAGACCGCTTTCAAAGAACCACGTCCAGTTCTTCTCCATGCCGGTGTCCTTGCCGATGCGCGGGCCGTTGTAGCCGAACAGCGGGTCAATGCGCTCGTCCACCGTCCAACGGTTGGTGCTCGTCATGGTGCGGACGATGTTCATGGTCTGGTGCGCGCCGGACCAGCCCATGCCGTTGTTGACAATGACAAAGTTGCACGCCGAAAGGTAGGTGGCGCCGTTGTGGTAAATGGCGCGCGGGTCCTCGAAGTGCTCCTTGTCGAAGACGTGCTTGGTGACGATGGGCAGCATGAACAGCGGCCGGTAGTCGCCCTCCGAAAGCCGCACGGCCACCATGTCGTTGAAGCCCACCCGCATCCGGCGATCGTTCTTGGAACGCCGCGCCACCAGCCACAGGCCGTCAGGACGCTCCACCAGTCCGGGATTGAAGTAGGCGAAGTTGGTCGTTTGCTGCCTGCCAAAGTCAAACGCGGAACAGCGCCAGCGGGTTTGCTGCCCGATTGCGGGGTAGAAGCGCGGGTCGGATTGTGTCACGGAATAAAAGCCAGTTTTTCAGCTTGGAAACCGCAAGCGCCGCGATCACCGCCACCACCGAATTTCACAGCAATCTTTGACAGGTCGAGGTCAGTCCGGTGTTTGGCGTGATACAACGATACAATCCATTTTGAACCGTTGTAGTAGAACCCCATGAGTGCGTCGTGGCCGGTTTCACGAATGTCTTTTGCAGTAAATGTCAGGCTATTGCACCTGGCCGTAGTGATTGCAAGAAATTTCAAACCCTCGAACTCAACAATGAAACTGCGCGACCGCATCGTGTCGGCATCGCGTTTGGCGTAGCAGCGCATTGCCGCGCCGCCCTCGTCAACCAAGTGGCCGGCAATGACATCGCCCTCAATTTCTGCGTCTTGCGTTAGGAGTGTCTGCAAATGGAGGCTTGAGTTTGCATCCAATCCGAATTGAAACTCAACATCACCGTCGCCACGATGGTCCCACACGTCGTATTCACCAGCGAGACGCACCGCCAGCGGCTCGGAGACATGGCGCGCTAAATAGTCTTCTTTCTCCGGGAGAACCATTTTCCCATCCTTTTGTCCGTTGAAAACACGGATTAAGTACTGCCAGGCGAGCCGACAAGCCGCCACCCCGTCAATGCGGTAGCCGGGTATGGATTTCGGGTGACTCTCGATGCTGCTCTTGTGATGGTCAATCCAGACCAAACCGGGTGGATGTTGCGGACCGTTCTTATCACCAGCCTTGTATTTGAATCCAAACGGTTCATCGAGTGGAAGGTCGAGAACGTAAATCGGCCCGTCTGGAATTTTCAGCGGTTTGTCGCCGAAATGCCAGCCAATTAGGTTTGCGTCTGGTATGAATTTGCGCGCGATTTCGCGGCAGAAAATGCCGTCGTAGTCTGCTGAGTGGTATATGACTGTGGTTTTCATGGTCGTATGATTCGGTTTGTTGGGTCATCGGGATTGTAAGGTTCCGGGTCGCCTTCGACGTGGCCGTTTCCGCCGCCCTTGCGCTTGCCGTCCTGAATCATTTTGTTGATGCGTTCCAAGCGCGACACGATGCGCTCAATGGCCTTGTGGCCTTCGCAATGTTTCTCAATTGCCCCGGCCAGCAGGAAGCAGGCGGCGCAGCAGGTGTCCAGCATGAACAGCGCCTCCTCCTGCGGGCGCTTGGATTCCAGCAGGCGGTTTTTGACAATCGCGTTGAACGAGCCTTCAAAGTCTTTTCGGGATTTCATGTTTTTATCCGTTGCAGCATCGCCCCCGTGTCCAGCCGGAACAGTTCCACAAATCCGAGCGTGGGCAGCATGGACGAAGCCTTGGTTGACCAGGTTAAATCATCCCACCAGAGCAAGCCGCCAATCCGCACGCGGGCGGCCAGGTGCGTGACATCGTACACGGCGGCAAAGTCCCCGTGGCCGCCATCAATGTGCGCCAGGTCAATCAGCAGGTCGCCGGGTATCGGCCATTCATCGCTCCGGCAGCGGAACACCTTTGTCCACGGCGCAACCTGGGTTGTCACCAGCGACTCGGTGAACTGCTTGAAAATGCGTTCGTGGTCAACTTCCGACCACCATTTTTTGTGCTCGCCTTCTATGCCTTCAACGGATGCCTCGGCCTTCCAGGGGTCAATGCCGATGATGCAGCCCTTGATTTTCAGGTGTCGCAGCGCCATCGCCATTGGGATAAACGACTTTCCCGACCAGATGCCCACTTCAAGCACGGTCGTTGGCCGGATGGCAAGGATGCAGCCAACCAGCGCCATCGCCTTTTCCTTGGAACACCAGCCGTCGGGGTTGGCGTCCATCCAATCAGAGATTTGCGCGTAAAGTTCTTTCATCAAAATCGTTGTCCTTCCTCCTGCATGAGCCTGTCATTGCGCCGGTCGTGCCACACGGACAGTCCGGGGATGAACTCGGTTTTCCAGGCGTTGGCAACCCGCAACGTGCCGAACACAAAATTATCAATGGGACTAACAAAGCCTGTCAGCCCAAGCCGTTTCCACCAGCCGTTTGGCGTGAACATGAACGGGCATTTTTCATCTCTGGTGTAGATGGACTCGCCCAGCCGATGCGTGTCTGGCAGGGCAATCACGCCGCCGGTGGGCATGTCCTGCAAACAGTCGTCCCAGCCCAAACTGCATTGGTCAACCGTCACGTCGTCATTGAAGAACCACAGCCACGCTCCCTTGGCCAGTTGGCACAATTCCCAGTGAATTTCCCCGTTCTTGTCGTAAGGGGCCGGTGGGCCGATGAAGGCGCGGACATTGCCCATCAGCAGCAGGCTTGGCAGCGCCGTCACTGTTTCCGTGTCGTCGGCGTGAACGCACAGGATGACCTCGACGCTTTGGGGAGACACCGCCGTTCGGAAAACGCTCTCCACCGCCGCCGCCAGCCGGTCGGCGCGGTGCCGGGTTGGTATGAGGACGGAGCAGAGCATTACAAGTCCTTTATTGGTGTTTTACTGAACCACTCATGTTCCGGTACTTGGAAAATCGGAAACGGTTCGCCGGCCAGAATCTTCTGCCGCAACTCCCGAATGTCGAAGTGATTCGGAAACCGTTTGGAACCCATTGCGATGTTGAGCGCCGAATGGCTTTTGTCGGTCGAACCGTCCCCGCCCATGACCGGCTTGCCGTCAACGAAATGCCAGTCCTCCCGGCGCAAGGCAGGTTCGATGTGATGATGCTCTTCGCTTTCTAAGGTCAGCATACGGCGGTCGTACATCATTTTGTAGCCCGCGTTGGTGAGCACAATGCCGGTGCAGCAATCCTCAAAACCAAGACCTCCACAGAGTCCATCCGGCCAGCCGTTTATCGTCAGCAACGCCTCAACCGGCATCGCGCAGGAGCAGCCGAACAGCCAGCCCGATTCGGCGGGGCACGGGTCGCCCGTGGCGTACTGCCAGCGCCCGTCAATCCCGGCGGGAAATTCGGTGTAGCTTTTGACCACGCCGTTTTCAACCTGCAAGTCTTTGACTTTCTTGTAGGCACCGCAGACGACGTAACCACCAGCCATCGCTTCGCGGACAGCCGACAACCAGCCGGGCATGAGCACGCTCAAATCGTCAACGTAGGCGATATACCCGTCAGGGGCCATGCAAAGGCCGGTATTACGGAAGGCGGAGGCGTTGAACCAGTTCTCTTTTGTGAGTCGGTGCTCGCCGCACCAGACGTTTGGCATTGGCCCAACAAGCCGAATTCCAAACCGAAACGAATTAACAACAAGACTGGTAACATTTGTGCGACCAATCGCTACCACAACGACATTGATTGAATCTGATTCGGACACTTGGCTCGCAAGTGATTTTAAGAACCAACTGATTTTTGGCTCTCGGCGGGCAGTTGAATAAACCACGGTGAGGTTCACGGCTTGATATGGCTTTCGATGGTTTCTTTGAGCACTTGTGCCTTGCTCACTTTCCGATTCTCTTTGGCCGTCCGCTCGTCCGCAATCGCTTGGGCCTTGGCGTCCACCTTGGGGTCAATATACAAGGTTGAAGCGATGGCCACCGTGCCATCACGAAGTTTGCGGGTTGCAGACATTGGCAGGACTGTAAAGCAACCCCGCCAATCCGTCAATGGGTTTTTTTCTTAAAATGTGAGCGCCCGCTTTTGGCCCTCATTCCACGCGAACGCCCGCTTCCGCGCCCACCCTTGGCTAAGTCCTTGCGCGGCCATGGGAGCACTTGACCGGGTATGGCCCACCCCGAATTGGCAATGGCCTCCATCGCGCTGCCGGACGTTTGCGCGGTCATGGTCGCCGGATTGGGGACGTTGCGTTTCTGGTATTGGTCAAAGGTTTCGTTCATACAAGTGCATCTGCTGGTTCTGGCAATTCTTCATCCGAAAACTTTACGCCCTGTTCCTCCGCGTGGCCAATCTGTTCCAGCAGCGGGGCAATCGCCTCGACGTGGATGGTCAGCGGTTGGCCGTCCAACTCGGCGGCATTGGATTTCAAATGCTCCAATGCTTCGTCTGGCGTGTCGCCGATTCCAACCACCGCGCCAATGATTGTGCTGCCCGGCCCAATCCAGAGTCGGTTGCCCACCTTGGCGGTGTTGTAGAGTTTCACCCACTTGCGAACGCCCTTGGGGATCGTCAACTCGCGTGGGAACGCCTCGTCGCCGTTATGCTCAACCATCGCCTCACATGCGAATTGGCCGGTCAACTCCGGTTCCACCAGATTGCCCTTGGCTCCCTCGGCAATGATTTCAGCGATGTTACCGTAAAGCTCCATTTGTTCCTCGCCAGCCGGGGATGGCAGGCGACAGGTTGGTTCCAATAGGAACGATTCGCCGTCATCAGTGATTTTGACTTCCGTGGAAAGGAACTGCCGGAAACGCTCGCGCTTCAGGATTGGCCAAAGGTATTCGTTGGGCAGCGTCACTTCTTCGGGGATTTCATTGTATTGCTGGACGGCGGCGAAGTAGGCCATGTCTTTTGCCTCGTAACCCTGAATGGCCACCTTGGGATGCTTGCCGTCAACGCAGTAGGTGTCCAAGCCGCTTTCGAGCTTGGCCTTGATGGGCTTCTCCGACAGGAACTTGATATGGTCTTGGAACAGCCCGAATTGCTGCGAGACATCGGCCAGAAATCCCCGGCTGGACAGGTAATCCTCGTGGTGGCTGGATTCGACGTTGCCCCGGTATTGCGGGGTAATCTTTATCCAGCGGTCTTTCTCCTTTTTGAAATGCTCGCGGAGTTTTTCCACGCCTTCAATCACGTCGTAATCGGCGTGGTTCATGCCCAGTTCGGCTTGCAGCCTTTTGAACATGAGCTTGTTCAATTCCAGCCGGTCCCCACGGCGCGCACCCCAGATGGGAATTCCTTGGCGCTCAAAATAAAGCTGCATCCCGCCGTGGTGGACATCGGGGAAAACCGCGAAGTCCACTTTCTCAATGACATCAAAAATGTCCTCCACGCGCTCAATTTCCTCGTAGCCGTCGCCAATCACGCGGCTTTCGTACCGGCTCATGGCGGTTTCCCAAGGCGTGGCGTAATAGACCTTCTTCAAGTCGCGGCCAAGGCGCAGGGCCAGTTCGAGGAACATCCCGTGGTCAAACACAACCGCCGTCATTTTGCTTACGTCACTCAATGGCTCACCCTTGGTTCATTCCACATTTTCAGCGCGTCCTCAAGCGTCGCACCCATCGCCAGACGGCACCCGTTTTTCGAGCAGGTCACGTCCCAGCCTTTGTGGGTAAAGCTCTGGAAGGCGTGAGGCTTGCCGCCACAGTGGGGGCAATTTTTCAAACCGTCCCGCCGGGGTTCCATTACAAGGTCATTCATCAATGCTTTCCACCCGTTGCCGCAACAAGTCCTCCGGTGCGGGACAATCCGCCGGCGGGTCGGGTTGCGGTTCTACGGGCTGTTGGTTTTCGGGTTCTTGCGCCATATTTCCATCACTCGTTTATCGTACTCCTGCCAGTTGACGCCAAGGCGTTGAGCGTAAAGGCGTTCGATGTTTTCGGCAAATCTGTGCGCCTCGCGGTAGGGCGCATCGGGATGGTCGCCTGGCTCGGCTTCAGGGTCAATGTTGCGCCGCTCAAATTCCAAATCAAACGCTGTGATGGCCGATTCGGCAATGCCTTCGTTCTCTGTTTGTCCGAGTTCCACGATTTCATGCACCGCAATCAACAGCGCCATGCGCCAGTCTCCCACGTCGCTCACCCGGATTTGCCAGTTTCCGCTGCCGGGTGGGTCTTCCCAATAGTCACCCACCCCCGGAACGCGGTGCTTCTCGTGCGGGATAATCTCGTAATGGAGCGACGTTATCACGCCCCACCCATGTACGGGATGCCCGGCGTCAGCGGCTGCGCGGTTTCCTTGACCGTGACGAACTTGAGCGGGAAGCTCCACGCCCGAGTGTGGCTCGGCTGGTTGACGATTTGAAGGAAGTACCTCCGGGCCATGTGCCACGCCGCGCGCCGGGTGATTTTGTACGGGGCGGCAACGACGAACTGGTTGACCTCGTACTTGATTTTGGTGGTGTAGTACCGATACTGGATTTGCCAATGTCTCATTGACGGCATAGTTATCCTTTCTTTTTGACGCCCTCACGGGCCATTTTTCGGGCAACCTTTTTGGAGGGACATTTGCGACCGCCACGGGGTTTCATTCCGTGAAGGCATCCTTCCATGAAATTATGGGTTTTCTGTGTCCACGGCATATCAATCCTTTCTACTCATTTGCGGTTTTGTCAAGTTTGGTCTTGTCGTAAATCTCCCAAGCCGCCGCCAGATTCTTCCGCATTGCCGCGCGTTCGGCAATGGCGTCCGAATAAATCTTGCGGTTCTCGTCCGACAGCTCACGCACAAACATGGCTTCATCCTTCTGGCTTCCGGTGAATGGCCGGGTTGTATAGGTCTTGAAATACTTGCGAATTTGGGCTTCGGTCACGTCGCCTTTTTTAACCGCCTTAGCCATTTCCTTGGCGGCGGTCGCGGGCGCTGAAAACGTGGCGGCTGATTTGATTCCGCGATACGGGTCTTTGTCCGGGTCGTAAATGAACTCGCCTGGCTCGCTGCGGATGTTGTGCGCCTTCTTGAAATTGTCCACCAGTTGATAAACGTCATCGCTGGCGGTGGAACGATGCTCCATAAATCCAAAGGCGTTCAGGAACGATTCCCACAGGTTTTGCTCGCGTGGATTGATGGCCCCGCGCAGGCTGATTGGCACCACCGTTTCGGCAAAATCCTTGAGTTGTTCAAACCCGCTGCGCTTGCGGCCAAAGTAATCCCGCGAGTTGGCGAACTCCAAGAGCGTGCGGCCATAGGTCGGATTGAGGCGCGAGTAAAGGAACTGGCCCGGCTCGGTCATCAGGCGGAGCAAATCGCCCTGCACCGTCCGCAACGAATACGCCTTTTTGTTATAGACGATGCTGAAAGCATTTTTAGGCTCCATGTGATATTCGCCGGTCAGCATCTTGTTGATGATCCTTGCGCCGATATAGAGCGTGGCCGCCCCCAGGGCCAGAGCGGTGAACTGCTCGTTGCCATACTTGGTTCCGGCTTGTGCGGTGAACCGTCCGCGAGCTTCGAGAAAGTCCGGTGCCAGAAACGCCAGCCGCAAGGCGTCCTGTGTCGTCTGGCTTCGTCCGAGCATGGCGTAGTTCAACTCCCCAAACGCGCCGTTCATCTCGTTGGCGGTCAGGTGATACAATTCATCGCTCGAAAGCGATTTGCCGTACTTGGCCCGGTTGCGTTCCAGAGCGTGCAATCCGGTGGCAACCTTCAGGCGGGGAATGAAGCTGTTGAAAAGCCAGTCGTGGTAGCTGTTCATCTTGGGGCCGACACCGGGAATGAACTTTGTGAGCGATGATCCTGAAAGCCCCTCGGAAAACAATTCGCGCCCGGTCGTTTCGCCCACCACCAGGCCGCCGCGAATCAGGCCGCGAACGTCCTCGTTGTCGAAGTCAATCTTCTCAACCGGCTTGAACGTCCGATGCTCCCAGCCGTGGACGGCGATTTGAACCGGGTGGAAGCCCGACAAATCCAGCATGGTTTGTTTGATGGTGCTACTGAGGGCCAGCCCGGCCCGGCCAACCGGATTCTGCCTGATTTTAGAACGCTCGAAAAGCGCGCGCACGTCCTTGATGGCGTCCGGGTGAACCAGCACGTCGCCCTGAACGAAGATGTTGTTGCCGTCCTTGTCCTTGGAAACCCATTTCCATTTACGGAGCGCCGGGTAATCGTAGGATTTGAAATCCTGCCGGTTGTTCTCCGGGTCCTCGTCGTCAAACGGTTTGAAGTGCGGCTTGATGAATGTCGCCCCGCCCTTGCCCGCTTCGCCTTCGATTTGCGTGCCGATGCCGCCCACGTCCACCATCGGCCTGCCGTCCGGCATTTTAATGCCCATCATGTCCTTGACCAACTGGCGGTCGGCAATGGCCTTGTTGAGCGACAGGTCGTAAGCGGCAACGCGCTTGGCGAATGATTTGACCGGACGCAATCCTTTTTGTTCCGCCTCGAAATCGTATTGATACACCCGCTGCTTGGCCAGCGCCGGGCGTCCGGTGAAAACGCCGCTCCGCAACTCCGACATGATGCTTTGTTTCCACGGCGAATCGGATTCGTAAATCCGGTGGATGTAATCCTCAATCCCGTCCTCCAAAACCCCGGCGTCAATGGCGTCCTGCAAACGGGCGTCGAAATAGTTTTTTACGTTCTGCGCCAGCGTCATCTGTTCGGGCGTCAGCTTCTTGGCCTCCATGTAACCGCGCTTGTAACGCGGTTTGGTTGTCGCCGCCGCCTGGTCGAGGACTTCTGTGCTCCCCCCGGTGTCAATCCAGTTAGAAATGGCCTCCTGTGCGAGCTTCTTGGGAACGGCCTTCTCCGCGCTCTTGACGAACGCGCGGGCGTTTTGGGCGGATTGCGAGAGCGCCAGATGCCGGTCGCCCAATGCGGCCTTGTAGCTCGTCCAGACCGGTCTGCCAATCAGGCGTTGCTTCATGTAATCGCCGGCGGCCTTCAGTCCGGTGACAAATTCGGAAACACCGTCCTTCACGTTTTCCGCCGCCCTTCCCATATCGAAGGCGGTTGAGAGTTTTGCCGGTTCTCCCTTCTGCTCGGCCATCGTTTTGATGGAATCCGTCAGTTGCGCCAGTTCGGGCTTTTTAGGCTCGCCGATTGTTTTGGCTCCCGGCCCCATACTCAATCTGCGCGCCTTTGGTTGAAACATCTCCTGTTCACCCGGTTCAACGAATAATCCGCCTTGACCGGCGCTGCCAAGATTGCCGCCCAGTGGGGCCGCTGCCTTGGCGCGAATCTTTTCGGCCTTTGCCTCCGCCGCTTCCTTGGCCATCCGTTCCTCCTGCTCCTTGGCCATCCGCACGCGCTGTTCGTCCGTCGTTTCGGGTTCTTCGAGATTGAACGGCTCCTTGGTTCCCCCTTCTTCCGTGCTCCAATCTTCGGCGTAAATCGTGGTATCATCGAAAAGGATTTGCCGGCCAAAACGCTTGCCATCGTCAAGAATGACATCGCCCTCGGCGGTCACGTCCGTCACTTTCACCGGCTCGCCGTCAATGTTCAACACGTCCCCGATTTTCAGTTCGGAAACAGGAACTTCCTTTTTTCGCTTCTGCGACGCTTCCGCAAACTCCTGATTCTGTTTTTCGGGCAGTTTGTATTCGGCCTCAACGTGTTCTTTGAGTTTGCCAAGGAGCGCCGCCCGGCCTTCCATCGTTTCAGCGGCGTCGGGAGCAACACCCAGGGCCTTTGCCGCCTGGCGTCTCGCAACGGCCATTTCCTTGCTGCGGAGAATGCGGGCCTGAATCCCGCCGCTTCCCTGCTGGCCTTTGGCCATTATGGTCGGGTCATACAAAACATTGGCATGTTGCGTCCATCCGGCTTGCGGGCCGTATTCCAACACCAGCTTGTCAAATTCCGTGGAATCGGCCCGTTTGAATTTCGGTTTTTCCGCCCCTTCCGGTTTTGCCGTAGCCGATGGCAACGGCGGCAATCCAGCCTTCTTTTGCGCGGCTTCAAATGCCGCACGGCTGTTGTTCTTGCGCGACTTGGCTTGTTCCTCCGGCGTGCGGGTGGATTCACCGCCGCCGGGTTTTGCCATCTCCACATTGTCGCTGTGCAAAGGCTTTCCCGGTTCGACCGGCTTCTTGATTTGACCCGCCTGTTCGGCAATCGGCTTGGCTTCTTCGCGGGATACAACCTCGGTTTTCCCTTCCGGTGTTTTCACCGCAAAGCCGTAGTCCTCAGTCTCGCGGCCTTGACGGGGCTTGGGCGCCTCAACGCCCTGCTTGGCGGCGGCTTCGATGTGCGTGGGCGCAACGGTCGTTTCGCCGGTCTTGGGATTGGTGAAGCTGGCTCCGACAACCTTGGGCGGCTCTGCTGGTTTCTCCGATGGCTTATCTGGCGTGAATCGGAGTCCTTTAATGCCCTCACTAATCGCTTGCTCAATCGGTTTGGTGTCGCCGTATTTGTCTTTCCCGTAAACCCGCGAAACACTGTTTCCGTTTGAAAGTTTTATGGTTACGGTTGGCCTGCCTGTTTTTTCCCCCACCTTCCCATGCTCGATGCTTGTTATTGTGACAGGCTCTTGATGGACTGGACTTGTAGTTGTTAATTGGTACAGAACGGTTCCTGTGGTTCCTACAAGCGGGTAGTTTATTTTGTCGCCGGGTTTCGGGGTGGCTTCGGCTGTTTTTTCCGGCTTTGGTTCTGGTTCTTGGGCGACCTTTTTCGTGATACCATGAATCTGTCTTGATTTGGCTTGTAGTGCAACGGCTGCATCTCTCGAAAGCCCGTATTTCTGCATGATGGCTTTAACGGCTTGCGGCCCCTGTTCGGAGGCTTCTGCAAACGAAAGGATTGGTTCTGACTTAGTTGGTTCCGTTTTCAGTGTATCATCCAGAACCTTGGCGGTTGCGGGTGCGCCCGCATCAGAGACATTGCGAGTCAGCCGTGATTCAGTCCTCATGCTGTATCCGCCAGCACCAATTATTCCCAACTGCAAGGCGTCCTCAATAGCTGTGCGCTGTGCGCCGCTGTAATCGCCGGATTTTATTTCATCTCGAATCTGGGCAGCAATCGCCGGTTGCTCTGCCGCTGTCCGCGCCGCGAAGTAGGCGAACAATGGGGTCGCCAGTTTTTCTGGCATTGCCACGGGGGCCAGCATCGCCGATTGGCCAACCACCGTAAATGGTGAAGGCGTGGCTTTCTCCGCGTATCCGGGAAACGCCTTGTTGAGAATCCTTTGCAGGTTGAACGTCAGCTTGTCCAAGCCCTTGAGCGGCGCAATGGTCGGCTGGCTCTGCCAAGGGTCAACACCCAGCATCTTCCCAAGATTGGCCATTGACTGGTTGGTGAAGGCCGGGTCGTTGTAGTCAATCGGCTTGATGTCTGGTTTGGCCGCTGGCTTTGCAAACTTCCGGCGCAACACGTCCCCGATTTGCTCCTGAGACATCGAATCAGGGAAATCAATCGTGCCGACATCTTTTACATCAACGGTGGTCACTGGTTCACCGGGGTAAATTTATCGGTGGCTGGGTCGTAGGAAAGATGCTTTCCAGCGGGCGCGGCGGCGGCAGGCTTCGCCCCATTCAACTGCGCGTCAATGGCGTCAATCTGCTGCTGGTAAGTCTTGGCTTCCGGCGAATCGGCTTTCAATCCTTCCAGCTTGTCCTGCGCCTCGGCCTTCTGTTTGAGCAGCGTGATGGCCTTGGCCGGGTCGAGTCCCTTGTTTGGGATTTCGACCGGCTCCAAATCCTGTGTGTCGGGATTGACTTTGAAAATGGACGAACCGCTTTTGAGGAATTGCGCCTTGCTGGCGGCGGTGGTCGCCCTCGTTTTGTCCGCAGCGGCCCGCGTAGTGGCTGCATCGGCTTCCTGCTGTTTGATGCTCGCGCCAACCTTGTAAAGCCGTTCGGTCTGCGCCAAGTGGTCAGCCGCCAGTTTGTTCTTCAACTCCGCTTCCTGCAACTGGTTGTCAACCGACTCCTGCCGGATGTCGGCCACCCGCGACTGTGTGTATCGCATCCACGCGGTCTGCTGCGCCTTCTCCACCTGTTCCGCCGCCGTCTGGCTTGTTCCGGTGAACGGCGTGGTCAGCATCTTCTCCGGGTCGCCGCCGGTGGATTGCAACCACTTGGGGTATTCAACCATCCCCTGCAATTTGTCCTTGGTCATCGCCACAGCCAGATCGGACTGCGCCTTCTTGCCCTCATAAAACGGGTCTTGCAGGGTCTGGTAGGTGTCGTTCCAATTCTGCATGAAGTTGGTGCCGGTCTTGGCGCTTTTAGCCCCCGCCGCTACGCCGGACACCA
>Ga0187852_1001960_pt1 | contig 17917 bp, 15 predicted proteins | sample June2016WEW_6_40_FD_134511 | JGI IMG/M metagenome (GOLD analysis project Ga0187852, IMG submission 134511) | Peatland microbial communities from SPRUCE experiment site at the Marcell Experimental Forest, Minnesota, USA - June2016WEW_6_40 | ecosystem: Environmental > Terrestrial > Soil > Wetlands...
CGGTCCCACGGCTCACGCCGTGGGCTACTCCCTGTCGGCCCTCCGGGCCTGAATTTAGTGGCGAACGAGACCCAAATTGCCACCACTTGACCAGTTGAGGCGTTAAGTGAACGCTTATGGGGTGGCGCCGACATTGCTTTCTATGCCGGCGCTGCAGAGCGCATGCATACCAGGCAATGTATGCGCCACCCACGGACAACTGACGACTGAGAACTGACTACTGACAACTGTTCTAATTCTTCTCCGAAGGCTCGTGATGAGGAGCGTGCGGGTCCGGCTTCGCGCCACCACCCTTGGCTCGCTGGTCGCGCAGGACGGCTTTGCGGCTCAGGCGTATTTTATCACCCTCAATGGCGATCACTTTAACCAGCAACTGGTCGCCTTCCTTGAGTTCATCGCGAACGTCCCGTATGCGGTGCTCCGCCACTTCGCTGATGTGCAGCAAACCGTCCGTGCCGGGGAAAATCTCCACGAAAGCGCCAAAGTCCGCCAGCCGGACGACCTTGCCGAGATAGGTCTTGTTCAACTCCGCCTCGGCCACAAGGTCCTTGATCATCTTCAGGGCCTTTTTGGCGGCCGTTTCGTCGGTGGCGGCGACATTGACTTTGCCGTCGTCCTCCACGTCGATCTTAACGCCCGTCTCCTCGATGATGCCGCGGATCACTTTGCCGCCCGGCCCAATCAGTTCGCCGATCTTCTGGCGGTTGATGTGCAGGGTGTAAATGCGGGGAGCATACTCCGAGATCTCCTTGCGCGGCTCGCCGAGGGATTCCTGCATTTTTCCCAGCACGTGCAGGCGCGCCGTTTTGGCCTGCGCCAGCGCCTCGGCCATAATTGATGTCGTAATACCCGTAATCTTGATATCCATTTGCAAAGCGGTGATGCCGTCTTTGCTTCCCGCAACCTTGAAGTCCATATCGCCGTAGTGGTCCTCGCTGCCGGCGATGTCGGTGAGGATGGCGTATTTCTCACCTTCTTTCACGAGCCCCATGGCGATTCCTCCCACGGGCGCTTTGATGGGCACGCCCGCGTCCATCAGGGCCAGAGTGCCCCCGCACACAGTGGCCATTGAGGATGAGCCGTTGGATTCAAGGATGTCCGAGACCACGCGAATGGTGTAGGGGAATTCAGTCTCCTCCGGAACGACGGAGATCAGGGCACGCTCCGCCAGCGCCCCGTGTCCGATCTCCCGCCTGCCCGGGCCGCGCAGGAACGCGACCTCGCCCACGCTGAAAGGCGGGAAGTTGTAATGAAGCATAAAGCGCTTGAAAGCCTCTCCCTCGAGCACATCAAGCCGTTGCATGTCTTCGGCGGTGCCCAAGGTCGCGGTCACCAGCGCCTGCGTTTCGCCTCGGGTAAACAGAGCGGAACCGTGAGTGCGCGGCAGGATGCTCACTTCGCTCGAGATCTCGCGCACCTGGTCGAAGGCGCGGCGGTCAGGACGCTGGCGCTTCTCCACCACGTCGTCGCGAAAGAGGTGTTCTTCCAAGCGCCCGAAATACTGTTTGGCCAGCCGGCGCTTCTCTTCGGCATCCTCCGGGTAGGCTTCGAGCAGTTTCTCACGGATTTCGACGATTCGACGCTGGCTTTCCTGCTTGGCGTATTTTGAGGTGTCCATGGCGTCGTGGAGATCAGCCTCAACCTTGCCCTTCACTTCCTGGTACAAAGCCTCATCGAGGGCCGGCGCAACAAATTCGCGCTTCTTGATGCCTAACTTATCGAAAAGCTCCTTCTGGAGAGCCACGATTTTGCGGACCTCGTTATGACCGTACTGGAGCGCTTCCAGGATGGTCTCTTCCGAAACTTCTTTGGCCCCTGCTTCCACCATCACGACGGCGTCTTCCGTCCCCGCCACAATCAGATTAAGCAAGCTGGCCTTGGTTTCCGCATAGGTCGGATTGGTCGTCAACCGGCCTTCCACCAGACCTACCCGCACCGCCCCGACGGGCGTATAAAACGGAATGTCCGAAAGGTAGAGGGCGGCCGTTCCGGCCACCATTCCGATCACGTCCGGATTGTTGTCCGAATCCGCCGACAGGACCATGGCAATGACTTGTGTTTCATCATTGAAGCCTTCCGGGAAGAGTGGCCGCACCGGCCGATCGATCAAACGGCTGGTAAGGATTTCCTTTTCCGTGGGTCGTCCTTCACGCTTGAAAAAGCCGCCGGGAATCTTCCCCGCGGCATAGTTATATTCCCGGTAATCAACCGTTAAAGGGAAAAAGTCGATTCCCTCACGCGGCGAAGTGGTACACGCAGTGGCTAATACCACCGTGTCACCAAAACGGACCATGGCAGAGCCGTTGGCCTGCTTCGCCACCTTCCCGCTCTCAATACTCAGGGTATTTGTTCCCAGAGTAGTTTCTACTTTTTGCATCTCAATATCCTCCAAAAACGAAAAAGCGACCTACACCCGCACGGCGGGGGGTCGCTTGGCGTTGAAAACTATGTTGTAGGGAAATCCCGAACTGTCTGCTCAATACCGGCTACTTGCGGATGCCCAGCCTCTCGATGACTCGCTTATAGCGCTCCGTATCCAGGCGTTTAAGATACTCCAAAAGGCGCCTTCTTTTGCCCACCATCATGAGCAAGCCACGGCGCGAGGCGTGGTCCTTGCGATGAACGCTGAAATGCTCATTCAGATAGTTGATCCGCTCGCTCAATAGGGCTACTTGCACTTCCGGCGAACCCGTGTCCTTGGCGTGAACTCGGTAGTGCTCAATCAGGCTGCTTTTGGATTCGCTCGTTAACGGCATCCGCCTCTCTCCTCGCTTTTTATCTCTGCTATTCGACTCCTACATAATAACACGCGCCAAAAGCTTTGGCAAAACGAAATCGAGACCCGCGGCTGGGGACTAGGGCTAGGAGAAGGCAGTAGGCAGTTGGCGGTGCATTGGACAACCACCCCTAACCCCTCCTTATCAAGGAGGGAAATCGGCGGATTTTCATGCCTTCTGTGTGCCCGACAGACGGCCGGGAGGAGTGACTGCTTTCTGCTTTCTGCTTTCTGCTTTCTGCCTTCTGCTTTCACTCACTCTCCCCCACGCTTCCTTGCGTGGGCATGAGCAGGATTTCTTCCACCGTGGTTCGCGGCGGCTGAGTCAGCGCGCCAAAGACCGCCTCCGCCACATCCGACGGTTGGATCAAGTCGATGCGGCAGACGGGGAATCCGAATTGGTTGGTGAGGCGAGTGTTCGTCGATCCCGGCAGGATTCCTGTGACGCGAATCTTCAGGGGCCGAAACTCTTCGCGGAGCACCCGTGTCAGACCGAGCGCGCCGAATTTGGAAGCCGTATAGGCCGAGCAGTTCGCATAAGCATGCACGCTGGACACCGACAGGATATTCACCAGGTGGGCCGAACGGCTGCGGCGAAGCAGAGGCAAAGCGGACTGCGTGCACAAAAAGAGGGCAGTCAGGTTTGTCTCGACATTACATCGCCACTCGTCGAGCGAGGTGGACTCAAAGGGTTTGAAGGTAAACACGCCGGCGTTGTTGATCAGGATGTCAAGCTGCCCCATGCGGCGCTCCACCGTCCGGAACAGCCGCTCGACTTGCCGGGGCTCGGTGATATCCGCCTTGACCACCGTCGCGCCACCCGGGACTTCCGCACGGGCCTCGCGTAAAGCCGCTTCATGGCGCGCCACCAGCACCATCCTGGCGCCCTCGTTTCCGAGACGCTGCGCGATCGCCAAGCCGATTCCACGGCTGCCGCCGGTCACCACGATAACCTTGCCGTCGAGTTTGTTCATAGAAGTAACGAGTGACGAGTGACGAGTGACGAGCAAGGAGTCAGGAGTCAGGAGTCAGAATCGGCGGCTCGGAGCACGGGGATGCCTGGGGGATACCGAGAAATGCGGACGCTTCCCTATTCTGACTCCTGACTTCTGACTCCTGACTCCTGCCTGTCACTCGTCACTACCTGTCCCTCACCAGCCTCAGAAATTCCGACCGTGTCAACTCGCAATCCCGGAAGACTCCCATCATGTGCGAAGTGACCGCGACGGAGTTCTGCTTCTCAACCCCGCGCATGATCATGCAGAGATGTTTTGCCTCGATGATCACACCCACTCCCTGCGGTTTAATCCGTTCCATGAGCGCTTCAGCAATTTGCACGGTCAGGCGCTCCTGGATTTGCAGGCGCTTGGCAAACACATCGACGACGCGCGGAATCTTGCTCAGGCCGATCACCTTCTGATTGGGAATATAGGCCACGTGGCAGCGGCCGAAAAAGGGCAGCAAGTGGTGCTCGCATAGGCTGAATACTTCGATGTCCTTCACAATCACCATTTCGTCATAGGCCACGGGAAAAAGCGCCCCGTTGAGAATCTTGTCGAGGTCCTGGCGGTAGCCGCTGGTCAGATAACGCAGTGACCTGGCGACGCGGTTGGGCGTTCGAGTCAGCCCATCGCGCCCTGGGTCTTCTCCCAACTCGCGCAGCATGCTGTGAATCACCGACTCCAGCGGGTCGCCCTCGCTCCCTCTTTCAATATCGTTCAGTGCTGAAGTTGGGTCTTCGATCATTCTTGCCCTCTCACCAATTCATATGCTCTCTCACCACCCCCGCCCCTCCTCAGCGAGGAGGGGAATCACGGCGCTAACTCCCCTCCTTAGTAAGGAGGGGACGGGGGTGGTTGCCTTGAACAGGGCCGTGGGTCGAAACACCGCGGTCACCCTCGTATTCAAAGAAGTTCGAACTGGTCTCCTCGAGGCGCACGCGCGCCAAGCGGGCGGCGTGCAACGGGCCGCCTCCCTGCAACTTGCCGTCGAGCAGATGAAAGATCCGCTCGCAGACGTTTTCAGTCGTGGGCACACGGCTGCGGAACTCTTCCACATCCAGGTTGAGGTTCGCAAGGTCAAAACGCTCGAGCACTTCCTTCCCGACGATGCCATCCAGAGCCACAAGGTCAAAGACCATGCCGGTTTCCTGGTCAACCGGCCCCGTCACGGTGACTTCCAGCGCATAGTTGTGGCCATGGCCGAACGGGCTGTCGCATTTGCCGTAAATGCGCAGGTTCGCTTCATCGGACAGCGCCTCGCTATGCAGCCGATGCGAGGCCGAAAAGCGGTAGCGGCGGGTAAGGTAAACCATGAATTCTCTTCACTCGCGAGCGCCGCCACCTCTCATTCCCCTCCTCACCGAGGAGGGGACACAGGGGTGGTGCCGCCGCACGCCGTCTCGTTAATCTCCGTAATAATCCACGTAAAGATCGGAAGTTTCGTACAACCTTATACGATGCAGTTTGCCAAAAGTAAGTTTCGGCGCCAGCAGATTCCAGATCTCGACGGCGATGTTCTCAGTGGTCGGAATCTTGCTCGCAAACGCCGGCACTTCCTGGTTGAGGAATTTGTGATCCATCACCTGCAGCACTTCACGCTCGAGCAGAGTCTTCAGCTCTTTTAAGTCCACCACCATGCCGGTGGTGGGGTTGATCGAACCGCCAACAGTGACTTCCAGCGCATAGTTGTGCCCGTGGCCGTGAGGATTATTGCATTTGCCAAAGATGCGCCGGTTCTCTTCCGGCGAAAGCTTTGGATTGTGATAAACGTGCGACGCGGAGAACTCCGCGCGGCGAGTGACAAGAATCATCTCTGCCCCCTGGTCGAATAACGGCGTCCCTTCCATTCTACATGGTGCCACATCCGGTGAGCTATGACCGAGTTGATTAATAACGCGCTGAGGATTACCGCGCCCTCCAGCCTCCACGCCGCAACGCGCGAGTCGAATCCCAATTGGGTGACGGCTCGCAGGTAGCGCGCGTGTCGCGCCAGAATGACGACCAAACTCGACACGATCCCGGCCAGGACGATAACGCTTCTTCGACCGGATAATAAACACATTAAGAGTACGATGAAGAAAACCTGCGGCAGCAGGTCCGCGGCACAGAGATCCGCCAGGGATTTCAGAATCTTCCCCAGGCTTCTCCCGTACAGGAGATAAAGATTCTTGCTCCACCCCGCCCACATCTCGCCGAACGTGCTGTACATGCGCGTCCGGACCCACGCTGCTCCCGGCATGAAAACTACTTTCCCGCCCGCCGTCTTGACCCGCTTCGCCAGTTCTACATCCTCGAGGACTTGGTCGTGGATCGCCGCGTGCCCGCCCACGCGTTCATACACCTCTCGCCGGATCAACAGATACTGGCCATTCGCTGCCGCCGCCGGCGACGCGGGATCAGACACATCCTCGAATTTGTAAAGGCGCGCCAGGTCGACATATACAAGCGGAATGACGGCCTTCTCCCACCAGGTTGGAGTGATCTGGCCCGGCGAAAGCGAGAACAAATCTGCCCCCTCACGCTCCGCCATCTCCAGCGTTGCCGCAAGGCTGCCTGGCAGGTGTTCCGTGTCGGCATCGGTAAAGAGCAGCCAATCGCCCGCCGCCTCGCGCGCCGCCAGCGCCACGGCGTAATTCTTGCCCAACCAGCCGTCCGGCAAAGAATCGACGTGCAGTAGGCGGAGCGTTGGAATCTCCTCTTTCAAAGCCTGCGCAATCTCAGCCGTCCGGTCTTGTGAGCTATCATCCACGACGAGAATTTCCCGGACCCCCCGCTGGCCGGCCAGCGAGCGTAGCACGCGCTCGATGTTGGCTTCCTCATTGCGTGCAGGCACGATTACGGAAACCTTGCCGGGATCGCTTTCACTCATTATTGATATTATAATGAAGGGCCAGGCGATGAGCAAAAAGAACGCGGTAAAGATTCTGGTATTGGCGATCATTCTGGGCGGCGCGATCCTCGTGGCGTGGCGCATGCGGCAGCCGCACACCGTGGATATCGGGGAGACAGCGCCTGACTTCACGCTTGCCGGTCTCACGCAAGGCTCCGTTTCACTGCACGATTACCCGCGCCAGGTAGTGGTGCTGAACTTCTGGGCCACCTGGTGCCCGCCCTGCGTCGAGGAGACTCCCGGCCTCGAGAGGTTCGCCGAACAAATGCGCCGGCAGGGCGTGACCGTGCTCGGCGTCAGCGTAGATCAGGATGGAGCTGCCCTCGAGAACTTTGCCGCTGACCAGCACCTCTCGTTTCCCATCCTGCGCGACCCCGACCGCTCCATCGCCCACCGCTACGGCACATTCCAATTTCCCGAAACCTACATCATCGACCAGGATGGCCGGGTGGCCGAAAAACTCATCGGCCCCATGGACTGGCAAGACCCCCGCATCGCAACCTTCGTTCGAGAACTCGCACACAGTCCAGGGTAAGAAGAAGGCAGTAGGCAGATGGGCAGATAGGCGACAGGATTTTGCTGCCCCCTCCCTTGGGGAGAGGGTGTCGCGCTGCCGGCGCCTTCATCAGCCGGAGCGCGACGGGTGAGGGGTTCCTTAACCGGCGTCCACGAACCGCGGACCTCAAAATCGGAGGTCCGCGCTACCTAGCCTAAACCTTCAACAGGCTTCCCGGATTATCCTTAAGCACCACGCCTTCGCCGTGGCCGCCTTGATCCACGATGAGTTCGCGCAGGGCGGCTTCGTGCAGCACGTTGTTCGCGATGACGCAGTTCTGAAGGCTCTTGCACACGATGCCGTACGACGGGCTCCACACCCCCGTGCCGCCGTCGTCGCGCCCGGCGCACAGCGTGTTGCCCACGCAGGTAACGCCCTTTGCGCCCTCGATCCAGATTTGCGCAGAATCGTGGCTCGCCGCCTCGGCCAGCTTGCCGCTCCGCTTGAAGTAATTCCCGCTGATGGTGATCGAAAAGCATCCGCGGCGGCTGTTGCGCAAGGCGATTCCGCAGGTGCCCGCGCGGTCAAAGAAATTGCCCGTAATCTGGTAACCGTCAGAGCTGTCGATCACCATGTTTTCCTGGCCGTTCCACTCCACGCGATTGCAGGTGAAGGTGACGGAGGCATTTTCGGCGCGCGCCCCAAAACCGGCACGCTCGTTGCCGGAAAACCAGTTGTCGCTGAGGAAACCGTCCCAGCCGCGCAGGCTCAAGCCGTCGCCGCCGTTGTAAGCCAGCATCGATTGCCGGACGGAGAAGCACCAGGCGTGCGCAAGGCACACTCCGTCGCCCGTGAAGCGGAGCACCTGGCAGCGCTCGATGCGAAAGGCGTCCTCGTGCTTTCCGTAGTCCGGCTTGTCGAGGAAGATCCCGTGGACGCCATTCCCCAACCGCGCGCCATCGAAACCCAGGCCGTCAATCGTGGCACCCTGAGCCTCGCCGATATTAAGCAGGCATTTGGCATCGCCGCTCGAGAGCTTCAGAGCCGTTCCGCCCGGCTTGTGATAATCCCAAGTGGGCACGCCGATCAGGGCAGTATTGGAGCGCATCTTTAGGTCCGCGCAAAGGTACACACCGCCCGGCACGAAGACCGTGCCCCCCACTTCTCCCGCGGCATCCAGGGCGCGCTGAATGGCCTTGGAGTCATCAGTCTTGCCGTCGCCCGTGGCGCCGAACTCGCGCACGCTCATCTGTTCTTTGGCTGCGGGTGAAACCTGCGCCCGCGCCGTTGCCTGCGCGCCGAAAAGTATTGACGCGCCGCCAAGCAAAGTGCTCCTGGCCATCTCACGACGGCCGAAAAAAGGTGAATCGCTATTTGTCATGGTCGTTCTCCTTGGTGCAACATTATGTGATAAGATTCGCCCATCATGAACACAAATATCATTTCACGTCGTTCTTTTCTTGGTGCTATGGCTGCGGCGCCGCTGGCGGCGGCCGCGCGAGCTTCGAAATCGATTCCGGTGGGCTTGGAACTCTACTCGGTGCGCGACGAGCTGAAGAAAGACCTGATGGGGACCGTTCGCGGCGTGGCGCGCCTAGGTTACCAGTGCGTGGAGTTCTACGCGCCTTACTACGATTGGACAAACGATTATGCCGGCAAGGTACGCGCCGAACTGGATGAACTCGGCATCCATTGCTACTCGACTCACAACGGTTTGAAATCGTTTACCCCGGAGGGCCTCAGCAAAGCGATGGACCTCAATAAAACGCTCGGGTGCCGCTACGTGGTGTTGGCTAGTCCCGGCGAATTGAAAGGCCTGGACGACTACAAACGCGTGGCGGAGACTCTGAATAGGGCCGACGACACCATGAAACGCCATGGCCTGCACGCGGGCTATCACAACCATGGCGCCGAATGGCGCCCCGTCGATGGGCGGAGACCCATGGACGTGCTTTCCGCGACGCTCGCGAAAGACATCATGCTGCAATTCGATGTGGGAACGTGTCTTGAGGCGGGCGGCGATCCTGTTGCATGGATCAAGCAAAACCCCGGCCGCATCCGCTCCATGCATGTCAAGGATTGGTCTCCCCAGCGGGGATACAAAGTGCTGACCGGCGAAGGGGTTGCACCGTGGAAGAAGCTCTTTGCCGCCGCTGAAACGACGGGAGGAATCGAGTACTACCTGATCGAGCAGGAGGGCAGCGACTACCCGGAAATGGAGACGGCGGAGAAGTGTCTTGCGGCCTTCCGGAAATTGCACGCCGGGAGATAACGAGGCAGACCAAGTTCGGAACGAACAACGAGGCATTCCTTGATGGCTTCGCGGATGTTTTCCTCGGCTTCCTCTTCCGTTGTGCCCTGACTCACGCAGCCGGGAATGGATGGGCATTCAGCAACGAAAACGCCGTCCTCGTCCGGGTAAATAGTAATAAGCAGTTTCATGCCACCTCCTGGCTCCCATTATCGCACAGTTTCCCCTAAAGGCGATTTCGGCTGAACGCCCGCGGTCATAGCACAGTCCGCCCTCAGCGCTGCCTTGCATTTCTCGTCGCTGCGGCTGGTCCACGCTACCCGCGGTTGACATGTGCTAGATTAAGGCTGTGGGGAACCAAGCTGATGACCGAAGTGGCGAGCGGCCAAGCCAGCTCGCGTCGGCAAGCGGGACTGTTATCGATCCCGTTTGCGGAATGGAGATCAGACGCGAGGATGCGGCGGGCAGTTACGTGCATGAGGGGAAGGAATACTTCTTCTGTCATCCTTCCTGCCTGGGGAAGTTCCGAGCTAATCCAGATCAGTATCTGAATCCGAGTCACACCGGGGCGGCTCCAGATGAGTCTTCGAGCGGCAGAGCGAGATCCTTCGCTTCGCTCAGGATGACAAGCGAAGGGCTCGGGATGACACCGGCGGATAAAGCTGCGGTCTACACCTGCCCAATGGATCCCGAGGTGCGGAAGCAAGGGCCGGGCGCGTGTCCGAAATGCGGGATGGCGCTCGAGCCGCTCACGACTGCCGCCCCCACAACGGGCACCGAATATGTATGTCCCATGCACCCGGAGGTGGTGCGTGACGGGCCCGGAACGTGTCCCATCTGCGGCATGGCTTTGGAGCCTCGCACTGTAACCGTAGCGGAGGAAGCAAACCCGGAACTGGTTTCTATGACGCGCCGATTCTGGGTATCTGGGGCCTTGACGCTTCCCGTCTTTCTCCTCGCGATGTCGGGTATGATCCCGGGCCAGCCGCTCCAGCGCGCCTTCTCCGCGCGCCTGCTCAGTTTGGTGCAACTCGCGCTGGCCTCGCCGGTCGTGCTCTGGGGCAGTTGGCCGTTCTTCGAGCGCGGCTGGGCCTCGCTCGTCAATCGCCACCTGAATATGTTTACGTTGATCGCTCTGGGCACGGGCACCGCCTATCTTTACAGCGTGGCTGCGGTGCTTCTCCCCGCGAGCTTCCCGCCTTCGTTTCGCGGTGCGGGCGGCGAGGTTCCGGTGTACTTCGAAGCCTCGGCAGTGATCACCACCCTGGTGCTTCTGGGCCAAGTGCTGGAGCTGCGCGCCCGGGCCCAGACGAGCAGCGCGATCCGGGGATTGTTGGGACTTGCTCCCAGGACGGCGCGCGTGGTGCGCGAGGACGGCAGCGAGGAAGACGTGCCGCTTGACCGCTTGGCGCGCGGCGATCGTCTGCGCGTCCGTCCCGGCGAAAAAGTTACTACTGACGGTATTATCCTCGAAGGCTATAGTTCAATTGATGAGTCCCTGGTGACGGGCGAGCCCATCCCGGTCGAGAAGCAAGCTGGAGATCGGGTAACAGGCGGTACCGTGAACGGTTCGGGGAGTTTTCTGATGCGCGCGGAACGCGTCGGCAGCGATACGCTGCTGGCGCACATCGTGCAGCTCGTTTCCGAAGCGCAGCGCAGCCGCGCGCCGATCCAGCGCCTGGCGGACGTCGTCTCGTCCTATTTTGTTCCCGCGGTGATTCTGATTTCCGTGCTGACCTTCATCGTCTGGGCGAGCGTGGGTCCCCGACCGCGGTTTGCCTACGCGCTGGTGAACGCGGTGGCGGTGCTGATCATCGCCTGCCCTTGCGCGCTGGGACTCGCCACGCCGATGTCGATCATGGTGGGGACGGGGCGCGGCGCGCAGGCGGGCGTGTTGATTAGGAACGCGGAAGCACTCGAGGTCCTCGAGAAAGTCGACACGCTGGTGGTGGACAAGACCGGCACGCTGACGGAGGGAAAACCTCGTGTTGCGTCGATTCATCCTCTGCCAGGATGGGACGAAGCGGAAGTGCTTCGCCTGGCCGCGACCCTCGAGCGGGGGAGCGAGCACCCGCTGGCCGCGGCCATCGTGGCTGAGGAGCTGGAAAGAGAGCACCACCCCTCGATCCCCTCCTCAGAGAGGAGGGGAGCCGATAGCGGTGGCGACGCCCCGGCGAGGAGGGGAGGCGAGCTTGGCGAGGCTCGAGAATTCCGTTCGTTCCCCGGCGAGGGCGTGACGGGCGAGGTGGAGGGCAAAGCGGTGGCGCTCGGAAACCGTCGGCTCTTCGAGCGGCTGAAGATCGACTTGGCCGCACTGGACGCCAAAGCCGGCGAACTTCGAGGCAAGGGCGAAACCCTGGTCTTCGTGGCTGTGGGCGGTGTGGCGTGCGGCCTGCTTGCCGTGACGGATCCCATCAAACCGTCTGCCCCGGAAGCCCTGCGGGCACTCGAGAAGGACGGCATCCGCGTGGTCATGCTTACCGGCGACACGCGCCAGACCGCCATGGCGGTGGCGCGCGAACTGGGCATCGATGAGGTCGAAGGAGAGGTTCTGCCGGAAGCCAAAGGCAAGGTCATCAGACGGCTCCAGGCGGAAGGGCGCGTGGTAGCCATGGCCGGGGACGGCGTGAACGACGCTCCCTCACTGGCGCTCGCCCAGGTGGGCATCGCCATGGGAACAGGAACCGACGTAGCCATTGAGAGCGCCGGGATCACGCTCCTCAAAGGAGATCTCGGGGGCATCGTGCGGGCGCGCCGCTTGAGCAAAGGCACCATGCGCAATATCCGCCAGAATCTTTTCTTCGCGCTGGTTTACAATACTCTTGGGGTGCCGTTGGCGGCCGGAGTGCTTTATCCGGTGCTGGGCCTGCTGCTGAGCCCGATGGTCGCAGCAGCCGCCATGACGTTCAGTTCCGTCTCAGTTATCAGCAATGCGCTGCGGCTGCGGAGGCTGCAACTGTAAGCGTGAAGGCTGTCCGTGGTCAGTGGTCCGTTGTCCGTTGCCCCCACCCATTGGTCCCCTGCTCGGCCTGGTGGCAGAGGCGGGGGGCAAGAAAGGTATCGGCAACTGTCTTGCTACAACGGACAACTGACCACGGACAACTGACAGACGACCCACCAATCGAGGTACATAACATGACGTTCCTTACGACGCGCTATCAGCTCAAACGGGAGTTGACTCCCCAGGACTTTGAGCGCCTGCGAGGCCTTTCCACCTTTTATGGGATCCGGGAGATTTCTTTTGACGGCCCGATGTTGATTGTCGAGTATGATGCCTCGCGAATTCACGAGGCTGAGGTTTTGGCGCAGGTCCGAAAGGCGGGAATTGCTGCCGAACCCGAGAAGCCCATTGCCGCCGGCAGCTTCGATTATACAGGTGAATTCAGAGACTTCGCGTGGCCGATCCAAGGGCTGAGCCCTGCAAACAAGAAGGCCTAGCGCCGCCTGGCGCTGTAGTGCGGGCGTCCCGCCCGCAGTGGCGCGGGCATCCTGCCCGCGCGCGGGAGCGGGACGCTCCCACGACTGCGGGCGGGACGCCCGCGGTCCGCAAATCATAGCTTAGCGTCCGAGCCCGGTGGCCAGGGTCTTCACCATGGTCCCGTTGGCGTCGTCGTCTTTAAGAGCCCACACAAAATTCCCGCCCAAGCCGCCGGGCACGCGCGTCTGAACATAAACGGTCTTGAGAGCCGCCGTGAAGGGATCGTCAAAGGTCCAGAAGGTTTCGGTAGTAGGGTCGTAAAGCCACGCCGCCACGCTCACCGGGTCGAAATACCGGCTGTAGCCGTTGGCGGTGAGGGTAGAAAGCGTGGAATACGTGGCCGCGCCCGCAGTCAACAACGGGTCGCATCCCGGAGTGTTGCCCGAAAGGTCGGTGCACTGGCCGCTTCCGTTCGCCAGGAGCGCCGGAGCCGACCACGTCGCTTCCGTTGTATCCGTCGAAGTCTGATAAAGGCCGTGTTTGACGTTCGGAATGCCCGTCCACCCCGCTCCGTACAGAGGCACGCCCATGACGTACTTGGAGGGTGGCACGCCGGCCGCTAGATAGGCGTTCACGGTGCAGGAAATGCACAGGCCCTCGCCGAATTCAGGGTCCTTCATGGAATCGAAGAGCGGCGAAGCGTGGTTGGCTACGTTTTCCCAGGTCCCGTTGTAGTTGTAGCCGTCGATGGTAATGAAATCCACCAGCCTGGCAGTCTTGGCGAGCTCGATGTTCGAATAGTTCTGTTCGCCTGCCGGCCCATCGAATGAAAGCTGGTAGTATTTACCGTTGGCTTTGCCCAGCGCGTTCAGTTGTTTGCGGAACTCCTGCAGCAGGAGCGTGAAGTTCTGCGTGTCGGTTGCGGCCGGGAATTCCCAATCGATGTGAATCCCATCGAACAGGCCCGGAGCGGTGATCGCGCCATTCCAATCGCTGCCCACGTTGCCAGTGATGAACATATTGATGCACGAGGAAGCGAGCGCCTGGCGCCCGGCCGCCGTGCTGGCTGCAAGTGAAAAAGCTGCGGTGTTCGTTGCCGACGCCCCGCCGATCGAGATGAGAGTCCGCAAATGGGGATGAAGCTGCTTGAGCTTCAGGATCTCCGCAAAGTTGCCGTAGAGCGGCCAAACATCGGCGATCCCGCCTGTCGCGGGAAGATTATTATCCTCAAAATCAGCCCAGGGATCGGCAATCGCGCAGGTGTCCGAAGACGGGGTCGAAGAGTCCGCGGTCACATTGGCGAAGGCGTAGACAATGTGCGACATCCGGCCAGCGACTCCGTTATTCTGCAGATCGGCGATGTTGTAATTAGCGTAGTAAATGCTCCACTCTTCGAAGAAGCCCGCCAGAATCTTGCCCTGGCTGCCTGGGCCTGCGGCTGACAACGTCGCCGCACATGCCAGCGTCGCGATGAAGCTTACCACCCCAGTTCGCCACGGTTTAACATGAGAACCGTTCGTCATGGTGAATTCCTCCGCAAACCTTTTTTCACTTATCGCGCCTAGCCGGAATGACATGGACCGTCGCGTTCGCACCGGCCCGGGTTGAAATGTGTTTCCGAAATGACTCTCTTACGAGAGAGGATTATACGCGCCCGAGTTTCGAGGGGAAACAGAAATCGGCGGCGTCTCCGAGTGCCCGTGGCGCGGGCGTCCCGCCCGCGGTCGCGGGAGCGTCCCGCTCCCGCGCGCGGGCAGAGCCTGTCCTGAGCGCAGCGAAGGAATGCCCGCGCGACTGCGGGCGGGACGCCCGCACTACAACACTGCCTCTCGGAAATCCGGTTGCAGAGCCCGGCGTTCCAATGTCATGCTGAACTAACGGAGAAGGCAGGGTGATTATGAAAATCCTGGTGCTCAACTGCGGCAGTTCCTCGATCAAGTTCCAATTGATCGAGACGAGCGTGGAGATGATTGAGGCGAACGCGGACCGTTCGATCGCCAAAGGCAGCGTCGAGAAGATTGGAACGGACGAGGCGGTGTTGCACCTCGTCGTGCCTCCGAACCCCGAGCAGACCCTCCGGGAGGAGATGCTGGACCACCAGACGGCTCTCACCCGCTCGATTCAGGCCCTCAAGGAAGCCAAGGCTCTGGGCGATATTTCGCAGATCGAGGCGGTCGGGCATCGCGTGGTGCACGGCGGCGAGCGCTATTCGGCCTCGGTGATGTTCGACGAGGAGGTCGAGAAGGTCATCCAGCAGTGCAGCGAACTGGCCCCGCTGCACAATCCCCACAATCTGCGCGGATATCTTGTGGCGCGCAAAGTCTTTCCGCAGATCCCGCAGGTCGCGGTGTTTGACACGGCGTTTCATCACACCATGCCCGCCAAGGCTTATCTCTACGGCCTGCCCTATTCCTACTACAAGCGTTACAAGGTCCGGCGCTACGGCTTCCACAGCACCTCCCACCGGTATGTGGCGTTCTACTGCCGGCAGATGCTGGGTATGCGCAAAGACGAAGCCAACCTGATTACGGCGCACCTGGGCAACGGCTGCTCGATTACGGCCATCGAGAAAGGCCGGTCGGTTGACACTTCGATGGGCTTCACGCCGCTCGAGGGACTGTTGATGGGCACGCGCTGCGGCGACCTCGATCCTGCCATCATTCTCTATCTAATGTCAAAAGATGAATTAACCATTCACGATGTATCTACGCTATTAAACAGGTTCAGCGGCCTGTATGGCATTTCAGGAGACTCGAACGATATGCGGGAGCTGATCGCGGCGGCGGCAAAAGGCGACCAGCAGGCGGAGACGGCCATCGACGCATTTTGCTATCGCTTGCGGAAGTACATTGGCGCCTACACGGCCGTGCTGGGCCACGTCGACGGCCTGGTCTTTACGGGAGGCATCGGAGAAAACGCGCCGCTGGTGCGCGAGAAAACCTGCCAGGGGATGGTGGAACTGGGATATGAGATTGACTCGGCCCGGAACCAGGAGGCGGTCGGCAAGTCTTCCGAAATCTCCGCCGGCTCAAGCCGCATCCGAATCTTCGTCATTCCCACCAATGAGGAACTGCTGATCGCCCGCGACACCTTCTGGGTGATCAAGGGGCTGCCGATCCCGTCGTAAGAGTGTGGGCAGGTTATAGTCTTCAAAAACCTGAATGGCCGCTTCCAGAGGCCCGGAGGGCCGTGAGAGAGTAGCCCACGGCGTAAGAAGCTGTGAAAAAATCGTAGCGGCGGGTTTATCCCGCCATCGCGGTTCTGAGAACACAGTAGATATGGCGGGGTAAACCCGCCGCTACCTCTTGCGCGGCGATTTTTCACACCTTCTAAGCGGTGGGATCGAGGAGCGGCCACGGATAGTTTAAGCCCCGGAGGGGCGACAGATCCGCCGGCACTGTCTCTGTCGCCCCTTTCGGGGCTGTGAATATCAACGCTGCATCCCTTCCCACGGCTCACGCCATGGGCTACTTTCTGCCGCCGCTCCGCGGCTCTCGCGACCCTCGCCCCTTCGGGGCTAACTGAGTAGGCTAGGGACATCGACTTTCAGCCTACGCCGTCGTAATCGGCAGAATCGCCTTGACGCAAGTGCCCCCGTCGCCCGAGTTGATCTCCAGCCGCCCTCCTAATTGGGAGACGCGCTCCCGCATGCTCAACAGGCCCAACCCAGGCACGTGATCGGGCCGGAGACCGCTGCCTTCATCGGTCACCTCGAGGGTAAGTTCGCTGTCGCCCTGCGCCACCACCACCTTGGCCGTCTTGCTCCCGGAATGGCGGTGGGCATTGGTGAGGGCTTCCTGGACCAATCGAAACGCCGTCAGGCGAGCGGGTTCCTGCAAAACACGCAGGCGACCGGGCAAATTCAATTCGACTTCGAGCCCGGTCCGCTTCATGAAGTTATCCACATACCAGCGTAACGCGCCGTCCAGGCCCATCTCATCGAGCGCCGGCGGATGCAGCACATAGGAGATATTCCGCAACTCCTCGGAGACCTGGATGGCCAGGTTGATGCTGTCGCCCAGGGCTTCGCGGCTCAGTTCGTCAAGACTGTCGGCCCTTCCCGCCAGCACGGTGAGGTTCAAACTCAGCGCGGCCATGGTCTGCCCCGTGCTGTCGTGCAACTCGCGGGCGATGCGCCGCCGTTCTTCCTCCTGGGACTGCACCAGTTGCGCCGACAAGGCTCGCAGGGCCTCTTCACCCTTCTTCCGCTCCGTGATGTCCTCGATCGCCAGCAGGATGAGCGGGGCGCCGCCCTTGTGCGTGCGAATTTGCCGGCCGTTCAGCACCATGGTCCGTTCCCCGATGCCGGGGAAATTGTGTTTCACCTCGAATCCTTCGAAAGTGGTCTTGGCGGGCAGAACGCGCTCCAGCACTTCTCGCAGCGCGGGAATACGCCACTGGCCGTCACCAAGAGAGTAGATGAATCGGCCTTCGGTTTCCTCCTTGGACGCCTTGAACATCTCGTAAAAGGCAGCGTTGGTGGTCACCACGCGCAGGTTGCTGTCCAGCACGATAAGAGGCTCGCGCACCGTCTCGACGATGGCCTCCGCGTAGAGGTGCAATTCCTTCACTTCCGCCTTCAGCGAGTCGATGTCCATCAGGGCCAACACAGTTCCCTCAATGACATTCTCGGCCGTTTTGTAAGGGCGAATGCGCAGCGAATACCAATGGCCGTACCGGTCTTGCACCTCCATTTCCTTCAGGCTCATGGTATCAACCGATTGGGCCACCAGGCTCTCCAGGTTGGGGATGTCAATGTTGGGCTTCAGGTCCGTAATCGGCCGGCCGATATCGGTAGGGATGAGGTTCAGCACCTTCTCCGCCAGTGGCGTATAGCGCCTCACGCGGAGGTCCCGGGAGAGCATCAGCACGGGGATGTTGATGTTGTTCACCAGGTTATTAAGATCGTTGTTGAGCATGCTCAGTTCGGTATTGCGGTTCTGCAGCTCCTCATTCAGCGTCGTCAGTTCTTCGTTCGAGGATTGCAGCTCTTCCTTGGCGGTCTCCATTTCCTCGTTGGTGCTTTGCAGCTCTTCGTTGCTGGACTGGATTTCCTCGTTGGCGGAGCGCAATTCCTCATTCGTA
>Ga0187852_1001962_pt1 | contig 17907 bp, 19 predicted proteins | sample June2016WEW_6_40_FD_134511 | JGI IMG/M metagenome (GOLD analysis project Ga0187852, IMG submission 134511) | Peatland microbial communities from SPRUCE experiment site at the Marcell Experimental Forest, Minnesota, USA - June2016WEW_6_40 | ecosystem: Environmental > Terrestrial > Soil > Wetlands...
AAGGCGGCAGGTGTGCACCACGGATGGCAACCGAATAACAGCCCCACATCAGCAGAATGACCACCATGACCGTGGTGATCTGCATGACGCGCAGCGCCTTGTCGCTCGACTCCTCGATGCCCTTGATGTTCTGCCACCAGTAATAGACGGTCACCGCGGCAGCCAGCAGCGCAGAGGTGTAGTCCATGTTTAGCTGGAGGGGGTTGTTGTGTAGGTCCATCAGGGCCGGCGGTAGCCAATGCCACTGGTTGGCGACATTGATTAGTTCATTGAGAAGGCCGGTAATGTACTGCCCGGCGGAAACGCCGGAGATGGGGCCGGTGAGAATGTAGTCGAACATCAGCGCGGAGACGCTGAGCTTGGCGAAGCCGCCTCCCAGGGCCTCCTTCACCACGCGGTACACGCCGCCGCGCGTAAACATCGAACAGCTTTCGACGTACACCGCGCGCACGGCGAAGCTGAACAGCATGATGCCAAGAATGAACCACGGGGCCGCCGCGCCTACCGCCTGTTCGGCGATGCCGCCTGCGTAAAAAGCTGACGATCCAAGGTCGCAAAGAACGATGGCTGCGGCTCGCCAGAAGGAGATGAACGTGAGCATCACAGAGGACGCCACGATCAACCGCACGCGGTCGCTGGGAGGAGCTACGGTCGTTCGAGAAGAGGCCATCGCTTGAAAGCCGGCCGGGGATCCGGTGGTAAAAATCCTTTGAGCGAAACCACCGCTCTGCGATGAGTCTAATTTCCGATGAAAGGCGTGTCAATAAAAAATGAAGATGAGAAACGAGAATCGGCGCATCGCGCCTGTAACAACAAGCACACCAAGGTGTTACACGGAGTGTGCGTTCTCGGCGTCTTTGGAGCAGAGGTCTTGAAGTCGAGGCAGCCAGAAGCGCCGCTACTGCGGCCGAAGCTAAGTGCCGGAATGAGAGTCGAACTCAATGGCAATCCACTCGGGCCTACGCAAGCGGCCCGGAAAGCGGTGCCCATGACGCGCTAGGCTAATCTTTGCCGAAGAGTTCTTTCCCGTCCTCGAAAAAACTGATCAGCACCACGATCGCCGATCCGGCGAGGCCGAGAAAGAACATCGCTTCCAGCACATATATTGCGACTTTTCCGACCGCCAATATCATGCATTCGATTCTACTCCAGAGCCTGAGATTCGCCTCGCACCACACGTGCCAAAGTTAATAACAGACTCTTGGTAAATGTTTTACACTCGCCGTAGTATGCGCACGACAATTACGTCGGGGGCGAAGCCGTGGGCAGCCGCGGTGCTTTCCGCCGCCCTGCTTGAGTTGCCGTTCCCGCTCGCCGGGCCGATGCCGCCCTGGCGCAGCGTCTTTGCCTGGTTCGGCCTGGCCCCGCTAATCTGGGCGCTGCTCTCGAATCCCGAAACCGATGAGCGCCATCCCCTGCGCCGCGCCTTCTTCATCGGCTATCTCTGCGGATTTCTCTGGTACGTGGGCAACTGCTACTGGATTCGCGACACCATGTCGCACTACGGCGACATGCCGCCGCTTGCGCCCACGTTGCTGCTCATCGGTTTCAGTCTCGTCCTCGGGCTTTACTTCGGGCTCTTCGGTCTGGGCCTTGTGCTGATGCGCCGCGCCACCGGCTCCGTGCGCCTGGCGCTCGTCTTCGCGCCGTTTTTGTGGACCGCGCTCGAACTCGCCGCCGCGCGCATCACCAGCGTCCCCTGGGATCAACTCGGCTATTCGCAAGTGGACAACGGCATTTTGACGTTGCTTGCTCCTTGGGCTGGCGTTTACGGAATCAGCTTCGTGATCGTCGCGATCAATGCACTCGGGGCAGGACTCGGCCTTGCCGCCGAGCAAACGCAGGATCCCGCTGCAAGGGGTCGCATTCAAAGCTGGAACTTTGCCCTGCTCCCGGCGATCATGTTCCTTGCCAGTGGGCACTACGTGCTGCCTGCTTCACAATCCGCGACTACCGCCGCCGCCGTCCTCATCCAGCCCAACCTCGACGTGGGCGATGCCAACAACTGGCAAGGCGCAGAGTGGGATCGCCACATCGCCGAGTTCACTCGCCTCGCCACCGAGTCCGCCACGAAGGACACCACCTACATTGCAGGCATCCCGCAGACCGGCGCGCCGCTGGGCGAGATTGTTCCGCCGCCCTATCCGAGCTACCCCGATCTCGTGGCCTGGCCCGAGTCGCCCGCGCCCTTCTTCGGCATCGAACCGCGCTTCAAGCTGGCCATGCAATCGGTCGCCGCGGCCACGCACGCGCCACTGATCGTCGGCGGCGTCGGCATGGATCTGGATCGGAGCCAGGACCAGAGCTGGCGCGACTACAACTCGGGCTTCATCATCGGCCCGGACGGCAGCCAAGTGGGCCGCTACGACAAAATCCATCTTGTCCCGTTTGGCGAGTACATCCCCTTCCAGAATCTGCTCACCTTCGCGCACAAGCTCACGGGCCGTGTGGGGATGTTCACGCGCGGAACGGAGCGCAACGCCTTTCTGCTGGACACGCAAAACCAGGAAAAACACCGCTATGGCGTCTTCATCTGCTACGAGGCGGTCTTTGCCGATGAGGTGCGGATGTTCGCGAAGCACGGAGCGGAAGTCTTCGTGAACATCTCCGACGACGGCTGGTATGGCGACACCAGCGCCCCCTGGCAGCACCTGAACATGGCGCGCATGAGGGCCATCGAGAACCGCCGCTGGCTCCTGCGCGACACCAACTCGGGCGTCACCGCTGTGATCGACCCCTACGGCGTTGTCCGCCAGTCGATTCCCCGCCATCAGACCGGCGAACTCGAAGCCGAATTCGGCTTCCGCAACGACCTGACGTTCTACACCGTCCACGGCGACGTGTTTGCGTGGCTGTGTGTGGTGGTGAGTCTGGGGATTGTAGTTTGGGCGGGAGGGCGATCTTTGCGCCGTCCGGTTGGACTACGGAGGGAGCAGGAGCCTTCAGGCTCCTGATTTTGGCCATTCAATCGAAGCGGCTTTAGCCGCGGGCCTTTCGTTTATGATTCCGGGATGCGATTGGCGCCTCAGGAAACCCGTACCTATCTGGTGACTGCGGTGACAGCGCAGCGCCGCAGGCTCTTTCAGGTCACGGCCACGGCGGAGTTGCTGGAGCAAACCATCCTCGACTATCGCAGACAGGAAAAATTCCTCTTGCATGCATTCGTCATCATGCCTGACCACTTCCACGCCCTGATCACGCCCGCCCCCGATGTGTCGCTCGAAAAAGCTCTGCAATTCATCAAGGGCGGCTTCTCCTTCCGGCTGAAGAGCAAGCTCGACGTGTGGATGCGCAGCTTCAACGAAAGCCAGATCGTGAGTGAAGAGAAGTTTATGAATAGTGTGCGTTATATCGAGGAGAACCCGGTACGGCGACGGCTTGTGAGGTCGCCGAATGAATATCGATTCAGCTCCGCAAGCTGTGGGCCGTTGGACCCGATGCCGGCTCATTTTGCGGGCAAATGAAAGCCCGGGCCTAAAGGCCGCGCATTGAATCGCTCTCTTCAGGGGCCTGAAGGCCCCTGCTCACTCCGGAAAAAGCAAGGCCTATTTGTCTCGATCTGCTCGATAAGGTCAAGGTGGCATAGCGGCGCATCTCCAGGTCAGGTCCGAAAATCCGGACCCGAGGCTACCGCTCTTGGTAGTAGATTGAGATTTGGGTTACCGCTCACCCGATTAGGAGAGTTCTATGCTCCCATCATGGTGTGAACTGCCTTGGTGGACTGAAACGAATGCCGCCTGGGTCCAGTCGTTCGGCCTAATTCTGGCGTTTTTGCTGCAACTCTACCTGCTTTACTTGACGCTCCGAGAGCAGAAGGAAGCGCGGCTTCAGCGGCACTATGACGAGATTAAGAGACAGAGGAGTGATGTTACTTGCGCGGGAGTGACTTCCATTCTCCGTACGTTACCTGAAGATCAGCTCTGTCTTCACCTATGGGCGGGGCATTTCAGACACGCAGGGTTCGCCTTTGAAAAGGGCTTGTATGCGCAGCTTCCGGAGTATCTGAGAAGAAAATGCGATCCGTTCATGGACGAGATTAACAAGCCAATCTCGATTCAGCAGAATCAGACGGCACGGTTTCTGCTCGTTTTTATATTCCCCTATCCGAGATTTGATGCTGTGCTCGAAGACGTTAACAGATTGAACTTCGGAAACATTCATTTGGTTTGGGATGACAACGGCAAGCCGATAAGTGTGCCTAGAAACTAAGGGCATCCGAAGCCCAAAGACCCGCAATAGTCGGGTGGATCAGGTCCAACCTTCGGGGAATGTGATGAATTCGCTCCCGCTGAGCGTGGACGGCCGTTGGATCTGCCGCAACCGATACGGTGATATTCTAGGTCAGTCAATCGGACGCAGCTTCACAATCCAAATTAAGCCAGGTCCAAGAGCCTATGTCGCTGAACGATCTCGAATTTGCCTACTCCCCGGTTCGCAATCAGGTGCGCGACCTGCGGGAGTATCTTTGACCCTGCCCGCCTCCGCAGGGAACTCTCTGAAATCGAAAAGAAACTCGCCGATCCGGCGCTGTGGTCCAATCCCGCGGCCTCGCAGCCGCTGATGCGCGACCGCAAGCGTCTCGAAGCCCTCGTCCACGACGACGAAGAACTCGTCCGCCGCACCAGCGACATCGAAGCCTACTTCGAGTTAGCCAAAGAGGGCGAAGATGTTCTCGCGGATCTGGCGAAGGGCATCAAGGAGCTAGGCGCATTTGCCGAAGAGCTCGAAGCGCGAACCATGCTCTCGGGCGAGGCCGATCCGCTCAATGCCATCGTCACCGTGCATCCCGGCGCCGGCGGCACCGAAAGCCAGGACTGGGCCGAGATGCTCTTGCGCATGTACCTGCGCTGGGCCGAGCAGCAGGGCTTCAAGACCGAGATGAACGACTACCAGGCCGGCGAAGAGGCGGGCATCAAGTCGGCCACATTCACCATCATCGGCGACTACGCCTTCGGAATGCTGGCCGGCGAGAGCGGCGTGCATCGCCTGGTGCGCATCTCGCCCTTCGACCAAGCCAAGCGCCGCCACACCTCATTTGCTTCGGTCTATGTTTCGCCGGAGATTGACGAAACCATTCACGTCGACCTGAAAGCGGAAGATCTGCGCATCGATACCTACCGCTCCGGCGGCAAGGGCGGCCAGCACGTGAACACCACCGACTCCGCGGTGCGCATGACGCACCTGCCGACAGGCATCGTCGTCCAGTGCCAGAACGAGCGCTCGCAGCATAAGAACCGCGACAAGGCCATGAAAATGATGCGTTCGCGGCTCTATGAGTTCGAGCTTGAGAAGAAGCGTGCCGAGTCAAAGAAGCTCGAAGACTCCAAGCTCGACATCAACTTCGGCTCGCAGATCCGCAGCTATGTGTTGCAGCCCTACCGCATGGCCAAGGACCACCGCACCAAGGTCGAAGTCGGCGACGTGGACAAGGTCCTCGACGGTTATCTGGAGCCGTTTCTGAAGGGCTACCTGCTCGCCAAGCGCCGCGGCACGGCAGTGGCCGCGGAAGTGAGCGACGATCTGGACGTCTAACCCCATCCCAATCGCATGAGGAGGTCAATCGTCATGTCAACACCCGCTGGGCTCGCGAATACCGTCATCGAATTTGGCGGCGTTACTCCAATCCTTCGCGTCAAAGACGTCGCCGCGAGCGTTGAGTACTACGTCGGCAAACTTGGATTCAAGGTCGACTGGGGCTTTCCGGAATCGCAGGAATCTTTTTTTGCCTCCATCTCTCGCGGTAAATGCCGCCTGTTCTTAAGCGCCGGCGACCAGGGAAATCCTGGAAGTTGGGTCTGGATTGATGGAAAGGATGTCGAGGCGCTCTACGAGGAGTTCAAGGCGTCGGGCGCAAAGATTCGCAACCCGCCGACCAACTACGCATGGGCTCTGGAAATGCAAGTGGCAGACCCCGATGGGAACATTCTTCGGTTCGGCTCCGATCCCAGGAAGGATCAGCCGGCGGGTCCGTGGCTCGACATGTACGGCGGCCACTGGGTCCGCTTACCTGACGGCTCGCATCAAAAGTTGAAGGCCGGGAGCTAACAACTGAAGCCTGACAATTGAAAACTGACAACCGGCGACATGATCCACCCCCGGATGCTCACGCATTTTCCGTAAAGGACCCAGGCGGGCGGTTTGAGAGCGCACTGAAGGAGCGTGATCGAGCGGACGCCGCAGGGCGCGCTTTGCGCCACACCTTCGCTAGTCGTTTCGCAGTGCGCAGTGTAAACTTGAGTACTGTGCGGGAATTCGGGGGCCAGAAGTTCATTGCGACGATGGCCCGGTGGCCGCAACTTGCACCGGCCCTTAAGCTGGCAGCCAGGGAACAGATCGGCCCCCTGGTGGGCGCAACAGTTTCAAGGCGTACTTTTTTCGGCTGCCAACGAAGAATGCATGCCAGATGCTTAAAGGCGAAGTGACTGTAAGCATTTCGTTAACAACAATTTGCACGATGTGAGAGCTCGTAGCTCAGTTGGTAGAGCAACGCCCTTTTAAGGCGTGGGTCGTGGGTTCGATTCCCACCGAGCTCACCACTCAGTCTGCAATTTTCCTGCCGCAAAATCACTTCCGCAGAATCACCCCTTTGACGCCCACGAACCATCTTCCGATGCGGGGTCTATGTGCCCGGCTCAAGGCGCGTAAGGACTGGTCTTTGCCGTAGGATAGAGCCTGCGGCGAAGTGCGCGGCCGCGCACGAGGAACGACGGAGAATGCTTTCGGCTGGTGAGATTGTCGCGCTGCAGGATCGGCTGACGCGGTTGTGGCACGAGACCGCGGAGTTGGCCCCGGCCGCTGCCGGTGAGTGGCTCGACCTCGTAGCGCGGCAGCATCGCGCCAACTTCGATCTGTGGCACATCGAGGACGAGGCGCGCGCGCCGAGAGTAACAGACGCCGAATTGGCCCGCGTGAAGCGCCGCATTGACCAGACCAATCAACTGCGCAACGATCTTGCCGAAGAGCTCGACCGCGCGCTGCTCCAGTGGCTTGAGGCGCGAGGCTTGCCGAATGCCGCGGCGCCGTTGAACTCGGAGACTCCGGGGCTGATCATCGACCGGCTGTCAATTCTCGCGCTCAAGATCTATCACACCCGCGAAGAGACCGGGCGCAAGGACGCGCCGGAGGGCCATGCGGAGCGCAATCGGGCGCGGCTTCAGGTTCTCGAGGAGCAGCGTGGCGATCTCGCCGCTTGCCTGGATGCGCTGTGGCGCGACACCGTGAGCGGTGCGCGTCGCTTCAAGCTCTACCGGCAGATGAAGATGTATAACGATCCGGCCCTGAATCCAGCGGTCTACGGCGATTCTGCGGTGGGAAAGGCCCGCGATTGATCCGCGCGCTTCAGGAACCCCCATTGACGGATGGCAGGGTTCTGCGTATAAAGATGGCCTGAGTCATGTTTTGTTTTATTGAAGGTTCCCCACCGGCAAAGATCCGGGATACGGGGGAAAGGAATGCACGATTCCAAGAAAGCCATGACGCAAGAAGCTCGAACCGCGGCAGCCAGCCGCAAGAAGAATTCGGCCGCAACCGCGAAATCCGACAGCCACGCCCACGGCGGGGCGGAGCTTGCTTTCCAGCGCTACGAAGCCGCCGTATTGTTGCTGCAACAGGGCAAGTACGAGAAGGCTGTCAGCGCTCTGGAAAAGCTGCTGCCCGACGCTCCAGCTGAGATCCGGGACCGCTGCCGCATCTACATCAGCACCTGCCAGCGCCAGTTGCAGGGCCGCGGGCGGTCGTTCCCGACGCCCGAGGAGCACTACGATTACGCGATCTCGCTGCTGAATACCGGCTATTACGAGGAATCGCGGGAGCAGTTGAACCAGATTCTCCACGATCACCCCGGCACCGATTATGCCTATTACGGGCTGGCGGTGCTGGAATCGATCACCGGCCACGCGCAGGACTGTCTTTCCAATCTGGCGCGGGCCATCGAGCTGAACTCCAAGTCCAGGGTGCAGGCACGCGCCGACAACGACTTCCAGAACATGGCGGACGATCCGCGCTTTACCGAGTTGCTGTATCCTGAGGTTCCCTAGGGCCTGTTTTGAACTCAGCGATTTCCGCAAACGTCGAAGCGGCACATGCGTCCGGGCACGCTCACGCGACGGAAGGAGTTCGTCATCCCTTGCGCGTAGTGGCCATCGGCGGCGGCACGGGCTTGTCCACGCTTCTGCGCGGGTTGCGCCGGCACGTTTCCGCGCCCGGCGAGCGCCCGGCGGCCACCAGCGCCATCGCCGACCTGGCGGCCGTGGTGACGGTGACTGACGACGGCGGTTCCTCGGGACGGCTGCGCCAGGACTTCAACATGCTGCCCCCCGGCGATCTGCGCAATTGCATGGTCGCCCTCAGCGAAGAAGAGGATCTGCTGACGAGACTCTTCGCGCATCGTTTTCGCTCCGGCTTCGGATTGAAGGGGCACAGCTTCGGCAACCTGTTTGTGGCCGCGCTGACGGAGATTACAGGCGATTTTGCCCAAGCGGTGCAACTGGCGTCGAAGATCCTGGCCACGCGGGGACGCATCTATCCCGCCACAACCGCCAACACCACGCTGGTGGCAAAGATGGACGACGGCTCCATCGTCCGCGGCGAAACCAGGATCACCGCCAGCAAGCGGCGCATCGTGGAGCTGACGCTCGATCCGCCCCATCCCACACCGCTGCCCGAGACCTTGGAGGCCATCGAGCGCGCCGATCTAATCACCGTGGGCCCCGGCTCTCTCTATACCTCGCTGATCACGAATCTGCTCGTCGATGGTGTGCCCGAGGCCCTGGCCCGCGCGCGCGGCGTGCGCGTCTACATCTGCAACCTGATGACCCAGACCAACGAGAGCCTGGGGCTGAGCGCATCCGAGCACATCCAGCGCATCTACGATCACACGCGCCGGCCCATCTTCGATTTCGCGGTGGTCAACACCGGGAAACTGTCGCCCGAAACCCTGACCCGCTACGCCGCCGAGGGCGCGACGCCGATCGTTCCCGACGTCGAGCGCATTGAAGGGCTGGGCGTGCGCTCGATCGCCGGAGACTTCGCCAGCGAAGAAAACGTCGTGCGCCATACAGCCGCCCGCCTGGCAGATGTGGTACTGGAGCTGGCGCAGGCTCGCGCCTGATCATCACAAAATTCTCAGGAAAAACTCTTTTCAGGTGTAGACGGCTCGGGATAGAGTCGAAGTGCGCGCGTCTCCTACCTGCGCGACGAGGAGGATCGATGAACAAGACCCGAGTCTGGACGATTGCGAGTTGCTGCGGCCTTGTGCTCGCAGTGTTGGCGTGGGGCCAAGCCAAGCAGAAGCCGGGATTGTGGGAGGTGACCACCCAGATAAACATGGGCGGAGCCGGCGCGCCACAAATGCCGCAACTCCCGCCGGGCGTGCAGCTGCCGCCGGGAATGCAAATGCCTGCCTCTCCGTTTGCGTCGCAGACAACTCAAGTCTGCGTCACGCAGGCCATGATCGACAAATACGGAGGCCCGTACTCGAACCCGCAACGCGGAGACTGCCAGGTCTCGGATATTGCCCTTACGCCTGGTGGAATGACCGCCAAGATCATCTGCACCGGGCAGATGAACGCCACGGGAACCGTGCAGTCGACCTTCTCCGATGGCAACACCACCAAGACCACTGTGCACCTTACCGGAACCATGCAAATGGGATCGGCCAACCGGCCTATGGACATTACTATGCAGTCCACCGCGGTCTACAAAGGCGCGGACTGCGGCAGTGTTCAACCCGTGACCATGCCGCCGAGCCAGTGAGGTGAGCGCGTTTGTCGCGCTTACGCTTCCACCGTGCGCTTGAGCTGGCCGCAGGCGGCGAAGATGTCGCGGCCGCGCGGCTGGCGGATGTAGGCAGGGATTCCCTCGCCTGTTAGCAAGTCATGAAAGGCGGCGACTGCCTCGGCGCTCGGCATCATGTAATCGATTCCGGGCCCCGGATTCCAGGCGATCAGGTTCACCTTCGCCGCCAAACCCGTACGCCGCACCAGGCGCGCAACCTCACGTGCGTGTTCGGGACGATCCGTGACTCCTCCCAGCAAGACGTACTCGAAGGTGATGCGCTCGCGGGGACGGAGCGGCACGCGGCGCACCGCCTCGATGACGGAAGCGATCGGCCACTTGCGGTTGATGGGCATGATTTCGGCGCGGATTTCGTCGTTGGGCGCGTTCAAGCTGATGGCAAGCTTCGGCCGAATCTCCGGGGGCTCCAGTGCAAAGCTCTCGATTCCGGGAACGATGCCGGAGGTCGAAACCGTCATGCGCCGCGGGCTCAAGCCCACCTTGTGGACCAGGAGGCGCACCGCAGCCATGAAGTTGTCGTAGTTGAGGAACGGCTCGCCCATCCCCATAAAGACTAGGTTCACGCGCTCGCGTCCTACGCGAACCCTTTGGCGATCGAGCACCGCGACCACCTGGCCGGCAATCTCGCCTGCGGTGAGGTTGCGTTGCAAGCCCAGTTTCGCGGTGAGACAGAATTGGCAGTTGACGGCGCAACCCACCTGCGATGAGACGCAAATTGTGGCGCGGGACCAGTCTTTGGACTCGGGTTCGGTCTCGTCGCCGGCATCGCCGCCGTCGCCCTCCGGCATCCACACGGCCTCCGCCGTTTCACTCTTTGGAGCAGAGTCTTCAAACTCCACCAGGTAGCGCTCCGTTCCGTCGACCGACCGGAAGACGCGGGCAATGGCCGGGCGGCCGATCTTCCAGCCCTCGGCGGCCAATTTCTCCCGTAGCGCCAAAGGCAAAGTGTTTATATTGGAAATCTCTCTAACCCATTGACGATACATGGCTTGAGCTAGCTGGTTTCCTCGGAACGCGGGCTCCCCGGACTCCACCAGAAGCCTGGAAAGAGATTCGGCATCTAATCCAAAGAGAGGCTCTCTGAAACCGCCATGTGGGGTTTTCGCGTCTGAAGATACGAGTTGCTTTAGTTTTTCGCGCATTGCTGAACTCGGCTTGCAGTTATCTTAGCGGTTTCCCTGGGCTGCATGACCGGGAGCCAGATCTTCTCCCCGCCAAGCGGCCAGCAGCCGGCCCCACGCATTTGGCCTACAATCGAGGTTCGACCTAATGCCGATGAGCACCGAGAGAAACCTTCGCCGCACCGTATTGCCGAACGGCCTGATCGTCCTGACCGAGCGCATGGACTATCTGCGCTCCGTGGCCATGGGCGTCTGGATCAAGTCGGGCTCGCGCTGCGAGACCCCGGAGATCAACGGCATCTCGCACTTTGTGGAGCACATGCTCTTCAAGGGCACGCGTTCGCGCTCGGCACAGCGCATTGCGCGCGAGATGGATTCAATCGGCGGCAACCTGGACGCATTCACCAGCAAAGAGACCATCTGCTTCAACGTGAAGTCGCTCTCCGATCACGTGCCTATCGCGCTGGACATCCTGACCGACCTGGTGCTGAACCCCACCTTTGCACTGCCCGACATTGAGCGCGAGCGGGGCGTGATTCTGGAAGAGATCAAGATCGACGAAGACAATCCCGACGTGCTGGTGCACGAACTCTTCACGCAGAGCTTCTGGAAGGGCCATCCGCTGGGCAAGCCGATCCTGGGCACCACTGAAACGGTCGCGCGACTGGGCCAGCAGCAGCTTTTCACCTACCACAACGACCGCTTCCACGGTGGCAACATGGTCTTCTCCGCGGCCGGGAACCTGGATCACGACCGCTTTACCGCGGCCGTGGCGGAAAAGTTCTCGCCGCTCGCCGGCGGCAACACACTGCACGAGCTTTCAGCGCCCGAGCCGAGCGCCCGCATTCTTCTGCGTAACAAGAAGGCGCTCGAACAAGTGCAGATCTGCCTGGGCGTGCCCGCGCCTCCCATTACGGACGAAAACCGCTACGCAACCCTGATCCTGAACACCGTGCTAGGCGGCGGCATGAGCTCGCGCCTCTTCCAGACCATCCGTGAGGAGCGCGGCCTGGCGTATTCGATCTATTCGGACCTGAGCCCTTATCGCGACACGGGAAATCTCTGCGTCTTCGCCGGCACTTCGACCAACAAGGCGCTCGACGTCGTGGACCTGATCCTGGCCGAGTTCCGCAATCTGAAAGAGGTGCCGATCGGCGTCGAGGAGTTGACGCGCGCCAAGGACCAGGTGAAGGGCAACATTCTGCTGGGTCTAGAAAGCTCGAACTCGCGCATGGCAAACCTGGCGCGCCAGGAGATGTACTTCCACCAGTTCTTCTCGGCCGACGAGATCATAGCGCGGGTCGACGAGGTGGAAGCCGGACATGTTCAGGCCATGGCGCAGCGGCTCTTCGACCCGGAGAGCATCGCAGTCACGCTCCTGGGCCGGATGGACGGAGTCAAGCTGAGCCGGACGAGGCTGGCGTGTTGAAGACAGGGAGCAGGGAATAGCCAGTAGGGAGTAGAAAGACGACGCACGCTTATTCCATGCTCGCTACTGGCTATTCCCTGTTGGCTACTCCCTATTCCCTGCTTTTCGAGCGCCCCATTTCCCTTTCGCGTCTGTACGTTGTAGCATCTTCTCGGATGGGCTTGAAGATACCGGCCCACAAGGGACTGGGATTCCAATGAATCGCAAGACACTCTCCGCCTGCAATCGTACTGGCCGTTCCGTTACGCCTAACGGCTTCACCTTGATGGAACTGCTGATCGTGATTGCCGTCATCCTGATTCTGATGCTGATGGCGATGAAGACCATCGGTTCGATGAGGATCCGCGCCAACGAAGTGTCGGCGATCAACTCGCTGCGCGTAATTACGCAGGCCGAAATCGAGTACGACTCCACCTACCCGGCCAACGGATTCGCCTGCGACCTCAAAGACCTGGGCGGCGTACCGGGTTCGGGATTGCCAACGCCCTCCGGAGCGCAATTACTGGACAACGATCTGGCGTCGTCGGGCTTCAAAGCGGGCTACAACTTCAAGGTTTCCAACTGTGAAAAGGTGACCGTGAACGGAACGGACCGCATCACCGGCTACCAGCTCACGGCAGTGCCGGCGGCTCCGGGCAAGACCGGCAATCGCGGCTTCTGCACCGACCAGTTTGGCGGCAATCCCAAATACGATCCCACTGGCGGCGCCAACTGCACGCAATCGTTGCAATGAAGGCCGGCCTGGGGCCTGTCCGCGCCGTTGCTCTGCGCGGTATTGTTCTTTGCGCGGGCCTGTCGCTCGGCGCCGGCGCACTCCTGTCTTTTGGACAAGAGCCTGCTCAGGTAACGGCGCTTGAGCTCGCCGCACGCGTCGACCGCCATTACGATCGATTGCATTCGCTCAAGGCCGGATTCCGCGAGGACTACGCCGGCCTCGGCATGACGCGCACTGAGACCGGCACGCTCTTTTTGCGCAAGCCCGGCAGCATGTTATGGCAGTACACGACTCCTGCGGGAAAGATTTTCCTGCTCGATGGCAAATCTGCGTGGCTCTACTCCAAAGGCGACGCCCAGGTGCAGCGAATTTCCGCCAAAGATCTGAACGACCTGCGCTCCCCATTGCGCTTTCTGCTGGGACACACACAGCTCCAAAAGGAACTGAGCGGATTAAGGATTGTGGGAGTCTCGAACGGCCTCTATACGCTCAGCGGCCTGCCTAAAGGCCAGGAAAACCGCGTGGCGCGGCTCTCTCTCACGGTCACGGCCGCCGGCACGATCACAGCCATCGAGGTGGTTGAGGTGGATGGCGCAACCACGCGATTCACCTTTACCGGCGAGCAGCCCGATGCTCCGATTCCCGCCGAGACCTTCCACTTTGCGCCGCCGCCCGGCGTGCCGGTGGTGGATGCGATGCCGCCGGTGTGAAAGGCAGGGAACAAGGGACCAAGGGAACAAGGGACCGAGGCGGTTCGTGCTGTACGTCACATAGACGGGCCTTGAAGGGCGCTATCCTTTCCCGCCTGATCGAAAACGCGAGGTATGAAGCATGGGAGCATCGTTCAAGGATCTGATTGTCTGGCAGCGCGCGGTGGAACTGACTATGGAAATCTATCGTCTGACGGCCGCCTTTCCGCCTATCGAGCAATTCGGATTGAGCAATCAACTGCGGCGTGCCTCAGTTTCTATTGCAAGCGACATTGCTGAAGGTTACGGCAGATCGACAAAGGGCGAGTATTTGCAATTCCTTGGCCACGCGAGGGGCTCGACCTGCGAGTTACAGACGCAACTCATTATTGCAAAGGCCCTTGGCTTCGGCGCAGCCAATGCGTACGAATCAGCCGAAAGGCTCTCCGCCGACGTAAGCCGCCTGTTGATAGCAGTGATGAAGAAGCTGAAAGGCTAGTTTTCTTGGTCCCTTGTTCCCTTGGTCCCTGCTTCTTCACTTTCCCGGCTTGGCGGGAGCGCTCACCGGAGCTGGTTTCGCGCCTTCGAGCACGGAGTGCCGGCCGGTGGTGTGCACAAACAGAACCACGAGCGCAATCGACGTGCACATGAAGATGATGGCCGACCACGTGGTCAGCCGCGTGAGCACGTTGGCCGCAGCGCGGGGACCGAAGGCGGTCTGCGAACCCTGGCCGCCGAAGGCTCCGGCAAGATCGGCCGACTTGCCCTGCTGCAACAGGACGACGCCAATCAGGAAGAAACACACAATCACGTGCAGGACGATCACGACGTAGAACAGAATCGACATTCTTGGCTGCTTTCCAAAACGCTCCGGCCATGAGGGTGAGGATTGCACCGGCCTGGAGGCGAGAATCTTTGGTGCGGAAGACGGGACTTGAACCCGTATGCCTTTCGGCGCCACCCCCTCAAGATGGTGTGTCTGCCAATTTCACCACTTCCGCACTCCCCTTCAGTATATCAAAAGCAGAATTGCGCGAAGCGGCCCTGGGAACCGCGCCAGGCAATCGCATGAACGCTCACTGACCGCCCAAACCTCTGTGCGCTAAATTAGTGTTTGGCCATGAACTCGCTCTCCATTCCCGATTCCAACCGCCGCTGGGACTGCGTCAGCCTCGGCGAAGTCATGCTTCGCCTCGATCCCGGCGACATGCGCATCCACACCGCGCGCCACTTTCGCGCGTGGGAGGGCGGTGGCGAATACAACGTGGCCCGCGGCCTGCGCCGCTGCTTCGGCCTGCGCGCCGTCATCGCCACCGCGCTCGCCGACAACCCCGTCGGCCGCCTCGTCGAAGACTTCATCCTCGAAGGCGGCGTGGACACTTCTCTTATCCGATGGGTTCCATACGACGGCGTCGGCCGCACCGTGCGCAACGGCCTCAACTTCACCGAGCGCGGCTTCGGTCTGCGCGCCGCCGTTGGCTGTTCCGATCGCGGCCACACCGCGATCAGCCAGGTCAAGCCCGGCGATTTCGATTGGGAGTCGATCTTCGGCACGACGAATGGCTCGCGCTGGATGCATACCGGCGGTATCTTCGCCGCGCTCTCCGCGTCCACCGCCGAGGTCGCCGTCGAAGCCATGGACGCCGCGCGCAAATACTCGACGCCCATCTCCTACGACCTGAACTTCCGCGACTCGCTCTGGAAATCCATCGGCGGCAAGGCCAAGGCGCAGGAGGTCAATCGCAACATCGTCGGCAAGGTCGACGTGCTCCTCGGCAACGAGGAAGATTTCTCCGCCATGCTCGGCATCGCCATCAAAGGCGTGGGCGAGGACTTCGCCGAGTTGCCCATCGCCGGTTACGAGGAGATGTTGCGCGAGGTTGCAACCGCGTATCCGAACCTCAAGCTCGTAGCCAGCACGCTGCGCACCGCGCAAACCGCCAGCCGCAACGCCTGGGGCGCGATCGCACTTTATGAGGACAAAATCGTTCACGTCTCGCAGCGCGAGATCGACATCTTCGATCGCGTCGGCGGCGGTGACAGCTTCGCCTCCGGCCTCATCTACGGATTGCTCGCAGGGAAAGGCATCGAATGGGCCGTCCAATGCGGCGTGGCCCACGGCGCTCTGGCCATGACCACCCCCGGCGACACCAGCATGGCCACGCTCGCCGAGGTCGAGCGCATCGTCAAAGGCGGCTCGGCGCGCATCGCGCGCTGACTCGCCGACTCGCCGACTCGCTGACTTGCTGTTTTCCCAACTCCGCTAACGCCGCTAACACCGCTAGCTCCGCTTTTCGAGGTTAAACAATGTCCGAAACCACCCCGCAGATCATCGAACGCGTCGGCCTCATTCCCGTTCTGCGCGCCAGGAGCGTTGCCCAGGGCCGCGCCGTGGTCGACGCCATGATCGCCGGCGGCGTCACCGTCGTTGAGGTAACCATGACGGTTCCGGGCGCCGTCGATCTCCTCCATGAACTCCGAAACGCATACAGTCCGAAAGACCTCTTGCTCGGCTCCGGCACCGTCACCACTGCCGATCAGGCTCAGGCCACCATCGATGCCGGCGCGGAATTCGTCGTCAGCCCGAGTCTTCACCCCGAAGTCATCGCCGTTACCAAGAAGAACAACAAGATCTCCTGCCCCGGCGCGCTCACGCCCACCGAAGCCATCACCGCGTGGAACGCCGGCGCCGACTACGTCAAGATCTTTCCCTGCTCCGCCGTCGGCGGCGCCAGCTACTTGAAGGCGCTGCTCGCGCCCTTTCCGCATCTCAAGCTCATTCCCACGGGCGGCGTCACGCTCCAGACCGCCGGGAGTTTCATCAAGGCCGGCGCGCGCGCCCTCGGCGTGGGCAGCGACCTGGTGAACCTCGCCGCTGTCGACGCGGGCCATCCAGAAACCATCACCGAAACCGCCCGCGCGTATCTCAAGGTGCTGGCCGACGCGCGCAAGGGCTGATTCGTCCGCGAAAGATGCCGGCTCCCGCCGAGGGCCTTTTCGTAGGCTCGCCGAATCGCTATCCTGACGCCAGCACTGAGAATCGCACCTTGCATGGCCGACCCCATCGAGTCCGCGCGCCGCTTCTACGCCGAGGAGATCTGCCGCCTCAACGGCATCTCCTCGCAGTCCATCCTCGCCGCCTTCGCAACTGTGCCGCGCGAGCGCTTCGTGGGGCCTGGCCCATGGGTGATTCAAAGCAGCAACAAAAGCTGGTTCACCTCCGACCCCGACCCCACTCATCTCTATCGCGATACGCTCATCGTGCTGGACGAAGCGAAGCACCTCAACAACGGCCAGCCCAGCCTCTGGGCGATTCACCTCGACCTGCTCCGAATTCGCCCCGGCGACGAAATTCTCCATCTCGGCTGCGGCACCGGCTACTACACCGCCATCCTTGCCGAGCTCACAGGCCCGACCGGCAAAGTCACCGCCATCGAGATTGACGAAGGTCTTGCGGCCCGCGCATGCGACGCACTCGAGCCCTGGCCGCAAGTCACCGTGATCCATGCCGACGGCTCGCTTGGGCCCTTTGAACCCGCCGACGTGATTGTCGTCAGCGCCGGCGCCACGCATCCTTTGCCTGCATGGCTCACCGCCGTCAAGCCCGCTGGCAAGCTCCTCTTTCCGCTCACTTCTACTCGTGGACCCGGAGCCATGGCGCACCTCACCCGCGTGAGCGCCGACTATTTCGCGGCCTCACTGCGCGGCTCGGTTTTCTTCGTCGATTTCGCTGGAGCGCGCGATCCCGCCATCGCCAACGACCTTGCCCAGGCGCTTCGCCGCGACAACGGCGCAAGCGTGCGCTCCCTGCGCTGCGACGTTCACGAAAGAGAAGCGTCCTGCTGGCTGCATGGTGAGGGCTGGTGTTTTTCGCGCTCCACGCCGCTCGCCGACCCGCGCACGTGACCTGCTTACAGCACTCTTGCCAGCCACTTCCCCGTGTGTGAATGCAGATTGCCCGCAATCTCTTCGGGCGTGCCCTCGGCCACGATCTTTCCGCCGCCTTCGCCGCCCTCCGGACCCAGATCGATCACCCAGTCGGCGCTCTTGATCACGTCCAGATTGTGCTCGATTACGATCAGCGAACCGCCGCCGTCGATCAGCTTGCGAAACGCGGTCAGCAGCTTGGATACATCGTCGAAATGCAGTCCCGTCGTC